>Ga0302314_10009567_pt1 | contig 17124 bp, 15 predicted proteins | sample III_Palsa_N2_3_FD_200533 | JGI IMG/M metagenome (GOLD analysis project Ga0302314, IMG submission 200533) | Peat permafrost microbial communities from Stordalen Mire near Abisko, Sweden - III_Palsa_N2_3 | ecosystem: Environmental > Terrestrial > Soil > Palsa > Peat permafrost | place: Sweden...
CTGCCAATACCCGGTTAGGACCACACCAGGAGAAACATGATCAACGAGACCATGACCGACGAGCAGCGGGCTTTCGTGGAGGCGATCCGCGACTTCGCCAAGCGCGAGTGCGGCACTCACGAGCAGCGCGATGCGCTCACGGACCACGGAAACGACCCGCATAACCAGGAGCTCTACAAGCGGATCGCCAAGCTCGGCTGGCTCGGCGCCTCGATCCCTGAGGAGTACGGCGGCTCGGGTGGCGGTGCCGTGGAACTGTGCCTGCTGTGCGAGGAGTTCGCGCGCGGCCTGATCCCGATGGCCTTCTACTCAGTCAGCATGATCACGGCCGGCGCGTACCAGCGCTTCGGCACCGAGGAGCAGAAGCAGGAGATCCTCGGCGGGATCGTCGCCGGCGCGGTCGAGTCGATAGCGATGTCGGAACCCGACTCCGGCTCCGACGTGGGCAGTCTCACCTGCAAGGCCGAGCGACAGAACGGCGGCTACGTGATCAACGGCCAGAAGACCTGGATCACCGGCGCTCACAAGGCCGACCACATCCTCCTCGTGTGCCGTACGACCCGCGGCGCAAATAAGCACGAAGGGCTGAGCATGATCTCGGTGCCCGCAGATGTCGAGGGCGTCGAGATTCGGCCGATCGACACGCTCGGTGGACGCGAGGTCAATGACGTCTTCTTCACCGACTGCCACGTGCCTGAGGATCGCCTGCTTGGCCGCCACGACCACGCGTGGATGCAGCTGATGGCCGGGCTTAACCACGAGCGACTGATCATCGCCGCGCAGCTTCTCGGTATCGCCGAGCGCGCCTTCGAGGACACGATCTCCTACGTCAAGGAGCGCAAGCAGTTCGGCCGCCCGATCGGCACCTTCCAGGCTCTGCGCCACCGCCTGGCTGACCTCGCGACCGAGATCGAGACCGCGCGCCTGCTCGTGTACGACGTCGCCGCGAAGACCGACGCCGACCCGCAGAGATTGCTGCCGCGCGAAGCGTCGATGGCGAAGCTGAAGGCGACCGAGACCGCCAAGCGCACGGCGCTCGAAGGCATGCAGATGATGGGCGGCTACGGGTACGCAACCGAATACGACATGCAGCACCACGTACGCGTCGCGCTTGCATCGACGATCTATGGCGGCACGAGCGAGATTCAGCGCGACATCATCGCCAAGACTTACGGGCTGTAGCAGCGCGATATCACGTGCTCGGTGCGCGCTGGGCAAGGATCCTGTGTAGCCGCGCGGCATCGTGGCCGGGTCTGAGCTGTAACGGTTCCCAGGCCAGGCGCGCGGTTGCTATCCCGGCCACGAGGAGGTCGATGTCGCGGTTTCGGTCGCTCAGGAATTGGTCGCGTCCTGAGTGGAATTCGTAGCCGTCGAGCTCGATGACGAGCTTATGCGCGGGGTAGAAGATGTCGGCCTCATGGCCGGCGACACGCGTGTTGACCAACGGGTCGGGTAGCTCGTACCGTTCCGCGAAGAGGAGGAACGCGTCCTCGAACTCTGAGCGCGTGGGGGCGCGTTCGGGGTGGGCAACCTGCCGGCGTAGCCGGTTCGTCGCGCGGCTTGGTACGTGGCGCCCGATCAGTTCGGCGAGGTCGGCCAGTGAGAGGTATCCCGCGCGTCGGAGGCTGCTGACTGCACGTGCAACGGCGACGTCGTCGAGCCGGTCGGCATTGTCGAATAGCGTTCGTGCGGGAGTGGTAACGCGGATTCCGAAGTGGACGGTCGTATCGCGGGGGGTCAAGGTCGTTGAGCGGTGGACGCGCAATTGGCGATGGTGGTGTTTTGACGGAGCGGTAACCTCGAGCGGGAAGTCCCAGGCCTTCGCAATTCCCCACAGGGTGGCTGCGGAGCCATGGCTGAGTGCGGCCCCTGCGCCGCACGCGAGCACAGCGGCTATCGCGTGGGCGTAGGGTGAGACGGGACGGTGCCCCACGGCGTACACGCCGGCGTGGAGGCGGTACAGGCGACCGATCTGGATCCGATATCGGATCGCCTCCGTGCCCAGCCCGAGCGCGAGCAGTTGGAGGCGGGTGATGACGCCGTGCTGCGGGGCCGCAACCGCGGCGATCAGGTTATCGATCGTGTTCTGCATCGCAGGGCCTGCCCCGGAGGGGGTCTTGGTCGATTTTCGTTGACTGTCAACGCTTATCGACCACGGCCTCTGAAGTTTCGGGTGCGCCAGGCCCAGGCAAGGCCGAAACCGCCTGAAAAGTCGCAGGGGCGAGGGAGAGCTGTCACACGCGCCACGCGCGCGCAACACGCGCCACGCGCCACGCGCCACGCGCCACGCGCCACGCGCCACGCAACACGCGCCACGCGCCACGCGCGCGCAACACGCGCCACGCGCCACGCGCCACGCGCCACGCACGCGCAACCAACACCCGCCTACGCGCGCGCAACACCCGCCCGCCCGCGCCGCCCGCCCTCCGCGCGCGCATAGAATCGCCGGCGATGGGCTTCGACTACGTGATTGTGGGTGCCGGCTCGGCCGGCTGTGTGCTCGCGAACCGCCTCAGCGCCGACCCGGCCGCGCGAGTACTCCTGCTCGAGGCGGGCGGGAGTGACCGTAATCTCAATGTCAAGATCCCAGCCGCGTTCGGGAACCAGTTCCACACGAAGCTCGACTGGGAGTACTGGACGGAGCCTGAGCCGCACGTCGACGACCGGTCCCTGTACATCCCACGCGGGAAGTGCCTCGGCGGGTCCAGCTCGATGAACGCGATGCTCTACGTCCGCGGTCGGCCGGTCGACTACGGGGCGTGGGAGGCGGCCGGCGGCGAGGGGTGGGGCTGGGAGTCGGTCCTCCCATACTTCCTGCGCTCTGAAGACAACGTCCGTGGTCCGTCGGAGCACCACGGCGCCGGGGGACCGCTGCGGATCTCCGAGCAGCGCTCGCCGCGGCGGCTGAACGCCGACTTCCTGCATGCCGCGCACGCCGCCGGGATCCCGAACATCCCCGACTACAACGGCCCCGAGCAGGACGGCTCCTCGATGTTCCAGGTAACCCAGCACGACGGGCGGCGGTGGAGCGCGGCCGACGCGTTCCTCCGCCCAGCGCTCGGACGCGCGAACCTGGAGGTCGTCACTCACGCCCAGGTGCTCGGACTCGAGCTCGAGCGCGGCCGTGCGATCGGCGTGCGCTACCGCGATCGCTGGCGGCGCACGCGCGTGGTCGGAGCCGATGCCGAGGTGATCCTCGCGGCCGGGGCGATCGGCTCGCCGCAGCTGTTGCTGCTCTCCGGGATTGGCCCGGCGGATGAGCTGGGCGCAGTCGGAATAACCACGAAACACGACCTCCCCGGCGTCGGGCGCAACCTCCAGGACCACCCGTTTGTGACCATGCTCTACGAGGTCAACGATGACCACACGCTGTATGGAGCGGACAAGCCGCGCCCGCTTGCGGAATGGCTGCTGAGGCGGTCCGGGCCGCTGACCTCGACCGCCGCCGAGGCGGTGGCGTTCGTGCGCACGCGCGCCGGGCTGCCTGCGGCGGACATCCAGTTCCACTTCGGCGCGATGTATTACGAGGACCACGGCCAGGAGGAGTTCGAGGGCCACGCGATGACGATCGCGCCCGTGCTCGTGAGCCCGCGCAGCCGCGGACGCTTGTGGCTGCGTTCAGCGGATCCGCGGGACAAGCCCCGGATCCTCACCGGCAGCCTGTCTGAGCCCGAGGACGTCGCCTCGCTCGTGGCCGGAATGGAGCTCGCACGCAAGCTCGCGGCCACCGAGCCGCTCGCCTCCAAGGTGGTTCGCGAGCTGAAGCCGGGGCCCGCGACGAACGACCTCGAGAGCGCCCTTCGCCGGCGCCTGGAGCTGATCTATCACCCGGTCGGCACCTGCTCGATGGGCAGCGGCGAGGAGGCCGTCGTGGACGCGGCGCTTCGTGTGCGTGGGGTCGACGCGCTGCGCGTCATCGACGCGTCGGTGATGCCGGTCATCCCGGGAGGCAACACGAACGCACCGACGATCATGGTTGCCGAGCGTGGCGCAGACCTGATTCTCGGGCGCGCCGGAGGCGCTCGACCGCAGTCAGCGCCCGATCACGCCGCTGTGGGTTAGACCGTCACCGTCGCGGGGTCTCTCCCCCTCGATGGCGGGGAGCACGTCAAGGACCAACGTCAGGAAGCTCCTGACGAGCAGCGTGTGGACCTGCTCGCGCGTGAGGCGGTGGCGGTGCAGCCACTCGAGGCTGGCTGCCTCGGCGAGGCCGGAATAGGCGCGGACGACAGCGCGCAGCTCATCGGAGGCACCGGCCGCGTCGTAAGGCTCCACGGCCTCGATCAGCCGGTCGACCGCCTGCTCGCGGGCCGCGTCGAGGATCGCCTCGACCTCGACGTCACGACCGAGGCCCTGGGCGCCGACCGCGGCGAGCCACGTCCCCCGGTTGCGCCCGAGCATCTCCAACCAGCGGTCGACGCTCTCCCCGATCACTACCTCGAGCCCACCGTCGCGCTGGAGTGGCACCGGGCTCGAAGGCATCCGGACCAGCGCGCGCACGACCTCCAGATAGAGCTCGCGTTTGGTGCCGAAGTAGTGGTGGAGCAGTCCTCTCGCGACGCCGGCCTGGAGCGCGATCTCCGATGTCGACACCGCGGCGTAGGACCGTTCGGAGAACAATTTGCGAGCGACCACGAGGATCTGACGGCGGCGCTCGTCGTGCTCGAGTCGCTGCCAGCGGGGCGCAGGATTTGAGGCCATCACCTAGGAGGTCATCCCTACGAACTGGCCGCCGGTGACGTTGAGGACCTGCCCGGTGACGAAGTTCGACCACGGCGAGCAGAGGAAGAAGACGCCGCCGGCGGCCTCCTGCGGGGTTCCCTGGCGGCCGAGCGGGATCAGCATGGTGATCGGGGCGCGCAGCGGTGCAGGGATCCCGAGACGGACCGTGCCGCCGTCGATCTGCATTACGTTCGACTCCTCCTTGGCGGCGGTCAGGCGTGTCTCGATGTAGCCGAAGGCGACGGCGTTGACGTTGATCTTGAACTGCCCCCACTCCTTGGCGAGCGTCTTGGTGAGTCCGACGACGGCGGCCTTGGCGGAGGCGTAATTGGCCTGGCCCGCGTTGCCCATCGTCCCCGAGATCGACGAGACGTTGACGATCTTCCTGAATACCTCGCGGCCTTCCTCACGCTCCTTCTTGGCGGGCTCGCGCATGTATGGGGCTACCGCGCGGCAGAGGCGAAAAGGAACGATCGTGTGGATGTCGAGCATCTTCTGGAACCAGTCGTCGCTCATCCGGTGGACCGGGGCGTCGAGCGTGTAACCGGCATTGTTGACGAGGATGTCGATCTGGCCCCACTCGCCGATCACGTGCTGCACGAGCCGGTCGCACACCCCCTCCTTGGTCAGGTCGCCGCCGAACACGATTGTCTCGCCGGCTATCTCGCCGGCGGTCTGCCGGGCGGCGTCCTCGTCGAGATCGTTGATCAGGACCCGCGCGCCGTGATCGGCGAGGATCTCCGCCGTGGCACGCCCGATGCCGCGCGCCGAGCCGGTGACGACCGCAACTTTGCCGTCGAGAACCTTCATCGGTCCTGCCGCTGTGTATTCGCGGTCATGTGCTTCCCTCCGGGCATTCGCGGCGCGTGGCAGCGCCTGTTGGCGTGGCGCCAACAATATCGGGACGTGCGATACAGTCGTCGCCTCGTGACCGGCGCAGCGCACGACATCGTCCTATTCGGCGCCACCGGGTTTACCGGCGGTCTGACCGCCGAGTACCTGGCGGAGCACGCTCCCGCGGGCACACGGCTCGCGCTGGCGGGCCGTAACCGCGAGAAGCTCGAGGCGGTGCGCGCGAGGCTCGACGGCGCCTACGGCGAGATGCCGCTGCTGCACGCCGACGTCGACGATGCCGCCTCGCTGCGAGACATGGCGGAGTCGGCCCGGGTCGTGATCAGCACGGTCGGGCCATACATCCTCTACGGCGAGCCGCTCGTGGCCGCGTGCGCTGAGGCGGGCACCCACTACGCCGACCTGACCGGCGAGCCCGAGTTCGTCGATCGGATGTGGTTGCGCTACCACGACAAGGCGCAGCGAAGCGGGGCCAAGCTCGTCCATTGCTGTGGGTTCGACTCGATCCCGCACGACCTCGGGGCGTTCTACACGGTGCAGCAGCTGCCCGAGGACGTGCCTCTGCGCGTGAGTGGGTTCGTGCGGGTGGGCGGCACCATGTCGGGCGGCACCTACCAGTCGGCGATCAACGCATTCGCCCGCATCCGCCAGGCCGCACACACTGCGAGCGAGCGTCGCCGGCTCGAGCCCCGTCCGGAGAACCGCCGGATCAAAGGGATCGTGATGATGCCGCACAAGGACGCAGAGGCCGGTGGCTGGGTTGTGCCCCTGCCGACGATCGACCCGCAGATCGTGCTGCGCTCCGCGCGTGCGCTGCCTCGCTACGGCCCGGACTTCGGTTACGGACATTTCCTGGTGCAGAAGCGGCTCGCGATGCTCGCTGGGCTCGCCGGTGGGGCCGGCGCCGCGATCGCGCTCGCTCAGCTTCCCCCGACGCGCAGGCTGCTGCTGTCACTGAAGAGCCCGGGGGAGGGACCGACCCTCGAGCGGCGCGAGAAGGCGTGGTTCCGGGTGCGCTTCGTCGGCGAGGGCGGCGGTGAGCGTGTCGTCACCGAGGTGAGTGGGGGCGACCCCGGCTACGGCGACACTGCCAAGATGCTCGGTGAGTCGGCGCTCTGCCTGGCCCACGACGAGTTGCCCGATCTGAGCGGTCAACTCACCACCGCGTTCGCGATGGGCCAGCCGTTGGTGGACCGGCTGCAGCGGGCGGGAATCCGGTTCCGCGTCGCCGGGTAGGGGTGTCAAACCTGTGACACTGACCCCGGAAGAGGCGATCGACGCGGCCAACGAGGTGTTCGGTAGCCACCCCGGCTATCGCGCACTGCACGCCAAGGGAACGCTCTGTATCGGAACGTTCACTGCCACCCCCGCCGGCAAGCGGCTGACTCGCGCAGCTCACATGCAGGGCGAGCCGGTCAAGGTGACGGTGCGCGTCTCCAACGGCGGCGGCAATCCGCAGGTTCCCGACTACGCACCCGACGTGCGCGGCCTCGCTGTCAAGTGCTACCTCCCCGACGGGTCGCGTACCGACATCGTCGCCCAATCGGCTCCGCGCTTCCCTGCCCGCACTCCGGAGGCGTTCGTCGAGCTGATGCGGGCGAGCCATCCGAGTCCCTCGATGCCGCTCAAGTTCGCGCGCTTCTTGGCCCGCAACCCGGTTGCGATCCGCGGGCTGCCGGCGAATACCGCCGCTCTGCTCCCGCCTACGAGCTACGGGGCGATCCGCTACTACGCGGTCCACGCGTACCGGTGGATTGATCTCGACGGCGCGTCACGGTATGTCCGGTACACGTTCGTCCCGCACGAGAGCACAAGACCGCTGTCGCCGGTGCAGGCGCGGCGCCGCGGCCGCGATTACCTGCAGCACGAGATTCGTGATCGGCTCGCGCAGGGGCCTGTGCGGTTCAAGCTCGAGCTGCAGCTCGCCGAGTCGGGCGACCGGGTTGAGGACCCGACCGCCGTCTGGCCGAAGCAGCGGCAGGTCGTGATCGCCGGGACCCTCGAGCTGACCGGCCTCGACACCGAGCGCGAGACGGGGACCGACGTGCTCGTATTCGACCCGGTGCGGGTGACCGACGGGATCGAGCTCTCCGACGATCCGATCCTCCGCTTCCGCGAGCGCGCCTACGCTGCCTCGGTCGCGAGGCGGACAGCGCTCGCGCCGTAGCCAGGCGACGGGGGTAACCTGAAAGCCGCGATGCCAGACAAGTGGACCGCGAGCGATATTCCAGATCAGACCGGCCGCTTCGCCGTCGTCACCGGTGCCAACAGCGGGCTCGGGCTCGTCACCGCGCGCGAGCTCGCACGCGCGGGCGCGACGGTCGTCGTTGCCTGTCGGAACACAGGCAAGGGCGAGCAGGCGGCGAACACGATCCGATCCGCCGTCCCGGGCGCGAGCGTTGAGGTCCGGGAGCTCGACTTGGCCGACCTTGCGTCGGTACACGCCTTCGCGTCGCGACTCGCGGGTGAGCGCGACCGTATCGATCTGCTGATCAACAATGCCGGCGTGATGGCGCCCCCGCGCCGAGTGACGGTCGACGGCTTCGAATCACAGCTGGGAACCAACCATCTCGGCCACTTCGCGCTCACCGGGCTGCTGCTGGGGATGCTGCTCGCCGCGCCCCAGCCACGTGTCGTGACGCTGAGCAGCGGCGCCCACCGGATGGGACGGATCAACTTCGACGATCTCCAGGGCGAACGCCGCTACCAGCACTGGCTCGCCTACGGCCAGTCGAAGCTCGCCAACCTGCTGTTCTGCTTCGAGCTCCAGCGCCGCGCGAGCGCGGCCGGCACGAGCCTCGAGAGCCTGGCCGCGCACCCGGGATATGCCGCCACCAACCTGCAGTTCGCCGGGCCTGGAATCGCCGCTGAGCGGTGGATGATGTGGGTAGCGAACCGTGTGATCGCCCAGAGTGCCGACATGGGCGCGCTGCCGACGCTGTACGCGGCCACTGTTCCCGACCTGCCCGGGGGGACGTTCGTCGGCCCCGACTCTTGGGGTGATATGCGTGGCCATCCACATATCGTCACGGCCAGCGGCCGGGCATACGACAACGAAGCGGCCGCGCGTCTGTGGGAGATCTCCGATCAGCTCACCGGCGTGCACTACGAGTTCGGCGCCGCCGCTCGCGCCGTCGACTGAGATGAGCGTGCTCCGTAACGACAGGCCGGCCGCGCTCGAGTGGGCGGCGAGAGCGTGGGAGGTCTCGCGGGGCGCAGCGGCGGCAGTGTTGTGACGTTCATGTCTTGATTCGTTTCAGCGGTTTGATCGACGATCGGCCGCGTGAGCGACGACCTGGCCGCCATGACGTACTCCGAACGTGCGTTCAGGCGGATAGTGCATGGGCACTGTCGCTGAAGCTTGTCGACCTCTCCAGCTTCCGGGCCGAGATGGACCGCGCGGGTCCCCGCTGCCGTGGCATCCATCGGCTGCGGGCCGAGATCGCAGACGGGGCGAAGGCGACTCGATCGGGTCTCGAGGACGACATGGTCTCTCTCCTGCGCCGCCACGACGCTCCGAGCTTCGAGACCAACGTCCATGTGCCCGGCACCCCCGCTTGGGTGGAGGTCGATGTCCTGTTCCGAGCCCAGAAGCTGGTGATCGAGGTGGACGGCACGCGCTGGCACTCGACGCCGTTCAGACGCGAGCGCGACGCGTACAAGCAGTCGCTGGTGGAAGCGGCGGGTCACCGGGTGATCCGGTTTACCGATGACGACGTCACCGCGAACCGCGAGATGCAGACGATGTCCCAGGTCTGGCTGGCGCTCGGCTGAGCCGCCTCTACTTCAACTCGGAGGAGCTCTTTCCCAGTAGCAGACGCGCGACCACCAGCAGCTGGATCTGCTGCGTGCCTTCGAAGATGTCGAGGATCTTCGCGTCCCGCGCCCACTTCTCGAGCAGTTCGCCCTCGCCGTAGCCCACCGTCCCGCAGAGCGCCACGCAACGGAGCGCGATGTCGGTCCCCGTCCGGCCCGCCTTCGCCTTGGCCATCGAGGCGTTCAGTGAGTTGGGCTTGCCGTTGTCCGCCATCCACGCCGCCTCCAGCGTCAGCAGGCGCGCAGACTCGTAGTCGGCCTCCATCGCGATGAACTCCGCGGCGGCGGCGCTCTGGGACTGCGGGGGAGCGTCGTAATCGATCCGGATCCCGGCTTCCTGCAGTCGCTCGCGCGTCTCCTCGAGGCAGGCGCGGGCGACGCCGAGCGCCATCGCGGCGACGAGCGGCCGCGTATTGTCGAACGTCTGCATCACCCCGGCGAAGCCCTGCTTGGCCTGGATCTCGGGGCTGCCGAGCAGGTTCTCCTTTGGCACGCGGCAATCGGAGAGGACGAAGTTGGCGGTGTCGGAGGCACGGATCCCCAGCTTGTGCTCGAGGCGATCGAGCTTCAGCCCGGGGTTGTCACGCTCGACCACGAATGACTTGATTGCGGCTCGGCCCTGGCTGCGGTCGAGCGATGCCCAGACCACGATCAGCTCGGCGCGATCGCCAGAGGTGACGAAGATCTTCTCGCCATTGAGCACGTACTCGTCGCCGTCGAGCGTCGCTGTCGTGCGGATCGCAGCGGAGTCCGAGCCGGCCTCTGGCTCGGTGATCGCCATCGCCGCCCACTTGCCACCGAAGCGCTGCAGCTGTTCCTCATTTGCGACCGCGGCAATCGCCGCGTTGCCGAGCCCCTGTCCGGGCATCGTCAGCAGCAGGCCGACATCGCCCCAGCTGACCTCGGCGACGCTCAGCACGTTGGCGAGGTTCGAGCCGTTGCGGGTGGTCTCGTCCTTCGGATGGGCGCCGTTGGTCGAGGAGCCGCCACCGCGGGTGGCGCCGGCCGCGCCGGCGCCCGACAGGGCGCCGCTCTCGTTCATGCCGTTGATCACGGCGGCGAGCATGTCGAGCTCCTTCGGGTAGGTGTGCTCGGCGCGGTCGTACTTGCGAGAGTTCGGGCGCATCACCTCCGTCGCGACCTGGTGCGCCTGTCCGACGAGGAATCCGAACTTCTTGGGTATCTCGAGGTTGATCATACGAGCAGCACTCCCTCCATCAGGCCGGCCGCCCGCAGGTCGCGGTACCAGCGTTCAACCGGATGTTCCTTGACGTATCCGTGGCCGCCGAGTAGCTGAACGCCGTCGGAGCCGATCGACATTCCGTGCTGGCTCGCCAGCCTGCGCGCGAGCGCCGCCTCCCGTGCAAAGCTCTTGCCCTGGTCGGCGCGGCTGGCGGCGCGGTAAGTCGCGAGGCGGAGACCGTCGAGCTCGATCGCGATGTTGGAGACGGCGAACGCGATCGCCTGGCGGTTGGCGATCGGCTCGCCGAAGGCCGTGCGGTCCTTGACATACGGGATCACGTAGTCGAGCACGGCCTGGCCGGTCCCGACCGCGAGCGCGCTCCAGCCGATCCGGCCGAGCTGGATGCACTCCGCGTAGACCTCGGCGCTGGCGTCGCCGATCAGGGCGCCGGCCGGCAGCTCAACGTCGTCGAAGGTCAGCCTCCCGGTCGCCGCGGCGCGGATCCCCATCGCGGGCTCGGGCTCGACCGTGATCCCGCCGGCGCCGGACTCGACGATGAACAGCGCCGGGTTCCGTCCGTCGAGCGCGGCAGCGACGATGAACAGTTCGCCATCGACGGCGCGCGGCACAAGCGACTTGACGCCGCTGAGGACGTAACCGCCGTTAGCCCTGCGGGCACGTGTCTCGAGCTTGAACGGGTTGAACAGGGCTCGGGGCTCGAGCACGGCGAGCGCGGCCGCGGGGATCGACTCGCCGACGAACGCGGGCAGGTAGGTCGCCTGCTGCTCCTCGTTCCCCCAGAGGCTGAGCGCGGTGCTCACCGCGGCGGGCGCGAGGCAGGCCACGGCGAGACCCATGTCGCCCTGCGCGAGCGCCTCGCTCATCAATACCGCGGTGACGGCGGAACGCTCGCTGACCGCGCCCCCGAGCTCCTCGGGCACCCCGATCATGGTCAAACCGAGGTTGTCGCTCTGCGTCAGCAGCTCCCGTGGCGGGGTACAAGCCGCGTCGGCGTCGATCGCGGCCGGACGGAGCCGCTGGAGCGCGAAGTCGCGCACCGACTCGCTCAGCATTCGCTGCTCGTCGGTCGGTGTCAGGTCGAACAGGCCGCTCGGCTGGGCGGTCGGTTGGCGGGCCGGCGTCGCGAGCTTCTGCGCCGCTGCGAACGTCCGCCCGGCGCTGGCGGCCGTGCGCATCGTGGTCTTGGAAGCGCTGTACAGGAACCGCTCCGCCGGCTCGCGCAGGCCGAGCCGGTCGACGACCGGCGATCCCGCGAAGCGGTTCAGCGCACGCAAGCCGATTGCCATGCTGCGGTCGGTCAGGTTCTGCTGCTGACTGGGCATCTGAGGCCTCTGAGTGTCGTTAGACGTTGTCACGTCGTTTGATGTAATGCTGAACGAAGGCGTATTTTTAGCACACGGTGGAATCGTCGTGGTGCCGGCGCCGCGGCTCGCAGCGTCAGTCCGACGACGATTCCATTGGGAGTTCGGTTGTGGGTTCTGGCGTGGTGCCGATGTTGGCGCCGAACTCCCGGGTCGCGGCGGCCAACTCCACGGTCTCTTATGGAGTTCTTACGTTGGCCGCGTCATGCTCCGCTCGTGCGTGTCTTGATTGCAGAGGATGAACGGCGATTGGCGGATGCAATCGCGCGTGGGTTGCGCCGCGAGGGGATGGCCGTCGATGTTGCGCCAGACGGGACCGAGGCGCTGACCAAGGCGCGCGTGGTCCGTTATGACGTCCTCGTGCTGGACCGCGATCTGCCCGGCATCCACGGCGACCTGGTCTGCAAGGCGGTCCGTGGCGAGCGTCCGGAGACCGGGATCCTGATGCTGACTGCGGCTGGTGCGCTCGAGGACCTCGTCGAGGGCCTCTCGCTTGGCGCCGACGACTACCTGCCGAAGCCGTTCCGCTTCGCCGAGCTGGTGGCCCGGATCCACGCGCTCGCTCGCCGGGCCGGACCGAGCCGGCCGCCGGTGCTCCAGCACGCGGACATCGAGCTCGATCCCGCCCGGCGCGCAGTCATGCGCCAGGGGCGGTCCGTCGAGCTCGCGCGCAAGGAGTTCGCCGTGCTCGAGGCGCTGATGGCCGCCGACGGGGCCACCGTCTCTGCGGAGGAGCTGCTCGAGCGCGTGTGGGACGAGCACGTCGACCCGTTCACCAATGTCGTGCGGATGACGATCATGACGCTCCGGCGCAAGCTCGGCGAGCCCGCCGTGCTGGAGACGGTGATCGGGGTCGGCTACAGGATGGCCTGATGCGCGGCTCGGGGTCGATCCGGCGCGCTCCGGCGCGCCCCGCCGCGATCCTCCGCCGCGTCAGGGCCGCTGGTCCGGCGCCGACCGTGCGGCTCCGCCTCACGGCCACCTACGGCGTCGTGTTCCTGCTCACTGGAGCCGTGCTGCTGACGATCGGTTATGCGCTCGTCCGCCACAACATCGACGGAGGGCGCAGCCTCCATCAGGAGCTTCAGAAGCTCGGGCTCGCCGGCGCGGTGCCGCCGCTCGGGGGGCGATTCGGCGGGCCTTTCCCGGCAGGCTACGCCGGGTACGGGTCGATCGTCGACGCGGTGCGAAGCCAGCTCCGCAACGATGCGCTGCACCGCCTCTTGCTCGAATACGTGCTCGCACTTGGGGTGATGACGCTGATCAGCGTCGCCGCCGGCTGGCTGCTCGCCGGACGGGCCCTGCGGCCGCTGCGGGACATCACCGCCACCGCTCGTCGCGTCTCGGGACACAACCTCGGCGAACGCATCGACCTCGAGGGCCCGGCGGACGAACTCAAGGAGTTGGCGGACACCTTCGACGGGATGCTCGGCCGACTCGACTCGGCCTTCGCGAGCCAGCGTCATTTCGTCGCCAACGCCTCGCACGAGCTCCGGACCCCGCTCGCGATCATGCGCACCGAGGTCGACGTCACGCTGGCCGACCCGGCGGCGGGGACCGAGGACCTGCGGGCGATGGGGGAGGCGGTGCGCGAGACCGTCGATCGCTGTGAGCGCCTGATCGAGGGGCTGCTGACGCTGGCGCGGAGCGAGGCCGCGGAGGGACGCGGCGAGCCGGCTGACCTCGCGGAGCTCGCCGGCGACTGCTTGACCGACCTGCGCGCTCGCGCGGAGGACGCGCAGGTCGAGGTGCGCGCCCGGCTCGACCCGGCGCACGCCAGCGGCGATGCCAGATTACTCGAGCGGCTGATCGCCAACCTGATCGACAACGGGATCCGCTACAACACGCCCGGGGGCTTTCTCGCGGTCAGCACGCGCGAGCGCGACGGACGCGCCGTCGTGCACGTCCGCAACAGTGGCGCTCGGATCGACCCCGCGGGGGCGGCGACGCTGACCGAGCCGTTCCGCCGCCTCGGGCGAGGCGGCGACGGCTTCGGGCTCGGGCTATCGATCGTGAGCTCGGTGGTCGCGGCTCACGATGGCAACCTGCGCATCAATGCACCGACAACAGGTGGACTCGATGTCGAAGTTGAGCTGCCGGCGGTCTCCTCCGAGCCCTCTGTTAGGAACACAAGTGTTCCGAAGGAGAACGTAAATGTTAGCTCAGCGCTTATGCCAAGCTGACATCGTCGCCGCTACAACCGGATGCGACCAGAACCTTGCTTAGGAGTCACCACCTTGATGGAGCCCGTTTCCCCCCACGTTTCCATGCGTGCCCGCCGCGCTTTCGCAGCCTGTGCGCTGGCCGGCACGCTCGTCCTGGGGTTAGCCGCTTGCGGCTCGTCCGGTAGTAGCGCCTCTAGCTCCGGCAGCACCAGTACGACATCGTCGAGCGCTCGGTACGCGGCCCGGCTCAAATATGCCGAGTGCATGCGGTCCCACGGCGTCAATGTGCCAGACCCGTCGGCGAACGGCGGGCCTGCCGGCGGTGGCGGTGCAGGCGGCGGTGGCGCCGGTGGCGGTGCATTTGCCCAGCTACGGAACAGTCCGAACTTCGCGTCCGCCAGCACGGCGTGCGCGTCGCTGCGCAGCAAGTCGTTCGGGTTCGCCAACATCTCCCCGGCTCAGCGTGCGCAGTTCCAGCAGGACGCTGTCAAGTTCGCCGAGTGCATGCGCGCGCACAACATCGACATCCCCGATCCATCGGCCAGCAGCGGCGGCGGCTTCGGCATCTTCCGTGACCTCCGCGGCTCGAGCGAGACCAACAGCCCGGCGTTCAAGACCGCAATGACCGCATGCTCGAGCGACCTGCCGTTCCGTCACGGTGGTGCTGGGACCGGCACCAACAGTGTCGGCGGACCTGGCGCCTAAGGCTGTAACCGTGCTGCAACCGGCGATGTCGTACCACTCCTGAACCAGTGACGATGCAGACTCTCACCGAACGGCTGTCCGGTGGTGGCGGGCCACGGCGCCGGATCGTGGCGGCACTAGGCGCGATCGTCGTGGTGGTGATCGCGATCGCAATCGTCGTCGGAGCGGGAGCGCCAGGCGCCAGCAAGGGCCAGAGCTCCGGCAGCACAGCCTCGGGCGCGACCACGGTTCAGCGCCGAGATCTGGTCGAGACTGACACCGAATCCGGCACGCTCGGATACGCGAACCAGCAGACGGTGTTCAACCGCTTGAGCGGCACGATCACGTATCTGCCGAACGTCGGAGCGGTGGTCAAGACGGGCGGGATGCTGTACCAGGTGGACGGCTACCCGGTGATCCTGTTCAACGGCTCTTACCCTGCCTTCCGCGACCTGACCTCAGGCGACACGAACGGCCCCGACATCGAGGAGCTGAACGCGGATCTGAAGACGATGGGCTTCGACCCTGACAATGCGATCACTGTCGACCAGACGTGGCAGGCCGCCACCACCGACGCGGTTGAGCGCTTCCAGGGATCGATCGGACAGACCGAGACGGGCACGCTTACCCTCGGCCAGATCGTGTTCCTCCCCGGGTCGCAGCTGATCAACGCGGTGGACACCACCGTCGGCTCGACCGGCGGCAGCGCAGGCTCGGGGTCGTCCAGCTCCGACGCTTCGGGAGCGTCGGACACGACAGATCCAACCTCGACCGCGACGCCGACGAGCTACCCGATCGCCGGTCAGGCCCACGCCGAGTTCGTCGATATGGCGACGTCGAGCACGCCCACGCCGGCCATCGCCAATGCAGCCTGCCCGAACGATCCGACGACGACTACGACCGCGATCACGACCACGACCCCTGCCACCGACTGCCCGTCCATCCCGAGCGCGCCGCCGACGACGACGACCACGCCGGCCACGACCACACCGACGACCACCACGACGCCGTCGACCGCCCCGTCAACGAGCGGTACGACCGGCACCGCCCTCCAGGCGATCGTCAAGCTCCTGGAAACCCAGAACAAGCTGCTACTGGCGGAACTGAAGTCGGCGAAGAAGTCGGCCACCACAGCCGCGGGCTCGGCCACGGGCACGGGCACGGGCACGAGCAGCGTGCGCGGCGGCGGAGGCGGCGGCTCGGTGTCGAGCGGAACCGCGTCGGCCGGGAGCTCGTCGTCGGGCAGCGGTTCCTCCTCTTCGGGCTCGAGCAGTTCGAGCGCCGGCGCCAGCGCAGACCCGATCCTGTCGACATCGTCGACCGAATTGGTCGTCACCGTCGACCTCGACGCGACCAAGCAGAGCGAGGCGAAGCTGAACGAGCCGGTTACGGTCGAGCTCCCGGATGGCACGACCGTGAACGGCAAGATCACGGGCGTGAGCCCGGTGGCCGTGTCCAGCAGCAGCTCGTCCAGCTCCAGCTCCGCAGGCGCGGGCGCGAGCGCGCCGTCGGCGACCATCCCCGTCACTGTCTCGTTGGAGAAGCACGCCGACGCCTCGGCCCTCGACCAGGCCGCAGTCAGCGTCAACTTCGAGGAGCAGGTGGCGAACGGCGTGCTCTCGGTCCCAGTCACCGCGCTGCTTGCGACCCAGGGCGGTGGGTACGCGGTGCAGGAGGCCAACCAACCGCACAAGCTGATCTCTGTCACCCCGGGCCTGTTCGCCGCCGGCTACGTGCAGATCTCGGGTCCTGGGGTCCAGGACGGCATGCAGGTCACCGACTCGCAGGGATGATCGCCGAGGATGTCGGCGGTATGAGCGCGGAGCCTCACACCGCTGATGGCGTCGTGCTCGAGCTGCGGGACGTAGTCAAGGAGTACCCCGGCGGAGTGCAGGCGCTGCGCCATGTCAACGTCGACATCCACACGGGTAACCGAGTGGCAATCGTCGGGCCGTCCGGTTCGGGTAAGACGACGATGCTCACCATTCTCGGCACGCTCGAGCGCCCGACGAGCGGTGAGGTCCACGTCGCCGGACGCGACGTCGTGAAGGCGTCGGACAGCGATCTCGCTGGTCTGCGAGCGTATGAGATCGGCTTCGTGTTCCAGGGCTTCCACCTCCAGGACGCGCTGACGGCGCTTGACAACGTCGCGACCGGGATGCTCTACACCGGTGCGCCGCTCCGCGATCGCCGCGAAGCGGCCAAGGTCGCGCTCGAGCGGGTCGGACTCGATCATCGGATCACGCATCGCCCGCAGCAGTTGTCCGGCGGCGAGAAGCAGCGGGTCGCGATCGCCCGTGCGATCGCGAAGAACCCGACG
>Ga0302314_10009568_pt1 | contig 17123 bp, 16 predicted proteins | sample III_Palsa_N2_3_FD_200533 | JGI IMG/M metagenome (GOLD analysis project Ga0302314, IMG submission 200533) | Peat permafrost microbial communities from Stordalen Mire near Abisko, Sweden - III_Palsa_N2_3 | ecosystem: Environmental > Terrestrial > Soil > Palsa > Peat permafrost | place: Sweden...
GAGCTGGGCATGCGTACGTCATGGGGCGGTCCTGTAAGCAAGCCCTGGACTGCCACGGTGCCCGCAGCGTCGTGCAAGGTGGAGATCAGGCGGCACAGTGCGGTGAGCGCGTCGGGCACCGGGCCGCCGTACTTGCCGCTGTGCACGGCGTGGTCGAGCGTGCGCACCTCGACCGTGCAGTCGACGATGCCGCGCAGGGAGGTGATCAAGGTGGGCTTCCCAATGGCCCAGTTCGAGCAGTCCGCAATCACGATGGTGTCGGCCTGTAGGAGTTCCTTGTAGCTGCTGAGGAACTCGGGCAGGTGCACCGATCCGGTTTCCTCTTCGCCCTCGATGAAGACGGCGACATCGAGCGGCGGTCGGCCGGCCCATGCCCTGATGGCCGCGACGTGCACTGCGATCCCGGCCTTGTCGTCGGCGGTACCCCGCCCGAACAGGCGCCCGCCGCGCTCGGTGGGCTCGAACGGGGGCGACAGCCACAAATCGCCGCGGCCGGGCGGCTGGACGTCGTGATGCGCATAGAGCAGGAGCCGTGGCGACCCGGCGGGCCCGCGGATGGTGCCGTACACCGCCGGATGAGAGCCCTTTACCTCAAGCAGCCTGGCATCGCTGAACCCCGAGCGTCGCAGCCACTCGGCGGTGGCCTGGGCCGAGCGCCGCACCTGCCCTGCGTCGAACCCGGCCGCGCTGACCGACGGGATGCGGACTAGCTGGTCGAGCTCGCCGCGGATGGTGGGGAACGCGGACTTGATCGCGGCGCGGGCCGCAGCCGGACTCAGCTCAGCAGGCAAATTCCGGCCTTCCGCGCCCCCGGTGGCCTCCCGTGCGGTAATCGCGCTGGGCCGCCGCCGCCTGATTAGTCCCCATCGGAGCACAATACGCATTGCCTGGCATTTGATCAATGATCCGGCTTTATGCGCGCTCGCGGAGCAGACGGCGTTTAGTCCCGGCTATCTACATGAGTACCAGCAGCCACTGCAGTTGCGGGCTTCCCGCCCAACGGACGGATGACTCGAGGGTCCGGCGGGCGGTTCAGCGAGCCGTCTCCAGGTACGTGCCGCGGTAGTCGACCGTGCAGATGAGGGCGTCCCGACGCGTCTCCCCGCCGTCCGGGTTGGCTAGTGGCGTGGCACCGTGCTTGAACAGCGCGTCCTCGAAAATGATGATATCGCCCGGGTTCAGCTGCTGCCGGAGCAGTGGCTGCGCCTTTATGTCGCCGTCGTCCGTGACGTCACCCGAGGCGTAAAGATACGTTTCCGCGCCTTCTCCTATGCGGTCAAGAACATAAATGATGATGAACTTCTCTTTGTCGTGATGAGGTTTCGTCACGACGTTAGTGAACGTGCGGAAAAGGTTCACCCCGAAAGTGCCTTCGGGCTCCCGACTGGCGGGCGGCACCAAGTGGAGGAGGGCTCCGATGAGATCCCGGGCCGGCCGGTCCTCGAGGAGCTCAACCCTGGCATGCTCACGCCGGCCCGCGATGCCCGCCCGGTCGGTGATCGTGATGGCGTCGTGTCGCCGCAGGCTGAGGTGCCCGTCATCCCACCGGTAGCGGATGACATCTCGGGCCCGCAGCCGGTCGACGGGCCAGTCGCCCTCGTCGTGACGCAAGATCCTGTCGTTAAAGTACGTGCCGCGGAAGTTCGGCCGGAACTTCTCGGGAAGCCCGAGCGACCGGTCACTGGTGATGGCGTAGCCATCGCTCTCCAGCGCATCCCACACGCCGCCAAGGCAGCCGGGCACACGCTGTACTGCGTCATCGCTCACAGTGGCACTCGCAAGTTTGTATGAAGGGTGAAGGTACCGGTCAGTAACCGCGGAGGCCGGCGACTAATGCGGAGCATGTTATACCTGGCCGTGCGAGAATCTCAGTCATAAGCACGCGGCGAATCGCGGATTTTGTAGATGAGTTCCAGCGAGGCTTCCTCGGAAAGCGAGGCGCGCACCAGGGCGTCGTGGGCGGACCGGTAACGCGCAACCCCTTCTGCGTCTTGCACGCTGAAGTATCCGGCATGGGTCTCGACGTGCACGATGTCCGACTCGCCCGCGTCCCGGTACTCGAAATGCGCGTACATGCACGTCATGGAGAATGCCGGCCTCGCCGTGAACGGCAGCACGTACAGGCTCACGTTGGACGCGGCCGAGTGCCTGGCGAGTTCATTCAGCTGCTCGCGCATGATGCCGGGAGAGCCGACTATCTGGTGCAGCGTCGACTCGTGCGTGACCGCGATCAGCCGGAACTGCTCCGAGCCTTCCACGCGCTGCAGCGCCTCCTGGCGCCGGTCCCGGACTTCCAGCAGCTGCCGGATCTGATCCTGCGACCGGCCTTCCATGTCACGGAAGACCGCCCGGGCGTAATCCTGGGTCTGCAGCAGAGCCGGCACGAACGGCAGCGTGTACACGCGCTCTACGGCCGCGTCCACTTCGTAGGCCAAGTGCGCGTCCAGGCCCTCGGTGACCTCGTCGTCGTAGTCTGTCCACCAGCCGCGGCGCCCGGCGTCTCGTGTCCACCGCTCTAGGCGGGCAGCCAGCTGGGTGCCCTGGATCTGGTAGTAGGCGATCAGGTCTCCGATGTCGCGCGGGAGCGGCGTCCCCTGGGCTTTCTCCAGCCGCGACAACTTACTCGTGGACATCCCCAGGTCTCCCGCGACCTCGTTCAGGAGCTTGCCCTTCTCTTCCCGCAGCTTCCTGACCGCATCCCCGATGCTGCGCCGCGGGCTGAGCGGACCCGTCACCTTAGCCACGGCGTTCCACTTTCACGAGCGGCCCAGGCTCAACGAGTCCCGTTTGATGTGGGATTCCCATCTCGTCACCGTACAACCTATACCAACCAGGTCGCACCCCACCCCGCCGACAGGCCGACTCGCCAGCCATCCGCATGACCATGATCTCGCGTTTCCGCAGCTTGCGAACCGAATCGAATGAACGAGCCCGCCCCGGCCGCCCCGTTCCTCCCTCATTCGCGCAAAGTTACCGTTTTGACCGATCCAGTGATGGGAATCCCATTAAGGGACTTGCAGACAGAGTTCAAGGCGGGCGCATCATGGGCCGGAAGCAGATATCATCCCAGCCGCCGTTGCATCGCAGCGGCCGCAGGATCCCGGCGCGCGGCCCCCTGCATGCAGGCCGCAACTGCCGGGTTGTGACCCGCTGCGTTGGGCCGACATGGGCCGCTCTTGCCGCTCGGACGGCGACTGCACCGGAGCGCGGGCACGGGCAGCGTGGCCCACCGTTCCTGCCCAAGGAACAGGGCCGATGGGTGGATCCACCGGCCCTGACCATGCCACACGCAGTCCGCAACTTTTCGCAGGAAGGGATCACACGTGCGATCACGACAGTCTATTACCGGGCAAGCCCGCCCGGAAACCGCCGGTCCTCGGCGGTCTTTCCCGCATTACCGCCGGAACGCGCCATGACCGGGATCCTGGCCCTGGCCTGCCTCGCGACAGGCTTCATCATCGCCTGGCTGCTGCGCACCGGCTACGTCATGGCTCAGATCTCCTGGGCTCAGGAGCAGATGGAGCGCAAGGTCCGCTACTGGCAGGGCGAGGCAGTACACGCCCGGGTCGTCGCCGAGGATCTGCTCCGTCAACTCGAGGCCGCCACAGGACGGCCCGCCGAGCCGACCGACTGGCCGGGGCCGGACACCGACTGGCGCAGGCCGGACTCGACCTAGGAAGGAGGACGAGGCAGTGAGCATACTCAACGACCTCGAACTGCTGCTGTCCCTGCTAGTGGGCGGCGCGATCGGAGCGCTGGCTACCGCCTCGCACTATGAGCAGGCCGCGCTCCGGCACTGGGCGTACGAAAAGGAAATAGCCGAGGGCCGCGAGTTCTATGCGGCACTCGGCATGCTCCGTCACATCAAGCCGGGCCATGCCGACGATGGAAGGGGGACAACAGAATAAGCCGGAGAAGGCTTCCCGGCGTGCCAGCCGACCGCACGGGCCGCAGACGGGACCCGGGAAGCTTCTCCCACCCTAGGCCAAGTCCGTTCTGTGGCGGACAGGCTGTCGACCCTCAGCGAGAGGACCGTCGTGACCGCCTCAGTGCGGCTACCCGCTTATGGGCACCGCGCTCAGGATTCGATGCCCAGGTAGCGCTGGTAGATCTGGTCCGGGTCGAGCTCATCGGCCTTGCCCACGTGGATGACCTCGCCCCGGCTGAGGATGTACACCTTGTTCGCCAGCGCCAGCGCCCGCTGCACGTACTGCTCGACGATCACCAGCGAGATGCCCCGGGCGACGAACTGGGCGAGGATCTCGTAGATCTGGTCGATGATGCGGGGGGCGAGGCCGAGGCTGGGCTCGTCGACCAGGATGACCTTGGGGTTGGTGAGGTAGGCCCGGGACAGGGCGAGCATCTGCTGCTCGCCGCCGGACAGGCTGCCGGCGGTCTGGCCGAGGCGCTTGGACAGGGACGGGAACAGCCCGATGAAGTCGGACATCGACGCCTTCACGTCGACGCCGCGGGCCTGGACGCTCAGGTTCTCCTTGACCGACAGCGAGGGGAAGATGCCGCGTCCTTCGGGCAGGTGGCAGATGCCCCGCCTGCTGTAGCGGTGGGGGGCGTCGCCGGTTACCTCGTCGCCGTCGAAGGCGATGCGGCCGGAGCGGGGCTTGACGAAGCCGGTGGCGGTGCGCAGCAGGGTTGTCTTGCCGGCCCCGTTGGGGCCGAGCAGGGCGATGACCTCGGCGTCGCCGACGGTGAAGTCGACGCCGCGCAGGACGGTGGTGTCGCCGTAGCCGGCGGTGATCGAGTCGAGGGTCAGCATGGTCTACTCCCGGGTCACGATGGGGCGGCGGACCTCGGCTGAGGCAGGCTGGTCGTCCGCCTCGCCGGAGCTGCCCAGGTAGGCGACGCGGACCTGGGCCGATCTCTGCATCTCCGCGGTCGTCCCTTCGAAGATGAGCTGGCCGAAGTCGAGGACGTACACGTAGTCGCAGACCTCGCGGACCAGGGACATGTCGTGCTCGACGAGCAGGATGCCGCAGCCGCGTTCGCGGACGACGGTCTGGAGCACCTGGCCGAACTGCTCGGTCTCGTGGCCGTCGAGCCCGGATGAGGGCTCGTCGAGCAGGAACATGTCGAACGGTCCGGCCAGGGCCCGGGCCAGCTCGACCAGCCGGCGCTGGCCGATCGGCAGCAGGCCCGCCTGGGCGTCGGCGATCCGGGTGGTGCCGGTCAGCTCGAGGGCCTCGTCGACGGCCTGGGCGATGACCCGGTGGGAGTGGCGGGAGCCGAGGACCTGGGCCAGGGGGTTGGCGCCGGCCATGGAGGCCTCGCGGCCCATCGCGATGTTCTGCCGGACGGTGAGGCTGCTGAACAGCTCGGTTCGCTGGAAGGTCCGGCCGAGGCCCTGGCGGGCGCGGCGGGGCGCGGCCTTCCTGGTGACGTCGAGGTCGTGCAGCCTGACCTGACCGGAGCTGGGCCGGACGAGGCCGCTGCAGGCGTTGAACGTGGTGGTCTTGCCCGCGCCGTTCGGCCCGATCAGGCCGGTGATCTTGCCGCCCGGGGCCTTGATGCTCACGGTGTTGACCGCGTGGACGCCGCCGAAACGAACGGACAGGTCCCGTACGGTCAGGCCGTGCCGAACAGTGGCCTGCGGCGCCGGTCCAGAAGCAGCAGCTTCGGTAACGACGGCGGCCTGCCGCGGGACCGGCGCCTCCGCGACAGCGGCGGAGGAAACGGCCGACAAAGCCGCCACCGGCACTCGCCCGCCGAGCCGGTCAAGCACCCGCCGGACCGGCTCCGGCGCCGTCCCCTGCCGGATCGTCAGCGCGACCGCCGCGGCACTCAGCCCGAAGATCAGGTTAAGCACGCTCTGCGTGTCGCTCCCGGTGATGTAGGCGGGCAGCACCGAGTACCCGACCGCCGCGATGACCGCGTACCAGGGGTCGCCGACGGTGACGATCACGACCAGGACCACGAGGATCAGCGAGTTGAACGACGGGAAGTAGGTGCCGATGCTGACGTTGAACAGCTGGACCTCGAGCGCGCCGGCCATCGAGGCGATGGCCGCGACGATGCAGAACACGATCACCTTGAGCACGCTGGAGGTGGCGCCGTGGGTCTCCAGGGCCAGGGTCGAGTCGGACATCGCCTCAAGGAGCCGGCCGAGCCGGCCGCGGTTGATGACCGCGAGCACGATGACCACGAGCACGGTGATGATCAGCAGCAGGTAGTAGAAGCCGGTGTCGGTCGACAGGTTCCACGACCCGATGGAAAAGTCCGGCCGCGGGGCCGACAGGCCCAGCGTGGACTGCCCGAACATGAAGTCGCGGGTATAGAAGGCCTGCTCGAGGAGGATGCCGAAGCCGAGCGTGGCCAGGGCGAGGAACACCTTGGACACCCGGACGGCGGGGATGGCGACGATCGCGCCGACCGGGATCGCGATGATCGTCGAGAGCACCATCGCGAGCAGCCAGTTCAGGTGGTCGTTGCCCGCGAAGTGCCCAAAGGCGGCCGCCCCGACCGCGGCGAAGGCCAGGTGGCAGAGCGAGATCTGCCCCGAGCGCCGGACCAGGAGGCCGAGGGAGAGGAACAGGATGATGTTGATCAGCGCGGCCGACCAGACGCTCACGTAGCCGGACGCGATGACCGGGACGAGGGCGAAGAGGAGAACGGCGATGCCGCCGGCGCCGAGGCGGATCCGCGGCGGGGCCACGTAGGTGTCGCGGGCGGGCATGGTCACCGGGAGCTGGCGCTGCACGAGCAGGCGCTTGGGCAGCACGATCAGGACCACGAACAAGATGATGAACGGGAGCGCCGGGGCCAGGCCGCCGACCCAGGTGATCGTGGCCGAGTACTTGTCGACCAGCGAGCCGGCCACGCCGACGAGCAGGCCGCCGACGAAGGTGAGCGGCAGGTTGGTGAAGTAGCCGATGGCCGCCGCGCCGAAGGCGGCGAAGACCGCGGTGGTGAGCGTGATCCCGTCGACCGGCAGCTCGGGGGCGAGGAACAGGCCGGCGACGCCGGCGAAGACGCTGCCGATGACCCAGGCCCGGCGGCGGACGAGCACCGGGTCGTCGCCGCTCATCGAGACCAGGTCCGCGTTGTCGACGACGGCGCGCATGACGACGCCGGACCGGACCGACTTGAAGAACCAGTACAGCGCACCGGCGGCGACGGCCGAGAACACGAACAGGATGATCTGCGCCCAGGTGACGTTGACGCCGACCATCCGCACCGTGGACTGGGGCAGGAAGTTCGGGAAGTTGGGCGGGTTGGTCGGGTACCAGATCGTGGCGATGCTCTCCACGATGAGGATCAGGCCGACGGTCGCGACGACCTTGATCGTCTCGCTGGCCCCGCTCAGCGTCCGGGCCATCAGCTCCAGCAGCAGCCCGCAGGCCGGGGCGAACAGCAGCAGCGAGATCGCGGCCGCGGCGCCCCAGGGCACGCCGCGGGAGTTCAGCAGGTAGAAGCAGAACGACACCAGGGCCGCGACCGCTCCGTAGCCGAAGTTGAAGATGCCCGAGGTCTTGTAGGTCAGGACCAGGCCGATGCCGGCCAGCCCGTACACCGCACCGGTCGCAAGCCCCACGACGATGAAGGGAAGAAATTGGTTCACTCGTGCCACCCTTGGCTCCGCGAAAGGTAGGCACTAATGTAGTGAACAACTACTCACTTCGCAATGGTGGGTGCGTGAACTGGGAGGCTACATGGCAGGGCCCCTGACGGGACTCCGGGTCGTCGAACTGCAGGGCCGCGGACCGGGCCCGTTCGGCGGCATGGTGCTGGCCGATCTCGGGGCCGAGGTCGTGCGCATCGACCGGCCCGAGAAGGAGCCCGCCGCCGGAACCAGCACCGCCGACGAGACGGCCGAGGAGCGGATGATCCGCGGCCACCGCCAGATCGACCTCGTCTCCCGCGGCCGCCGGTCGGTCCCGCTCGACCTCAAGCAGCCCGCCGGGCTGGCCAGCGCCCTCGACCTCATCGAAAGGGCCGACGTCCTGGTCGAGGGCTACCGGCCCGGCGTCGCCGAGCGCCTCGGCGTGGGGCCCGAGGTCTGCCTCGAGCGCAACCCCGGCCTTATTTACGCGCGGATCACCGGCTGGGGGCAAGACGGACCGTTCGCCCAGGTGCCCGGGCACGACATCAACTACGTCGCCCTGGCCGGCGCGCTCGACCCGCTGCGGCGCGGCGACCAGCCGCCCGCTCCCCCGCTGAACCTGCTGGGTGACTACGGCGGCGGCGGGATGCTCCTGGTCATCGGCATCCTCAGCGCGCTGTTCGAGCGCTCGCGATCGGGGAAAGGCCAGATCGTGGACACGGCGATGGTCGACGGGGTGGCCCTGCTGACCACCTTGTTCCACGGGATGCGGGCCGAGAAGCTGTGGTCCGACGTCCCCGGCAGCAACGTCCTCGACCTCGGCGCCCCGTTCTACAACGTCTACGAGACCGCCGACGGCCGCTACGTGACGATCGGCTGCGGCGAGCCCCAGTTCTACGCCGTCCTGATCGAGAAGCTCGGGCTCGGCGACGAGCTCCTGCGCGGGCAGAGCGACGCCACGACCTGGGCCGACGGCCGGCTCACCCTGGCCGAGGTGTTCAGGGCCAAGCGGTTCGACGAGTGGCGCGAGCTCCTGGAAGGCACCCAGACCTGCTTCGCCCCGGTGCTGACCCTGGCCGAGGCGCCGAACCACCCGCACAACGTCGAGCGGGGCACGTTCGTCGAGGTCGACGGCGTGGTCCAGCCCGCCCCCGCGCCGCGGTTCAGCCGCACTCCCCCGGGCCCGCCCGGGGCGGTCACGGCCGCGAAGGACACCGCGGAGGAGGTCATCGAGCGTTGGACGCGACCGTAGGTCACGCGATACCCAGCGTCGTCGTCGTCGCCGACGGAGAGATCACTACATCAGTAAGGGGTTCATGAACATGGTGGAACGCGCTGGCCGGGTTGAGGGCAAGGTCGCGATCGTCACGGGCGCCGGGTCGACTCCCGGCCCGGGAATCGGCACCGGGAAGGCCTCGGCCATCGTGCTCGCCCGCGAGGGCGCGAGCGTGCTGCTCGTCGACCTGTATCCGGAACGGGCCGAGGAAACGCTGAAGATGATCGAGAGCGAGGGCGGCACGGCCGTCGTCTGCGGCGCCGACGTCAGCACCGCCGCGGGCTCCGAGGCCATGGTGCGGGCCGCCCTCGACGCCTTCGGCACGGTCGACATCCTGGTCAACAACATCGGCCGGGCCGCGCTCGGCACCGTCGTCACCACCACCGAGGAGGTGTGGGACCAGGCGATGACCATCAACCTGCGCACCGCCTTCCTGGCCAGCAAGTACGCCGTCCCGGTGATGGCGGCCAAGGGCGCGGGCGCGATCGTCAACATCTCCTCGGTCTCCGCGGTCCGCGGCGACAGCACCGTCGCCTACTCCGCGGCCAAGGGCGCACTGAACGCGATGACCGTCGACATGGCCTTCTCCCACGGCCGCGAGGGCATCCGGGTCAACGCCGTCCTGCCCGGTCACATCACCACCCCGATGGTGATGTCGGTGTCCGCGCCCGGCGCCCGGGCCGAGTTCATGAACAGCATGCGCTCCGAGGCCGGCCTCCTCGGCACCCCGGGCGACGGCTGGGACGTCGGCTGGGCGGCCGCGTTCCTGGCCAGCGACGAGGCCCGCTGGATCACCGGCGTCCTGCTCCCGGTCGAGTCCGGCGTCCTGGCCGTGACGCCGCTGATGATGGCGCCCTACCTGCGGGCCATCCCCGACCCCGGCGTCTGAGGCGAGCCGCCGGGCGGCGACAGCGGGCGGGGAGCGTGAAACCACGGCCCGTTCACCTGAAAGGACTTTGACTTCACGATCCTTTCTCTGGGTGAACGGGCCGGGGCTCTTGTCCCTACCGTCCGGGGACCGGGTTGACCTCGTCGGCGAAGTCGCCGATGAGGTAGCGCTCGAGCAGCGCCTCCGCGTCATTCACTCTTCTGCTCCATCAGCTCGTAGAACGTCACGACCGGCGGCGGGTCGAGCCGCAGCGCCGGGGCACCGGTGGTGCGGCGGGCGCGCAGTTCCTTGGCCGGGGCGGTCAGGTCGTCGGCCTCGATCTCGTAGATCGCCAGGTAGGCGGGGCCGCCGGCCGGGCCTAGCACCTTGTAGCGGCGGGCCGACACGAAGCCGGGCACCGCGGTGATCTCCGGGATGTGGGTGTTGTCGTACCAGTCGTTGAACTCGTCCTCGCGGGCGGGATCGACGGGCTCGGACTGGACGACCATGATGCCCTTGGCCATGGCTGGGCCTCCTTCTATCGCGCGAGCTTTTATCGCGTGAGTTCCCGGGCGAGGACGGTGATGGCGTGGACCGGGCAATCGAGGATCGCCCGGTTGACGGCGTCCTCGTCCTCCGCCGCTATGTCCGCGCCGGGTGCGGCCAGCGACGCGTAGCCCCAGTCGTCGAGCGAGAAGTGCCGGGGCGCGTGGGCGGCGCAGGTGCCGAAGCCGTCGCAGATCGTCCGGTCCAGGCGGATCTTCATGGCGTCTTCGCTGCCGTCGTTCATGCCAGGATCACCGCTTCTACCTCGAAGGGACGGGCCGTCCGGAAGGGCGAGATCGCGCACAGGTCGCAGCCGCGCTCGCGGTGGCGGGCGACGCTGTCCGGGAACTGGGCCAGCAGCGAGGCGGCCAGGTTGACCGCGCCGTCCAGGGTGCCGCAGGCGCCCCGGCCGCGGAGCACCCGCGACCAGCGGCTCAGCCGGGCCAGGTCGTCGTCATCGGCGTCGCCGTCGCGCAGGGCGTCGAGGACCGCGCTCATCGCCGCGGTGCCGTTGAAGCAGGAGCCGCACTGGCCGGCGTTCTCGCGGGCGAAGTAGGCCATCACCGAGGCGGCCACCGCGACCGGGCAGTCGGTGTCGGACAAGACCGCCAGGGCGCCGCAGCCCAGGCCGGTGCCGACCGCCCGGGTCGACTCGTGGTCCAGGCTCATGCCGAGGGCCCGCCGGTTGAGCAGCCCGGCGAAGTAGCCGCCCATCAGCACCCCGCTGACTGTCTCTTCCGGCACCTGGTGCAGGGTCAGGAGCTCGCGGAAGGGCAGGCCGTGCGGGAGTTCGTAGAGGACGGGCGGGCGACCGCCGCCGCTGACCGTGGCCAGGAACGTTCCCGGTGACGCGTGGGTGCCCTCCCGCCGGTAGGCGTCGGCCCCGTGCCGGTGCACGAACGGCAGGTTGGCCAGGGTCTCGACGTTGCTGACCAGGGTCGGCCGGTTGTGCACGCCGGCCTGGAACGGGCGCGGGGGCTTGTCGGCCGGCTTGGCCGGGCCGCCGTTGATCGCCCGGACCGCGGCGGTCTCCTCCCCGGCCACGTAGGCCGGGTCGACGACGGTGATCTCCACCGGGAGCTCGAGCCGGCCCGCGGCGCGGGCCTCGTCGCGGGCCGCGGTGACCGCGCGGGCGGCGGCCGGGTCGGAGAGGTACACGTAGGCCTGGCCGGCGCCGGTGACCGCGGCGGCCAGGCGCAGCCCGTCGAGGACGAGGTGCGGGCGGTGGCGGAGCAGCCACCGGTCCTTGGCCGAGGCGGGCTCGCCTTCCTCGCCGTTGGCCACGGCGACCGGGGCCAGGCCCCGGTCTCGCGCCGCTTTTCGCACGGCGCGGGCCTTGGCCGCGAACGGGAAGGCGGCGCCGCCCCGGCCGCGCAGGCCCGACCGCTCGATCGCGTCGAGCAGGCCGCCGGCGGCGGGCTGCCGGTTCTCGTAGCCGGCGGCGGCGAGGTACGCGTCGAGCGACTCGGGTTCGTCGCGGATCAGCCGGGCGGCCAGGCCGGGGAAGGCCGCGACCGCACAGGTCGCGGTGACGTCACTCGTCTCCATGGTCTCGGTAACCCCTTAGGCTTTGGTCATGCGAACCGCGGTCATTCGTATCAACGTCGATCCGCTGGGTACCCTCGGCCCCCCGGACATCGAGCGGGGTATGAGCGGCGTACGGGCCGGCCTGGCCGAGCGCGGGCTCGGGCTGGTCAGCGACGACCTGGCGTCGCTGCCGCCGAAGCGGCGCGAGCTCCAGTTCCTAGCCGAGGCCGACGACCCGTCGGCGCCGCGGCGGGCGGCGAGCGAGCTGTGCCGGGACGCGTTCGGGACCGAGCCGTCCGAGGGCACCACCACCTTCCTCAGCCGGGGCAGCGACGAGGACGCCCGTGGCATCCTGTCCGCCTTCGGCCTGGCCGGCGACGTGTCCCGGGCCGACGGCGCCGACGGCTGGGACGTGGTGACGGTGCGCCTGGCCGAGGCCGACCTGCGCCGGGTGCCGGAAAGCCGGATCCAGACCGCGCTCGAGGCCTCGCTCAACTGCGAAGTGCGCATCATTGTCTCCTAGGCGGTGACGAGCACCTCGTTGCCGACCACCCGGACGGGGTAGGTGCGGATGCTCCACTCCGGCTTGACCGCGGTGGTGCCGGTCGCCAGCTCGAAGCCCCACTGGTGCCACGGGCAGTAGATGAATTCCAGGTCGCGGACCATGACCGCGTCGCCGGGGGCGTCCGGGTCGACGGCGCTGCGGCCGCGGGGGCGGCCGGAGCAGAGCGGGCCGCCCTCGTGCGGGCAGTAGTTCGCGATCGCGTAGTACGTGCCGTGGACGTTGTAGACGCCGACGCCGTGCCGGCCGATGGGCACGATCTTGACCCCGCCCGGCTCGATCTCGTCGGTGGTCGCGACGACATGCTCGCGGCCCTGGGCCAGGCGCGGGCCCTCGGGTGACCGGTCGCTCACGTCAGAAGACCAGGGTCTTGCCGTCGAGGGCGGGAACCGTGTCGGGGAGGTGGTAGGTCTCGATCCCGTTCTTGAACATGACCGCCTCGCGCATGCGCTCGGGCAGGTGCTTGACCAGCCAGCGCGGGTCGTCGTAGGTCCAGTGCGGGTAGTCCGAGGAGAACAGCAGGATCTTGTCCGCCTCCATCAGCTCGAGTGCCCGGGTCAGCTCGGTCTTGTCCTCCGGGTAGTCGAGCGGCTGGGTGGTGAACTTGATGTGCTCCTTGACGTACTCCGACGGCTTGCGCTTGATGTCCATCGACGACTTGCGGGCGGCGTAGATCGCGTCCATCCGCCACATCAGCGGCAGGATCCAGCTGAACGCGTGCTCGACCAGGATGATCCGCAGAGCCGGGAACCGGTCGAAGACCCCGTCGAAGATCAGGCTCATCACCTGGTTCGCCGCCAGCAGCGAGTAGGTGACCATGAAGTCGTGGTTGTAGCTGGGGAACCCGACCGGCGGCATCGGCATCGCGTCGTCGCGGCCGCGGCTGAGGTGGCAGGCCACCGGCATATCGTGCCGGACCGCCGCCTCCCAGATCGGGTCGTACTGCGGCCAGCCCCAGGCCGGGCGGGGCTCGGCCCGGATGAGGACCTGGGCCATGTAGGGGTGACCGGCCCACTCCTCGATCTGGCGGACCGCGCCGGGGGCGTCCTCGATCGCCACGCAGATGGAGCCGCGCCAGCGCTCGTGCCAGTTGTTCACGCTGTCCAGCCAGTGGTTGGCCAGCCAGCGGTTCGCCCCGGTGCACAGCGCCTGGGTCATCTCCGGCAGGTAGTGCGTCGCGAACCCGGGCTCGAGGATACCGATGTCGGAGCCGCCCTCGACCATCGCCTGGCGCAGCGCGAGGTTGGGGTCGCTGCCGGCGAAGTTGCCGTCCTTGGGGAAGGTGTCGACCCGCATCGCCCTGGCGTGCAGGTAGTCCGGGGCGTCGTAGATGATCGACTCGCCCCGCTGCTGGGTCAGGTAGTACTTGCTGCGGTAGGGCTCGGGGACGTACGGGGCCAGCTCGCCGGCCCGGGGCACGGGGTGGATGTCGGAATCGACAACCCGGATCGGCGTCCGGGCCGCGCTCGGCACCGGCCGTCGCGTGTCTTGAATGGTCATGGCTGCCTCCGTCTTCGCCTTCGTCTTCGTCGTCGTCGTCGTGCTGACTACCGCGCGGCCGCGGCGGCGGGGATCTCGATGCCGTAGAGCTCGGCGGCATTGCGCCACAGGACCCGGTCGCGCTGGTCCGGGCTGAGCGAACGGGCGAGCGCGCCCGCGTCGCTGAGCTGCCAGTGCGGGTAGCTCGAGCCGAACATGAGCATGGTGTCCTTGCCGGTGAAGCCCAGCCACTCGCCGGCAAAGTCCACGTCGCCCGGCCCGTCCAGGCTGCCCTGGACGAAGTACACGTGCCCGGGCAGGTAGTCGCTCGGCATGCGCGGCGCCCACGGGGTCTGCTCCAGGTGCGGCCGGCCGAAGGTGTCCATCCGCCAGATGAACGGGGTCAGCAGGTCGGCCCCGCCGTCGGCCCAGACGATCCGCAGGTTCGGCGTCCGCTCGAACACGCCCTCGGCGATCATGTTCATCAGGTGGTACAGGTAGTTGAGGGCGGAGAACCCCAGGTACTGCTCGTAGCTGCGCGGCTGCCCGGACGGGGTGGGCGGCAGGCCGATCCCCGTGCCGGTCTCCAGGTGCACGGCGACCGGCAGCCCGGCCTCGGCGGCGGCGTCCCACAGCGGCCAGAACTGCGGCTTGCCGTACAGCTCGCGGGTCTGCATCGGCACGCCGACCTGCACGACCCGCGGGTGGTCCTTCCACCGGGCGAGCTCGCGCAGCGCGCCGCTCATGTCCTCGGGGTTGACCCGGATCGTGCCCCGGTAGCGGTCGGCGTAGCGGCCTTCGTCCAGCCAGCGGGAGACCATCATCTCGTTGTGGGCCGCGAGGACGGCGCTGGTCAGGTGCCGGTCAGGCCCGACGCCCCGGGTCATCGGGTGCAGGATCGCGATGTCGGCCTTCCGGCGGTCGAACAGCTGGCGGCCGGTGATGTCCGGGTCGGAGGCCGGGTGGTCTTCGCCCGCGTCGATGGCGGCGTCCGCGTACTCCCCGCCGGGCCTGCCCCACCAGTCCATGGTGACGTCGGGGATGCCGCGGCTGCGGTACGGCTCGCGCATGAAGCCGCGGAAGTCGGCGCCCGAGCGGAAGAAGATGTGGACGCTGGCGTCGATCACCGGGGTGGACGCGCCGTCGCTGTGCACCATCGCCATGTGCGGGTCTCCTGCGGAAGGTTCGCGGCCCGGGCCGTCGCGGCGCGGTGTTTGTGCTGTGCTGTGCTGTGCCGCGACGCCTGACCTAACATTTGTTCTCAAGGCAACGTAACATCGACGGCACCCGGCGACAAGGGCCTAGCGAGCGAACGCTTACCTAGGCCGCTGGGTCCGCTACCTGGGCCGCGCCGCGGATGAGGGTGGCCCGGCAGTGCGCCAGGGTTCGCTCCGGGCCGGCCACCGGAACCAGGGCCGAGGGCCAGACGAGGTCGCGGTAGCACATGGCGAGGACGTCGATGGCGGGCCGGCCGGCGTCCGTCCGCCCGTCGCGCAGCTCGCCCCGGCGCACGCCCGCGGCGACGATGTCCCTGATCTGGCCGGCCCGTTCCCGCTGGAGCGCGGACAGGTTGCTCGCGGCCGGCGGAATCGCCCGCATCCAGGCCCGCTGGATCGCGAACTCCTCGGGGAAGCTCTCCAGGACGTTGATGTTCAGCCAGGTCAGCGCGTCGAGCTGAGCCACGGTGGCCGAGTCGGTGGCGATCACCGCCCGGTAGCCGTCGGACAGCCGGGCGTGGAAGGACGCCATGATCGACTCGAGCATGGCGTCCTTCGACGGGAAGAAGCGGTAGACGTTGCCGGGCGCGATTCCGGCCGCCGCCGCGATGTCCCGGACCGTGGTCGCCTCGTAGCCGCGCCGGGCGAACTCGGCCCGCGCCACCGACAGCAGCACCGCCGCCCGGTCGTGCTGGGGGCCGGGCTTGCCCGGGTCGGCCGGGCCGGTGCCGGGCTTGCCGGGACGGGCCCAGGCCCGGATCGCCGCGTTCGCCGCCTGGCGCGCCGCCGACCGGTCGAGCGCGGCGTCGTCCGGCGGGTCGGCCGGGCCGCCGTCAAGCACGAGCTGGCAGAGTGCGGCGGCGACCTCGCGGGCGTTCACGTCGCGGTACAGCACGCCGAGGCCCGCGTGGCGCATCGCCTCGCACAGCTCGTCCGCGAGCAGCGCGACCTCGATCCCGGGCCTGATCGATCCCCGCGCCTGGGCGCGCCGCAAGATCGCGGTCATCGCCGCCGGGACCGAGGCGGGCCGGGTGGTGACCAGCCGGACCAGGTCGGCGCTGGCCCCGGCGGGCGGCGCGTAGAAGGTCAGCTGGAGCGCGGCGCGATGGGCGAAGGCGCACTCGGCGATCGCGGTGCACAGGGCGACGACTCGCCCGGCATCGTCGTCGGCCGTATCCTCCTCGGCGGCCGATTTCAGCGACGCGTCGCCGATGCTCGCCATCTCCGCCTGGAAGCGCGCGACCAGCTCGATGACGATCGCTTCCTTGGAACTGAAGTGGTGGTAGAGGCTGCCGGCCTGAATGCCGCAGGCGTCCGCGACGTCCTTGAGTGACGTCGCCACGTAGCCCGACGAGGCGAACACCGCGGCCGCGGTGTCCAGGATCTCCGCCCGGCGGTCCAGCTGCCGGGACGTTGACATAGCCGTTCGCACTCCCTCAGTATGAAGCCGCTGCCCGGCCGGGGCGCCGATCAGCTCTTTTCGCCCTGATCAGCGCGGCCGGCGGCCCACTGGCCGGCACTCAAGGAAACCGAGAGGCAGGCAGGCGTGATCAAGCGTATTCGGCTGGCGACCGGCAAGGGCGGTCTCGCCCGCGATGAGTTCACCCGCCGCTGGCGCGAGGCCGTCGCTGTCTCGGCGTCGGCTCCGGGGCCGGCCCGGCCGTCCCGGGTCACCGTCTCGACGGCGCTGCCGGACGTCGTCGCGAACCAGAAGTACGACGGGGTGGCGCTCGAGTGGTTCACCGACCGCGAGCATCTGCTCCGGTTCGAGTCCTGGCTGCTCACGCCGGCCGGCCACGCGTCGCGGTTGCTGATGGACGAGGCGGTCGAGCCCGGTACCAGCCCGGTCGTGGTCACCGACGAGCGCGTCGTCCGCGGGGCCGACTGGCTCGAGCGGCGCTGGCAGGACGGCGGCCCCAAGATCAAGCAGCTGGCGATCGCCACCCGCGCCCGCGGCCTGACCCTCGCCCAGTTCCTCGACCTGTGGCGCGCCCGGGCCGGCACGATCGGCGCCACGCCGATCCCCGACGCCTACCGCGGGCTGGCCTACACGCAGAACCACCCGCGGGTCACCGAAGGCCGGGACTGGGCCT
>Ga0302314_10009569_pt1 | contig 17119 bp, 5 predicted proteins | sample III_Palsa_N2_3_FD_200533 | JGI IMG/M metagenome (GOLD analysis project Ga0302314, IMG submission 200533) | Peat permafrost microbial communities from Stordalen Mire near Abisko, Sweden - III_Palsa_N2_3 | ecosystem: Environmental > Terrestrial > Soil > Palsa > Peat permafrost | place: Sweden...
AGAAGCATCCAGCGCTGCTGTACGAAATACTACCTAGGGCTTTGTGCCCAGCGTTCCGTTCTTTGCAGCAATTGAGAGCGGCGTGACCACTGGGACGGCGCCCCCAACGATCTCCGTTATCGACACGCCGGATGCTGTGCTCGCCGAGGTACCAGTATTCATCAGCCATACGTTGCCGGAAGGATCGATCTCGAGATCGAGGTCCTGCAGGAAGTCTGCCTTCTGGAAGCCACCGCCGGTGGGACATCCAATGGTTGAAGTGCAGGCAGTCGGGGCGAGTGCTGTGCCCGTCGGCGAGAGTGCGGTAAAGGTTGCGGTAGTGCCAGACCCACTGGCCGCTATTTCTGTGACACCGAAGGCTCCAACACTTGGCGACGTTCCAGTCTCCGGATAGATATTGGTAATCCACATGTTGGCGGCGCCATCGACTACGACAGCTTCGGCGCCGTTCATTCCGCCAAGGTACTGCGCACTGGCCGACACTTTGCCCGCGGCCGCGGTAGCAGCGGGCGTATATTTTTCGGCTTCCTTGAAGTTGGCCGCCGACGATCCACAGCAGATTGTTCCGCTGTAGATGTAGTTGTTGGCATCGACTGCGACGCCGGAGGAGTTTGTGGTCGAGTAAGTAGCAGCGTCAGTGTAGTTCCCTATTTCCGTCGCGGTTCCGGTATCGGAGGTGAGCACAACATTCGCCGTGGTGAAGCTGGCAGAGAATGTGCCGGCACTCGCGGCCGAGATGGTCAGCTTCTGACCGTTGAACTGTGTTCCTGAAACCGAACTAAGCCCTGAGATAGAGGTGACCTGGCCTACGGTGAAGGTATTCGTGGCGGTGAACGTGACCACATTCGAAGTTACCTGGTAGGCCGTGATGGGAGCGGTGAGCGGGTAAGCTCCGTAAAGGTACGTGGAGTTATTGGTCGCAGCCCAGATCCTGCCCAGGGAGTCGGCAGCGAGGCCGGAGAAGGTTGTGGTGCTGGTTCCGTTGAGCCCGGTGGTAACGGCGATGGGAGAGAAGGGCGTGGTCGTTGTGCCCGGATCGATTAGCTCGTAGAGCGTGCCGCCGGTAGCGTTGTTGGTGTAGAAGACGTTGCCGTTGCCATCGGCGGCGATGGTTGAGGGGCTGGCCGGCGGCGTCCATGCAATGGCGGTGGTCGCGCCGTAAGGGAGCTCTTCTATCAGCCCGGTGAGGGTGGCGTGGTTGTAGTCCGCCCACACATTTCCGGTGGTATCGATTGCGATGCTGGCACCGTAGGTCTGCGAGGTGACAATGCAGGCCAGCGGTTGGCCGACAGGGCTCAACTCACCGAAGATCGCCTTGGACGCGGAGGCATTGATGAACCACACGTTACCTGAAGCATCGATGGCTGCGTGGGCAGGGCCGGCAAAGAACGCGGCACCACCAGTGCAGGTCCCCGTCGATTTATAAGTCACCCCGATGGTCCAGTCAGTGGGCAACATGGTTAGGTCGGGTTGGAAGGGTGAGGTGGCGGTGGCCAGGCTGAAGAGGTTCGCCATATTGGTGGCGGAACCTGCCCCGCCAGCGTCGATGGGATTTGTGGCCATGTAATAAGCCGCCTGGATGGTGTCCTGCGCAGTCTGGAACGTGGCCGCAGGCTGGCTGGTTACTGTTGCTGTGGGCGGCGTAGTAGCGGCGGTGAAGAGTTGCGTGCAGGTGGCGTTGGGCGCAGTCGGGGTGTTGATGCAGGCTGCGAGGATATCCGCGATGGTTGCTATCTTGGCGCTCTCCGCCGTCGCCGTCACGGAGATTGCAGATGCCGTACCGGTGCCGGCATAAGTGACCGGCGTGGATGTGAGATTGGCTATGCTGGCGACTGCGTTGTTCAAGCCAAGGGCACCCTGGGGTTTGCCAGTTGGAACATTGGCGCCATTCGTCCCGATCGATTCCGTGCCCGGCGTTGTACCGGGATTGATGTACTGCGCAAGAGCGAAGACGGATGCGGTGGTTGACTCTTCGTCGACGATCGTAAAGCTGTTGGTACCGATTGTGCTACAGGCACCCAGGACCGCCATGAGACCGATGGCCGAGTTGGTGTCGGCAGCATCGTTCAGGTGGTTGCCGATGGTGTTGCCACCGGTGGCGATGAGGTATATCTGCGGATCGGCCGTAGTGGCGGGGCAAGCCCAGGTTGTGCCGGAGCCGCTGGAGGGACCGTTGGTGGCACTTTTTGTGAAGATGAAGTTGCCGGTAACGTCGGCTGAAGTCGTTGTCGCAAGCAGCGTCGAGGCCGAGCCGTAGCCGGTGGTTCCGGCCGCATAAAGCTTCACGGTGGAGAAGGCCACGGGTTGCTGACCGCCATGCACCGCTCCGCCAATAACGGCCGCGGAACCGAAGGTGTTGATACTGGGGCCGGAGGACTCCGTGTTCGCACAGCCGACCGACACGCTCAATACCGCGGCCAGCAGAACAGCGACAAATGCTCTTCCGGCGTTGAACTCGATATGTTGTTTGTCGAGATACATTTTTTGGACCTCTAGAGACGATGCAATGCTTATGGTGCTGATCCCTGCGGCTAGAAGATGATCTTTGCGCCTAGTTGAATGCGACGTGGTTCGCGAACGGCTGACACCTCGCCGAACGCCTGGCCCGCTGTGGAATCCTCCGTTGCAGTGAACATCGTCGCCGGATTCGTGTGGTTGAACGCGTTGAAGCTCTCGACGCGAATCTGTCCGCTCCAGCGGTCTGTAAAGAGGAGATTGCGGAAGAGCGAAATATCCCACTGCTGAAAGCCAGGGCCGACTAATGAGGTTGACGGAGCATCGCCAACCCTGACCTGGCCCTTGGGAACTTCAGCATAGGCGGCCGTGTTGAACCACTCGCGGAGTGTGTGGGGCGCGTTGACGTTGGGATTGGAGATTCTATCGGGCCGCAAGGAGACAGTACTGCTTGATCCCAGCACCCCGAGACCAGCCGGATCCAGACCCGAGCCGGAGGTGATCTGGGTCGCTAGCCCAGCATCGAAACTGGTCGTTCCGCTCAGCTCCCAGCCGTGCAGCGTCGCATGGGTAAAGCCTTTGCTGGCGGCAAAGAACGGCATCCTGTAGATGTAGCTCAAAACGAGTATCTGGCTGCGGTTGAAAGGCGCGACAGCATACTCCTCATGGAGGTTGTAACCGTCCTGCGGTGCGTTGTTGCGGTCGGTGCCGGCGTCAGTCAATGTCTTCTGCCATGTATACGCCAGGCGCAGGATCGAGCCGCCTGCCAGCCGTTTCTGCGCGGAGACCTGCAACGAGCTGTAGTTCGAACCAAACCAATTCTCTACGTTGTTGATTGCGGTATAGCCGCGATAGGGTCGCAGCGCGTTGACGGCCATGGCCGTGGAGCTGGTCGTAAGCGGAACGTTGGGGCTCATGGTGCCGGCTGCGACAGCTTCACCCGGATGCAGCGTGTTAATGTCGACAATGCCGATGAGGTGAGTGGCCTTGGCGCCGTAGTAGCCGACATCCAGCAGCCCCGATCCACCGAGCGCCCGCTGCACATCGAAACTGTACATCTGGGTGTACGGAACCGTGGCAGGAAGCGGGGTCCCGCGTAAGGCCTGGAGGGAGGTTGCCGCGATGCCCGCGGAGGGATTGGCAAAGGTCGTGTTGTTGACGCTGAGATTGTTCAGGTACGGAGGGTTGGTGAAGATGTTGTTCTCGTAGATGCCAACCAGCGTGGAGTCGAACGCGATCCCGTAACCGCCGCGCAGAGCGAGCTTGCCGTGATGGAACGGGTCCCACGAAAAACCGACTCGAGGGGCGAAGCGACCACCGTATTCGTTGGAGACTTTGCTGCCATAGGGTGAGGTCGCGTTGTTGACGATGATGCCATTGAGCGGGTTACCGGTCCCGGGGATGAACGTGGCGCCATTGGTTGCGAGGGTAGGAGCGTTTGCCGGGACATACAAGGCGGGATCGAAGTTGGAGAGCATATCGCGGTCGTCGTACGGCAGACGATAGAGCGAGTAGCGGACACCCGCGTTGATGGTGAGGTTGCTCAACCAGCGGAAGTCGTCCTGGATGTAATACTCCGACTCGTTCTGGCGAATATCGGGGGTGAGATCCAGCGAAGTTTGCGCGAAGCTGGCATGAGTGCCAAGTAGAAAGTTCGCCCAACCCTGCTCCGCCCCGGTTGCTCCTCCGGCAGGGGTGGTGGTCGGGTTGAAGGTAAAGGAGCCGGCGTTGGTGCTCGCGTTGTTCTCGGTCTTTTGGTAGTAGTTGTAGGTCGCGCCGATCTTGATCGTGTGACGCCCGGCGACCAGCGTGGCATCGTCGAAGAAGTTGTAGTTCCGGCTGCGGTCGTCATACACACCAAAACCTTTAGCTCCGCTGAGACCCTCGATCGATACATAGGGCACATTGCCCAGTGTGCTTTGAAACGGCAGATTGACGTTAACGTCCGTGGCGTTCGATTTGGCAAGAAGCCCGATGGGTGTGCTGAAATGCCGACCAGTCGTAAACGCGAAGGCAACCTCGTTAAGCAAAGAGGGCCGAATCACCGACGTAAGACGCAACATCGCATTGGCGCCCGGGGATTGGGTCTGCGTGGTGGCAACGTCAGGAATCAGTGCATTCACCTGGTAGCCATAAGGCTCCACGGTGTTGGCCGTGTCCAGAATGTAGCGGCCAGTGATGGTATTCCGCGAATTCAACACGTGGTCGATGCGGACAAACTCCTGACGGAGGTTATAGACCGCTCTGCTCGTACTGACCAGCACATAGTTGTTGCTGGCGCTGCTTGCCGGAATACCGTTGTACACATCCTTCACATAAGCCGCGGCAACAGGATCGAAGGTTGTGATCTGGCTGGCGGTGGTCTTACAGATCGTCCCATTCGCATCGACATAAGCAACGCAGACAGGATGCTGGAAGACGCCGGTCTTCATCGCAGCAGTCGGCGCAAGCCCGGACTCTGTGGGGTAGTCAATGATGCGATGGAACTCTTCAGAGAAGAAGAAGAAGGTCTTATCGCGGGCCACGTTGTAATGGTGAGGGATGAAAACCGGTCCGCCGAGAGTGTAGCCGAAGTCGTTGTAGCGGTATGGAGGCCGCGCGACCCCTTGAAAGTTGTTAAGGGCATTGTTCGCATCGAGGATGTTGTTGCGAAAGAATTCATAGGCCACGCCGTGGAAGACGCTATCCCCTGAACGCGTGATGATGTTGATCTGCGAGGACGCATTGCGGCCGAACTGTGCGCTATAGACTCCGCGAACGACGATGAACTCTTGTACCGCATCCACGCTGGGAGTATTGATGAGCGTGGTATTCGCACCGCGGTCCAGGTTATCGGAACCGTCGAGAAGGAAGCTGTTGCTGGAGACGCGGCCGCCATTCAGAGAAAATGTAAGAGAGTTGACCCCGCCGGTCGGGTTGACTGCGCCGATGGTAAGCGAATCGCTCGATGAGGTATTCGTAACACCCGGCAAAATGTTGAGCAAGCCGAGGAAGTTGCGGTTGTTGATGGACAGTTCACGAATCTCTGTACCGGAGATCAGTTCGTCGGATTCCGCGGTCTGCGACTGCACCTGGAGAGCATCGGCGTTGACGGTGACCTGGTCCGCGGCCTCCCCGGGCTTCAGGACAAGCGACAGGCTTACCCGGTCATCGGCATGAAGGTCAATACCAGTTTGGTTGAGCGACTTGAAGCCGGCGCTGGCTACCAGGACAGAGTAATGCCCAACCGGAAGCAGGGTCGCGACGAACTCACCACGAGCATCCGAGACTACGCTGCGGACCAGAAGCCTTTTATCGCTATCGGTCACGGATATGTGAGCGCCGGGGATGACTCCACCATGGCCATCCGTGACCAGGCCGACCAGCGTAGCCGTAACCTCTTGGGAATGAGCGTATCCAGAGAAGGCCAGAATGCAGGACAGGATGAAAATCCTGAAGCCGAGGCGGTATGGCGATTCGGCTTCTGACATAGAGACAGGTTCCAGGCGGAAATTTAGATACGTATACGTGTAGTTACTGATATATCAGACGGCCGGACAGCCGTCAACCCTCCTGAAACGGATTCAGGGGGGCGGTGACGGGGCGTGTGAGCTTTGGAATCAACCAAGGCACGCTCTTGGTTGTGCGGGTTACGGCAAGGGATACGGGGCAGTCACATTGACGGTATAAGTCACGGTGTGGCTTACACCTGTGGTGTCCGAGAAGATGACATTTACCGTGGATGCGCCGGTGGGTGTGACATAGGTACCGGTGTAATTCGTGCCGTTGCATCCACTCAATACCATCAGTCCGCCGCCTAAGGTTACAGCCAGCAGGACCACCGACAACAAAGGTATTCCGTGGAAACGCTGCTTGCGCCGCCGCATCCACAGAAGCGCGAACGCAGCCAGCGGCCAGAGGAGTATCCGGGCGGCATAGACTTCGGCGGCTGCTCCGGCTCCCCTACGAACAGGAGTAAGCGAAGCCAGCGGCGACTGCACATTGGTGTAGATGTATGTGTCAAAGGTCTGTGCCGTTGTGCCGCTGAGACTAATCGAGACCGGGGAAAAGCGGCAGTTACTGTTGAGCGGCAGTCCTGTGCAGGTCGCCGACACCGTACCCGCGTAGTTGAAGAGTGGCGTGATATTGACCCCAAGGGTAAGCACACCGCCTTGCGGGACGCTGTCCGTAAGGCTGCCGGGAACAACGGTGTAGTTAGGCTGCGGGTTGATCACCGCGCAGGGTGAGGCGGCGAAGTTTGAATCGCCGTTGTAGCAGGCACTGAAGGTGTAGCTGGCGTAGACGGTCGTCTGCGTGGTGAATATGGCTATGCCGCTGGCGTTCACCGTCCCCGTACCGATCAGCAGCGTTCCGGAGTAGAAGCTGACCGTACCGGTCTCGCCGGTGGCAGTGGTGGAGGTCACCGTCCCGGTGAAGGTGAGAGTCGGGGCTGCGCCCTGCTGGCCGACGCTGAGGGTTGCGACGGTTGCCGTGACCGCCTTCAGCACTGTGAAGGAGAGCGAGCTGCTGCTGCTGGCATAGTAGACGTCGCCACTGTAGCTGGCCGAGATGACATGGATGCCGACCGCCGGGTTGAGTGTAATGGTGATGATCCCGCTGGCTGGGAGTGTGACCGTTGTCAGCTTTCCATCGACCGTGTACTTCACGGTGCCGGTAGGCGCCGCGCCGACGTTGCTGGCCGGAGTGATGGTGATGGTGGCCGTCACCTGCTGCGCGTAGTTGATCGTCGGGGTAGTGGGTTGGGTGATCGCTATGACGGTGCTGGTCGAGACCAGGAGGACACCAGTGCCGGTGAGCAGCGCGCCTGAGGTTGCCACATTGGCCGCGTTCGTGACCAGGGAGACTGTCTCGGAGAAGTTGCCCTTGGCGGTGGGCAGGAAGGTCGCGGTCAAGCCGCAGGCACTCCCGGACGCAATAGCGGCGGTCAGGCTGCATCCATTGCTGGTGGCCGAGGTGACGGAAAAGACGGAGGTGTTCCCAGTAGCGGTAGTGAGCTGGGCCCCATTGAAGGAGAGCGGCGAATTCCCTGTGTTGGTCACATTCAACGATGCCGAGTTACTGGTGTTCAGGTTGGTATTCGGGAAGCTGGTAGTGGGCAGCGCACGGTTGGCATAGAGCGCGCCCGGTTCCCCCGAATCGGCTACGTAGAGGCTGCCGTTGCTGTCTACGGCCACACCCAGAGGCGTAATCAATCCGGTGAGAAGCTGGTTGCCGTTTACGCTACCCGGCGCAAACTCTACGACGCTCAGGCTGGCTGAGTCCGCAATATAGAGATCGCCTGCGGCATCAACGGCCACTGCGGTGGGAGTGATCGTCGTGGTGCCAAGATTGATGACCGTCTGCTCGCTTGAAACAGGCAGCTCGACGACCCGGTTGTTGCCGCTGTCGACGGCGAAGAGGTCATCGTTGGCGTCGATGGCGATCTTGGTCGGGCTGGAGAGGCCTGTGAGGTTGACGGCTATCTGGCCGCCGTTCGGGGTCAGTTCCACCACGCGATTGTGGCCGGTGTCCGCGACGAAGACATCGCCCTGATTGTCGACTGCCACGCCCTGCGGTGCGCTCAAGCCTGTACCCAGCGATGTCACCGTCCCGCCCGCGGCACTGGTCTTCGCAATGCGATTGTTGCCCGTATCGGCCACATACACGTTACCTGCGCCGTCCACGGCCACCTGTGCGGGCTTGCTCAGGCCGGATGCGATCAGCGTGGTCACCGTTGTATTGCCGGAAGAGATTTTGACCAGCCTGTTGGCCAGCGAATCGGCTATATACGCGGCGCCATAGGCATCGACGGCGACGCCGGTGGGAGTGAGTCCGCCGTAGTCCGTACCGGTGCCGCTCTCGGTTGTCTGGCTCACGTTGGCCAGGGTGATGGGAGCCTCAAATTGCGTGCTGGAGAGCCCCGTGGAGGACACGGTCACCGTCACTCCATTGAAGAATGTGCTGACGGGAAATCCGGAGAGAGTGACGAGCTGGCCGGCAGCGAGCGTGTTCGCCCCGGTGAAGGTCACCACTTCGTTGGTGATGTTGTAGGCCGTGATGGGGACAGTTTGCTTGATGCCCAGGGTGTCCGTCGAAGCCGGGTCGACCGAGGTGTTCGCCGCCACGCCGTCGCCACCGGGGAAGTAGGAGACGGCGGTGGAGGTGGCCGTCGCGATTTGCAGGGAACCCTTTCGCAACCCGGCTTGAGTAGGTGCGAACTTCACATTCACGGAGCATACTGCGTTGACTGCCTGGGCCGTGCCCAGAGCGCAGGTGGCCCCTCCGGCATCGGAGAACTGGGTCGTCGCAGCGCCGTCGAGGGTGAAGTTTTCAGCCGTCGGCGTTAGCGCCGTGATCGGCAGGTAGGCGAGCCATTGCGTGGCGCTGGCGCTGACCGCCGTGGCTGGAAAGAACGTGTCGTAGGAGAACTTGCGCAGTACGTTGTTGCCGCTCTCCACCTCATAGAAGTTGCCGAATTTATCGAATGCAAGCTTGCCGCTGGAGGTGATCTGGCTCTGCGGGCCGGGACATCCGTCGCCAAGGCTGTCTGTGGCCACGGGGCCTGTCGTGCCGCCGTTGCAGGCAACGCCTTTGGTGGTGGAATGGCCTCCGGCGATCACATACGCGATGCCGGTGGCGGCGTTGACCTCCCACACCAGCTTGCTGGTGCCGTCCACAAAGTAGAGATTACCCGCGGAATCGATACCGCCAACGTACATCAATCCAAAGTTTAGCGATGTCGCAGCGGAACCGGACGTCGCGACCGTACCCGCCGTCGCGCCGCCGCCGGCCACGGTGTACACATCGCCGGGAGTCAGGTTGCTGAGGCCCGGAACTGTACCGGCTTTATAGACCACGCGCAGACGAGCGTCATCGTACTCCGTGATGTAGAGATTGTCGTATTGATCGAAGAAGATCGTATAGGGTGTGTTGAAGGTGGCAGAGAGCGCAGGGCCGCCATCGCCGGTAAAGGTCCCTGGACAGCCGGCGGTCGAAGGCTCGGCACAGCCAGCGGAGCCCGCGTAGGTGGAGATGATGCCGGTAACGGCATTGACCACGCGGATGTTGTTGTTGCTGGCGTAGGCCGTGCCGGTGAAGGTGGTGCCGTCGGAGACGTAGATGTTGCCCTTGGAATCGAGCGCGACATCGCGCTCCTGATACATCTCAACGCTGGCGCTGACCGCCGACAAACCGTCGCCGGCGTAACCGTTGGTGGACGACTTGACGATCGAGTAGATAAATCCAATCTGCGGCGTGAATCCCGGATAGAGCGTCTCGATCAGGTTGGTCACAGTAGGACCGCCGCCCACATACAGCACGCGCACCGGCGCGCTACCGCTGGAGGAGACGAAGAAGACATTCCCGTAGCTATCGATGATGGGACTGCGCGGCTTGATGTAGGCATAAGTCGCAGGACAGTTATCGCCATTGGAGCCGAACCCAACCAGCCCCGATCCTGCACCGTTGCAGTAGTACATTTTGCCGCCGGTTGTGCCCTGGGTGCTGGCCAGCGCGGCTGTCCTAGAGCCCGCGAGCGTATACACGTAGCCCACCTTGGGGACGATCGTCTGGGTAGGATTGGCCGCCTGGATGGCTGCCGCGAGGTTGACTCCACCCATATAGATCACGCGCAGCGAATAGGTGTTGTAGTCGCCCCAGTAGATGTTGCCCAGCGAATCCACATTGGCACCGTAGGGAGCGTTGAGGGTCGCCTGGGTGGCGGGACAGCCGTCGCCCGGAACCGTTACGTTAGCGGCCGTCGGAAGCGTGGCGGTGCAGGCCACGCCGGAGCCTCCAAGGGGAAGGCCGGCGAGCGTAGTGCTGAAGGGCAGCGGCAGAGCGGTTTGCGCCAGCGCGGCGGGAGTACAAACCCCGGCCAATACCGTGGCGAATGCGGCGGCAGCTACTGCTTTCGTCACGTAAGAGTTCAGAAACGACGGCTTCATACTGCTCCTCTTGTCTTGCTTAGCTTGTTTCGCCGGCCTTCGTGTGTCTTTCATAAGCAATTCCCTATCTGGTCTAAGACAGCTAGTAGCGCAGAATTAACCCAAACTGTAGACGCCGGCCATTCGAGCCGAGAGCGCCGTTGGTACCGACCGTTGCCAGGATCCTGCCGTAGTTTTCGACTTGCGTATTGCTGCTAGAAGAACTGAGTGACGCGTTGGGCTGCGCCAGGTTCGGCGTGTTGAAAGCGTTGAAAGCATCCACCCGGAATTCAAGGGTCTGACCCTCGTGCGGCAGACTGAAAAACTTCTGCGTATCCAGGTTGGTATTGATGTAGGCAGGCCCCACGATCGCGTTGCGCCGCAGGTTGCCAAAGGTGCCGTCCGGCGGGGCGGAGAAGGCGCCGGTGTTGAACCACTCGGCCACCTTGGCGGTACGGTGGCGGGCGCCAAGGGGATAGAGAGGCTGACCTGCCACCAGGTTGGGCCGCTGCGTGCGCTCGTCCGTATAGCTGAGGTCGCCGGCGATGGTTACGTTGACCGGGTTGCCGGTGCGGGCGTTATAGATGCCGCCAAACTTCCAGTCGTTGAACAGGACCGCCCGGACGCCTGTGGTAGAGCTCGTGGCTTGCGGAAGGCTCATCACCCATCCCAGGTTCAGAATTTGCTGGGCATTGAAGTCCGACGCCGCGTACTCGAGATTCAGGTGATGGGGTTGGGGCACATTGGCTGTGTTGGTGGCGCCGTTGCTGGAGATGTCAATAGAGCGCGCGTAGGCATACGACATATAGGTGGTAAGCAGCTTGGAGGCGCGCTGCGAGTAGATGAGCTGTAGCCCGTTGTAGCTGGATGTGCCGATGCTCTCGTTGTCGACGATGCCCTGGCCGCCATAGTTGAAGCCGGGATAAAGCGACCGCGCTTCATAGGAAGCCTGCGTGGTTGCGACGCTGGAGCTTGGGCAGTACAGCGTGGGATTGGCCTGGTAGTAGCTTCCCGAGCAGTCGTAGATGGAAGGGTTCTGGTCGATGGGAATGATGCCGTGGCGGCCGAACTTGCCGACATAGTTCATCTCCAGCACCGCGGTCTTGTTGATACGTTGCTGAAAGCCGAGGTTGACCGCCTCGACGTACGGGTTCCTGAGATTGCGGTCGGCGTAGTTGATGGTGTACGGCAAGGTAAAGTTTGCCTGGCCCTTCACGTAGTCCGCCGGAATGGCCGGCAGCCCGAGCAGCGGAACGGAGAAACCTCCCGCAGGCTGTGAGTAGTTGGCGGTGTAGTGATAAGGTTCGGAGACGCCGACGACATTGGCGTTGATCGAATCGAAGAAGATGCCGAAACCGCCGCGGACGGCAAGTTCGCCATTGCCGTGGACGTCATACGCGAAACCGAAACGCGGTCCGAAGTTGGTGTACTTAGTGGGCGGCGCTGGATTGCCAATGCCTGGGTCATCCTGAAACGCCACGTTGGCAGGCGAGGTGGGAAAGACCACCGACTGAAAACTGGGGATGAAGGTAACGCCCTCTCCATCGGTCTCCTTCCAGGAAAACGGGATCTCATAGCGCAGGCCGTAGTTGAGCGTGAGCCGGCTGGTCGCGCGCCAGTCGTCTTGCGCATACATATACAGGTCGTACTGGGTGGCCGCGAGGTTGGTGCGGTTGCCGACGGTTTCGTTGTATTGGAAGCCCGCAAGGAAGTCGCCTATGGAAACGTTGGTGAACTGCTCTTCGGACTCGAAGAAAGGGACCTGGTCGAACCGGTGGACATAATTGAGAGACAGGAACTGCGCGCCGACCTGGACGTTGTGGCTGCCGTGCTGCCACGACAGGTTGTCGTCGTACTCCTCATTGGCCGTAACCAGATACGAATCGCCGGAGTTCGCGCTGCCCACCGTGAAACGGTTCGTGGCCTCCATCTTGGGCAGGAAGGCGGGTCCGGGCTGCGTATACGCGGCGCCAAAGGCTGCGATCGTGGTGCGGTCCTGCGGAATGATGATGTAGGTATAACGCTTGTAGCCGGCGCGAACGACGTTGAGCAGATTCGGCGTGAGCACCCAGGTGTCGCCGATGTTGCCCGCGTAGATGCCTGCGATGTTGAGGTCCTGCTCATAGTTCGCGACGCCCTGGTTCTGGGAGACGCTATTGGATGTGAAGTCGTTGGTGTTGGTCACGTAGAAGCGCGCATCGACGGTGTGACGGCCCAGGTTCCAGTCCACGCGCGCCAGCCCCTGCTGGTCGTTGCGCGGTTGGGAGGCGACCGAAACAGCTTCGATCGCACCGTTGACAACCTTGTCCGCCGTTGGAATGTACTTAGCGATAAATGCATTCGTAACCGGGTTGTAGCACTCCAGGCCAAGCTCCGGCGCTGGCATATATTCCATGCCGGCGCTGGTCTTCTGGAGGCCCTGATAGGTCTGTAGGGCGGTGTAGCAGGGCGAGTTCTGTCCCGGAGCGAGCGTATGGCCCGACTGTAGCCAGGCTGTATTCAGGACAGACTGCGTCGTCACTCCCTCGGTAAAGATGGGGTTCTTCACGGCGGTTGCGGTAGTCACCGGCAAGGGGCAGGTATTGATGTTGTATACATAACAAAAATCATTGGAAAAGTTGCCGCACTGCTGGCCGGGGAATGCGCCCGCCGCACTGCACATGTGGGGGACACCGGGAGCATCGTAGCCCAGCTCCGCCAGCGTAGGCGTCTGGTCCTGCGCTGTCACCTGGCCCGCCAACCGGAGGTCCTGGTAGGCGAGAAAGAAGTAGACCTTGTCGCGCTTGATGGGGCCGCCAACGGTTGCGCCAAACTGGTTCTGCACCAGGTGAGGGTTCACCTGGGAGATATAGTCCGCGGCATCGAACATGGTGTTTTGCAGGTACTCCCACACAAAACCGTGGATGGTGTTGGTGCCGCGACGGGTGAGCACGTTGAAGATGCTGCCCGAGTTGCGCCCGTACTCCGCATGGTAGTTGTTGAGCAGAACGCTGACCTCATCCAGCGCGAGGTGCGGAGGATAGTTCAGGCCCGTGTTGTAAAAGACGTTGTTCCAGATCATTCCATCGAACAGGAACAGGTTCTGATTGGTGCGCGAACCGGAGACGCTGTAGGTAGGGCCGCCAGTATCGCTGGTGAACGTCGTCGGCGCGTTGACGTTGGTCACGCCGGGCAGGAGCGCCGCCAGGGAGACAACATTGCCACCGTCGATCGGCAGGCTCTCTACCAGCCTGGGATCGATCAGCGTGCCGAGCGTGGCCGAGCGCGTATCGACAGTGGTGCCGGTGGCTTCCACGCTTACCGTGGTATCCACGGAGCCGGCGATCATGTGTGCATCTTCACGAATATTGGCGTCTGCATCCACTTCAATATCGTCGAAGACAAAGCTTTCGAAGGTCTTCGCAACGACCTTCAAGGTGTAGGCGCCGATGGCCACATCGCTGAAGAGATATTCACCCTTGCTATCGCTCTTGGTGGTTACCGTGCGGCCCTCGCCGTTGGCCGTAAGAGTAATGGTCGCGCCGGGAATCACCGCTCCCTGAGCATCGGTCACATTGCCGGAGATCGATCCGGTATTCTGCGCCTGGGCCTGGGCGCGGGCGCCTGCCAAAACCAGCAGCAGCAGTGCCGCGGCAACGCGAATCCCTCGATGCACGCAGCAGACTCTCGGCTTGAAAAAATCGAACGGTTTCATTTGCAAGAAATTCCCTCTCAAAAACTGTATCTCCCGGCCCGAAGTTCAACATGAACTTATATCGCTAACGAAGAACTTTGTACCCAATAGCGGGACATCGTCAAGATGGGGGCATGCCTCCAAGGTACCCATAGGGTTCGTTGCCAACTTGATTCAATAGGGACTGAATAGAGGGGTCAGGAAAGCGGCGCAGATAGGGGGTAACCCAGATGATGTCGGCGGATTTGATCTTGCCGCTCTCGGGGGTATCCTGGGCTACGCCGGCCTTGTCGGTGAAGTAGTGGTTGTCCACCAGGCCAGAGGTGGCGCGCGAGACGAGCTGATGGAGGGCGTTATGGTCGTAGGCGTAGAGGCCGTCGCCGTTGACCTCGCCCAGCTCAGCCATGGTGACGAGAGGAGCGAGTGCGAAGAGGTGATAGTGTAGCGCGCGCTGGCCGCGGGCCATCTCGAGCGGAAGGGTGCCATCGGGGGCGATGCGATCGACGCCATCCTTGTAAGTGCCGACGCCCCAGTCGTAGAGGCTGTGGTCATCTGCGGTGATGCCCGCGGCCATGACGGCGAAGCCTGCCCAGTAGTGATGATTGTTCTGGCTGTCGACGGTCATTTTGGCGCGGCGATCGTCGAACCAATCTTTTACCTGCTTGCCGACCGTCTTCATCCAGAGTTGAACAGGATCCTGTAGGGGGGTTGCAGGCAGTGTGTAGGGGCCGGCGTTGCGGACCTTGAGGTAGCAGATGGCGAGCGCGCCGAGGGTCCAGTTCTGAACGTAGTTGGCCTGGTTGGAGGACATGCTGCCGGTCATGGCGTTGGCGGCGGCTTGAGTTGCGAGGATTTGCTTTACGCAGGTGGCGGCAAAGGTGTTGCCGGTGCGCTGGTAGTTGTCTGCGGCTTCTTCGGCAGCTTTGACGACCTGGGAGAACTGATCCTGCGCGGCCTTGTAGGCGGCGTAGCGCTTGGGATCGATGACAGAATGCTTGCTGTCGGAGTAGAAGTCGTAGGCGACGATGTCGTGCGGGAGCGCAGGCGGCGAGGGACAGGCGTAAGGGGCCGGATGCGGCGCCGGGGGATGGGCGTCCCACGGCGAGAGCAACGGGGATGCGGCACGCGCGCTGCCTACAACGACGACGAGGAGAGCGAGTGTCCCCTGATAGATGCCGCGATGAATGAGTGCGATCATCCCTGCTTCCCTTGCCTGATTGAATCTCGCATTACGGATATTTCCTTATTGGAATCGTGATAACGATACAGCAACATAGTGACAGGTACAGCCTGGGCGCCGGGCTGGGTTAGAACTCTAACTTCCATATAAAGCTGGTGGAGGATACAGGTTGTGGAGTGATGCCGAGGAGGCGCTCGCCGCGGGTTTCGAGTTCGCCCTTATCGACGGAGCCGGGACGGCCGGGACCCATGACGACGTTGGGTTCTACCTTTGCGACTGCGTCCCTGGGCGCCGACAGACTTACATGCAGCAGCACACCGCCAACCGGAAACGTAAAGCGGTTTCCCTTGTCCGCTTGCTGGATGGTGGTGTCGGAGTGCAGCACTTCGGTAAACACGTGCGGCTCCTTGCTGGCGATGGTATCCGTCACGGTCAATTTACCGGCGGCATAGTAGAGCCGGCGGCGAAACTGCGTGAGCCCAAGCTTTGCGTCATAGACCGGCGAGCCTTCGCCGATGAACTCAAACCAATTCGACTCCGCGTTCACGGTGAGCAACTGCGTCTGATTGAGCTGTGCATACGGAATGCCGCCCCATACATCGTGCGTGCCTTCGGCGCCCTGCCCGTGGCCGTCGACCAGCAGCGTGTTATGTTCGATCGTCTTCGGCGTGCCAGCATAACCTGAGTCGCCGGTGAGGTACTGTCCATGCGCGAAGAGGATGAAGCTGTTCACATCGGGATGGACGTGGCCATCTTCAAGGTGCCAGTCGGGATACTTGATCGCGAGCTCGGTCGTCGCATGGCCCTCCGGTGGGCCGCACTTGAAGGCGACCGCGGTGGCATTGGCGCTCCAATCGCTGCGCCAGAAGACCACATCCATATCTTCAAAGCGGTGCCACGGCGAGAGCTTTGCGATCGATGTTGAAGCAAGCTTGTCGTCGCGCCACACCAGCGACCACCACTCCTCCGCGTTGACCTGCCCGAGGTCCTTCTTCATCCAATCGGCAACGCCTTGAATCTCCGGATCGTGAAAGTGTGCGGCGAGATCGTAGAGCACGTTGTAGTTGGTGAGGAAGTGGCCGCTGGGATGGCTGCGCTCGTAGTCGTCGCCTTGTTTGGCGCGAGTGACGGGGCCGTCGTAGACATCGCCGAAGTCGAACATCGACTGTCCGCCCGGCAACAGCGCATGGGCCGCATAGAGATGCATCTTGCGAAAGCCGGGCCGGTCGAAGAGGTCTTCGCCAGTGACATGCTTCTGCGCATCGAGATAATGGATGATCCACGGCGTAGCGAATATCCAGTACTCATAGCCTTCGTAGTAGTAGCCGTCGTGCGAGTAGGTTTCGAGCACGCGGTCGAAGATGGCGCGCGCCTCCTTGGCCCACTCAACAGCTTCGGGCACCTCGCCATAGACGGCGTAAGCGGCGATGCCAAGCCCGGCCATGGGGATGAAGGTGTGGTTCTGACTGTAGGCGTAGGTGCGTCCCGGCTTGGTCTTGAAGAACAGGTACATCAACTGTCCCTGCTTTGCGAGCTTGTTGCGATAGCGGTCACGCTCGGTGGGCGTCAGGTCGTTATAGAGCAGGTCGTAGCCGGCGCCCAGGCCGTAGAGCAGATGGCCGGCTGCGAGGTCCGTGTTGGGCTTGTTGAAGCTGTAACCCCAGACGTCGTAACTTACAGCCGCGTCCATATATTGTTTGGCTGCCTTAAGGTACTTGGGATCGCCTTCCATCTTGTAGGCGAAGGCGGCTTCGACGATGCCCATGCCTACTTCGTTCTGGGCGCGGCGGAGTTCAGCAGGCGGCGGCGGAGCAGGGACCTTGAGCGCGCGGATATTGCCGAGGACTGCCTGCCACTCGGTCTTCTTACTGCCATGCAGTTGCACGCGCAACGCATCCAGCTCGGAGT
>Ga0302314_10009570_pt1 | contig 17119 bp, 14 predicted proteins | sample III_Palsa_N2_3_FD_200533 | JGI IMG/M metagenome (GOLD analysis project Ga0302314, IMG submission 200533) | Peat permafrost microbial communities from Stordalen Mire near Abisko, Sweden - III_Palsa_N2_3 | ecosystem: Environmental > Terrestrial > Soil > Palsa > Peat permafrost | place: Sweden...
ACGCACCGCCGCCCGCAGACTGCCCTTCCTGCCAGACTGGTTCCGGTCGGTGGCCGGGGCGATCGTCACCATCGGCGGCTTTGCCGTGGTCGTCGGCATCTGCGCCCACTACGCCCGCGATTTCGGTGTCCAACTCCTGGCCCTGCAGCCAAAGATCGACGGCCTGCTCGGCCAGACCACCAGCGCTCTGCAACTGCCGCCCATGACCGTCCACGAATTCTTCCATGGCCAGGACATGACCGGCAAGGTCGGCCACCTGTTCGGCGTCGCCCGCCGCATCCTGGTGGAGGCGGGCACGGTGATGATCTACCTCGGCTTCCTGCTAGCCTCCCGCCAGGCCTTCGGACAGAAGGCCGCCCGCATCTTCGCCCAGGGCGGCGGCGACAACGCCTCGCGCATCTTTGAACGGGTGCGGGACGCCACCGAGACCTACATCGGCATCCAGACCTTCAAGGCCGCTTCGGTGGCTATCGCCGGATGGGCCATCATGTCCCTGGTGGGCGTGGCCAATCCGATCTTCCTGGCCCTGATCATCTTCATGACCGCCTATGTGCCGATCGTCGGCGGGGTGGGCGGGGTGATCTTGCCGGCGGCCCTGGCCCTGGCCCAGTTCGACACGCCGCTGCAGGCCGTCATCCTGGTGGCGGCCCTTGGCGGGGTTAGTTTCATCATCGAAAGCATCATCCTGCCAAAGTTGCAGAGCGACCGGTTGAACATCGATCCAGTCTTCATTCTGCTGGGGCTGGGGTTCTGGGGCGCCATGCTGGGCCTGCCGGGCGCACTCCTATCCACACCGCTCACGGTCATGGTTATGGCCATCGCCGCGGAGTTCGAGGGAACCCGTTGGCTGGCCTTGCTGCTGTCGAAGAGCGGTGAGTTGGCGACACTGCCGCCGAACGAGGCTAGCGCAGCTTGACTCCGCTCATACCGACGAATGCGCATAGGCGGTCGGTCAGGCGATCGTAGCGCCCTTTGTGGGTAGGCTGGCGCGGCCGTCGTAGCGGCCGACAATGAATTCCGGCCTCAACACGTCTTGTTGCAGCTCCTCGGCGCTTAGACCTAAAAATCCTTGGTGAACCCCGCGAACACGCCACGCCTCGGGCCGTATTGCGGGGCGCCGACGCCGACGCCGGTGCCGTCGCGGATCTCGTACTTGTCGTCCAGGGCGTTGAGGACATCGATCCGGATTTCGATTGGCCCGCCGGGCGCCGTCTCGAATTTGTGCGAGGCCGACAGGTTCACCTGGGTATAGGGCGCCAGCGCGCGGCCGTTGGGAACGTCGCCGCCGCCGGCCAGGGGCAGGTCGGCGCGCAGGCCGCTGCCATAGATCAGATCGCCGCTGAACCGGCTGTCGCCGCAGCGATAGGACGCGCCCATCGAGGCCGAATAGGTCTGGTTGTGATCGAGATAGATGAAGTGGTTGGCGATATAGGCCAGTTCCTGCGGATTGAAGTTGAACTGGCTGGTGACGATGTCGCGCCCCTGCGCCTGGGACCAGGCGGCGTTGGCATAGGCGCTGAAGTGGCCGATGTTCAGGCTTGAGGTGAACTCGACGCCGTACTGGCGCCCCTGCGCATAGTTGAAGGGCGTCAGGATGATCGGCGCGCCGAACTGGCCCTCGTCGACCATGTTGGTCGAAGTCTTGTAGTAGCTATCCACCCCCACCGTCAGCGCCTTGTTCACCCGCTGCTCGACGCCGACGTCATAGTAGTTGGCGCGTTCCGAATAGGGGGTGGTGTCGGCGGTGCTCAAGGGCGCGGCCGTGGTGTTCTGGAACTTGCTGACGGTCTCGCCGCCCACAAGCTCGAACGGCGGCGGCGAGAAGTAGCGCGAATAGCCGGCGTGCACCGTCGTGCCCTGGATCGGGATCCAGACCAGGTTCACCCGCGGGCTGAGCTGGTTCTCATCACGGAAGCCGTCGAACTGGTCGAACCGCAGGCCATAGTTCAGGGTCAGCCCCTTCACCACGGTCCACTCGTCCTGGAGATAGGCGCTGTAGGTTTCGGCGTCGTTGGCGGAATCCTCGACGATCGGGGTCGGCACATCCGTGGTCTGCAGGCCCGTGATCGGGTCCAGCGGGATCACCTCGGAGGTGGTCTTGCTGGTGGAGCGGTCCACCTCGACGATGATCCCGCCCCGGATCGTGTGGGCGTCGTTCAGGTGATAGGCGCCCTCGGCTTGCAGGCCGGCGGCCACATCGGACTTATCGGCAGACTGGGCCAGGCCGTCATAGAGCAGGTCGCCCTGGGTGTCGGGGGTGAACTTCAGGTCCGAATAGCGGCCGAACAGCGAGATCTGGGTGGTAAGGCGCTCCGTGGTGTGCAGATAGCTGAGCGCGCCGTAGTGGGTGACCTCGGTCTGGCTTTCGTTGAGGTCGGCGCTGGGAAAGGTGGTCTGGCCATTGACCACCAGGGCCGGGTTCGCCGCCGGATTGGCGTTCGGACCAAAGGTGAGCCCGGGTTCCTCGCCGGACAGATCGGGAATCTGGAACCGCTCGTCGGAGGTTCCCAGCACCAGCGAAACGCGGCTGTCGGGGTCGATGACCCGATCCAGATAGGCGAAGCCCTGGAACTGGTCCGTGCGGTCGTGCAGGGGCGTCGAGGCGCCATTGGGGGATTCGATCCCCAGTTGGTCGGCCGTGTAGCTGCCGGACACGAAGAAGTTGGTGTCGCCCGCATGACCGGCATATTCGAGGCTGGGCTCGATCTCGCCGTGGCTGCCGCCATAGACGGAGACCGATCCACCGGTCTGCACGCCGCTCTTGGTGGTGATGTCGATGATGCCGGCGGTGCGAAGGCCGTACTGGGCGGGCAGGGCGCCGGTGATCAGGGTGACCCGGTCAGCAAGCCGGGGGCTCAGCGCCTGACCGAACACCGACAGGCCCTCGGGCAGGATGACGCCGTTGATCCGGTACTGCACGCCATTGTGCTCGCCGCGAATGTGGAGCTGGCCGTAGCTGTCCTGGGCCACGCCGGGCGCCTGCAGCACCACCTGGTTGAGGCCGGCGTTGTCGCCAGCGGGCATGGCCTGGATGGCCTGGTTGGTGATGGCGTAGGTCGAGGCGCCGGTCTGGGGCTGAATCGTATCGCGCGCCGTATCCAGCCGGCGGGCCGTGACCACGACCTCACCGACCGTGGTCTGGCTGGTCGGCGGGGCGTCAGCGGCGCAGGCGGCTGAGGCGATCGCCAATGCGCTGGCGCTCGTCGCGCCCAGCAGGATGGCTCTGGCTATCATCGTGTCCCCAGGTCACTGGAAGCGAGTGATGTCACGAATCAACGCGACACAACTCAAGAAGGCTGTTGCGGTAATTTTCAAACGGCCGCAAAAAATCCCTATGGAAACCCATTGCGGCCATTTGCCGGCACGATCGAACGAACCGGGCGCTGTGCATGACGCTCTCACCAAGGCAGAGCAACACTGCCGGGAGCGCGGAGAGCGTTGGACCGCCTCTCGCGCCCGGGTGTTGGAGCTTTTGCTGAACGCCGGCGCGCCGGTAAAGGCCTATGATCTCATGGCGGCGTTCGAGGAAGGCGGCGCGCCAGCGAAACCGCCCACCGTCTACCGCGCCCTGGAGTTTTTGGAAACCGTCGGCCTGGTTCACCGCATCGCCGGCATCAACGCCTTTATCGCCTGTGACGGGCATGAGGCGGTGCATACGGCGGCGTTTCTGATCTGCGACTGCTGCGGCTCGGCGGAGGAGTTCGACCCGGAAACCGGGCCTGTCACCGTGGTGGCGGACGCCAACGGCTTCGTTGTGACCGGCGTAACGCTGGAGGTGCGGGGTCGTTGCCGCTGGTGCGCCGCCGAGGACAAGACCGGCGACCATTCCCGCCACGGCCACAATGCTGCTTGAGTAGGGCTGCGGTCAGCGAGGGCCCGCCGGCCCGCTAGACGTTGGCCAGGCCGGTGTTGATCTTGCCGAAGGCGTTGTTGAGATGCTTCCCAAGTGTTGAAACGGCCGTTATTACAACTACCGATATAAGAGCCACGATCAGCCCGTATTCGATCGCTGTGGCGCCCGATTGATCACACCAAAACCGCCGCACAAATCCGGTCATCTTGCTTAATTCCTGCAACGAAGCCCAAGAGGCTGGCCCAGCGCCCAGCCTTCGCCGTTATTACGTAACAAGATAATGCCGCAGACCTAACGTTGCGTTACTATAGTTGGATGTTCGGGATCAGCCCGGGTCTTCCAGGCTGAACCGGTCGGCGTCCTCGTGAAAGGCGAACACCTCGGCGTAACGGCCCCAGGTGATGACCGCGTCCAGCGTCTCCTCCGCATAGTCCTCCGACATGAAATCCTCCAGCTCGTCGCGGAAGCGGCGGGCGGGCGCTTGCCGGGAAGCGCGGTCATCCAGCACCCGGCGAATGTGGGCGGCGAGGGGGACGTAGGCGAGGAGTTGCTGGGCGAACAGCTGCTTGCGGGCGTCCACCTCGGCCACCGCGTACCGGCGTCCAACGGGGGTGAGGCGGATCATGCGCCCCTCGATTTCGGCAAACCGCATCAGCTGCAGGGTTTCGGCGATGGGCAACAGCTCGTCGGCCTCCAGCATCAGTTCGCTGGCGAGGACGGGCAGTTCCGCCTTGCCGTCATTGGGCGCGGCCGCCAGGGCCTCGATCATCCCAGCCAGGGTGTTGGTGGAGATGATGGGCAGCGCCATGCCGAGGCCAAGGCCCGGAAAGGCGCCGTCGCGCACCGGCTGGGCCGCGGTGCGGGCGGTCATCCGGGCATAGATGTCGTCCACCAGGGCGCGGAAGGCCGGGTCGAGCCGTTTGCGCGGCTGCGGCAAGTCAACCTTGATCTCGGCGATCACCCGGCCGGGATTGGACGAAAACACCAGGATGCGGTCGCACATCAGCACCGCCTCCTCGATGTTGTGCGTCACCATCAGGATCGAGCGGATCGGCATGCGGCCTTCAACCCACAGGTCGAGCAGGTCGGTGCGCAGGGTCTCGGCGGTCAGGACGTCGAGGGCCGAGAAGGGCTCGTCCATCAGCAGGATCGAGGGCTGCACCACCAGGGCGCGGGCCAGGCCCACCCGTTGGCGCATGCCGCCGGAGAGTTCCTTCGGATAGGCGTTTTCAAAACCGTCCAGGCCGATCAGGTCGATGGCGGCGAGGGCGCGGGTCCGGCGCTCGTCCGCCGGCACGCCGCGGGCTTCCAGCCCCAGCTCCACATTCTGCAGCACCGTCAGCCAGGGAAAGAGGGCGAAGCTCTGAAACACCATGGCCACGCCATGGGCGGTGTCGTCTCCAGGCATGTCCTGGACCAGAACCGTGCCGCTGGTGGGTCGGATCAGACCGGAGATGGCGCGCAGGAGGGTGGACTTGCCCGATCCCGACCGGCCGAGCAGGCCGACGATCTCGTTGGGCCGCAAGGTCAGGTCGACGTCCTCGAGCACCAGCAGGCCCGCGCCGCCGCCGCCCTTGCCGTAGACGTGTTTCACATTGCGGACCTCGACCAGGTTCGCATCGGCGGTGGGGGCGAAGGTGGTGCTCATCGGCGAAGCTCCCCTTATCAAAGGTGCAGGCGGCGGGCGGCGAAGCCGTAGAGCGGACGCCAGAGGGTGCGGTTCAGCAGGATCACGAAGATCGACATCACGGCGATGCCCAGAGCCACCTTCGGATAGTCGCCGGCGGAGGTTGCGTCGGCGATGTAGGAGCCCAGGCCGGCCGCCTCGATATTCTGATGCCGCCAGGTCACCACCTCGGCGACGATGCTGGCGTTCCACGACCCGCCCGAGGCCGTCAGGGCGCCGGTGATGTAATAGGGAAAGATGCTCGGCAGCGCCACGGTGCGCCACCACTGCCACGAGCGGACGTGGAACATCGAGGCGGCTTCCTTCAGGTCATTCGGTATGGCGGCGGCGCCGGCGATGACGTTGAACAGGATGTACCACTGGGTGCCCAGGATCATCAGCGGCGAGAGCCAGATGTTCGGATCGGCGTGCAGCGCAACAATCACGCCGACGACGGCGGGAAAGAGCACATTGGCCGGGAAGGCGGCGAAGAACTGCGCCACCGGCTGGACCCGCTCGGCCCAGATCGGACGCAGGCCGATCCAGACCCCGATCGGCACCCAGATCACGCTGGCGACCGCGATCAGGATCAGCACCCGTGCGAGCGTCAGGGCGCCCAGACCAAAGACCTGGACGGCGTCGCCGAGGGTCAGGGTCCGGGTGACGAAGATCACCACCGCCCAGCCGCCCCACAGGGCCATGCCGATCACCACGGCCAGCCACAGCCAGTCCAGGCCGCGGGCTATGGCGGGATTGTTGATTTCCGGCAGCCGGATCCGCGGCGCCTGCGGCGCCGGCAGACGGCCCAGCGCCACCGTCATCGGTTGCACCAGCCGGGGCAGCAACCGCATGCGCTTGATTACATCGTAAAACCAGGAGCGTGGCGGGTCCTGGGAGGCGGTCTGCTCGGCGCGGAACTTGTCGGCCCAGGCGACGATGGGGCGGAACAGCAGCTGATCATAGATGATGATGACGACGCCCATGGTGATCACTGCCCAAAGCACCGCCCAGCCGTCGCCGCGCTCATTGGCCACCGACAGCCAGGCGCCGATCCCCGGCAGCGCCACCGTGGTCTTGCCCACCGTGATGGCTTCCGAGGCGACGATGAAGAACCAGCTGCCTGACATGGACATCATGGTGTTCCACACCAGCGCCGGGGTGGCGAAGGGCAGCTCCAGCTTCCAGAACCGTTGCCACGGCGACAGGCCGAACTGCCGCGCCGCCTCATCAAGGTCTTCCGGCAAGGTCTTCAGCGACTGGTAGAAGCTGAAGGCCATGTTCCAGGCCTGGGCGGTAAAGATGGCGAAGATGGCGGCGGCCTCGACCCCCATCTCATTGCCGGGGAACAGGCCCATGAAGAAGGTGACGGTAAAGGTCAGGAACCCCAGCACGGGCACCGACTGCAGAATGTCCAGGGCCGGCACGATCACCAGCTCGGCCTTCTTGCTCTTGGCCGCCAGGGTCGCCACCACGAAGGTGAACAGCAGCGAGCAGGCGAGGGCGGCGAACATCCGCAGCGTCGTCAGCGCCGCATACATGGGCAGGTTGATCGGATTGAGACTGATCGGCGCGACGTTCAGCCCCGTCAGCGGCCGGCCCATGGTGCGGGCCGCCTGGGTCACCAGCACCGCGGCGCCGGCGATCAGCAACAGGGCGATAATATCGGCGCGATTGGGCGCAAACCTGCGCCGCGCATAGCGGATCAGCAGGCCAGCGTTCATGCGGTCCGGTTGGAGGAACGTCATGGGCGGCTCTGGGTCAGCCCTTCAGGCCGCCATGGCCGCTAGATCGCGGTCACGACGCCGCGAACGGCGCTTCGGAGTGGGTCAGTGTTTTACGCGGCGGTTGAGGCGAGTCAGCGGAAAGCCGAGCGACGCCGGGGGCTGTGGACCATTCTTCTATGACGCGCCTGTGACAGGCGGCGCGCGGGAAGGCAAGCCTATTTCAGCGACGCAAGATAGGCGATCAGATCGGCCCGCTGCGCCGGGTCGGGAAGGCCCGGGAAGTACATGATATTGTTCGGCACCACGGCCGGCGGGTTTTCGATATAGGCGTTCAGCTTTTCCCGGGTCCAGACGATGTTCGCGCCCTGCATGGCCGGCGAATAGCTGAAGTCGGCGATGGACGCGGACTTGCGACCGACGATGCCGAACAGGGACAGGGTGGTCGAATCCGGGCTGACCGCCGCGTTGGTATGGCAGGTGGAGCAGTTGGATGAGAAGATCGACTCGCCCTTTACCGGATCGCCGGCGACAGGCGCCTGAGCGCCGACGTTGGACTGGCAAAGCGCGCCCACGGCAATGGCGGCGGCGAGCAGGATCGGACGGCGGGTCATGGCGCGCTCCTTGTCTTCAAGGCGCCTGGGATAACACGAAGCCCGCCCGAGTAAATGTCGCCAGCGTTGTAGCGGGCGGTTTGCAAGACTGGGCGACTACCGCCATCATACTGACATGGGCCGAGGAGGGTCGGGTGCGGCGCGCTGAACGGCTATTTCAGATTATCCAGATCCTGCGCGGGGCGCGCGGGCCGGTGACCGCCGACGCCATGGCGCGGGAGCTGGAGACCTCCAAGCGCACCGTCTATCGCGACGTGGCCGAACTGCTGGCGCAGCGGGTGCCGATCCAGGGCGAGGCGGGCATGGGCTATGTGCTCGACCGCAGCTTCGACATGCCGCCCCTGATGCTGACCCCAGACGAGATCGAGGCGGCGGTGCTGGGCGGGCGGCTGGTGATCGAGCGGGCGGACCCCGCCCTGTCCCGCGCGGCCCGCGACCTGGTCGCCAAGATCGGCGCGGTGATTCCCGACCATCTGCGGCCCTTCCTGCTGGAGCCGGGCCTGATGACGCCCCCCAGAACCGGGCCGCAGCCGGACGCCATCGATATGATCCGCGTGCGCGAGGCGATCCGGACGCAGCAGAAGATCGCCCTCTGCTATTCCGACGAGGCTGGTGCGAGGACCGAACGGATCATCTGGCCGATCGCCGTGGGCTATTTCGAAACCGTCCGGCTGATCGCCGGCTGGTGCGAACTGCGCGAAGGCTTCCGCAATTTCCGCACCGACCGGGTGGTCGAGGCCGACTTCACCGAGGACCGCTACCCGGGCCGCCGGGCTGTATTGATGCAGCGCTGGCGCGAGGAGATGAACGTGCGAGGGGTGAGGGAGCGCCCCATGCGGGCGGCGAGCGCAAACTAGCCGCTAGTGCGCGTTGGTTTTTGACTGATCCATTTCATTCGTCATCCCGGCCGTAGCGCAGCGGAGAGCCGGGACCCAGGGTCACGCGCCCGGTCTCCTGAGTCCCGGATCGCCCTTCGGACGTCCGGGATGACGATGTTTGATTGGCGACTCCATCAAAACCCAACGGGCTCTAACCTTGGACATCCATGCCTCAGTTCAATTCCAGCCCCTTCAACTCACCCTCGGCCCGCCAGTCCTCCAGCACCTTGATGAAGGCGATCGACCCTGCGCCATAGGGGCCGTTGCGGACTGCCGCGGCGGCCGGTTGGCCCTCATTGTTGTAGTAGCCGGGGGTGCATTCCTCGGCGAACTTCTGGCGCATGATGGCCAGCTTCAGGATGGTCTCGACCCATTCAGCCTCGGCCTCGACCGAGGTCTCCACCGTCTTGGCCTGACGGGCCGTGGCCTCGGCGATCACATAGGCCAGGTGTTTGGACTGCTCGTTCAGCATATGCGGATAGTTGGCGGTAAAGCCGGACTGGGCGTTGCTGATCAGGAAGCAGTTGGGGAAGTCGCGGCTGTGCATGCCATGCAGGGTCGAGACCCCCTCGGCCCACTTTTTCGACAGGGTCAGGCCGCCACGGCCATGAATCTCATAGCCAGCCCGGCGGGAGTAGTCGGTGCCGACCTCAAAGCCGGTGGCGTAGATCAGGCAGTCGAGTTCGTACTCCACCCCGTTCACCACCACCCCCGTCTCGGTGATCCGCTCGACGCCCTTGCCGCCGGTATCGACCAGCTTCACGCCGGGGCGGTTGAAGGTGTCGAGATAGTCGTCATGGAAGCAGGGGCGTTTGCAGAACTGGCGATAGTAGGGCTTCAGCGACTCGGCGGTCTCGGCGTCCTTGACCACGGAATCCACCCGGGCGCGAATCTGCTCCATCTTCTTGAAATCGGCCAGTTCGAGCAGGACCATCGGATCCTGCGGCGCGGCCTCCGCCTCGCCTTCGCCGGTGGCGGCCTTGCGCGCCGCGGCGATCATGCCGAGGTTGCGGATGATGTCGGTCCAGCCGTCGTTGACCAGGTCCTCGTCCTGCCAGCCGCCGGAGACCAGGACGTTGAAGTTGTCCATCCGCTTCTGTTGCCAGCCCGGCTCCAGGCTGCTTGCCCATTCCGGATCGGTCGGCCTGTTATTGCGCACGTCGATGGAGGAGGGGGTGCGCTGGAAGACATAGAGGCTCTCGGCCGCCGCGCCCACGTGGGGGACGCATTGCACGGCGGTGGCGCCGGTGCCGATGATGCCCACCCGCTTGCCGGCCAGGCCCGTCAGGTTACCGCCCGGATCGCCCCCGGTATAGGCATAGTCCCAGCGACTGGTGTGGAAGGAATGGCGCTTGAAGGTCTCGACACCCGGGATGCCGGGCAGCTTGGGCCGGTGCAGCGGGCCGTTGGCCATGACCATGTAGCGCGCCTTCATGGCGTCGCCGCGGTTGGTGTGGATGATCCAGCGCGAGATCGCCTCGTCCCACCGCACCTCGGTGACCTCGGTCTGGAAACAGACGTCGTCATAGAGGTGGAAATGCTCGCCGATGGCCCGGCTGTGCTTCAGGATTTCCGGCGCGCGGGTGTACTTTTCCACCGGCACATAGCCGAGCTCTTCCAGCAGCGGCAGGTAGACGTAGCTTTCGATATCGCAGGCGGCGCCGGGATAGCGGTTCCAATACCAGGTGCCGCCGAAGTCGCCGCCCTTCTCGATCATGCGGACGCCCTTGACGCCGGCTTCGCGCAGCCGGGCGCCGGCCAGCAGGCCGCCGAAACCGCCGCCGATCACCACCACCTCGACCTCGTCGGTCAGCGGCGCGCGGGTGAAGCCGGGCTCGACATAGGGGTCGTCGAGGTAGTGGGCGAATTCGCCCTTGATCTCCTGGTACTGCTGGTTGCCGTCCTGGCGCAGCCGCTTGTCGCGTTCGGCGCGGTATTTGGCGCGCAGGGCGTCGGGGTCGAAGCCCAGGCCTTGGTTGGCGGGCGCCGCGGTCTGAACGTCGCCGGAATTCAAGGTCTCGCCGTCGGCCATGGTCTCGCTCCACAATTCTTTGGTTTGGTATAATCCTAGCTGAATTATCAGCGATCATCCACGGCGATAATTTCCAGAAGGCCGCTACGGCAAGGGGTTGCGGCGATCGGCGACAGTCCATCTCGACGCGGATGGCGCGGCCAGCCTAAGGTCCGCGCCGGAAGCGGAACCTGGACCAGCCATGAAACATCACCGGATCGGCGTCATCGGCCTTGGCCAGCGCATCGCCCATGTGCTTGGCGCGATGAAGGAGGTCGGCTGGAGCTTTGACGTGGTCGGCCATGTGGATCCGGCGCCGGTGGGGGAGCCGATCATGGCCGGGTTCGGCATTCCCATGGGCGCGGTCTGTGCTGATTTGCCGGACCTGCTGCGGCGGGGGCCCTTTGACCTGCTGATGATCGGCTCGCCGAACCATCTGCATCTTGAACATCTGACCATGGCGTTCCAGGCCGGCTGTCCGATCTTCACCGAAAAGCCGATCGTGCGGACCGAGGATGAGACCCTGTCGCTGGCTCGGCGGCTGGCGCAGACGGCGACGCCGCCCCTGTTCGTTGGCCTGGTCATGCGCTCCATGCCCATCGTGCGCGAGGTGATCGGCCGGATCGACTCCGGCGCCCTGGGCGAGGTGATCTCCATCGACGCCACCGAGCACCTGCATCCCGAACATGGCGGCTATCTGGCTCGCAACTGGCGGCGCAAGCAGGAATGGGGCGGCTCCTACCTGCTGGACAAGGTCTGCCACGACTTCGATATCTTCGGCCGCCTGGCCGGCGCGCGGCCGGCCAGGGTGGCGAGCTTTGGCGGACGCCGCATCTTCCACGAGGGCCGGGTCAATCCGCCCACCCACTATTCGGACGGCTCGCCGGCCTACGCCCTGCGCGACGCCGGCTGGAGCGGCGCCAATGACGCCTTCCATTCCGACATGGACGTCACCGACCACCAGATCGCCATCGTCGAATACGAGAACCAGATCCGGCTGTCGTTCCACGCCAACAGCCACGTCTCCCTGCAGGAGCGGCGCTGGTACATCGCCGGCACGGAGGGGACCCTGCTGGCCGACCTGGTCCGCAACAAGCTGCTGTTCCGGGGAACCATGGACAGGGGCCGCCCCGAGAAGATCGAGTTCGGCGGCCTCACCGACGACAACCACAATGGCGCCGACCAGGCCATGGCCCTGGACCTGAAGGCGAGCCTGGAAGACGGCGCACGGTTTCCGGTGACGCCGCATGACTCCTTGGTCGCCGGCCTGACGGTAATGGCGATCGATCAGTCGATGGACGAGGGCGCCATGATCGACTGCCGGCCGATGTGGGCGCGGTTTGATGCGGCGACGGAGCGGGTGGGTTAGAACGAAACACCCTCGCCCGGAGGGAGAGGTGTTTGGCGTTTCATCGTTGGGTGTCGCTAGCCCTCCGGCGCCTTATGGATCGAATCCACCCAGGCCACCGCTTCCGGCTTCTCCGCCGGCGCTATGTCCAGGTTCACAACCACAGCCTCGCCGCCGCTGCGGACCAGCACGCACTCCAGCGGCTCGTCGTCCGACGCGTTGATCTCCTGGTGCGGCACAAACGGCGGGACATAGATGAAGTCGCCGGGACCGGCTTCGGCGACATACTGCAAGGCGTCGCCCCAGCGCATACGGGCCTTGCCCTTCAGCACATAGATGACGCTTTCCAGCTCGCCATGGTGATGCGCGCCGGTCTTGGCGCCGGCGTGGATGGTGACCGTGCCGGCCCACAGCTTCTCGGCGCCGACCCGGGCGAAATTGATCGCCGCGGCCCGGCTCATGCCGGGGGTCTGGGCGGTGTTGGGGTCGAGCTCGCCGGCCGGGATCACCCGCACGCCGTCATGCTTCCAGTCGCCAGGGTGTTCCGCGTCGTGAGCCATATCGAACGATAGCGCTCTTGCCCCAGCCAGGGTAAGCCCCGACATCAGGGTCGAATTCAAACGATCATTTCAAATTGGGGAGAACGTCGATGAGCATCGAAGCGGAAGGCCTGCAGCTGCGGTCGCTGGTGAAGGCGAGCGGCGAGCTTGAGCTGTCGCTAGTGAAGGTTCCCACCATCGATCCGGGCGAGAACGAGGTCCTGGTCCGCGTCGACGCTTCGCCGCTCAATCCTTCCGACCTCGGCCTGTTGCTCGGCCCCGCGGACCTGAGCCGCGCGGTGCTGGCGGACGGCGTTCTGACCGCGCCGATCCCGCCGCAGTTCATGCGCGCCATGGCCGCCCGGGTCGACCAGTCCCTGCCGGTAGGCAATGAGGGCGGCGGCGTGGTGGTCAAGGCTGGCTCCTCTGACGCGGCCCAGGCCCTGCTCGGCAAGACCGTCGGCGTCCTGGGCGGCGCCATGTACAGCCAATACCGGACTCTGCGGGTCCAGGACTGCCTGGTGGTGGGCGACGACGCCACCCCCGCCGACGCGGCGTCTTGCTTCGTCAACCCGCTCACCGCCCTGGCCATGGTCGAGACCATGCGGATGGAGGGTCACAAGGCCCTGGTGCACACGGCCGCGGCCTCCAACCTCGGCCAGATGCTCAACAAGATCTGCCTGAGCGACGGCGTCGACCTGGTGAACATCGTCCGCAGCGACGAACAGACCAAGATCCTGAAGGACATCGGCGCCAAACATATCGTCGACACCTCGTCGCCGAACTTCATGGAGCAGCTCGTCGACGCCCTGGTCGCCACCGGCGCCACCCTGGCCTTCGACGCCATCGGCGGCGGCAAGCTGGCGGGACAACTCCTGACCGGCATGGAGATTGCCGCCAACAAGACGGCGACCAGCTACAGCCGCTATGGCTCGACCACCTACAAGCAGGTCTATATCTATGGCGGCCTGGACACCTCGCCCACGGAGCTGAACCGGGCGTTCGGCATGTCCTGGGGCCTCGGCGGCTTTTTGCTGACGCCCTTCCTGATCAAGGTCGGCGCGGCCAAAGGCGCCGAGCTGCGCGCGCGGGTGGCGGCCGAACTGAAGACCACCTTCGCCAGCCACTACACCGAGGAAATCTCCCTCGCCGACGTGCTGAAGCCCGATGTGATCGCCCGCTACAATAAGAAGGCGACGGGCGAGAAGTACCTGATCAACCCGAACAAGTAGGGGCAGGAGCCGGCCTCAAAACACCTCTCCCTCCGGGAGAGGTGTTTTGCGCCCTACGCCTTCAGCCGCAGCGGACCCATATAGTCGCGCTTGCCGAGCGGGACGCCCTTCATCCGCAGTATGTCGTAGGTGGTGGTGGCGTGGAAATGGAAGTTGGGCAGGGAGAAGGACAGCACGAAGTTCTCGGCCGTGAACGGCGCCTTGAACTGGCCCATCTGGAATTCCACCAGCCGCCCCTCCAGGCTGTTCAGCTCAACGGCCGAAACCGCCTGCAGCGCCTTGCGGGTGTCGAGGATCAGCTGCTGCCAGCCGGCGTAGTCCAGCTCCGGCAACTTGGCCGGCGGGGTGAACACGCCGCTCTTCAGGCCTTCCACGGCGTTGCGGGAATGGTGAACCACGGACCAGAGCTGGAAGCTGAACGGCGCCATGTCGGCGAACAGGCGCGTCGCGACGATGTCGGCCGGATCGATATTGTTGTCGACGCAGTGGGACAGGCCGCGGTCCAGCACGCCCGAGACCCCCGCCAGCGTCTGCAGATAGGTGGGGACCGTCAGGTCGTAGAGTGAAATCGCCATGGCCGCATCGCTCCCGTTTTATTGGTTGGGAGCTTCCTAGACCGATGCGGCCGGCGCCGGCCAGTCTTTCGCTGCGTCACCCAACAGCTCTTGCAGGCGCAGCGAGCGGGGGTAGGGGGTATTCCGATACTGCCGAAAACCTTCGGCGAACGCCGTCCCGAACACCCGGCCCTGATAGGCGGAGAAGCCGCGCATGGAGTCCAGATAGTCGGCCTCGCCGTGCTGTTTGGCCACCCAGGCATGTTGGCTCTCATGGCAGAGCAACATCCGGCTCTTGGTTTCGATCCAAGGGGTGATGTCGACGCCGAAATCGGGGCGGATGCGCTTGCCCTCGCGGTCACGGCCGCCGATGGGGTCGACCCAGTAGAGGTGGGGGATTGCGGCCAGGGGCGGCGCCTCGCCCGTGACGTAGTTGGGCACGGTGGAGGCGAAGCAGGCGTCCCGCACCAGCACGCTCACCGCCTCGTGGTCGGGGTGATAGTCCACCGGCGAGGGCGCCAGCACGATGTCAGCGCTGGACCAGCGGACCATCTCGGTGATCCGGCGGCGGGACCCATCGTCGTTGAAAACGCCCAGGTCCGGCAGTCCGGCGCAACGATAGTCCGCGCCGATGAGCGCGGCCGCCCGCGCCGCCTCGCTCTGGCGCAGCCGCGAGGCGTCCTCAAGCGAAAGGGTTTCCGATCCGCAGTCGCCCCCCGTCGCGGTGACGATGCTGATCCTGTGGCCCAGGCTGGCCAACAGGGCCAAGGTCCCGGCCGCCAGGGTCTCGACATCGTCAGGGTGGGCGTGAAGAGCGAGGATGTTCGCCATCAGGCCGAGACTTTTTCGGGGAAGGGCACCACGCCGGGCCAGGGCTCGCCATCGGGAATGACGTCGACCTCGACCTTCAGGGTTTGCTCCCCCGAGGCCAGCATGATGCAGTCCACCGGGGCCACGTCGCCATAGTCCCGGCCGACGGCGAGGGTGATGTGGTCCTCGCTGGAGCGGATGGCGTTGGTGGGGTCAAAGCCGATCCAGCCGAGTCCCGGCCCGCACCAGACCCGCACCCAGGCGTGGGTGGCGTCCGCCCCCTCCAGCCGGGGCTGGCCTGCTGGCGGAATGGTCCTCAGATAGCCGCTGACATAGGCGGCGGGCAGGCCCAGGCCGCGCACGGCGGCGATCATGATGTGAGCGAAATCCTGGCAGACCCCGCGTTTGGCGGCGAAGGCCTCGGCGATGGGGGTGGTCACATCGGTGGCGGTGGGGTCGTAGGCGAACTCGTCGTGGATGCGCCGCATCAGCTGGTCCGCGCCAGCGACGATGGAACCCCCCGGCGGAAAGCTCTCCCGGGCGAACTCGGTAATCTCCGCCACGATCGGGGTGCGGGCGGTGGGATAGATGAAGGAGGCGGGACTTTCGGCGCCCAGGTCTCCGGTCTGCAGACTATCGGCTCGGACCGTCTCCCAGCCCGGCCCCGCATTGGACTTGTCGACCGGCGGCGGCAAAACCTCGACGCGGCAATGGGATTCGATGATCAATTCGTCGTGCGGCTGTTCGACGGTCACCGAGATGGTCTCTTCGTCGAAGGGACCGATCCGGCTCGACCGCTGGGTCGGGTCCGGCGTGACGCGGACATCGCTCTCGAACACGGTCTGCAGGGCGTTTGACTGCGGCGTCAGGCGAATGACGCAGCGGGCGAAGGTCAGGGTGGAGTCGTAGGTATAGGTGGTGCGGTGGCGGATTGTGTAGATCACGCCAGCGCCGCCAGCTTGGCCGTCGGCACCGCGTTGGCGCCTTGCAGGAAATAGCGATCGGCGATGGCGCCCGACAGGTCGAGCAGGGTCCGCTCGACGGCCGCCATGTCCTCAACGCCAAATTCTCCGGCGTCGGCGGTTTCCAGCCGGGTGGCCAGGGGCAGGACGATCCGATTGGGCGCTTCCAGGATGCCGTCGTCCAGCAGCGAGGGCAGGGCGGCCAGGTGGCCCTTCAGAGCCATGACCTGGAAGGCCGTGGAGCGGGTGTTGAAGGGATCCAGCATCACCATGTCCCGCACCGGCCGGATCGCCACCCCCACCAGATAGCGGGCGCGATAGGTGATCTGGCTGTCGGCGAGGTCGAGCAACAGGTCGAGGTCGTCGATGGTGGCGTCGTCGGCGGCCAGGACGCGGGCCAGGCGGCAGGTGTTGGCCCCGCGCTCGATCCGCCGGCCCATGTCGAGGAAACGCCAGCCGACGCCGCGGTTCATATTCTCCTGCGCCAGCCCCGACAGGGCCGCCAAAATCTGCAAGGCCGTCTCCACCTGCTGCAACACCCCGGCTTCCGACAGGGGCTCTTCAGTCGGCTCGTTGAGCCGGTTTTCCAGATTGACCAGCAGGGTCCAGAAGTCTGGCGACAACCGCTCGCGCATGCTGGACGCGGTGCGGCGGGAGGCGCGAACCAGGCGGATGACAGAGCCGGCGGTGTCACGATCCAGCAGCGCCTTGCGGGCGGCGTCGACAGCGCGCAGGTCGCCGAACTCCTCCCCCAGGGCGTCCCAGGCCACCAGCAGCTCCTGCAGCTTGCCGAGAGTCTCCCCGGTGCTGTGCAGCGCCGCTTCGGAGTCCATCAGGCTGGTGCAGAGGCTGCGGGTCAGGCGCAGGGTGGCCTCGGCCCGCTCCAGATAGCGGCCCAGCCAGAACAGGTTGTCGGCGGCGCGGCTGGGCA
>Ga0302314_10009571_pt1 | contig 17118 bp, 16 predicted proteins | sample III_Palsa_N2_3_FD_200533 | JGI IMG/M metagenome (GOLD analysis project Ga0302314, IMG submission 200533) | Peat permafrost microbial communities from Stordalen Mire near Abisko, Sweden - III_Palsa_N2_3 | ecosystem: Environmental > Terrestrial > Soil > Palsa > Peat permafrost | place: Sweden...
TAAAAAACGAAGGTCGGCACGGCATAATAGCTGGCCAGCAGCGGCTCCAGCGCCGCTCTAAGGCCTGGCACCGAATAGATGATCAGCCCGGCCACAAACCCCAGCGTCACCGACAGCACGGTGGAGGTCAGCACATTGGCGATGCTCAGGACGATATCAGCCGAATACTCGCCGGAGACGAGTATCTTCACCAGTTCCGCCGCCATCTGCGACGGCGCGATCATGACATCGACCGGAATGATGTGAAGCCGGCACAGCATCTCGACGGCGGCGACGAGGAGCGCCACGATGCCAAACCTGAGTACAGCCTCTGATCTCACGGCGACCCCGACTCGCTGGTGGACATCATCTTCAGAGCCTCGATGCGAAGTTTTTCCCAGAGTCTTGCGGTGATATCGCCGAAATGCGGCGTCGATACCACGCGGCTGTCGCGATTTCTGTCCCAGCCGGTCTCGATGACATCGATGAACATTCCGGGCCGGGTCGACATCACGCCGACCCGGTCCGAAAGCATCGCCGCCTCATCCAGCGCGTGCGTAATCAACAGGATCGTGGCTGACGTCTCCCGCCAGAGACGAAGCAATTCGTCGCCCATGATCAGCCTGGTCTGCTGATCCAGCGCTCCGAAAGGCTCATCAAGCATGATCAGGCGGGGTTGCAACACCAGCGTACGCGCGATGCAAACACGCTGACGCATACCACCCGATAACTGGGCAGGATGGGACGCGGCGAAATCCTTCAGTCCCATGAATCCGATGGCGTAGTCGACCCGTCGCTTGATCTCGGCTGGCTCGACGCCGGCGCGGCGCAGACCGAATGCCACGTTGTCGTGAACGTTGAGCCAGGGAAAGGAAGCGTCTTCCTGAAAGACGACGCCGACGCCGTCAGGCACGCCCAGGATTGGCTTCCCCTCGAAATAAGCCGTTCCGGTCTGGGGAGGATTGAGGCCCGCCAGAATGTCAAGCAGGGTAGACTTGCCGCAACCGGAGGGACCGACGACGGAAAAGAATTCCCCTCTGGCCAGCGAAAGATCGACCGGGCCGAGCGCGTGCAGGCTGCGGCCTTGCGAATGATAGACGCAGGTGACCCCGCGAAGCGCGGCATGGGACTGCTCGACGGGCGCCTGCTTCACAGGAGTAACTTTCGCCGCAGTCTCGGATGCCACCGGGATCATTGCTCAACCTGCAAATCGGCTGGCAGAAAGGACCTGTCGATCAACGTTGACCAGTCCACATCCGTCTTGATTTCTCCCGTCAACTTGAGAGCATCTACCATGCGGTCGAGCTCAATCTGATTGAACCCGCCTTCACTCCACATCCGTGGGGCGATCATGTTGTTGACGGCCTCGGCCGCAATATCGGAGTTCAAATTATACGACTTCTCCAGAATACGGCCAGCTTCCGCCGGATCCTTGTAGATGGCTTGCACGCCAGCTCGTCGACCGGCAATGATGGCGCGCAGCTTGTCCGGATGTTCCCTGGCAAACTCCCGGGTCGTAATGCCAACCGAGGTCGTCATCGGCTTGAGGATGTCGCCGGCGTTGTAGACGGTGCGATATTTGGTTTTTCGGATGATCGAAAGAGGTTCGATAACTACCGCAGCTGACACGCCGCCGTTTTCGAGCATCGTCAGACCCGGCATGTAACCGCCAGCCGCCACCCGGGTAATCTTGCTGGCGTCGATGCCTTTCTCGCGCAGCACGAGCAGGAACAACATTTCGGACACAGATCGGGGCGAGGTCACTGCAACCTTCTTGTCCACCAGATCCTCAACACTCTTGATGTTGGAATTCGGCATCGTGACCATCGATGCCTCGGCGACGCTATGGGTCCCGACGTTCACGACAACGAGATCAAGTCCCTGCGCTTTGGCCGCCAGAGCTGCCGCAATCGCCACTTCCCCGTAAGGTGTGGGGCTGGCGAGAATGTTACGTACCGTCGTGCCACCGCCGCCGGAACCGAGAATTCCGGTGATGTCGATGCCCGCCTGCTTGAAGAGCCCCTTCTCCATCGCCACGGCATAGGGGGCGCCATACAAGCTCGCGCCCCATTGCGTCACTGAAATCTCTTCCGCCCGCAGCGGCACGTGAGCCGATATCAGCGTCGTCGCGGCAAGGGCCGCGGCGCGGCAGAAACACTTCAACCTAACCGAAACTATCATCCGAGCCCCTTTGCTCTCGTGTGATAACGATTGCTTTTGCCAGCGGTCGAGGTCTAGAGACGCGGTTTCGTTTGTATACGAACGATAGTTTCAACGGCGATGGTTTTTGTCAAGACCAATCGAGGCAGGCACTATGCCACGCGCGGGCGTCAGGTGCTGCTTTTCAGAGCGAGGTTGACTGCTATTTGCGCAGCAGGCTGATGGAGCCATTCGTCTTATTTAAAATCGCACCTCCCGTTTTGCTTGCTGGTCTAATCCTGTATCGGAGGAATTTCCTGCTGGGCGCTCCATCCATCATCATGAGCCCGCAGATGAACATTGTCCGGATTGACGTAATGGCGGCCGAGCCAACGGCTTAAGCCGTCGAGCCCGGGGAACAGGACGCGTTCGGTCATGTTGGCCTGATCGAGCTTGTCGCGTATTTCCCACTTCAGGCCGGCTTTCAAAATAAGCTTGCGACCGATGGTCGGCGCGTCGGCGAGCCAGGAATCAAACGAGAGTCTGGCATTGGACATCAGCGAGAAAACGGCAAACTGGTTGGTAATGCGCTCGTCAAGGGACGGAGGTTCGAAAAAAAGCATGAATGCTTCGGTTTCGTTGAGCCTGTCGAACTCCTTCAACGTTGCAGCGTACTGACGCAGCATCTCCGTCGTGAATACATGCGAACCCGCCTCGGACAGGATCGATTTGAGGCGATCGGGAAGCGTTTGAGCGGCCTCGTGATAGTTGACGATGACGATCGCGCCGTCGCTGTCGTAGTGTGAAAGTTCAGCCGTCGCGAAGTGCATGGCAACATATGGCGAATAGGTCCAATCCAAGAGGCGGGTCGGGAGCCCATGGTGCTGACCGAGCGCGATCCAGTTCCAATCGTCATCGAAGGGGACCTGTTCCCGGGTTGCATATTTCCGGAACGCCCTGAGAACGTGATATTCCAGTTCCCAATATTGTCCGCCGAGCCTCGCGAGCGAAGTGCGCGTGTCAAGATGAGCCTGGCCCATGCCGCGAAAAAGGGCTTTTGAGCGGTGCCGTCGAAGACTTGGATCCCATGAGTCTCCGAAGACTTCCGCCTGAAGTTGTTGCCAACTTGTAACCTCAACGATGTCGTACACAGGAATGCCTCGTGCGTTGATGGATTTGCGTCAAAAGTAGATAGCGGCTCAACGCTTCACCGCAAAGCCCGCAGGGCTAGGCTTCATGCGTTGCGACCGTCGTGCTGCTGTCAAAACGTACAATGTGCCCGGAGCCGTTGTCCCGGAGCGGCCGGCACACGCCCGCGATTGAGGTCAGCCGTATTGACAGGATCGGAATATCTTATATCATTTGTGTACAAACGTATTTCTGAGCGCGCAGCGATCAGCCTGGGATCGGGCGGAATATTCGGGAGTCAGCCTCGATGTACGATACTTTCGGTGTTGATCGTCTTATCGACCTCTGGCTAACGGAGGACATCGGGTCCTGCGATCTCACCGTTCAGGTGATGATCGAGCCCGATGAGATTGGCAACTTCCTGATGAACGCCCGCGAGCCCATGATCGTCTCGGGCATCGACGTCGCGACACGCGTCTTCAAACGTTACGATCCCACACTTGATGTCATGCTGCGCGTGAAAGACGGCGACAAGGTCGACAAGGGCGCCGTGCTGCTTGAGGTCAGGGGTCTGGCGCGGAGCGTGTTGACGGCAGAGCGCACCGCCCTGAACATTGCGCAGCGGATGTCCGGTATCGCCAACGAGACGGCTCGCTACGTCGCGGCGATTGCCGGCACCAAGGCTCGCCTGGTTGATACGCGCAAGACCACACCGGGCCTGCGAATGCTGGAAAAGCATGCCGTTACCAGCGGTGGCGGCCTCAATCACCGCCTCGGTCTCGATAATGGTGTGATGATCAAGGACAATCACATCGCCGTCTGCGGCAGCATCGCTGCCGCAGTGGAACGCGCCCGCAAGAAATTGCCGGTGCTGACGAAGCTTGAAGTCGAATGCGATAGCCTGGACCAGGTCCAGCAGGCCATCAAGGCCGCCGTCGATGTCATCATGCTCGACAACATGTCGGTCGCGGACATGATCAAGGCCGTGGGCATCATCGCGGGTAGAGCGAAGGTCGAGGCCTCCGGCGGAATACGGTTTGAGACCATTCGCCCGATTGCCGAGACAGGCGTCGATTATATCTCGACCAGCAAAATCACCCAGGCGGCGCCCGCGGTCGATATTGGTCTGGATGAGGCGTGATTTGCGGGTCGGCACCCTCTTTTTCGTTGTCGGACCGAGCGGTAGCGGGAAAGATTCACTTATCGACGGTGCCAAAACTGCTTTAGAGCCAACCGGTCGATATGTGTTTGCCCGGCGCGTGATTACGCGTCCGGCAGGTTCTGCTGGCGAAGATCATGAGTCCGCGACCGAAGAAGAATTCGCTCGTAACCTCGCTGTTGGAAATTTTCTGATCGCCTGGAATGCGCATGGCCTGCGCTACGGGTTACCTGCCAGTTTGATGGCGGCGCTCGGGCGCGGGCAGAATGTCATAGCCAACGGATCGCGCGTCGTCATCGCCGAATTGGTGGAGCGTGTGCCGCGCCTCGTCGTGGTCGAAGTGACGGTACCTCCCGAACTTCTTGCCGCCCGCATCGCCGGGCGTGGCCGGGAGACCGGCGCCGCAATTGACCAACGCGTTGCGCGAAATGTCGCGCCATGGCCGTCTTCCGTGAAGACCGTGACCGTCCGCAACAACGCAACCATTGCGGTGGGGATCGAGCGCTTTTTGGCGGCACTGGAAACTTTCGCGAACACCATGCGGCTGCGACGGATACCGATCTTCGGCGGCCGGGATCATTGCGCCTACTTGCCGGCCAACAGCAACAGCGTCAGCGCATTTGATTATCTGGGTTCGGCCAAAGTCGAGATCAGTGCCGGTGCCGCAAGTATCCGGACCCGGGTTCAGGTGATTGATCTGCCCGATGTGTTGGATCCGGATGCCATTGGCTTGTCCAGTGAAGCCTTTGCCGAGCTGGGTGTTCCGGAAGGGTCCGAGGTCACCATTCGGCGCACGCCCTCGCCTGAAAGCCGCGCGGCACTGACGTCCAAGATTCAGGGCGGCACACTGTCCGAGCAGCAATACCACACCCTCATTCGCGACATCGTTGAATCCCGCTATCCTGAAGGCGAGGTAGCTGCCTTCCTGGTCGCAGCAACCCAGAATCTGAGCGATGATGAAGTCGTTTCGCTGGCCCGCGTGCGTACGCGGTTTACCCAGCGAATGACGTGGCCGGATAAAATAGTCGTCGACAAACATTCGATGGGCGGCATTCCGGGCAGCCGTATCACGCTGATCGTCGTACCCATCGTCGCCGCCCATGGCGGTTTTCTGATGCCGAAGACGTCCTCACGTGCCATCACCTCGGCCGCCGGCACAGCCGACGCCATGGAGACGCTCGCGAATGTCGAACTCGGTCCGGCCGAGCTTCGTGTTTGCCTGGAACAGGCGCGCGCTTGCATCGCCTGGAACGGCCGGCTTAATCACTCGGTGGTCGACGATGTGATGAATGCGATCACACGCCCGCTGGGCATCGATTCCAACCGCTGGTCCGTCGCCTCGATTTTGTCGAAGAAACTGACCGCGGGTTCAACCCACGTCATTGTCGATCTACCGTTCGGCAAAAGGGCCAAGCTCAAGACCGAGCGTGATGCGCTCGAACTCGCCGCACTGTTCGAGAATGTCGGCCGCGGCCTCGGCCTAACCGTGCAGGCTTTCGCCACCGACGGCAGCAAACCCATCGGCCGCGGCATCGGCCCGGCGCTGGAAGTGCGCGATGTGATCTGGGCCCTCGATAATCATCCCGAAGCTCCAGCCGATCTGGTCGAGAAAGCGCTATTTTTCGCCAGCCGCATCCTGGCCTGGGATCCCACTGTCGGGTCCGTCGAGGCCGGGCGGGATCGCGCGGAGAAATTGCTGCGCTCGGGTGCCGCGCGCGAGGCGTTCGAACGCATCATCGATGCCCAGGGCCGACGCTCGCCACCGGTCATGCCGGGACGCCTGATACACACCTTTCATGCGAACCGCGCGGGCGCCATTAGGGAGATCGACGGCTGGGCGGTAACGGAAATTGCGCGCCGCGCGGGAGCGCCTCTCGACAAGGCAGCCGGAGTGGATATCCTGCGCAATGTCGGCGACACCGTCGGGTGCGGAGAGCCGCTTTTCGTGATTCATGCCAGCGCGCAGGGCGATCTCGAAGAGGCCGCGCGGCTCGCTGGAAACAGTCGGTGTTACGTCATTGGCTAGCTGTTGTGATTAGCTCTTGTCCTTGACGAGGTCGCCACAGCAAGGCGATCCATCAGCCCGGGTAAAAAAAATGCGAATCCAGCCCGACGATAATGATCTGCTGCTTGTTATTGACGTGCAGAACGATTTCTGCCCCGGCGGAGCACTTGCGGTTGCCGACGGCGATGCGGTGGTGCCGGTCATTAATCGCGTTGCCGAACGCTTTGATCACGTGATCCTGACCCAGGATTGGCACCCGGCAGGCCATAGCTCCTTCGCCACATCGCATCCGGGTTCTGCTGCCTTCGAAGCGATTGACATGCCCTATGGCCGGCAAACCCTCTGGCCCGAGCATTGCGTGCAGGGCACCTCGGGGGCGGCCTTTCATCCGCAATTGGCGACGGATCGGGCCGAGCTCGTCATCCGCAAGGGCTTCCGGCCGACAATTGATTCCTATTCCGCGTTCTATGAAAACGATCGGCGCACTCCCACCGGCCTGGCCGGTTATTTGCGCGAACGTGGCCTGCGGCGAATCTTCCTGGCGGGACTCGCGACCGACTTTTGCGTCCGTTACTCGGCGGTGGACGCGCGCCAGCTCGGCTTCACCACCATACTGATTGAGGCCGGGTGCCGAGCTATCGATTTGGCGGGTTCGCTCGAGGCGGCGTGGGCAGAGATGAATGCGGCCGACGTGCAGCGCGTCACCGACCTCAGCTAGACTAGCTGCGCGCGCTGACGACGTGCCCGATCACGGGCTGCGTCGCGACCGGGGGGTTGGCGGTCTGCGCGGCGAGTTCATTGATCAGCCGATCGGCGTCGGCCGCCATATTGTCCGGCGCCTGGATCACCAGCCGTTCCAGCGCCCAGCGGTACGAAGAGATTCTGCGCTCCAGGCATTGCTGCACCCACTGCACGATCAGGGTGTTCTCTTCCATGCGGGCGACCGCGTCGGCGCGTTCGCGCGGCGACAGTTGCGAAACATGGGCCAGGCTGGCGTTACGTTTGCGGTCGAGATCGAGCACCCGCACGGCATTGGCGAAGAACGGCTCGAACCTTGTGATGTCGTCGCGGACATCATCGATCAGCTGCGCGTAGCGCGATGAATGCGAGCGGTGCGGCTCGTCGATCAGCTGGCGTCCATAGGTGGTGCGATCGAATGCCGGCTTCTGCCGCCACGGCGCAGGCAACACGGCGTAATCGCCGAACGCGCTCTTCCAGGCCGGGCGCGAATGCGGCGGCTCGATCAGGGGATAGGCGAGATCGCGAAGCTGCCGTTCGCCGTCGGTGAGCTGGAATTGCGACGCATGCAGGCCAACGCTTGCCGTTGCCTCGCCGCCCAGCCATCGGTGCATGTCGTCGTTGACGAAATCCTGGCGGGTGCGGCCGAAATCGCCGCCGCTGCAACCCCCGAGCGTCAGGCCCAGCAGCAACAGCACCGGCGCCGCGACCCGCAATCTGGTCCGGATCGGAAAGCACGTCCCCGGCATATCGAAATGTCCGATGTCAGCGTCTGCGACGACGACGGCCCGGTGCCGCGCCCTCTTCCGGCCCGCGGCCCCCGCTGGTTTCATCGGGTTCGCGTTCGATCCGCACCACGGGAAGGATCAGGATGGTGCCCATGCCTTCGCGCGGAGCGCCATTCATGGTTGGGCCCAGCCGTCGCGATGCCGCATCCGCCGGAAATTCAATAATGGTGCCCATGCCAAGTTCTCTCTGGTTGCCGCTCTGACGCGTATGCCGGCGACAGGCCAACATTAAGAACAGGACGTGGTTAACGGCATCTTAATTTCGTGGCGCGATCCGATGTGGCGTCGCTACCGGAACCCGGAACCACAGCGGCGCACCAGGGCGCGAATATGACGACAATACTTCACCGATTGTTTTCCTTAACGAGCTGTTAAAGCAACCGTCGTAAGCTGGCGCGAAAATTACTCAGTCGCGTACCCCTGACATGACCACGTCTCCGCTGTTTCCAGGCTTTGATGGATTGATGACGCTCTCGCGCCGGGAGGGTGTCGATATCAGACCGACGCTGCTGCGCGTGCTGACCGATCTCTACGTTCAGGCCAGCGTGCACAGCGAGGACGAAAAGCGGCAGTTTGTCGAACTCACCTCCCGCCTGATCGATCAGGTTGATGACGCGACGCGCGCCGCCGTTCGGGCACGGCTGGCGGTCTATCCGGACACGCCGGTCGAAGTCATGAGACAACTCGGACTGAAGCCCGCCGCTCCCGATCCGCGCGCGCCGCCCACCGAGCAGCTCCCCGCAGCAATGTCGGCGCCGCCGGCCAAGCCGCTGAGCGAAGCGCAATTGCGGATGGCATCCAGTCTGTCGATGCAGCCCAAGGACGCCGCCGAAATCAGCGAGATGTTCTTCAACGCCGGCGCCAGCGAGCGCGCGCTGATCCTGCACAATCTCTCGGACACGCCGCTGCGGGCTTCCGCACGGATTCCCGGCGCACGCGCGGCGCGCGCCATCGAGACGCTGGAGATGGCCGCCTTTGCCGCCGATGTCGAGAATTTCGCGGTCGAGCTCGGCGAAACCCTGATTCTGCCGTGGAAGGTGGCCACGCAGGTGGTCAACGATCCCGGCGGCGAGCCGCTGGCTTGCGCGGCCAGGGCGCTGGACATGCCGGCGCCGGTTTTCCAGCGAGTCTTGCTGTTTCTCAAGCCCGAATTCGGCTGTTCCGTCACCACCGTCTACCGGCTGTCGCGCCTGTACGACAGGTTGAGCGAGCGATCGGCCCTGATCATGCTGGCTGCGTGGCGCGGCTCCACGATGGCGGCCACCCGCGCCAAGTACCGGCCTGCGCTTTACGACGACGAACGAAATCGCGCCCGCTCGGCCGCGGCCCAAACGCGCCCGGCGACCGCCCTGCCCGGCGCCGGCGTCGTACCGCTCAGGGGTTCGCAGGGTTCGGACCGCTAGGCGCGCGCCAGATCGAGAAAATGCCGCCCTGCGCGGTCCTCGGTCTCCACGATCCAGACATCGGGGTCGAACCGGACCTCTTTCGTCAAACGCTCTTCCACCGATGCTTCCGGCACCGGCTGCGGCGACGTCGCAGTGAAAATGCGCTCGATCGGCCGGCTGTCGTCGTACACCGTCTGCGGCGCCGGGACGTACAGCATGGCATTGCCGTCGAGCAGCGCCACCTTGATGAAGACCGCGCCGGCCTCTTCCGCACCGCGACGACGCACGGCACCGAATATCCCCTCGGTCTGGCAACGGCGCAAATAGGCCGCCACCCATATGCTGGATTTCAAACGCATCCGATGACGATAGGCCAGCCGGTGGATTGCCGCTAGTCGATCGGGTGACCGATCGACGCGGTGAGCTCGCGCACCAGATGGTCGGACATCTGACCCGTCACCGGGATCTTGTGTGCCCGCTCGAATTTCTGGATCGCGGCCTGGGTGTCCGAACCGACGGTGCCGGTCGGTTTCAACTGGCCATAGCCATATTCCGTCAGCGCGCGCTGCACCGCCGCTACCCGGCGCGAGGCCGCGCCTGAAACAGCATCGCTGTTGGTCGAAACCGGAATCGACGCGGGCGGCCGCGGGATGGCGGAAGGCATCACCGGCACCACGCTGGTGGCCTTGACCAGATTGGCAATTGGATCCGCAGATCTGGGATCGGCAGCTTTTGGTTCGGCGGCTTTCGGCTCGGCCGGTTTTGGCTCGGATAGGGCCTCGACCGGACGCGGACGCGGCAGCGGACTGGCCGGAATCGACACCTCCGCCGGCATCGTCACCACGGTGCCGAACAATGGCGCCGGATGACGGCCCGCCTGCAGCAGCAGCGCATTGGCGACGATGGCGCTGACAGCGGCAAATGCCAGCGCGCCCGCCACCGTGTCCTTCGGGCTGTGCAGCAAAACCCGCATCAGAAAGCCGCGCTCGGCATCGGCTTCGATCGCAACCGCGCTCGCGCGACGGCGGCGGCGCGGCGCGTTTTCGTCCCTGGAATTCTGTCTAGGCACTTTTCTTCACCTGGTGGGCTTGATCCTGGGGTGTGGACCGCGACGATGGCGTCAGCGTGGCGACATTGCTGGGGGGCTCGCGCGCCGGCGGCGTGAACGCCAGCGGCAATGCGACGGTGACCGTGGTTCCCTCATCGATCCTGCTTTGAACGGTCATCTCGCCGCCGTGCAGGGCGACCAGACTCTTCACGATCGACAGCCCGAGGCCGGTGCCTTCGTGCCGCCGTTGATAGGTCTTGCCGGCCTGGAAGAACGGATCGCCGATCCGCTTGAGATCATCGGCCGCGATGCCGACACCGGTATCGGCGACGCGAAGCACCAGCCGCGATCCTTCCACGCTGGCGGAAACCGTGACCGAACCGCCGCGCTCGGTGAACTTGATGGCGTTGGAGACCAGATTGAGCGCGATCTGCTTGAACGCGCGCGGATCGCCGGTCATGAACGGCAGATTCTCCGGCGCCCGGGTCACGAGGTCGATGGCATTTTCCCGCGCCTTCAGGGCCAGCAGGTTGCAGCAATTGATCAGCGCCGCGCGCGGCGCGAACGGTTCCGGCGAGATTTCGAAATTGCCGGATTCCATCTTGGACATGTCGAGAATGCCGTTGACCACCGACAGCAGATGCTGGCCGGAATCGTTGATCAATTGGGCATATTCCTTGCGGCGCGCCGCATCCAGCATCAGCGCGTCTTCCTGAACGATCATCTCGGAGAAGCCGATGATGGCGTTAAGTGGTGTGCGCAGTTCGTGGCTCATGGTGGCGAGGAAGCGGGTCTTGGCGGCGTCCGCCTGCTCGGCGGCGGTCCGCGCCAGATCGAGCGCCTGTTCCTGGTTTTTCCGGTCGGTCACGTCGCGCATCACAGCGACGACCTCGGCTTCGGACGATGCCGTTTCCAGCGTCTGTTCCAGCGGCCGGCAACGCATCTCGACCCAGACGAAATCCACCTGAGCGTTCTGACCGCGCTCGCGGCCGCGCGGCGCGTCCCGCCGCAGGCGAAATTCGACGCTGCGCGCCTCGCCGCCGCGCGCCGCGTCCGAAAGTGCGGTGAGATAGGCCGGACGATCGGCAACGTGGACGCGGTCGAACAGGCCGTGCCCCAATAGCCGCGGCACCGGCGTTCCCAGCATCGTCTCCGCGGCAGGCGAGATGAATTGCACCACGCCGTTGCGGTGATGACGCGAAATCACGTCACCCATGTTGCGCGCCAGCAGGCGATAGCGGTCCTCCTCGACATAGAGCAGGGCAACGCTGGTGCGCGCCAGCGACTCGGCGCCGAACGCGAGCCCGGCGGCATAGAGCGTCGCCGACGCGACACCGAACGCCATGAACACCGCGCGCAAGGCGGCATCGGCTTCCGGCGCCGGCAACATCTGAAGGTGGCCGAGCACGATCAGCAGCGAAGTACAGGCCAGCGCCAGCGCGGAGGCAAAGGCGACCACCCGGCGCGACGCCGAGAGCGCGGCCTCCAGCGGAACCACGACCAGCCAGATCGCGGCGAAGGATTCGATGCCGCCGGTGCCCATCGCTATCGTCACGACAAGACCCGCCAGCGCCAGCGACGACAGCACATGCGCGCCCTCGTAGCGGCCGGTGCGCGACAGGAACCAGGACAGCAAAATCGGAGCGATCAGCCATGCGAAGGCCGCGACCTCGATGGCGGTGGGCGCGCCACGCATCGCCAGATACACCGGAAACGCCGCGAAGGCCGCGAGGCTTCCGAGCAGCCGCGGCGCCATGAACGCGCGATGGCGCGCACGCGTCAGCGCGTCATAGCGCGCCGACGGATGCAGCAGCGCATCGAGACAATCGCGGAAGATACTCAAAACTGTCACAGCTCTCGCGCCTCGGCCTGTGCGTCGAACAGACGCGCCGGAACGCCCCCTTTATCGTTGCCGCACCGTGTCAGAGCGAACTTAAGCGAACACTAAGGCGCGCAGGTCTGCGGCCGAAGACCGCATTTTCCGGGGGCTTTCGCGCGTCATGCGGCGGCTCAATCGGCGCGGATGGTGAACACGGGGTTTCCGACAGCGCCCCGGTATGGTTTCGAATTGGTGGATGCGCGGGGAACGGCACTTCGGCCGTCACAGCCGGCATCAATCAAAAATTTACACCGAATCGAATGATTCAAATTTTCCGCGATTTAACTTCAATGCAAACACTTGCGATTTATCGACCGCTGCTAGTCAGTTGACGGGATCAACCGCAACACGATCGAAAAAGGCGGGCCGGGGTCGCGAGATGTTTTTTCTGCTTCGCATGGTGTTCTGGATCGGGCTGGTGCTGGTGCTGTTGCCCAGAGACAAGACACCTGACTCGGACAAGCTGCCGAAAGTGGGAGCGTCCGAAGCCGTATCCGCCGCGACCGCCGCAGTCTCGGACATGAGTCAGTTCTGCAAGCGCCAGCCGGCGGCATGTGAAGTCGGCGGCCAGGCCGCGACCGTGATCGGCCAGCGCGCCCAGGCCGGCGCGCGCAAGCTCTACCAGATCATCACCGACAAGCGTTCGCCCGACCATACCGGCTCGATCGGCGGCGTCGAGAATGCGGACACTTCGCTGATGGCAACGGCGCCGCGCGACACGCTGACGCCGGATGATATGCAGGTGGAGTGGCAGGCGCCGCCGGCGCCCTGATTCAGGCCCGGAACATCTTCGGTTTTTCATCCGGAGAGATCGCTTTCAGTCGCGTTCGACCCTATATAGGGGGGACGGAATCGAGCGTGGGACGCGATGACCATCGACGAAATCAGGGATAATTTTGCGCTGCTCGACGAGTGGGACGACCGCTATCGGTATGTCATCGAACTCGGCCGGACCCTCGATCCGATGCCGGAAGCCGAGCATTCCGCCGCCAACAAGGTGCAGGGCTGCGCCAGCCAGGTCTGGCTCTCGAAACAGTTCGACCACAGCCACAGCAGCGAACCACGGCTGAACTACCTCGGCGACAGCGATGCCCACATCGTCCGCGGGCTGATCGCGATCCTGCTGACGCTGTATTCCGGCCGCACGCCGCAGCAGATTCTTGCCACCGATGCGATCGCGGTGTTCGACCAATTGGGGTTTCGCGAGCACCTCACGCCGCAACGCTCCAACGGCCTGCGCGCGATGGTCGAGCGCATTCGCGCCGACGCCCGCCAGGCGCTGGCCGCGGCTTCGTGAAACCCTCGACTTCGGCGTGTGGCGGTTAACCTTCACGCAGCCTTGATTGATCATGCCGGCCCATGCGGCGTTTTGCGCCCGCGATAACCCCCTGCGATCAACCTGTCCTTAAGGCATTTATCCGATCCTTCCTCGACAATCAGGGGTTGACGGATGAGTGAATTCCCGCCTGTCTGGCGCTTCCTGCGATCGCGATCCGGTCGCGGCTTTCTGCTGCACCTGGGCGTCTGCGCCGCGCTGTCGATCGCGGTCGGTTACGGATTTTACTATTTCAGCCTGAACTGGTTCGAACACCAGAAGAGCAGCGAAAAAATCGTCGCCCTTCAACTGGTCGACGCCTTCGTCACCAATTATTCCGCGATCCGCACGCAATTCGGACAGAACGCGCCGGTTCCGGCTTCATTCCGCGCCCACGCGATCGAAGCCTTCAACAAGCAGAATGGCGAGAATTCCGAGTTTCGTCTTCGCTGGGTGGGCATGCCGGGGCGAGAGATCTCGACACCGCCGTCGGATGTCCGAATGGCGGCAGCGCTTACGGGCTTCGCAGCGATGCCAAAACCAAAACCGGCGTCCGAGTTGCTCGACGTCGGCGGCGAACTGACGTTCCGGACGGTTTATCCGAGCATTGCGGAACAGAGTTGCGTGAGCTGTCACAACGCGCTCCAGCCCGACAAGGCGCAATGGCACCTCAACGACGTCATGGGCGCATTCGTGATCGACGTGCCGATGTCGCCGTTTCAGCGTGCCGTGATCTGGCGCAGCGCCGGCACCGGATTGGGTCTGTTTCTCGCGCTGGCGCTCGCCGGCCTGATGATTTCCCTGTTTCACTTTCGACAGCTGGAGGCCCTCAATGCCTCCGCCGCGGAGCTCGGCCGCACCCAGAATTTTCTCGACAGCATCATCGAGAACATGCCGGTTTCGGTCGCGGTGAGGGACGCGCGCGATCGATGCTATGTTCTTATCAACCGCACCGCCGAAGCCATTTTCGGGATAGCGCGCGGCGACTTGATCGGCAAACAAGCCGATGATCTGCCCGGCAACGAGACCGCCAGCGAACTGTTTCCGCTCGCAGGCGAGGCGCTGCGCACCCGCGAGTTGCAAACCATCAACGACCATGTGGTTGATACCCGGCACAACGGCACCCGCATCCTGACAACCCGGAATCTTTCGATCCCGGATGAGAGCGGCGAACCGCGCTATTTGCTCAGCCTTTCGGAGGACATCACCGAGCGCAAACAGGCGGAAGCCCGCATTGAACATATGGCACGCTACGACGCGCTGACCGATCTGCCCAATCGCGTCGCCTTCGTGGAGCATCTCACGCGCATCATAGGCAACGCGAAGGAGGAAGACTCGTTCGCCGTGCTCAGCATCGATCTCGACCGCTTCAAGGAGGTCAACGATATGTTTGGCCATGCCGTCGGCGACGATGTGCTCCGTGAGCTGTCGCAGCAGCTGCGGGAATTCGCCGGCGACGCCTACCTGGCACGGCTCGGCGGCGACGAATTTACCCTGATCACGCCGAACGGCGATCAGCCGGCGCTTGCCGAAAGCCTCGCCCGGCGCCTTCAGGCGGCCGTCGGAACCGATCTCGACCTGAACGGCCAGCATCTGCGCGTCGGTGTCAGCATCGGCATCGCGATCTTCCCGGCCGACGGCGCCGATGCCACCACGCTGCTCAACAATGCCGATGCCGCACTCTATCGCGCCAAGACCGCCGGTCGCGGCAAGACACGCTTCTTCGAAGTCGAAATGGACAACCGGCAGCGCGAGCGGCGCACCATTCAGCACGAACTCGACTCCGCCATCGCCCGCAACGAGTTCCGCCTGTTCTACCAGCCGCAGGCCAAGATCGACGGCGAGGTGACCGGGTTCGAGGCCCTGGTGCGCTGGCATCATCCGCAGCGCGGCATGGTGTCACCCGCGACCTTCATTCCGGTGGCCGAGGAAAGCGGTCTCATTATGCAGATCGGCGAATGGGTACTCCGCGAGGCCTGTCGCGAAGCGGCGTCGTGGCCACACCCGCTGCAGATCGCGGTCAATCTGTCGCCGATCCAGTTCCGTCACGGCGACCTCGCAGGACTGGTGCATTCGGTGCTGCTGGAAACCGGCCTGGCGCCGACACGGCTGGAACTCGAAATCACCGAGGGCGTACTGGTCGAGGATTTTGTCCGCGGCGTCGCCATCCTGCGCCGCCTGAAGACGCTGGGTGTGCGCATCGCCATGGACGACTTCGGCACCGGCTATTCGTCCTTGTCCTATCTGCAGGCGTTCCCATTCGACAAGATCAAGATCGATCAGTCCTTCATATCGAAGGTGACGAACAATCCGCAGTCGGCGGCCATCGTGCGTGCCGTCATCGGGCTGGCCCACGGGCTCAATCTGCCGGTGCTGGCGGAGGGGGTTGAGACCAGGGCGCAGCTCGAGTTTCTGGCGGCCGAGTCCTGCGATGAAGCGCAGGGTTACCTCTTGGGACGGCCCCATCCGATCGTGGAATATTCCGATCTCATTCGCCGCAACGATGGGGCGGCGGCAAAAATGCTCAGCGCCTAGGTTCTCGCTTGCCGGACGGCGAACGGTCCCGATCTATTTCCGCCGCCGCCGCTGCTGGCCCAGTCCCATCTTCTTGGCGAGCTGCGAGCGCGCTACCGCATAATTCGGCGCGACCATCGGATAGTCAGGCGGAAGACCCCATTTGTCCCGATATTGTTCCGGCGTCATGTTGTATTGCGAGCGCAGATGCCGCTTCAGCGATTTGAAGCGCTTGCCGTCCTCAAGACATACCAGGTAGTCCGGGGTCATCGACTTCTTCACGGAAACCGCAGGCCTGGCGGGTTCCAGCGGCGTTTCGACCCGGCCGGTCGAGACCCGCAGCAACGCGGCATGAATCTGGCTGATCAGGGCCGGAATGTCCGAAGCCGGCGTCGGATTATTGCTGAGATAGGCCGATACGATGCTCGCGGTCAGATCGATGAAACTCTTGCCGGCGGCGTCGGTCATGGCCTGAACCTTCCAAAGATCGTCATCACGCGAGCAATATTACACGCAAGAAATATTGCATGTCGAATAGTAACCCGCAGCGCCATTACGCTTCCGGCATCGCGCACGACCTGTCGAATATGAGCGGATTACTTTGGCGATGACAAGAACAACGGCGCTTTATTTTTCGGGCCGGAGATCCCGCGCGCTCAGGGGCGCTGGTCGAGGTGCGAGCGCAACTCGTCAATCGACGCGAACCGCATCATGCCTTCCGGCATTTGTGCCTCGATCGAGCCGTCGGAATACAGGGAATAAGCCATGCCATCGACGACACCTGATTTGAGAACCGTGACCGGCGGCTGATCCTCGATTCGCGCCGCCGGCGAATGGCGATCGGCGCCGGCGGTTGCCTCGGCAAACGTCGACGGTGCATGGCCGCTGCGCCGTGGCGGCTGCACATCGACGCCACGCGAACGTTCCAGTTTCGGCCAGGCATCGTCGAATGTCGCCGGCGGCGCCTCGCTCGATTCGGCAACCGGCGGCGCTGCGGCTGGCGCCGGACGAGACTCGGTTGCGGATGGATCGGCCGTTCGC
>Ga0302314_10009572_pt1 | contig 17116 bp, 12 predicted proteins | sample III_Palsa_N2_3_FD_200533 | JGI IMG/M metagenome (GOLD analysis project Ga0302314, IMG submission 200533) | Peat permafrost microbial communities from Stordalen Mire near Abisko, Sweden - III_Palsa_N2_3 | ecosystem: Environmental > Terrestrial > Soil > Palsa > Peat permafrost | place: Sweden...
AACATACAGCGGCGACGCGTCGTCCTTTTTCACCGCCGCTTCGTCGGATCTTTCAGGCGGTGATTACTTCGACGCGGCGACGTACTATCTATCCGGTAGCTACGCCGACATCCTTGTAGGGCAGGCCGACACCCTCGGCGCGCTTTTTAGTGCGGGATTCTGATAGCCGCTTTCCTAGGGTCCCTTACGAGCTGATGTGAGCACCCCGTACCGGTGACGCGGTACGGGGTGTTTGCGCTCAGGCTGAGGTCACCCGCGTAGCACCGCGCCGACCCGTTCGGCTGCGCAGCGCACCGCCGCGTCTCGGGCCGCGCTGGCCTCGTCTTCGGTGAGCGTGCGATCGGCAGCGCGGAACCGCAGCGCGAATATCAGCGACTTACGGTGCGCGCTGACCTACGGGCCCGTGCAGACATCGAAGAGTCGACGTCCTGGCCGAGTGATGAACCCGCGGCCGGCACTCCCGATACAGCTCCGGCGGCACCCGCGACCTAATCCACTTGCAATGTCTTCTAACCCGATTACTTCGATTCACTACATACCTTAGATTTTCCTGTGAAAAAGGCTTGACAAAGCTGAGGGTCTCCCAATAAATTCCGAATATCGGACACCTTATGGGGGCAACCTAGGAGGCATCATGACTCACATTCGCAACGACCGGACCAGTCGCCAGCGCCGACGTGCCGGCACCACGCTCGTGCTGGCCGCGGCTTCCGGTGGGCTACTGGCCGCCGCGATGGCGGGCTCGCCCACCGCTCGCGCCGACGACCTCACCGACATCTCCAACGACGTGCAAGCCTCAATCACTGCTGGTGAGGCCGACTACTCCCTCGCTGGGACAGACTTTTCCACCGCCGGTGATACGAACGAAGGTCTGATCGCGCTCCTCGCCGGCTTTGACAACATATTTGTCAGTCCTGCGGACTACATCTTGGTAGGCCTGACCGGTGAAGCCACGGGGACCGACATCAGCGGCATCGCTGGTGATTTCTTATTCCCCAATACTGCGCCCCTGACTGCCGCCGGCGAGGAGGCTTTTGCGGCAACTGAAACCACCGATGGGGAAACCAATTTGGCCTCGGCTGCGACGCTTTTTTCAGACGGTGACTACACCTCGGCGGCGCTGTACGGCCTCTTCGGTGCTGACCAGGTCGACATCGGTGCTCCGGAGTCTGACTTGCTCGCCGCGCTTTTTGGTGCGGGACTCTGATAGCCGCTTTTCTGGGGTGCCTTCTGAACTGATGTGAGGCACCTGTACCGGTGACGTCAGCCTGGGTGTACGCGCCCAGGGCTGATGTCATCCGGGGCACTAGACAAGTTGTTCGACGCGCTTTAGGTACGCAGCACCGCGCCGACTCGTTCGGCCGCGCAACGCACCGCCGCGTCGCGGGCCGCACTGGCCTCGTCCTCGGTGAGCGTGCGATCGGCCGCACGAAACCGCAGCGCGAACGTCAACGACTTGCGATCCTCGCCGACCTGCGGGCCCGTGTAGACGTCAAAGAGCCGGACATGCTCCAACAACTCTCCCGCGCCGTCGCGGACCGCGTCCTGCAGCGTCTGCGCGGCGACGTCCGCGTCGACCACCAGGCTGAGGTCTTGGAACACCGCGGGAAAGGGAGAAACCCGCGGCGCCGTGAACGCATCGACGATCGGGATGGCGTTGAGATTCAGCTCGATGGCGCAGGTGCCCTTGGGCAGGCCGGAACGCTCGATCACCGCCGGGTGCAGTTGCCCGGCATGCCCGACGACGGTCTCCGCACCGTCCCGCACCACGAGCACTTCCGCGCAGCGGCCTGGATGCCAAGGCAGGTACTGGGCGGCCCGCAGCGCCACCTCAACTCCGCTGGCGCCGGCGATGATCCGGACCGCCTCGAACGCATCGGCAGCATCCGCGCGCCGACCGCCGCCCCAGGGGCCACGCGGCTCCCGCAGCCCGGTCAACACCGCGGCGACGTGCTGAGGTTGCCGCGGCAGCGACGCGTCGAGCTGCGCGATTTCCTCGTCGGTAGGACGCCGGTCCACTGGTATCAGCCCGACGCTCTTGGTGTGTGCGGTCGGCTGCACTACCTGTGCGATCGCGAACAGCGCGACGTCGACGATGCCACGAGACACGTTGCGCACCAACGCCTCCAGCAACCCGGGCAGCAGCGTGGTGGCCAGGTCCGGGCGATCGGCCTCCAACGGGTTGAGCACCTGCGTGGTGTTGCGCCGGAGGTCGTCGGCGGGCAGCCCCCAGGCGTCGAAGACCCCTGCAGGCAGGAACGGCGTCGGCAGCACCTCGACATAGCCCGACTGCGCCAGCGACTTGCCGATGGCACGGCGGCGGCGCTGGCCGGCGGACAGTCCCCTGCCCGCCGGTGCCGACGGCAGCACCGACGGGATGAGTTCCAGGCCCTCCAGCCGCAGCACCTCCTCGACCAAATCGGCCGGCTGCAACAGGTCGGGCCGCCAGCTCGGCGGCGTCACGGTCAGGCCGTCGCCGGCATCGGTCACCGCGGCGCCGATCTGGGTCAGCCGCCGTGCCGTCGTCCCCGGGCGATAGCGCACCCCGGCCGTGCGGTCCGGCAAGTCGGTCGCGATCCGGATCGGCGACCCAGCCCAATCGTCTCGCGGGGGGTCGCCCCGCCAATCGGTCAGCTTCGGCGACACCTGCCCCCCGGCGATCTCGGCGAGCAGGGCGGCGCAGCGGTCCAGGGCCGCCACCGAGATGGCCGGGTCGACCTCGCGCTCGTAGCGTCGTGCGGCTTCACTGGGCAGGCGCAGCCGTCGCGCGGTGCGCGACACCGCCGCCGGATCCCATACCGCGGCCTCCAGCAGCACGTCGGTGGAGTCGTCACGCATCTCGGTGCTGCCCGACCCCATCACCCCACCGATTGCCGCGGTCGCGACATCGTCGACGATCAGCACATCGGCCGGGTCGAGTCGGCGCTCGATGTCGTCAAGGGTGACCACCGTCTCGCCGGGCCGGGCGAACCGCACCGTGAAGCCCCCGGTGATCCGCTTGAGGTCGTGCGCATGCATCGGGTGACCCAGTTCCAGCATCACGTAGTTCGTCGCATCGACAGCCGGTGAAATCGCCCGGATCCCGCAGAGCAACAGCCGGCGCTGCAGCCACCACGGCGACACCGCTGCCGGGTCGATCCCGCTCACCGGGCGCAGTGCGAATCGCCGCACACCGGTCTCGGGCTGCACCGTCAGCGGCCAGACCTCCCCCTTGCAAGGCAACGCGGGCACATCAGCGGGGTCTGCAAAGTCAACGTCGTAGGCACAGGCGATCTCGCGGGCCAGTCCGCGCACCGACATGCAGTAACCCCGGTCCGGGGTGATGGCCAGATCGAATATCACGTCGTCGAGGCCCAGCACCTCGGCGCCACTTGCACCGGGCTCGGCGGTCCCCGGCGGCAGCACCAGGATCCCGGAATGGTCTGCGGCCAAACCGAGTTCGGCGGCCGAGCAGATCATCCCGTCGGAGCTGCGGCCGTAGGTCTTACGCGCGGTGATGCTGAAACCGCCAGGCAGGGTGGTGCCCGGCAACGCCACCACCACCAGGTCGCTAACCGCGAAGTTCGTTGCACCACAAATGATCTCGCGCGGCTGATGTTCTCCGACGTCGACTTTGCAGGCGCGGATCGGCTTTTTGAACTCGGTGAGCTCGTCGATCTCGGTGACCCGTCCGACTGTCAGCGGTCCGTCGACGGGGCCCAGCGCGATGACCTCTTCCACCTCATGGCCGATGCGCACCAACGCCTGCTCGAGATCTTCGGGCGCCACATCCCAGCCCGGCGCGCCCGCCGCGACGACGTCGCGCAGCCAGCTGTAGGGAACCCGCATCAGGCACCCACCCCGAACGGCAACGAGAACCGGACGTCGCCTTCGACCATGTCCCGCATGTCCGGGATGCCGTTGCGGAACTGCAGCGTGCGTTCCAGGCCCATGCCGAACGCGAAGCCCGAATACTGTTGCGGGTCAATGCCTACGGCGCGCAGCACATTCGGGTTCACCATCCCGCAGCCGCCCCACTCGACCCAGCCGGCACCGCCCTTCTTGTTCTCGAACCACACGTCGACCTCGGCCGACGGCTCGGTGAACGGGAAGAAGTGCGGACGAATCCGGGTGCGTGCCTGCGGTCCGAACTGGGCTCGGGCGAATGCGTCGAGCGTTCCGCGCAGGTGCGCCATGGACAAACCGCGATCCACCGCCAGCCCCTCGATTTGGTGGAAGACCGGCGTGTGGGTGGCGTCGAGTTCGTCGGTGCGGAACGTGCGGCCGATCGAGATGACATAGACCGGCAGCTCGCGTTCGAGCAGGGCGCGCACCTGCACCGGCGACGTGTGGGTGCGCAGCAGCTGCCGTGAGCCGTCGGGCGCGATGTAGAAGGTGTCCTGCTCACTGCGGGCCGGGTGATCGGCCGGGAAGTTCAGCGCATCGAAGTTGAATTGCTCCGTTTCGACCTCGGGCCCCTCGGCCAGCTCCCATCCCATGGCGACGAAGGTGTCGGCGATGTGTTCGGCCAGGATCGTGATCGGGTGCCGCGCTCCCGTCGGTTGACGCGTCGACGGCAACGTCACGTCGATCCGCTCGGCGATCAGCACGGCCGCATCCCGCTCGGCGCGCAACGCCGCCAGACGTTCGTCGTACCCGGCTTGTGCGTCAGCCCGGGCGGTGTTGACCAACCGGCCGGCGTCCGCTCGGTCGGCCTTGGGCACGGTGGCCAATGCCTGCCGCGCCACCGCCAGCGGCGAACGGTCACCGAGGTGCTCGGTTTTGGCGCGCGCTAGTGCGTCGAGGTCGACCGCAGCCGCGAAGGCCTCCCGGGCCGCATTGACCGCGGCGGTCAACGCCTCCAGCGACAGGGCTTCACTTGACGGGGGCAGGGCACCCAACGCGGCGACACTCTCCTTAGCGGTGCGGGAATTTCTGGCAGGCTCGCGGCACAGCGTGCCGCGCAAGAGCAGATCATATGTGGTCACATCAGTGACGCTGGGAAGCCATCGGCGTCTTTTCCCGCACGCCGTGCGCGCGCCGGGCGTCACAACGCCCGGGCTTGAGTATTTTCGTGGGGTGGCGACCCCCCAGGCTCACGGACGCGTGCCGGCGCAGTACCTGTTATCGCCGCGCGCGCCGGGTCCGCGCACACTCATCGACATCCTCTACGACACCGCTGCGCGCTACCCGGAGGCCGCGGCGATCGACGACGGCACCATCCAACTCACCTACAGCGAGCTGATCAGCGACATCGAGGCCAGCGTCGCCTGGCTGGCCACCCGGGGCATCGGTCGCGGCGACCGGATCGGAATCCGGATGCCGTCAGGCAGCTTTGCGCTGTACGAGGCGATCTTGGCGACGCTGGCCGCCGGTGCGGCCTACGTGCCTGTCGACGCCGACGATCCCGACGAACGCGCCGAGTTGGTGTTCGGCGAGGCCGACGTCGTCGCGGTCGTCACCGAGGCAGGTATGGCACGTGGCCCGGGGTCGTCGCGCGGCTGGCGGGCCGGGGCGCCGCTGGCCCGAGACGACGCCTGGATCATTTTCACGTCCGGATCGACCGGCACGCCGAAAGGCGTTGCCGTCACCCACCGCAACGCTGCCGCGTTCGTCGACGCAGAGGCGCAGATGTTCTTGCAGGACAACCCGATTGGACCGGGCGACCGGGTACTGGCGGGCTTGTCGGTGGCGTTCGACGCGTCGTGCGAGGAGATGTGGCTGGCGTGGCGGCACGGCGCGTGCCTGGTCCCTGCGCCGCGGTCGCTGGTGCGCAGCGGAATGGACCTCGGTCCATGGCTGATCACCCGCGACGTGACCGTGGTGTCGACGGTGCCGACACTGGCCGCGCTCTGGCCTGCCGAGGCGCTCGAAGCGGTGCGGCTGTTGATCTTCGGCGGCGAGGCCTGTCCCCCGGAACTGGCCACCCGGCTGGCCGTCGAGGGCCGGGAGGTGTGGAACACCTACGGCCCCACCGAGGCCACGGTGGTCGCCTGCGCGGCGCGCCTCGACGGCACCGGCCCGGTGCGCATCGGACTGCCGCTGCCGGGCTGGGACCTGGCCGTCGTCAATGCCGATGGCCACCCGGTGAGTCACGGCTCCATAGGTGAACTGGTGATCGGCGGCGTGGGGCTGGCCCGCTACCTCGACAAGGACAAAGACGACGAGAAATACGCGCCGATGCCGACGCTGGGCTGGCGGCGCGCCTACCGCAGCGGCGATCTGGTGCGGTTGGAAAGCGACGGCCTGATCTTCTGCGGCCGCGCCGATGACCAGGTCAAGGTCGGGGGCCGTCGCATCGAGCTGGGCGAGGTCGACACCGCGCTGGTTCACCTTCCGGGGGTCAGCGGCGGTGCGTCGGCGGTTCGCCGGACAGCTGCCGGCACGCCGGTGCTGGTGGGCTACGTCGTCAGCACCGACCCGGAATTCGACGTGGCCACCGCCCGCACCCGCCTCGGTGAGCGGCTCCCCGCCGCGCTGGTGCCGCGCCTCGTCCGGGTCGACGAGCTGCCCACCCGCACGTCCGGCAAGGTCGATCGCGAGGCGCTGCCCTGGCCGCCGCCCGGCGGTGCCGACGACGAGCGAACGCCCCCCCTCACCGGCACGACCGGCTGGGTGGCCGGACTGTGGCTCGATCTCCTCGGCGCCGCCGTCGTGGGTCCGGAGGCCGACTTCTTCGCGCTCGGCGGCGGCTCACTGGCCGCAGCGCAGCTCGTCGCCGCCCTGCGACACCGGTATCCGCAGGTCACCGTCGCCGACCTGTACGACCACCCGCGGCTCGGGTCGCTCGCCGGTTTCCTCGACGAGCTCGACCCGCCGCCGGCGGTCATCGAGCGGGTGGTGCAACCGACCCCACTGCTGGCGCAGCTCGCACAGATCGCGCTGTCGGTGCCGTTGGCAACCCTGGCGGCGCTGCAGTGGGTGACGTGGTTGGCGCTGGGCAACGACGTCGCTCGCGCCCTGAATCTGGTCCCGTGGACCGTCGCGGTGAACTGGTGGGTGGTTGCGGCGGCTTTCATCGTGTTCGTCACGCCGCTGGGCCGGATGGCCATCGCGGTCCTCGCCGCGCGGATGTTGCTGTCGAACGTGCGGCCGGGCACCTACCGCCGCGGCGGGTGGGTGCACCTGCGAGTGTGGCTGGCCGAGCGGCTGGCCGAGGCCAGTGGCGCTCACAACCTGGCCGGGGCGCCGTGGCTGGTCTACTACGCACGCGCCCTGGGCGCAGACATCGGCAAAGGTGTCGACCTGCACTCGATGCCGCCGGTCACCGGACTGTTGACGCTCGGGCACCGCAGCGCGGTCGAACCCGAAGTGGATTTATGCGGACACTGGATCGACGGCGACGCGTTTCACCTCGGCGCGATCACGATCGGCAACGACGCGACGATCGGGACGCGCACGACACTGCTGCCCGGCGCCGTGGTCGGCAAGAACGCCGACGTCGCGCCCGGCTCGGGTGTGGTCGGGAAAGTCAAGAGCCGTCAGTATTGGAAGGGCTCGCCCGCGGTGAAGTCCGGTCGGGTGAAACACCCGTGGCCGGACGAACGGCCGGCGCGCAGAACCCATTGGGTCGCGGTGTATGTGCTGACCTCGGTGCTGCTGGCCGGCTTGCCGCTGATCGCTCTGGCGGCGGGGCTTGCGGTAATCGGGGTAGGTGTCCAGCACACCCGCCGGCTGTCGCAGGCAATAGTGCCCGCGCTGCTGTGGACGCCGCCCGCGACAGCGGCTGCGCTGGCGGTGTATGCGCTGATCACGGTCGCGGCGGTGCGGATGCTCTCGATCGGGCTGCGGGAGGGCTACCACCCGGTGCGCAGCCGCAGCGGTTGGCAGCTGTGGGCGACCGAGCGGCTGATGGATGGTGCGCGCAATTACCTGTTCCCGTTGTACGCGAGCCTGCTCACACCGGGGTGGCTGCGGCTGCTGGGCGCCAAGGTCGGCCGTGGCACCGAGATCTCCACGGTGTTGCTGACCCCCAAGTTCACCGTGATCGAGGATGGCGCCTTCCTGGCCGACGACACCCTGGTCGCGTCGTACGAGCTGGGCGGCGGCTGGATCTACGTGGCCACCACGACGGTCGGCAGACGCGCGTTTCTCGGCAACTCGGGCATCACCCAGCCGGGCCGCCGCGTGCCCGACGACGGACTTGTGGCAGTGCTGTCGGCAACGCCGCCCAAAGCAAAACGCGGCTCGTCCTGGCTGGGCAGCCCACCGATGCGGCTGCGCAGGCGTCCCGTTGAGGCCGACGCGGCCCGCACGTACGAACCGCCGTGGCGGTTGAAGGCGATGCGGGCAATCGTGGAGTCATTGCGGGTGCTGCCGGTGATGGTGACGGCCGCGATCGGGCTGGCGGTGCTGAGCGTGCTGCAGGTACTGGCACGGATCTACGGCGTCTGGTGCGCCGCGCTGTGCGGCGGGCTGGTGTTGCTGGCGGCGGGTGGGCTCGCCGCCGTTGTAGCGGTCGCCGCGAAATGGCTTCTGGTGGGCCGAATTCGGGCGGGCGAGTTTCCGCTGTGGTCGTCGTTCGTCTGGCGTAACGAGCTGGCCGACACATTTGTGGAAACCGTCGCGGCGCCGTGGTTCGCCCGCGCGGCCGGCGGGACGCCGGTGATGAACCTGTGGCTGCGCGCGTTGGGGGCCGATGTCGGTCGCGGCGCTTGGTGTGAAACCTATTGGCTGCCAGAGGCTGATCTCGTCACGCTGGGCCGGGGCGCCACCGTCAACCGTGGCTGCGTGGTGCAGACACATCTGTTCCACGACCGGATCATGCGGATGGACGCGGTCGTGCTGGAGACCGGTTCGACGCTGGGCCCGCACAGTGTCGCGCTGCCGGCGGCCCGGCTCGGTGTGGGCGTGACCGTCGGTCCCGCGTCGCTGGTGGTGCGCGGCGACGAGGTGCCGCGATCGACACGCTGGCAAGGCAATCCGATCAGGCCGTGGAATCCTGTCCGGGAGAAGACCGGCAAGAAGACCGATCGCGGCGTCGAGGGCACTGCGGCGTGAAACCTGCGGCCAAGAAGCCGGCGTCAAAAAGCGCTGGGCACAAGGTGATCGACCCGTACCTGCCGACGAACGGCAACTTCGGCTATCGGGTGTCGCGCTACGACCTCGATCTGGAATACAAGGTCGCGATCAACCGGCTGTCGGGATCGGTGATGATTACCGCGGAGGCGCTGACCGAGTTGGCGGAGTTCACGCTCGACCTGTCCGAAGCGATGACGGTGTCCAAGGTGTCGGTGAACGGTAAGCGCGCCGCCCACTTCGGCAGCCGCGACCGCAAATTGCGCATCCGGCTGTCCTCGAAGCTGGCTTCCGGGGCGGCGTTGTCGGTCGTCGTGCACTACCACGGCTCGCCACGGCCACTGCGGTCGTTGTGGGGCGACGTCGGTTTCGAGGAACTGACCAATGGCGCGCTGGTCGCCGGGCAGCCCAACGGCGCCGCGTCGTGGTTTCCCTGCGACGACCATCCCAGCGCCAAGGCCTCATTTCGCATCCAGGTCAGCACCGATAATCCCTACCGGCTGGTCGCCAACGGCAAGCTGGCGTCGCGGCGGGCGCGGGCGGCGCAGACCGTGTGGACCTATGAGCAACCCGAGCCGACCTCGACCTATCTCGTTACCCTGCAGATCGGGATGTACGAGATGACGCGGCTGACCAGAACACCGGTGCCGATGCGGGCCGCGTTCCCCGAGCGCCTGCGACGCAACTTCGACCATGACTTCGCGCGCCAACCCGAGATGATGGAACTGTTCATCGAGCTGTTCGGTCCTTATCCGCTGGCGAACGGTTACACCGTCGTCGTGACTGACGATGCGTTGGAGATACCCCTTGAAGCCCAAGGGATTTCGATATTCGGCGCCAATCACTGCGACGGCTCGCGGGATAGCGAGCGGTTGATCGCTCATGAGTTGGCCCATCAATGGTTCGGCAACTCGGTCACGGCGCGGCAATGGCGCGACATCTGGCTGCACGAAGGATTCGCGAGCTACGCGGAGTGGCTGTGGTCAGAACACAGTGGCCGGCGCAGCGCTGACGACCTCGCCCGCTACTACCACCAGAAGCTGCGCGATGCGCCGCAGGATCTGCTGCTGGCCAACCCTGGACCACGCGACATGTTCGACGACCGGGTGTACAAGCGAGGCGCATTGACGCTGCATACGCTGCGCCGACGGCTAGGCGACGAGAAATTCTTCGCTCTGCTCAAAGATTGGACGACCCGTTACCGTCACTCCTGCGTCGTCACCGACGACTTCACCGGCCTGGCCGCGGGCTACTGCGACGAGTCGCTGACGCAGTTGTGGGACAGCTGGCTCTACTCGCGGGACGTGCCGTAGCGAGTCCCTCAGCCGTTGAGCACCGGCTCAGGCGCCAAGGCGTCCAACGCCGGCTGACGACGGGCCACGCGCGAGCGAGCGATCAGCGCAGCCGCGACTGCACCCACTACGCCGACGGCCCCCGCGCCCACCATCGACCAGGCGCCGTGCGCCAACATGAAGAACCCGAAGATCGCTGACACCGCCAGCAGCGCGCACCGGATCTGCGTCCAGCGGGCCGGGCCCCCCAACCGGAGGGAAACCAGCATGCCCAGGAACAGTGCGACGGCGTGGCCGACGTCGGTGAAATCGTCACCCAGCACAGCGGCCGCTATCGCCACCGGCACCCACCAGCCGATCCATGCCGGCCGCCACCGGGAGGGTATTGCCGCCGTCAGCGCGCCCAGCACCGCCACGGCGCCGTAGCTCACCCCGACGTCGCTCGCCCGCGCGATCTTCAGCGGCAACCAGTGCAGCTCGATCGCGGCGGTCAGGCCGCAGGCGACCAGCAGCGTCGCGCCGATATGGCCGGTGACAAATACGATGGCCAACCGCCCGCTGCGCCAGATCAGCTCGGCCAGGGCGAGCAGGCACACCAGGCACGGCAGCCAGAAGTACATCGGACCGGCATCGGTGACGAACGCGCTGCCGAACAGGGTCTCCAGGTTGCCGTGTGCGAGATTGTGCAGGTTGGTGCTGGCCTGAGCGATGACGTGGGCACGCACCCGCGGACCGAGCTCCACGAGCGCCGCGCTGACCCCGATCAGCACGGTCGCGTAACCCAGCGTGATTCGCACGCGCGAAAGCGGCGACAGCATCCGCAATATCATCGCCATCTACTATGCCTTCGGACCGTCGTCATCCGGGCTGTCTAGACCTGTTAGATCGCTGACAGTTTCTTTGGACGGCTTAAGCCGGTAAATCGCCAAATCAGCGGGAAGACCAGCGGGTTTACCCGCAAAGACCGGCCAATGCGCCCGCTTGGCGGCGACGCCCAATGCATCCAGATCCGCCTGTGCGACCTGGTCCAGAGTGGCGCCGGTCACTACAACTCCCCCTCGGCTGGCCCGCTCCATCACCCGCGCGGCGACGTTGACGTCGACCCCGAGCCAGTCGGCGGCCAGTCGTTGCGGGCGGCCAGTGTGGATCCCCACCCGCATCCGCGGTGTGTAGCCATCGACGTCGACCGAGCTCAACGCTCGCTTGGCCGCCAGGACCGCACTCACTGCGACCAGGGGGTCGTCGAACACCGCCATGATCCCGTCACCCATCCGCTTGACGATGTGTCCGCCGGCGTCCAGCAGCGGCGGTTCGATCGCCCGTGCTACTCGCCGCAGAAGCTTGAGCGTGGCGTCGTCACCGGCGTGCAGCGACCAAGTCGAAAAACCCACCAAGTCGGTGAAAACGATGGTGTGCTCGGGATTTGCCGGGCGCCGGGAAACCGCCTCGGTGAGGGCCTGCCACACCTGCAGCGCACCGAGACTGACCTCGCGCGATGCACCGCCGCGCTCGCCCAGCAGGCGGCCCGCGGCCCGAGCGGCGGCCCGCGGTCCACCCTCGCCGGCTCGAGACAATGGGTCGCCGAAATCGGGATCGCCAGGCAGAACCCGACGCGCGCGGCGCGCCAGCGCGATCAAGCCGGGGCTGTGGTTTGTGCCGCGCAGCCATTTCGCCGCGCTGCGTAGCGACGCAGGCGACTGCTGTTGCGAATCAGGCGGATCCGGCGTAGTCACCGTTTGCTCGGGCCCGCCGGACGCCGGGAGGGGCCCGGGTTCCACAACCGTCAGGGTAGGTGGTGTCGGGAGAGACCGGCAACGACCGTCGTCGTGGTGTCCGACACTGTCCCGGGCGAACCACCTGATCACGGGGTTACGACGGCTGTATCGACGCTCGGTAACAAGGTGCCGCGACGCGCCCCGAGGTCGTAGACAACGTGCGTTGTCAATATTATCGTGGTCGGATCATCGCCGATCGGGACCAGGAGGCAGTGATGACAGTGACGCCGGTGCCCCTGAAGCAGCCGCCGCGCCAGACCCCAGTGGAGACGCCGGAGCCGCCCTCCCCCTTGGGACCCGACTCGCTGACCTGGAAGTACTTCGGAGACCTGCGCACCGGGATGATGGGCGTCTGGATCGGCGCAATCCAGAACATGTACCCGGAACTGGGTGCCGGTGTGGAGGAGCACTCGATCCTGCTGCGCGAACCGCTGCAACGGGTGGCGCGCTCGGTGTACCCGATCATGGGCGTCGTCTACGACGGCAACCGGGCGGCCCAGACCGGCGCGCAGATCAGGCATTATCACCGCACCATCAAAGGAGTTGACGCCACCGGTCGCCGCTATCACGCTCTGAACCCAGAGACGTTCTACTGGGCGCACGCCACGTTCTTCATGCTGGTGATCAAGGTGGCCGATTACTTCTGCGGCGGGTTGACCGACGCCGAAAGGCGCCAGTTGTTCGACGAACACGTGCAGTGGTATCGGATGTACGGGATGAGCATGCGGCCGGTGCCCACATCGTGGGAGGACTTTCAGGAGTACTGGCAACGGGTCTGCCGCGACGAGCTGGAGATCAATCAGGCCACCCTGGACATCTTCCAGATACGGATTCCCAAGCCGAAATTCGTGCTGATGCCCACGCCGGTGTGGGACCAGCTGTTCAAGCCGCTGGTCGCTGGGCAACGCTGGATCGCCGCCGGATTGTTCGAGCCGGCCGTCCGGGAAAAGGCCGGCATGCGTTGGACGCCGAGCGACGAAGTGGTGCTGCGGCTGTTCGGCAAGCTGGTCGAGCTCGCGTTTCTGGCGATTCCCGACGAGATCCGGCTGCATCCGCGCGCGCTGGCCGCTTACCGTCGCGCCGACGGCCGAGCCTCCGCCGATGCCCCGCTGGTCGAGGCGCCGGGCTTCACGGCGCCACCATCAGATCGCCGCGGCCTCCCCATGCATTACTTCCCACCCCGCACCCCGCTGCCCAGGAGCATCATCGAGCGTGCCGGTTCGCTGGTGCACACCACGTTCTCACTGACCGGGTTGCGTCCGGCGCGGGGCCGCGGCAGGGCCGCCTAGCGATCAGGACCGGCGCGCTGCGCCCGGGCGCTCTGATAGAGGCAAATAGCTGCTGCCGCAGCCACATTCAGGCTCTGAGCCTGACCGGACATCGGTATAGTCACCCGACTGTCGGCCTGCTGAGCCAGCTGAGCCGACAGCCCGTGAGCCTCGGCGCCGAACAGCCATGCCGTCGGTGCCGCGAGTTGCGCATCATCGAGCGACAGCTCACCGTCCACGGTGGTGGCCAGCACCTGCAGCCCGGCGGCCTGCAGGTCGCTGACTGCGGCGCCCGCATCCGATGCGACGACGACCGGCAGCGAGAAGATGCTGCCCGCCGAAGCACGCAGGCATTTACCGTTGTACGGGTCGACGCTGTAGCCGGCGAAAATCACTGCCGCGGCGCCCATGGCATCGGCGATACGGATCAAAGTGCCCGCGTTGCCCGGCTCGCCGATTTCCGCGCCGACGGCGACCAGCCGGGGCGCACCGCTCAGCACGTCCGCTAAGCCGAGACCGGGCAGCTCGCAGACGGCTACCAAACCAGCCGGAGTGACGGTGTCCGACAGGGCTTTTGCGGCGCGCTCGGTGACGACGTGGACCTCGGCGTCGTGGCCTGCCAGCAGAGCGGCATATCGCTGCGCGGCCGCCTCGGTGACGAAAATCTCGCGGATCAGACCCCGCCGCGAGGCGGCATCGACCAGGTTGGCACCTTCGACCAGGCATCGTTGCGCGCGGCGGCGAGCCACCTGGCGATGAAGCTTGACCGCTGCGACCACCCGGGCCGATCGTTCAGTGAGCACCGGGTGCGGTTGAGACCCGATTGTCCGGCTCCTCCTTGGGCCATCCTGGCCCGCGTCGGCTCCCGACCTGTATCCGCCAGGCGGGATTAGGCGGCCTCTCCGGACGGTGCGTTGACATCGTCGGGCAGTGCGGCCCGGGCGATGTCGACCAGCGCAGTGAACGCCGCGGGATCGCTGATCGCGATCTCGGAGAGGTTCTTGCGGTCGACCTCGACGCCGGCGGCCTTGAGGCCCTGGATCAGCCGGTTATAGGTGATGTCGTTGGCGCGGGCCGCCGCGTTGATCCGCGAGATCCACAACTTGCGGAACTCACCCTTGCGCGCACGACGGTCACGGTAGGCATAAGTCAGTGAATGTAGTTGCTGCTCTTTGGCTTTGCGGTAGAGCCGGGAGCGCTGGCCCCGATAGCCTTTGGAAGCCTTCAGGATGGTGCGGCGCTTCTTGTGGGCGTTGACTGCCCGCTTTACGCGTGCCATGGGGTGTTCCTATCCTCGTCTGGACGTAGTGGTTCCGGCGTGGTGTTGGCGACAGACGCCGGTCAGCCGTTCAGCAATTTTTTGACGCGTTTGGTGTCGTTGGCCGACACGACGGTCCGTCCATCCAGCCGGCGCGTCCGCTTGGTCGATTTGTGCTCGAGCAGGTGGCGACGACCGGCTTTCTGACGCACGATCTTCCCGGTGCCGGTGCTCCGGAATCGCTTCGACGCGCCGCTGTGGGTCTTGGTCTTGGGCATCTGATTTCGGTCCTCTGTCTTGTCTGTGTCAGTTCGGCGACGGTTCGGTGTCGCCAGTTGGTGCGGGCTGGGGTGTGGGGCCGCTGGCCTGTTCGGCCGCCCGGGCACGCGTCTTCGCGCCTCGGTGCGGTGCCAAGATCATCGTCATGTTGCGTCCGTCCTGTTTGGCCGAAGTCTCGACGAATCCGAAGTCGGCGACGTCGGCGCCCAGGCGTTGCAGCAGTCGGTAACCCAGCTCGGGTCGCGACTGCTCGCGTCCACGGAACATGATGGTCACCTTGACTTTCGATCCCGCCTCCAGGAACCGGATCACGTGACCCTTTTTGGTCTCGTAGTCGTGATTGTCGATCTTGGGTCGCAATTTTTGTTCTTTGACGACGGTCTGCTGTTGATTCTTGCGAGACTCGCGCGCCTTTTGCGCCGCCTCATATTTGAACTTGCCGTAGTCCATGATCTTGCAGACCGGTGGCCTGGCGTCCGGCGCAACTTCGACAAGGTCGAGATCGGCATCCGCGGCGACGCGAAGGGCGTCTTCGATACGCACGATGCCTACCTGTTCCCCTCCTGGGCCGATCAAACGGACTTCAGGTACGCGAATGCGTTCATTGACGCGGGTCTCAGTGCTGATGGGGCCTCCCTAGGCTCGGTGGCCCGGCTGCTCCTCAGGCCGCCGTGCGGCCCGCATCCTCGCCGGGTTGTGCAGTTCCTATAGCCACCGCCACCTGGTCTGTCCGGAGTCAGCGGTCGGGATACCACGCCATCAGCAAAAAAGCCCTGCATCAGCAGGGCCCGGTGCCGACCGGTCACGGCCGAAGCCGCCTGCACAACGCAGAACCAGCACAGCCAATGTGCCGGTGACCGGACCGATGAGCCTCGAGGAGGTCTTTTAGGATCTCTTGGATCTCTTAGCCAACGGTGGGAGTGGGACTCCACTTGCTGTCTCTGGCTTCGCCGGAGACGGTCGCGCGGGTGAGTCTATCAGTCATGACGCTTTGCTCGGCCATCCCGCTGCTGAGCCGGCCACGGCCGGCGGTGCACGACGCGACGCCGGGAACCGTTCGGACAACCGACACGAGCGATTGCGCGCCTCCCGAACATAGGCAATCCATAGCGTGAACGAATATCCTCGCGGTTTGTGACCCTCACTGCGTCCCGCCCAAGGAGTCGGTCGACTTCTCGGCTCCGCTGGCTGCCGACGGTCGCCGGCTGGACGGTCGGCATCATCGCCACGCTGTCGCTGATCGCCAGTGTCTCGCCGGTGATTCGGTGGGTCATCAGGATGCCGCGGGAATTCATCAACGACTACCTGTTCAACTTCCCCGACACCAGCTTCGCGTGGTCGTTCGTGCTGGCACTATTGGCCGGCGCACTCACCGCGCGCAAGCGCATCGCCTGGTGGCTGTTGATCCTCAATCTGCTGCTGGCGGCGGGGTTGAACGTCGCGGGTCTGACGGCCGATCACGTCAGCCCGGCAAGGGCCTTCGGCGAGACCGTCGGACTCGGTTTCCACCTGGCCGCGCTGGTGCTGCTGATCTTGGCCTATCGGGAGTTTTGGGCCAAGGTCCGCCGGGGTGCGTTGTTCAAGGCGGCCGGGGTGTTGCTGACCGGGTGGGCGATCGGAATCCTGGTGTCGTGGGCTCTGGTGGAGACATTTCCCCGCTCGCTGGCTGCCGAGGACCGGCTGTTCTATGTGGTGAACCGGGTCGTCGGATTTGCCGTGGTGGCCTCCGCGTCGTTCACCGGCCGCCCGTCGGTCTTCCTCAACGCGCTCTTCGGCTTGTTCAGCGCGATGGCGCTGATCGCCGCTGCGATCGTGCTGTTCCAGTCGCAGCGATCCGACAATGCGCTCACCGGTGAGGACGAATCCGCGATCCGCGGGCTGCTCGAGCTGTGGGGCAAGAACGATTCGTTGGGCTACTTCGCCACTCGCCGCGACAAGTCCGTGGTTTTCGCGCCGAGCGGTCGCGCCGCGATCACGTACCGCGTCGAGCTCGGCGTCTGTCTGGCCAGCGGGGACCCGATCGGGGATCCGCGGGCGTGGCCGCAGGCTATCGATGCCTGGATAGCGCAGTGCCAGAGCTACGGCTGGACGCCCGGAAACATGGGTGCCAGTTCGGCTGGGGCCAAAGCATTTCGCGAAGCGGGCCTGAACGCCTTGGAGCTTGGCGACGAGGCGATTCTGTACACGTCCGAGTTCAGGCTTTCCGGCCGCGACATGCGCGGGGTACGTCAGGCGGTGACGCGGGCC
>Ga0302314_10009573_pt1 | contig 17113 bp, 17 predicted proteins | sample III_Palsa_N2_3_FD_200533 | JGI IMG/M metagenome (GOLD analysis project Ga0302314, IMG submission 200533) | Peat permafrost microbial communities from Stordalen Mire near Abisko, Sweden - III_Palsa_N2_3 | ecosystem: Environmental > Terrestrial > Soil > Palsa > Peat permafrost | place: Sweden...
GTTTCTCCGGCGCCACCCACGGCTTCATGGTCGGCCACATCGCACCGGAAGCGGTGCGTGGCGGCCCGATCGCCTTGCTGCGCGAGGGCGATCGCGTGGTGATCGATGCCGAACACCGCGAGCTGCGCACCACCGCTGATCTGGCCAGTCGCCGCGCCAGCTGGCAGCCACCCAAACCGAAAGTCACCCAGGGCGCACTGGCCAAGTACGCGCGTCTGGTCGGCTCCGCCTCCGACGGCGCCACCACCCAGCTGCATACCGCTACCGCCACATCCAAGCACACCCACACCGAAACCACCGAAGGAGTTGCCGCATGAGTACCGCCACCACCAACCCACTCGCCAAATCCCGCATCGCCGTGCTCGGCTACGGCAGCCAGGGTCGCGCACATGCGCTGAACCTGCGCGACTCCGGCCTCGACGTCGTGGTCGGCCTGCGCCCCGGCGGCCCGACCTGGAAGCGCGCCGAAGCCGATGGCTTCGCCGTGGTCGAGCCGGCCAACGCCGTGCGCGGTGCCGACCTGGTCGCCGTGCTGACCCCGGACATGGTGCAGCCGACGCTGTACGAGGAAGTGATCGAGCCGAACATCAAGCCGGGCGCCGCGCTGTTGTTCGCGCATGGCTTCAACGTGCACTTCAAGCAGATCACCCCGCGCGCCGACATCGACGTGATCCTGGTCGCCCCGAAGGGTCCTGGCGCGCTGGTGCGCAGCGAGTACGAGCGTGGCCGCGGTGTGCCGTGCATCTGGGCGGTGCACCAGGACGTCAGTGGCCACGCCGAGGCGAAGACCAAGGGCTACGCCGACGGCATCGGTGGTGGCCGCGCGATGATCATCAAGACCGACTTCAAGGAAGAGACCGAGACCGACCTGTTCGGCGAGCAGGCTGTGTTGTGCGGCGGCGCCAGCGAGCTGGTGATCAAGGGTTTCGAGACCCTGGTCGAGGCCGGCTATCAGCCGGAGATCGCCTACTACGAAGTGATGCACGAGCTGAAGCTGATCGTCGATCTTTTCTACGAAGGCGGCCTCAAGCGGATGCTGGAATTCGTCTCCGAGACCGCGCAGTACGGCGACTACGTCAGCGGCCCGCGCGTGGTCGACGCCGGCACCAAGGCACGCATGAAGGAAGTCCTCACCGACATCCAGGACGGCACTTTCGCGCGCAACTGGACGGCCGAATACGCCGCCGGCCTGCCGAACTACAAGCGCCTGAAGCAGGCCGATCTCGATCATCCGATCGAAGTGGTCGGCGCGAAGCTGCGGGCGCAGATGCCGTGGCTGCAGCCGTCCGCTGCCAAGACCGAAGCCACACCGCTGAAGAAGGTCGGCTGACCGCAAACAACAGGCTTCCCGCCAGTCGTGGCGGGCGGCCTTTCCCCATGCATGAACGAGGAGGTTAACCGTGAAACGTTTCCATATCGCCCTGGCTGTTGCCGACCTGGAGGCCTCGATCGCCGACTACAGCGCACGACTCGGCCAACCGCCGCAAGCGGTGGTCGCGGGCACGTATGCGATGTGGCGCACCGACCTGCTCAACTTCTCGATCAACCGGCAGCCCGAACACGCCGGTCAGCTGCGTCATGTGGGCTTCGAGGACGACGAGGCCCGCGGGTTCACCCGTGATGCCGACATCAACGGCATCGCGTGGGAGAACTTCTCGGCCCTCGCGCAGGACTTGCGCATCGTGTCGACCTACGGCGTGCCGGCACGATCGGCCACCGAAGACGAATTGATCCGCAACTAGCAACTAGACGCTTCCGGCATCGGACTGGCGGCGACTCCGCTCGCCAGGTCCGCCGCCCGAATCTCCGTCAAGCCGCCGGCACCTCCGGCGCATCCAGGGAACCATTGTGACGACGCAATTGCTGACAGCCGACACCGCACCTCCGATCACCGCCAACCACCATCCGCTTGCCGGCCACGCGATGAGTGGTGCCGACGTGATCGTGCAGGTATTCGCCGATGAAGGCGTCGAAGTGATGTTCGGCTATTCCGGCGGCGCCATCCTGCCGGTGTACGACGCCGTGTTCCGCTACAACGCGACACACCTGAAGGACAACGGCGACGAGCCGATGCCGCTGATCGTGCCGGCCAACGAACAGGGCGCGGGCTTCATGGCCGCGGGTTATGCGCGTGCGTCCGGCAAGGTCGGCGTGGCCGTGGTCACCTCCGGTCCCGGCGCCACCAACATGGTCACACCAGTGCGCGATTCGATGGCCGACTCGATCCCGCTGGTGGTGATCTGCGGCCAGGTGAGCACCATGGCGATCGGCAGCGATGCGTTTCAGGAAGCGCCGATCAGCAACATCATGGGCGCCTGCGCCAAACATGTTTTCCTGGTCACCGATGCGAGCCAGCTCGAGGCTACCGTACGTACCGCGTTCACCCTCGCCCGCAGCGGCCGGCCCGGCCCGGTGGTGGTGGATGTACCGAAGGATATACAGAACACCGCCCTCGATTATCGCGGCAGCGGCGAGCTGGGCTTGACCGGCTACCGCGCGCGACTGCGTGCAGTGGAGCAGTCGACGCTGAGCGATCCCGAGTGCGCGGCATTCTTCGCTGCACTGATGCAGGCACAACGCCCGCTGATCTACGCCGGTGGCGGCGTGATCGCGGCCAGCGCAGCAGCGGCGTTGCGCAATTTCGTCGACATGTTCGGCATGCCGGTAACCACGACCTTGATGGGCCTGGGCGGCTTCGACACCACCGATCCGTTGGCGCTGCACATGCTCGGCATGCACGGCACCGCATACGCGAATTACGCCGTGGAGGATTGCGACTTCGTGCTGGCGCTGGGCGCGCGCTTCGACGACCGTGTGGCCGGCGTACCGGACAAGTTCGCACCGCATGCGAAGTTCATCGCACAGATCGACATCGACCCGGCCGAGATCGGCAAGGTGAAATCGGTGCACTGGCATCATGTCGGCCCGCTGGTGCGCGCGCTGGAACGCCTGACTGCCTATGGCCGCGCGCATGGACTGCAGCCGTCGCTCGACGCCTGGCATGCGCAGGTGGCAGAGCTGAAGCGTGTGCACGCGATGAACTACGACCGCGCCAGCATGCTGGTACAGCCCTATGCCGTGCTTGAAGCGATCAACCGGCACACGCAGGGCCGCGCCATCATCAGCACCGGAGTCGGTCAGCATCAGATGTGGGCCGCGCAGTACTTTGACTTCCGCGCACCACGGCATTGGCTCACTTCCGGTTCGATGGGCACCATGGGTTTCGGACTGCCGGCGGCAGTTGGGGCGCAGTTCGCACGGCCGGACGCACTGGTGATCGACATCGACGGCGATGCCAGCATCCGCATGAACATCGGCGAACTGGAGACCGTCACCACCTACAACCTGCCGGTCAAGGTAGTGGTGCTCAACAACGTCGGCGACGGCATGGTGCGGCAGTGGCAGAAGCTGTACTTCAAGGGCCGCTTCGCCGCCTCCGACAAGAGCCTGCACAAGAAGGACTTCGTGCTTGCCGCGCAGGCCGATGGTTTCGCCTGGGCGCAACGGCTGGAGCGCACGGAGGATCTGGAGGCGACGATCGCCGCGTTCCTCGCCTTCGATGGTCCGGCATTTCTGGAAGTGATGATCGATCCGGATGCCGGTGTGTATCCAATGGTCGGCCCCGGCGCCAGCTACGCACAAATGATCACTGGCGACTTCATTGCTTCACGCGCGGCAGCCACCACGCGCGATAGCTCGCCATCCCACATGTTCTGAGCTTTTGATTTTCCTCTTGCCTGACGTGAAAACCTCCAACAACGTCATTCCCGCGAAGGCGGGAATCGCTTCACCGCTCTCAAGAGCGATGACCAGCTTCGATGTTGAAAAACACCTCCCGCCTTCGCGGGAATGACGAACAAAGAGGTTGCCTCCCGGAAAGGGACCAACTACCGGAGTCATTCGCCATGAACCACACACTGTCCATCCTGTTGCAGAACGAAGCCGGCGCACTGGTGCGTGTGGCCGGGCTGTTCGCCGCACGCGGCTACAACATCGACACGCTGACCGTAGCTGCCACGCATGATCCCGCTGTCTCGCGTCTGACCCTGAGTCTGCAATGCGACGACGCCGGCATCACCCAGATCCTGCAACAGACGCGCAAACTGGTCGACGTGCTGCAGGTGGCGCACCCGGCGACGGCGCTGGCGGCATGAATGCAGTCGTCGCGCCAGCTGCCGATGACGATGCGGCAGCAGCCGACGATCTATTGGCACGGATCCGCGCTGCACGCGTTTACGACGTGGCGCACGAGTCGGCATTGGAACCAGCACCGCTGCTCAGCGCGCGACTCGGGCAGCCGGTGCTGCTCAAGCGCGAAGACCAGCAGGCGGTGTTCTCGTTCAAGCTGCGCGGCGCGTACAACCGCATGGTGCAGCTGGACCCGGCGCAACGCGCGCGCGGCGTGATCGCCGCTTCCGCCGGCAACCATGCACAGGGCGTGGCGCTGGCCGCGGCGAAACTGGGCATCCACGCCACCATCGTGATGCCGGTGACCGCGCCGCAGGTGAAGGTGGATGCGGTGCGCCGGTTCGGCGGCGCGATGGTGGAGATCGTACTGGCGGGCGACTCCTACAGCGACGCGCAGACCGCGGCAGTGCAGCTGCAGGCCGAGCGCCGCGCCACCTTCGTGCATCCGTTCGACGACCTGGCGGTAATCGCCGGCCAGGGCACCGTGGCGCTGGAAATCCTGCGCCAGCATCCGGGCCCGCTACATGCGGTGTTCGTGCCGGTCGGCGGTGGCGGCCTGCTTGCCGGGGTGGCCGCGTGTATCAAGGCGATGCGCCCGGAGGTACAGGTGATCGGCGTGCAGGCAGTCGATGCCGACGCGATGGCGCGTTCGCTGGAAAGCGGCACGCGCGTGGCGCTGGATGAAGTCGGCCTGTTCGCCGACGGTACCGCGGTGAAGCAGGTCGGTGCGCTCACCTTCGCGCTGTGCCAGCAGCATGTGGATGCGATGCTGCGGGCGGACACCGACGCGATCTGTGCGGCGATCCGCGACATCTACCAGGAAACCCGCAGCGTGCCGGAGCCATCCGGCGCACTGGCGCTGGCCGGGCTGAAGCAATACGTCGCCACTCACGGTAACAACGACGGCGCGCTGGTGGCGATCGTCTCCGGCGCGAACATGAATTTCGATCGCCTGCGCTTCGTCGCCGAGCGCGCTGAAGTCGGCGAGCAGCGCGAGGCGGTGTTCGCGGTGACGATACCGGAGCAACGCGGCAGCTTCCGTCGCTTCTGTGCCACCCTCGGCCGGCACAGCATCACCGAATTCAACTACCGCATCGGCGATGCCAGCTCCGCGCACATCTTCGTCGGCGTGCAGATCGCCAGCGGCGGCGAGCGCGATGCCCTGGCAGCCGCGTTCCGCGCGCAGGCGTTTGACGTACTCGACCTCACCGACGACGAGCTGGCCAAGCTGCATCTGCGCCACATGATCGGCGGTCGCTCATCGCTGGCACAGCATGAGCGGCTGTACCGCTTCGAATTTCCCGAACGCCCCGGCGCGCTCACCCACTTCCTCGGCCAGCTGCACCCGGACTGGAACATCAGCCTGTTCCACTACCGCAACCACGGCGCCGATTACGGCCGCATCCTGGTCGGCATCCAGGTGCCACCTGATGAGCATGCCCTGCTGCCGTCGTTTCTGGCCGCACTCGGCTACCCGCATTGGGACGAGAGCGACCATCCCGCCTACCGGCTGCTGCTGCGGCAGTGAACAGGACGACACGATGCCGGCCGGAGCAATCACGCTGCATCTGCTGAAGTGATCCAGCACGCGAACAGAGCGTGGCGGCCACGCTAAACTCGGCGGATGGCCACCCCTCCCCGCAAACGCCAGCGACGCAATACCGCGGCCGCCCCCACCGCCCGGCCCCGGCCCGGTGCGGCGAAGCCCGTTGCCAAGCCGGTCCAGCCAGCCGATAGCTCGACCCGCGCCACGCGAGTGCTGAACTGGCTGCTGCAGAAACTGCCGCCAAGCCGACGCGCGAAGGCGCTGGACTATCTGGTGCTGACCCGGATGGACCGGCCGATCGGCGCGCTGCTGCTGCTGTGGCCGACCTGGTGGGCGCTGTGGCTGGCGGCCGGTGATTTTCCGCCGTGGAAGCCGCTGATCATCTTCACCCTCGGTGTGTTCGCGATGCGTGCGGCCGGCTGCGCGATCAACGATTTTGCCGACCGCAAGCTGGACCCGCAGGTCGCGCGCACCGCCGGGCGGCCGATCGCCTCGGGTCGGGTCACGCCGCGCGAGGCACTGCTGGTGTTCGCCGCGTTGCTGGTATTCGCCTTCGTGCTGGTGCTGTTCACCAACCGGCTGACGATCGAGCTGTCCTTCGCCGGTGCCGCGCTGGCGGCGATCTATCCGTTCACCAAGCGCTACACCTATATGCCGCAGGTGGTGCTCGGTGCCGCCTTCGGCTGGTCGATTCCGATGGCGTTCGCCGCGGTGACGAATGCAGTGCCACCGGTGGGCTGGCTGCTGTTCATCGGCAACATCATCTGGTCGGTGGTCTACGACACCGAGTACGCGATGGTCGACCGCGACGACGACCTCAAGGCTGGCGCCAAGTCCACGGCGATCCTGTTCGGTGATGCCGACCTGCCGATCCTCGGCGTGCTGATGGGCACCTTCGTGCTGGCCATGCTGTTTGTCGGCCAGCGCGCGGCGCTGGGCTGGCCATACTGGCTGAGCCTCGCCGTCGCCGCGGGCCTGTTCGGCTACCAACTGTGGCTGATCCGCGCCCGCGCCCGCGATGCCTGCCTCGCCGCGTTCCGCCACAACAACTGGCTGGGACTGGTGGTCTGGATCGGCATCGTGCTGGCGCTGGCGGTGCGCTGAGAGCGAGCAGTAAGTGAAGAGGAGTGAGAAACGAGTGGGTCATCGCAACACTACGCTCTTACTCACTTCTCACTCCTCTTCACTCGTTTCTCGACTTTGGCGCCCGCGCCAACGCCCACACATCCACCCGCCGCACACCGTGGCGCTTGAGTACACGGGCGCATTCGGCCAGGGTGGCGCCGGTGGTCATCACGTCATCGAGAATCGCGATATGAGCTGGCAGTTCGATGCCTGGGCGCATCGCGAATGCGCCGCGTACGTTTCGGCGCCGGCCGATGGCATCGAGTTCGGTTTGTGCATCGGTGCGGCGCAGGCGTTGCAGCACGTCGTGACGCAACGGCACACCCAGTTCGCGCACCAGCGGACGGGCCAGCTCCAGTGCCTGGTTGTAGCCACGCTGGCGCAACCGGCTGTGATGCAGCGGCACGGTCAGCAGCAGTTGTGGTAGGTCGATCGGGCAAGGTTCACGTTGCCACAACGTCGACAGCACGCGGCCGGCGGCGAGATCGGCACCGAACTTGTAGCGTGACTCCAGTCGATCCAGCGGCCAGCCATAACGGAACGGTGCCCATGCGGCGGACCACGGTGGCGCACGGCGCTGGCATTCGCCGCACATCAGCGCTGCTGTCGCCAGTGGCAGCGCGCAGCGAGCGCAACAGCTGCGGTTGCGCGGGAGCTCGGCCGCGCAGTCGACACACAGGTCGATGTCATGATCACCGGCAGCGCCACACAACAGGCAGCGCCAAGGCAGTACGAAGCGCTGCAGCTGTCGCCAGGTTTTTGTCAGCGCATCCATGCGCATCTCCTATCAGCGTCCGGGCTTGTACAACGCAGCGTCAAGGATCGACCACAAATGGATCAGCCAGCCAAGCAGGATGATCCACAGTAGGGCAGCCAGCACGAACATGACGATCGCCTTGAGCAAACGCCCCTGCACCAACTGGCCTAATCCCGGGATAAAGAAACTGCAGATGGCCGCGAGCACGTTGCCGCTGCTGCCTTGTCCTTCACTCATGCCGATCCGCTCCATGTCAGGTTGCATTGGTAGCGGGATAGTAATGGCTGAACTGCGCTCCCGTTCGCGTCAACCATTCGTCAACGTATCTAGTTGACACGCTCCAGGGCGACTTCCACACTCTGCCGCCTCATGTACGGGAGTTGCTGTTCCATGGTCGACCTTGCCATCCGCCACGACTGGACCCGCGCCGAAGTGGGCGCCCTGTTTGCGCTGCCGTTCAACGAGCTGCTGCATCGCGCGCACTCGGTGCATCGCGAACATCACGATCCGAACGCGGTGCAGGTGTCCACCCTGTTGTCGATCAAGACCGGCGGCTGCCCGGAAGACTGCGCGTATTGCCCGCAGGCGGCGCGCTACGACACCGGCGTGCAGGCGCAGAAGCTGATGAGCGTCGAAGCCGTATTGGAACGTGCGCAGGCGGCGAAGGATGCCGGTGCCAGCCGTTTCTGCATGGGCGCGGCCTGGCGTGGCCCGAAGGATCGCGACGTGGTGAAGGTGGCCGAGATCGTCCGCGCGGTGAAAGGCCTCGGCCTGGAAACCTGCGCCACGCTGGGCATGTTGACCGGCACGCAGGCCGACACCTTGAAAGCTGCCGGACTCGATTACTACAACCACAATCTCGACACCGCGCCTGAGTTCTACGGCGAAGTGATCCACACTCGCCAGTACCAGGACCGGCTCGACACACTGGAGCATGTGCGTCATGCGGGCATGAAGACCTGCTGTGGCGGCATCGTCGGCATGGGCGAATCGCGCGACCAGCGCGCCGGCCTGCTGCAGACGCTGGCCAACCTGCCCGAACATCCGCAGTCGGTACCCATCAACCAACTGGTGCAGGTGGAAGGTACGCCGCTGGCGGGTACAGCAGCGCTGGATCCGTTTGAGTTCGTGCGCACGATCGCGGTCGCGCGCTTGCTGATGCCGGCCTCGATGGTGCGCCTGTCGGCCGGCCGCCAGCAGATGGACGACGCGGTGCAGGCGCTCTGCTTCTTCGCCGGCGCCAACTCGATCTTCTACGGCGAGAAACTGCTGACCACCGGCAACCCGGATGTGGAACACGACCGCGCGCTGTTCCGCCGGCTCGACCTGCATCCGCTGCAGGTGATCGAGGAAGCCGGCACCGTGCACGCGGACATCCTCGAAACAGATCATCCCGGCATGGATCAGGCCAGCTGTGGACAGGGTTGTGGCTGCAGCGCTGCGGCCTGACCTGCTCGCACGACTGGCCGCACAGACGGCCGAACGTGAGCATGCGCAACTGTTGCGCCGGCTGCGCACGATCGACCGCGTCGACGGGCCTTGGCTGGAAACCGGACACCAGCGCCTGCTGTCGTTCTGCAGCAACGACTACCTCGGTCTGGCGCAGCATCCACAGCTGGTCGCCGCACTCACGCGCGCAGCCAGGGAAGCCGGTGTCGGCAGTACCTCGGCGCATCTGATCTGCGGCCACCGCACCGAACACGCGGAACTGGAGGAAGCGCTGGCCGTGTGGACGGGCCGCGAGCGGGCACTGCTGTTCTCCACCGGCTACATGGCGAACCTCGGCGTGCTGCAGGCGTTGCTCACAAGCGGTGATGTCTGCGTGCAGGACAAGCTCAACCATGCCTGCCTGCTCGATGGCGCGAAGCTCAGCAGCGCCGAACTGAAACGCTATCCACATGCGGATGTCGCCGCTGCCGCGCGCCAACTAGCGTCGAGACCGGATGCCGCCGCGCTGCTGGCCACCGACGGCGTGTTCAGCATGGATGGTGATATCGCGCCGCTGGGTGAGCTGGCGGCCCTGTGCGCGAACGAACGCGCCACCTTGATGGTCGACGACGCGCACGGTCTTGGCGTACTCGGCCAACACGGCGCCGGCAGCATCAGCGCTGCAAATCTCGGGCAACATGAAGTCCCGTTGCTGATGGCCACGCTGGGCAAGGCGCTCGGTTGCGCCGGCGCCTTCGTCGCCGGCCCGACCGCCCTGATCGAGGGTCTGATCCAGTTCGCGCGGCCGTACATTTACACCACCGCGATGCCGCCGGCGTTAGCCGCCGCCGCACTCGAGGCGGTGCAGCTGGCGCAGGCCGAAGAATGGCGACGGCAGAAACTCGCCGCGCTGATCGCGCGCTTTCGCCGCGGTGCGAGCGAACTCGGCCTGCCATTGGCAACCTCGACCAGCGCGATCCAGCCGCTGCTGCTGGGCAGCGCCGATGCCGCACTGGCCGCGGCGCAGGCACTCGAACGGCAGGGTTTGCTGGTCAGCGCGATCCGGCCGCCTACCGTGCCCGCTGGTCAGGCACGCCTGCGCATCACGCTGTCGGCGGCACATGAGGATGCACACGTCGACCGTCTGCTGGCCGCACTGGAAACCTTGCGTTTGCCGCCCTCATCAGCCTGAAGACAGGCGTCCAGTCGCCGCCGCGTATAATTGCCCGCTTGCTCTGCCGATAGCCCCGCATGTCGATCGTCAACATCTCCGCCTACAAATTCATCAGCCTGGACGGCCTGCCCGCGCTGCGCGAGCGGCTGCGTGAGCGCTGCGAAGCGCTGGCGCTGAAAGGCACGATCCTGCTGGCGCCCGAAGGCATCAACCTGTTCCTCGCCGGCAGTCGCGCAGCGATCGACGGTTTCATCGCCAGCTTGCATGAAGATCCGCGCTTCGCCGATATCGAGCCGAAGGAGTCGTTGTCCAACGATGTACCGTTCGGCCGCCTGCGGGTACGCCTTAAGCAGGAAATCATCACCATGCGGCTGCCGACGGTCCGCCCCGAAGGCGGCCGCGCACCGGCGGTGGATGCAACCACGCTGCAGCGCTGGCTCGACCAGGACCATGATGACGACGGTCGCGAAGTCGTGCTGCTGGACACCCGCAACGACTACGAGGTCGATGTCGGCAAGTTCCCGCAGGCGGTGGATTACCGCATCGCCAGCTTCACCGAGTTTCCCGCGGCGATCGCCGCCGATCGCGCGCGCTACGAGGGCAAGACCATCGTCTCGTACTGCACCGGCGGCATCCGCTGTGAGAAGGCCGCGCTGCATATGCAGGATCTCGGCATGCCGCACGTCTACCAGCTCGAAGGCGGCATCCTCAAATACCTGGAACAGACCGACGGCACCCACTGGCGCGGCGACTGCTTCGTGTTCGATGGACGCGTTGCGGTGGACAGTGCACTGACGCCCGCCGGCATTTCGATGCCCGCACCACGCGCCAAGGACAAGGATCCCGACGCATGAGCCTGTACATGGAGACGCATGGCCACGGCCCGGTGCCGATGGTGCTTCTGCATGGCTGGGCGATGCACGGTGGCGTGCTGGCGCCGCTGGTCGAGGCGCTGGAAGCACACTGCACGATGTACGTGGTCGATCTGCCCGGCCATGGCTATTCACGCGATTGCGGACTGCCGCTGGAGCCGAGTACCTGCGCCGCGGCGATTGCCGCGATCACGCCACCGGCGATCTGGCTGGGCTGGTCGCTGGGTGGACTGATCGCATTGACCGCCGCTCTGGACCTGCCGCAGCAGTTGCACGGCCTGGTGATGCTGTGCGCCACGCCGCGCTTCGTGCGCGATGCCAGCTGGCCGTATGGCAACGATGCCGCGATGGTGCAGCAGCTGGCCACCGATCTGGAAACCGATTATCACGGCACGATTGAGCGATTCCTCGCGCTGGAGGCGATGGGCAGCGACGATCCACGCACCGAACTGCGCCAGCTGCGCACGCTGGTGTTCGCCCGCGGCGAACCCGATCTGCGCGTGTTGCAGGAAGGCATCCGCATCCTGGACACCGGCGACCGCCGCGCCGGCTTGCCTGACCTCCGTGTACCGAGTGCATGGATCGCCGGCCGCCGCGACCGGCTGGTGCATCCGCAAGCGATGCAATGGTCGGCCAGCCAATGCGGCGGCAGCTACGACGAAATCGATCACGCCGGCCATGCACCCTTCTTCGGCCATGCCGATGCGGTGGCACAGGCACTCCAGCCCTTGCTGGCACACATCCATCCAGGGCAGGCCTGATGAACGAGTTCCACCTCGACCGCCAGCTGGTGCGCCGTCACTTCGGCCGCGCCGCCAAAAGCTACGAACAGCACGACGTGCTGCAGCGTGAAGTACAGGCCGCCCTGCTGGAACGTCTGGACTTCTATACGCAAGCACCGCAACGCGTGATCGACGTGGGCGCCGGCACCGGCCGCGGCAGCGCGCTGCTGAAGCAGCGCTATGCCAAGGCCGAAGTGATCGCCGTCGACCTGGCGCTGCCGATGCTGCGTGCAGCGAAGCAGCACGCGAGCTGGCTCAAGCCGTTCCAGCGCGTCTGCGCCGGAGCCACTGCGCTACCGTTGCCCGACCACAGCGTCGACGTGCTGCACTCCAACCTGTGCTTCCAGTGGATCGACGACCTGCCCGCGCTGTTCAATGAATGCGTGCGTGTGCTGAAACCCGGCGGCCTGCTGGCGTTCTCCACCTTCGGTCCGGACACGTTGAAAGAACTGCGCGCATCGTGGGCCGAAGCCGACCAGCAGCCGCATGTCAGCCGCTTCCTCGACATGCACGATGTCGGCGACGCCATGCTCGCCGCCGGCCTGCGCGACCCGGTGCTGGACGTGTTCCGCTACACCCTGACCTATAGCGAGCCGCGCAAGCTGCTCGAAGAGCTGCAGGGCCTCGGCGCCACGAATGCCGACAGCACACGCGAACGCGGCCTCACCGGCAAGTCACGCTACCAGCGCATGCTCGCCTCCTACGAGGCGATGCGTGTGGATGGTCGCATTCCGGCGACGTGGGAAGTGGTTACCGCCCATGCATGGGGGCCACCCGTCGGCCAGCCGCGGCGTGGTGCTGATGGCGGCAAGATTGCCAGCTTTTCGATCGACAATCTGCGCGGGTCGAGACGGCGCTGAAATCGAAAGCCTTGTGCAATCTGGGGTGTTCGCTTGGGGTTGAAAGTGAACATTAATGATTGAATTTTGCTTAATTTGGTCGGATATCTGTAATTTTCTGCACATGCATTTGCAACGACTTGTTGCCGAAGCCATTTGCCTTATCAAGATACCCGGCTGACACAATCACTTTTATCCCTGATCCAGCCCTTTGCTGTTTTGCGAAATATTAAGACGCCACCGTTACCGCAAAGCGATCCACATATAAATGTGTAGGCGAAAATCGCAACGTCGCGCTGCTCATCAAACGTAACGGAAGACAAAGTCATCAGGCCGTTCGAATATGCTCTCTCGACGGCAGATCGTACCGACTGACCCTTAGAAATTAGGACGCTTGGATCTACAGTTCGCCATGTCCTTGGATCGATGACATGGACATGCGGGAGATTGACCACGATGCTACTGAGATCGTTCATGGAATAACTCGGTAGCTTGCGTACATTTGTGATGCCACCACAGTTCGCAGAGTAAAACTCTTGGTTTACCCCATTCTCCGGCACTGGGTCAGCCGACTTAGCCAGATTGAACATGGATTGGTTTTTCCCAGACCATTCTTCGAGGAATATAGTATAGATTTCAGCGACATCATTTCTTGTCGTTGCCTGCTCGTTTGCTTCGACCGCATACGATTTCACGCTGTAGAGACAAAGCAGCGAAATCATTACGCATATCGAAATCCTCAACGCTGTGATCATGACCGCACCTCCTTGTTTACTGAAAATGACCACCATCGAAAGCGGTCACTCACTAGAAACCCCACTCACCTCTTCCCGCCACATGCCTTGTGCCGGAAACACCCGACGAGATGATCATTGATCATCCCGGTCGCCTGCAGCAATGAATAGCAGATCGTCGTGCCGACGAAGCGGAAACCGCGCTTCTTCAGCGCCTTGCTCATGCGGTCGGACAACTCGGTGCTGGCCGGCACTTCGCTCTTGTCGCGCCAGCGATTGACCAGCGGCTTGCCGTCGACGAATGACCACAGGTAGACGTCCAGACTGCCGAACTCCTCGATTACTTCCAGTGCGACTTTCGCGTTGTCGCGCGTCGCCGTCACCTTCAACCGATTGCGGATGATGCCGGGATCGAGCAGCAGCTTTTCCAGTTCACGATCCTTCATCGCGGCGACGCGGGCGATCTCGAAGTTGTGGAAGGCCTTGCGGTAGTTCTCGCGCTTGGCCAGCACGGTGCGCCAGGACAGGCCGGCCTGCGCGCCCTCCAGGCACAGGAACTCGAACAGGGCGCGATCGTCGTGCAGCGGCGTTCCCCATTCGGTGTCGTGGTAGTGGCACATCAAAGTATCGCTGCTGATGGCCCAGTGGCAGCGTGGCAGATCGGATGGCATGGTCATGGCAGGCACTGACTGAGTGGGAAACAAGGCACGCGGGTACGCCGGCACACCCTAGCCGACACCGCTAGACTTGTCGCTCCCTCCCGGCTGTATCGTCATGTCCCCTCTTTCGTCATCACAGCGCAGTGCCGTCCCTGCGCTGCTCGTCACCATCCTGCTCTGGGCTTACAGCTGGATCGTGATGAAGCAGGTGCTGGCGCACGCGGGGCCGTTCGATTTCGCCGCATTGCGTTACCTGCTTGGCACGAGCGTGCTGTTTGCCGCCCTGCTGGTCTCGCGGCAATCGCTGCGGCCACCACCTTTGCTGCCGACGATCTTGATCGGTTTGTGCCAGACCGCCGCGTTCCAGGGGCTGGAACAGTGGGCGTTGCTTGATGGTGGTGCCGGCCATGTGGCACTGCTGGCTTACACGATGCCGTTCTGGGCCGTGCTACTGGCGTGGCTGCTGCTCGGCGAAAAGCCGACCCGTCGGCACTGGCTAGGGCTGGCGTTGGCCGCGCTGGGGCTGCTGTGCATCATCGAGCCGTGGCACCGCATGGGCAGCGTGCTTAGCACCACGCTGGCGCTGGCCGGTGGTGCCGCCTGGGCGGGCGGTACAGTGCTCAGCAAGCGCCTGTTCCGCACGCATACGCTCTCCGTGCTCAACCTCACCGCGTGGCAGATGCTGGCCGGTGGTGTGGCGTTGGGCATCGTGGCGCTGGCGGTACCGCAGCGCTCGATCGACTGGGACTGGGCTTTCATCGGCGGCCTCGCCTACAGCGTGGTGCTGGCTTCCGCCGTGGCCTGGTGGTTGTGGTCAATCGTGCTGCAGCGGCTGCCCACCACGGTGGCCAGCCTGTCCAGCCTCGGCGTGCCGATTGTCAGTGTGCTGTTGGCGTGGATGATCCTGCACGAACAGCCGTCGATGCTGGAGTTGTTCGGCATCGCGCTGGTGCTGCTGGGACTGGTCGCGGTCAGCGGGATCGGCGCACGGCAACGCACGTGATCTGCCATTCAGCCTGCGGGCTTGCATGCAGCGATATCATGTAACGCTGCCGAAACTGAAGAAATGCCGATGCTTGATCTGCCTCAATTATGGACTCATGGAGTCAGCTGGCTGAGTGCCCATGCGGTCGTGCCCTTCCTGGATGTGGTGCATCTGAACGGGCTGGCCGGCGACCCCAACGACATCGCCGCGTCGCTGATGATCGCGGCACTGCAGGTGGGCATCATCGGCTTTCTGTTCCGCCCGCTGGAGACCTGGTTTCCCGCCGAGCACTGGACCGATCGCAAGCTGACCCTGGTCGATCGCAACTACACGCTGCTGATGCTCCTGGGCATCTTCCCGCTGTTCACCTATCTGGTGCTGACCCCGTTCAGCCATTTGTTCGGCGGCGCCGACACCGCTACCTCGAGCACCGGCTCGCCGCTGGCGCTGACGCACTGGATACCGTGGTTCAATCAGCACCCATTCGTGCTGTTTGGGGTCTATTACGTCATCTACGACTTCGTGTACTACTGGATGCACCGCACCCAGCACGCGATCCCGTGGTGGTGGGCGCTGCACAGCATGCATCACAGTACGCGGCAGATGAGCTGCTGGACCAACGATCGCGGCAGCCTGGTCGATGGTTTCATCCAGTCGATGATCCTGGCCGTGGTGGGTCTGGTAATCGGCGTGGACCCGGACGAGTTCGCGTGGCTGATGCTGCTCGGCGAACTGGTGCAGAACTTCTCGCATACGAACACGCGCATCGGTTTCGGCAAAGTGTTCGAGCGGGTATTCGTCGATCCGAAATTCCACCGCCTGCACCACATGCTGGTCGATCCCGAGCGGCCGACCCTGCACATCTGCAACTACGGCCAGGTGTTCTCGATCTGGGACGTGCTGTTCCGCACCTCGTTGTACGGCGAGCCGCTGCGGCCGACCGGCGTGGGTGACCCGGTCGTCGATGCCGACAACGACCACGGCCTGGTCGGCCTGCACTGGGCCGCGCTGAAGCGCTTCTGGGGGGCGGTGCGCTGCATCGAGGGCTGGACGCCCGGCGAGGTGGCGTTCGGCGAAGGCTACCGGCCGATTCCGGTGAGCAAACTGGACCTGCATATCTTCGAACACAAGTCGCCAGTCGCAACCGCCGTCGAAGCACATCAAGCCAGCAACGCCACATCCGCTGAAGTAGCCTGACGCCCTGCTTTCGCAGGGCAGGCTCTAGTACCAGGGCAACGCCCGCAGATCGACGTTGCCACCGGTCAGCACCACGCCCACCCTGCGACCGGCGAAGCGCTCGCGCTGCTGCAGGATCGCCGCCAGCACGGTGGCGCTGGACACTTCCACCACTTGTTTCAGCTCCGACCACAGCAGCTGCATCGCCGCGATGGTTTCCGCATCGCTGACGGTGATCACCTCCACCTGATGGGTGCGCAAGGCATCGAGATTGCGCTCGCCGACCAGCGCACGCAGTCCGTCGCACAGCGTGTCCGGCACCATCGTGGTGACGCGTGAACCATGCGCCAGCGATTGCGCGGCATCGTCTGCACCTAGTGGCTCGGCACCGAACAAGGCCAGCGAGGGATGGATTGCATGTGCGGCAATCGCCGCGCCACTGGCCAGACCACCACCGCCCACCGGCGTGATCAGCGCATCGAGCCACCGCACTTGTTGCAACAACTCCAGCACCAAGGTGCCCTGCCCGGCCATCACCTGGGTGTCGGCATACGGGTGCACCAGCACCGCGCCGGTGGTCTTTTCCACTTCGGCCGTCATCGCCTCACGGGCGGTCTGGGTAGGCGCGCAGCGATGCAGGATTGCGCCGGCGCGCTCGATCGCTTCGATCTTCGCGCGTACCGCGCCTTCCGGCACCACCACATGCGCAGCGATGCCGCGAGTCGCCGCGGCGAGCGCCAACGCGTTGCCATGGTTGCCCGAGGAATGGGTCACCACGCCGTGTGCGGCCTGTTCGTCATTCAACGCCCACACCGCGTTGCAGGCGCCGCGGAACTTGAACGCGCCGC
>Ga0302314_10009574_pt1 | contig 17112 bp, 14 predicted proteins | sample III_Palsa_N2_3_FD_200533 | JGI IMG/M metagenome (GOLD analysis project Ga0302314, IMG submission 200533) | Peat permafrost microbial communities from Stordalen Mire near Abisko, Sweden - III_Palsa_N2_3 | ecosystem: Environmental > Terrestrial > Soil > Palsa > Peat permafrost | place: Sweden...
CTGGAAATTGCCGCGCAGCATCGGGCCGGCCGGCATGAAGATCGCCGGAATATTCATGCTGGTCGCCCCCAGCAGCAGGCCGGGCGTGGTCTTGTCGCAGCCGCCCATCAGCACCGCACCGTCGACCGGATGGGAGCGCAGCAGCTCCTCCGTCTCCATCGCCAGCATGTTGCGATACATCATGGTGGTGGGCTTGACGTAGCTCTCCGACACCGACAGCGCCGGCAGCTCGACAGGGAAGCCGCCGGCCATCAGGATGCCGCGTTTCACATCCTCGACCCGCGTCTTGAAATGGGCGTGGCAGGGCTGCAGGTCCGACCAGGTATTGACGATCGCGATGATCGGCTTGCCCTGCCACTCCTCCGGCGAATAGCCCATCTGCATGGCGCGCGAGCGATGGCCGAAGGAACGGAGATCGGCCGGGCCGAACCAGCGGGCGGAGCGAAGATCCGCGGCCTGTTTCGCTGCGGGACGGGCTGAAGAATCGGTAGCCATGATGACGATGCCTCGGTGCGGTTCCCTGCAGCCGGTCGGAGGAACCGGCGGCTTCTTGATTGGTTGGCACCAAGACTGCGGAAGATCCGGCCGCTCCGCAACGTCCGATCGATGTCGCCACGCCGATCAGCGTGCGGCGGATTGGCCTTCGAGGCTAGTAGATCGCCGGGACGTAGAGCTCCCGCGCGATCGGCGCGCGGTGATATTCCGGGTTATGCACGCGATCCGGCAGGGTGATCGGCTCGTGCACGACATCCTGGTAAGGGATCTGCGTCAGCAAATGGCTGATGCAGTTGAGGCGCGCCTTTTTCTTGTCGACCGCCTCGACGATCCACCACGGCGCTTCGGAAATGTGGCTCCGTTCCAGCATCTCCTCCTTCACCTTGGTGTACTGCTCCCAACGCCGACGGGACTCGAGATCCATCGGGCTCAGCTTCCATTGCTTGATCGGGTCGTGAATACGCATCTGAAAGCGCAGATGCTGCTCGTCATCGGTGATGGAGAACCAGTATTTGATCAGGATGATGCCGGATCGGACCAGCATCTTTTCGAACTCTGGCACCGAGCGGAAGAATTCCTCGACGTCGTCCTCCGAGCAAAAGCCCATAACACGCTCGACGCCGGCGCGGTTGTACCAGCTGCGATCGAACAGCACGATCTCGCCGCCGGCGGGCAGGTGCGGGACATAGCGCTGGAAGTACCATTGGCTGCGCTCGCGCTCGCTCGGTGCCGGCAGCGCCGCCACCCGGCAGACGCGCGGGTTGAGGCGCTGGGTGATCCGCTTGATGACGCCGCCACGTCCCTCGAACAGCACGACCACCTTCAGCTTTTCGCGGACCACCCAATCCTGCAGCCGGATCAGTTCGCGCTGCAGACGGAACAGCTCCTTGAAATAGATATGCCGGTCGACGGTCGGGCGCTCCGGATTCTCGCTGTAGATATCCAGAAGCTGTTCCAGCCGCCCGTCATCCAGCTCCATCTCCAATTCTTCATCAAAACTATCGGCCAGTTCGGCTTCGATCGATTTTGTGAAAGTGCGGGAGCCATTGTTTTCGGGCTTTTCCATCGGCTGTTCCTCAAAACATACGGACCGGCAAGATGATCGAGGCAACCGACGCAGGCAGTCAAGTATCGCCATAAGAAGAATATGTTACAATTTCGTCCGCCCCGCCGATTCAAAGTAAAAACCCGTGCATGAAACCGAAACATTTACGCGGTTATATGGAGGGTCACTGTCGGCCGAAGGATCGAGGCGCCCATGGACAAGTTGGTAAACCCCCGTCGCCGGACGTCCGAGACCCCGGCGATTGCCCAGCTGCTGCAGCCCTATCAATGCATCGCCCTGGTGCTGCAAGGCGGCGGCGCGCTCGGCGCCTATCAGGCGGGGGTGTTCGAAGCCCTGTCGGAAGCGGGCATCCAGCCGAACTGGCTGTCCGGCGTGTCGATCGGCGGGATCAACGCGGCGATCATCGCCGGCAACAAACCCGAAAATCAGATCGCCCGGCTGCGCGATTTCTGGGAGACCGTGTCGAGCCGGAAGATCTGGCACCATACGCCCGACGGCGACATGTTCCGTTCGCTGCGCAATCAGGTCAGCGCTTACAAGACCATGTCGTCGGGCTTGCCCGGCTTTTTCGAGCCGCGCCGGAACAGCGCCTGGGCCGCTCTCGCCGGGGCCGAGGACGCCACTAGTTTCTACGACACTTCGCTGCTGCGCGAGACGCTCAACCGGCTGATCGACTGGGATCTGCTGAACAGCGGCACGCGCCGCCTGAGCGTCGGCGCCGTCAATGTCCGCACCGGCAATTTCCGCTATTTCGACAATGCGATCGAGCCGCTCAGCGCCGAACACATCATGGCGAGCGGCGCGTTGCCGCCGGCGTTTCCGGCGATCAAGGTCGACAATGAGTTTTATTGGGACGGCGGCATCGTCTCCAACACGCCGCTGCAATATCTGCTGGAGCTCGACCAGCTGGAGAATTCATTGGTCTTCCAGGTCGACCTGTTCAGCGCGCGCGGGGAAATGCCGCGCGAGATGGCCGAGGTGCTGGCACGGCAGAAGGACATCACCTATTCGAGCCGGACCCGGAACAGCACCGACACGTTCCGCAAGCTGCATTGCGCGACCCTGCATCTGCGCGACGCGCTCCTGCGCCTCGATCCGGAAAAGATGACGGCAAAGGACCGCGAAGTGCTGGACGAGATGGAGTTGATCCCGCAGATCAACATCCTGCATCTGATCTATCAGCAGAAAAAATACGAAGGCCACGCCAAGGATTACGAGTTTTCCGGCACCTCCATGCGCGAGCATTGGACCGCGGGTCTCGAAGACACGCGCAGAACGCTCAAGAACCGCAAATGGCTGGAAATCCCCCATGAGGCAGTCGGCATGACGGTGCATGACGTGCATCGCGACGATCCGAACTAACGGGTTCACGCCGCATGGCGGCCCAGCGCGCGGCGGATTGGCTTTGCCCTGTCGTCGGCGCTCGGTCATCCTCGGGCCTTGGTCTCATCCCTGCACCCGGGCCGCCCCGTCATGGAAAAGCGTTTCCAGCGCCGCATCGAAGATTTTCAGTGCCTCCATTGCGGCACCACCGTCAGCGGCAATGGCTTCACCAACCATTGCCCGGCCTGCCTGTGGAGCCGCCACGTCGACGTGAACCCGGGCGACCGCGCGGCCGAGTGCGGTGGCGCCATGCGGCCGATCGGCCATGAAACGGTGCGTGGCCGGATCATGATCCTGCAGCGCTGCGAGGTCTGCGGCTTCGAGCGGCGCAACCAGATGGGCAAGGACGACGACATGGGCGCGCTCATCCGTCTTGCCGGCGAAAATGCCGGACGCAGCGTGCGCGGTCGCTGAAGCGCTATCGCCAACGGAAACTTAAGCGTCTCAATCTTATGGTGAACTGTCGAAAATCGAGAGTTCCGCCCCCGGCGCCATGAATAGACCGCTCAAGCTTCGCACCACGATCGTTCTGATATTCGGCGGCCTGGCGTTCCTGACCACGACGCTCGTCGCCATGCTGGTCGGCAGCAATGCCCGCTCGCTGGCCGAGCATGACGCGCGGTTGCGGCTGGAAGCGGCGGCGATCGAAATCCGCAGCGAGCTCGATCGCGACATGTTCGAGCGGTTTCGCGACATCAAGAATGCGGCGACGCTCTCGCCCTTGTTCAGCGACAGCAACGCGCCGCTGCGCCGCGAATGGTTCGACCGCCTGCTTTCGACCTATCCCGACTATGCCTGGCTGGGGTTCAGCGATCTGCAGGGCAAGGTCCTGACCTCGGCCAACGGCGTGCTCGAGGGCCAGTCGGTCGCGGCCCGTCCCTGGTTTCAGCAGGGACGCCTGGCGCCCTTCGTCGGCGATGTCCATTCAGCGCTGCTGTTGGAAAAGGTCCTGCCGAACCCGTCCGGCGAGCCGATGCGCTTCGTCGACCTGGCGACCCCGGTCATGGGTGCCGATGGCGAGATCATCGGCGTGCTGGGCGCGCATCTGAGCTGGCAATGGGCGCGGCACATCCGCGCGAACGTGCTGGCCTCGATCGACGAGGGCGACACCCAGATCGAGGCGCTGATCCTGGATCAGAACGGCACGGTGCTGCTGGGCCCGGACGAGTTCCTCGACAAGCCGCTGGTGCTGCCGCGGCTCGCGGCGCCGACGGCGGCCGCCACCAGCCATATCGTGGTCTGGCCGGACCAGCAGCCCTATCTCACGACCGTGGTCAAGACCGCGGGCTATCTGGATTTCCCGGGACTCAATTGGTCGGTGATGATGCGCCAGCCGCGCACCATCGCCTTTTCCCAGGCGCAGAAGATCCAACGCCATGTGCTGTGGGTCGGGCTGATCGCGGCGGCGCTGGTCGGGGTGATCGCCTGGTTCCTGGCGGGCTGGCTGGCGCGCCCCCTCGCGGCCTTGAGCCAGGCCGCCCAGCGCATCCGCGATGGCGAGCCGGGCGGCACGCTGCCCGATGCGCGCGGCTATTTCGAAGTGGCCTCCCTCGCCCAATCGCTCAGGACCATGACCACGACGCTGGAGAGCCAGCACGACGATCTGGCCGAGCTGAACATCTCGCTCGAAGGACGCATCGCCCGGCGCACCGCCGCGCAGAACCTGATGCAGGAAATCGCCAGTGCCGCCAACGAGGCCGAGGACCTCGACGATGCCGTCCGTATCGGGCTGGACCGGTTGTGCCGCCATCTGGGCTGGCCGGTCGGCCATGCTCACCGGATCGTGCCGGGTACCACGGACTATGTGGCGACCGCGCTCTGGCAGCTGGACGACCCCGCACGCTACGCGCCCTTCGTCGACGTGACCCATCGCCTGGTCTTCCGCCACGGTGACGGTTTGCCCGGCATGGTGCTGGCCCGCAATGCGCCGGTCTGGACAACGGATGTCACCCAGCTCAAGGGCTTCTTGCGGGCGGAGGCCGCGGCCAGCTGCGGCCTCGCCGCCGGCTTGGCGTTTCCGGTGACGGTCGGCGGCCGGACCGAACTGATCCTGCAATGTTTCGCCGACCGGGCCCTGCCCGAGGACGCCGAAAGCATGGCGATCGCCGGCTTCATCGGCCAGCAATTGAGCCGGGTCGCCGAACGGCTCGCCGCCGCCGGCCGCGTGGCCGAGCGCGAGGGCCGCCTGACGGCGATCTACGACAGCGTGCTCGATGGCATCATCACGATCAACGCTTCGGGCTCGATCGAGACCATGAACCAGGCGGCCGAGACCTTGTTCGGCCATCACCCGGGCGGCCTGATCCGCCGCAACATCCGCCTGCTGATGGCCGAACCCTTCGCCTCGGCCCACGAGAGCGCGCTCGCGCGCCATATGAGCGACGGCACCGGCGATTTTCTCGGCACCACCCGCGAGATGGAGGGATTGCGCGCCGACGGCAGCAGCTTCCCCATGGAAATCGCCTTCACCGACGCCGCTCTGGGCGAGCGCCATCTGCTGGTCGCCTCGGTCCGCGACATCACCGAGCGGCGGGCGATCGAGCGGTTGAAAAACGAGTTCGTCTCGACGGTCAGCCACGAGCTGCGCACGCCGCTGACCTCGATCTCGGGTGCGCTCGCCCTCATGGCGCGCGGCACCGCCGGCACGATCTCGGACAAGGCGATGGGGCTCATCACCATCGCCCGCTCGAACTGCGACCGGCTGGTGCGGCTGATCAACGATATCCTGGATCTGGAGCGGATCGAGGCCGGCAATCTGGTGTTCGAGTTCGAGCCGGTCGATATCGCCCAGCTCATGCAGCGCGCGGTAAGCGACACCGCCGAATATGCCGAGAAATATCGCGTCGGCCTGGAGATCGCGCCGGCGGCACCGGGCGCGGTCGTTTGGGGCGACCAGCACCGCCTGCTGCAGGTACTGGACAATCTTCTATCGAACGCCGTCAAATTCTCGGCCGCGGGCAGTACTGTGACCCTGGCGCTCACGCGCGGCGACGGCATGGTGCATGTCGCCGTGTCCGACCGCGGCCGCGGCATCCCCGACGCGTTCAAGCCGCTGATCTTCCAGAAATTCGCCCAGGCCGACGCATCGGACAGCCGGCAGAAGGGCGGCACCGGCCTGGGTCTGTCGATCGTGAAATCGATCGTCGAACGCCATGGCGGCCGCATCGGCTTCACCTCGACGGTGGGCGAAGGCTCGGCCTTTTGGTTCGACCTGCCGGAACGGCATATGGCACTTGCTCCCGAACGCGCGGCGCCCCCGGATGACGGCCGCGGCATCCTCGTCTGCGAAGACGACGAGACGGCCGGCCAGATCCTGACGCTCTATCTGGAAGACGCCGGCTATCGCCCGACGCGGGCGCACAGTGCCGCCGAGGCCCGGGTGCTGCTTGCCGCCGGCAGCTTCGTGGCGATGACACTCGATCTGGGCCTGCCGGACCAGGACGGCCTGTCGCTGCTGGCCGAGATCAAGGCAAACCCGTCAACCGCCGCCATGCCGGTCATCGTCGTCTCGGGCCGGCCCGATCCCGGCACCGAACGGCTGGGCGTCGCCGATTGGATCACCAAGCCGGTGGCACCGGAGCGGCTGATTGCCGCGCTCGATCAGATCGGGTTTGTCTCCGATCGCCCAAGCGTGCTGCATGTCGAGGATGATCCGGACATCATCAGCCTGGTGACGGTGGCGCTGCGGCCGCACGCCGAACTGGTCTCGGCCGGAACGCTGGCCCTCGCCCGGCAGGCGTTGCAGCGCAAACGCTTCGACGTCGTTCTGCTGGATATCGGCCTGCCCGACGGGTCCGGGCTGGATCTGCTCTCGACCTTGGATACGATGACTGAAGCCACTCGACCTGCCGTTATTTTATTCTCCGCCCAAGAGCCGCATCCGGATCGACGCGACGAAATGGCGGCGGTGCTGGTAAAGTCGCAGGCGAGCCTCGATCATCTGGCCGGCTTGATCGAACAGGAATTGTCCCAGAGGCAGGCGGCAGGCCTGGCCAAACCACCCCATGGGGCCACGATATGAACGAACCGCTGAAGCGCATCATGCTCGTCGAGGACGACCCGGACGTCCAAACCATCGCCTCGATGGCGCTGATCGACATCGGCGAGTTCGATTTGACCGTCTGTTCCTCGGGGCGCGAGGCGCTGGAGCAGATCGACCGGATCAAGCCGCAGATGATCCTGCTCGACGTGATGATGCCCGACATGGACGGGCCGACCACGCTTGCGGAGATCCGCCGGCTGCCGCTCGCCACCCAGCCGCCGGTCATCTTCATGACCGCGAAGGTCCAGCCGCAGGAACAGCAGCGCTACATGAGCCTGGGCGCGATCGAAGTCATCGCCAAGCCGTTCGATCCGGTCAGCCTGGCCGACCAGCTTCACGCCGCCTGGGCGCGGCTCTCGGCGAGCTAAACAGCGCTCTCGGGATAGGCCTCGGTCAGCCGCGCGAACGAGAGGCGCATCAGGTCCGTCAGCCGGTGGACGGCCTCGCCCATGCCGTCTTCCGGCAGGTCGCCGATCAGCATTTCCAGATCGGCCGCCGTCTGACCCAGGCTGGTCAGGCCGATCGAGCCGCTGCTGCCGGCCATCTGATGGGCGATTGCCTTGATCCGCGCCCGGTCGGGCGTCTGTTCCAGCGCGGTCAGTTCGCGCAGCAATTCGGCGCCATGGGACAGTTGCGCAGCCACCACCTTGGCGACGCGGTCGCGGCCCAGCCTCTGTTCGAGAATATTGAGGATCGTCTGGTCCAAAAGCGCGTCGCTCATGGCAACCACTTCCTTCGTCCTAGCGCTGCATGGCCCGGATCTAATCCGGGCGGCGGGTCATGTACGGACGACGGCACCGGCGCACAGGAGTGATACGCCGGACCCTAGGCGGTTGGATCATCGCGGGACCGTTGTACCGCCGCAAGTTTTTCGCCCGCAAGCACCAAGGCTCTGGCCCCGGTCATATCGAGCGCCAGCCGGTCCAGCCGCAGGATGCTGGCGACCGCCGACAGCGGGCGGCCGCCAGCGCCTGGAAGCCCCAGATCGGCCACATGGCGACACAGGCCCTCGGCCGCCTCGTCGGCGTTGGTGCGCGGCCGGCACAGCAGCGCGAAGCGGGCTGCATCGAGCCGGACCAGCAGATCGCCGAGCGAGCCGAACAGCGCCGCCAGCCGGTCGGCGATCTGGCGTGCGGCCCGGTCGCTTGCCGTCGAACCGGACCAGCCCTCGAGTTCGATCAGCACCAGGGCACCGGCCCGCTCGCCGCGCAGCACGGCATCGAGCGCCGCGGTCAGCACCGGCGTCGTCGGCAGCCTGGTCACCGGATCGAGCGGCGCCGCGGCCTCGACCAGCCGCCCATCGAGCGCGTGCTTGGTGCTGAGCGCGGCATTGACCCGCGCCGTCAGCTCGTCCGGCTGGATCGGCTTGGCGATATAATCGACGGCACCCGCGGCAAAGGCCCGGTGCAGCGTACCGGCATTGCTCAGCGTCGAAATCATGATGATCGGCAGATCGGCCTTCAGCCGGACACAGGCCTCGATGCCGTCGATCTCCGGCATCAGGATATCCATCAGCACCAGATCGACCGCGATCTGCGGTTCGCCCTTGGGCTCGACCCCCAGCAGGCGCATCGCCTCGACCGCGTCATGGGTGACGATCGGTTCGCCGAAACCAGCCGCTTCCAGCAGCCCCGCAACCAGGGCCGCGACAGCGGGCGTGTCATCGACGATCAGGATTGTCATCGCCGCGATCTTCCTTGAAAGCGAACGGGAGACAGCGCCGCAACCGGCACGAGCGAATTACTATGAAGTGCCTGTTTCGGTTCGGCAATCGGACTCTTTTCAGGCGCCGGCCGGCAGGCGGAACGGCAAGACGTTGCCGCCCTGGTCACGTTCCAGCGCGCGCTCGACCGCCTGGGCCAGATCGGCCTGGCGGAACGGCTTGCGCAGGGTGACCAGCGCGGCCCCGGCATCCTCGACCATCGCCGGATCGGCATAGCCGGTGATCAGCAGCACGGCGATCGACGGCAGGCGCTTGCGGATCTGGCGCACCAGTTCCGGCCCGTTCATGCCCGGCATGGCCACGTCGGCCGCGACGATATCGATCTCGACGCCCTGTTCCAGCAGCATCAGCGCCTCGCTGCCGCTGCCGGCCTCGGTCACGGTGCAGCCCAGTTCGCGCAGCATCAGGCCGGTCACTTCGCGCACGGCCGGATCATCGTCGACCAGCAGCAGCCGCACCCCGGCCAGCTCGTTCTTGTCGGGCGCCACCGGATCGGCCGCGGCCATTTCCGGCTGCGCTTCGGCGCGCGGCAGGAACACCCGGATGGTCGTGCCGGTGCCGACCACGCTGTCGATCTCGACCCCGCCGCCGGACTGGCGCACGACGCCATAGACCATCGACAGGCCGAGGCCGCTGCCTTTGCCGACTTCCTTGGTGGTGAAGAACGGTTCGAACGCGCGCGCCCGCACGTCGTCGCTCATGCCGCTGCCGGTATCGGCGACGGTCAACACGACATATTCGCCGGCCTTGAGATCGGCATCGCCGCCGCCGCGATGGGTAAGATTGCTGGTCTCGATCGTCAGGCTGCCGCCCTCCGACATGGCGTCGCGCGCGTTGATCGCCAGGTTGAGCAGCACCAGCTCGATCTGGCTGGGATCGACCAGGGCCGGCCACAGCTCGGTGCCCAGACTATGCTTGATCGTAATGGTCGGCCCGATCGTGCGCGTCAGCAGGTCGCCGACGCCATCGACCAGGCGATTGATATCGACCGGCTTGGGCTCCAGCCGCTGCTTGCGGGCGAAGGCCAGCAATTGGCTGACCAGCGTGGCGCCGCGCTCCGCCGCCTTGGCCGCCGTTTCCAGCGAGCGCGCCGACGGGTGATTGCCGAGCCGCATCTGCGCCAGTTCCAGATTGCCCAGGATCGCGGTCAGCAGATTGTTGAAATCATGGGCGACACCGCTGGTCAGCTGGCCGATCGCCTCGATGCGCTGCACCTGTTCCAGCTTGGCCTCGGCCTCGCGCCGTTCGACAATTTCGGCCGAGAGCAGCCGATTTGCCTCGGCCAGTTCCGTCGTGCGCTCGATGACCCGACTTTCCAGCGTCTCGGTCAGGCGCTTCAGCGCTTCCTCGGCCCGGCGCCGCTCGGTCACGTCGGTCGCGGCCCCGATCCATTCGCGAATATGGCCGTCCGGTGCCCGCACCGGCACCGCGCGGGCGGCGAAATCGCGCCAGGAGCCGCTGGGCGCGTGCCACAGCCGGCCGACCGTCTCGAACACCACGCCGCGCGCGACCGAGCCGCGGAAATCGGCGACGAGGGCCGAGCGATCCTCCGGATGCACCATCTCGGCCCAGCGCAGCCCCTCGTGCGCCGGCCAAGCCTGGCCCGTGAAGGCCTGCCAGGACGGCTGCGGCTCGGTGAAGCGGCCCTGGGCATCGGTCGTCCAGACGATCGCGATCGTGGCCGAGATCAGCGAGCGATAGCGTTCCTCGCTGCGTCGGACCGCCGCTTCCGCCTCATGCTGCTCGCGCTCGCGCCGGTCGATCGCCTCGACCAGGCCGTTGAAGGCGAGGCCCAGCCGGCCGAAGTCGGAAGTCCGGTCCGACAGCGCCACCCGCACGCGATATTCGCCGCGGCTCCAGCGCTGGGCCGCGGCCAGGAGCGAGCCGATCGGCCGGCCGATCACGACCCGGCCGATCAGCCAAGCGGCCAAGAGCGCCAGCACGATATCGATGGTGACCAGCAATCCCGCCCGCTCGGTGCCGCGGTTGATCGAAGCGAAGGCGGCCGACTTCGGCAGGCCCACGCCCATCCACAGCCCGTTGGGTGCGCTCTTCAGCGGCACCACGCCCAGGATGCGGTCGATATTATCTTCGTGGCTGGTCCATTCGGTCGTGGTCTCGCGCTCGGCCTGCAAGGTCGTCAGCAGGCCCGGCGCCACCTTGCCGCCGACGCTGGCGCGCCGCGGCAGGCGGGCGAGATACACGCCGTTGCGGTCGATCAGGCAGATCGCCGTATCCGGCTCCAGTCCCTTGGCTGCGAAATAATCATTGAGCCAGTCGAGGCTGAGGGCGGCGACCAGCACGCCGCCGCGCCGGCCCGGCAACCCGTCATAGGCGAGCGCCAGAGGCAGCACCGGCCGATCGCCGAAACCCGCGTCATAGCCGCCGACGGCGAAGGCGCCGCTGCGCAGGGCCTGCATGAAATAGGGCGCGTCGCCGATCGACAGCATATCCGGCATGGCGCGGTCGGCGCAGAGCGGCTTGCCCGCGGGATCGAACACGGTCAGCGAGGCGATTTCGGGATATTGCGCGACCAGCCGGCTCAGCGACTGCTTGCAGGTCACCGGATCGCCGCCGACGATCGAGGCGTCGTTGGTGAGCGCGATCAGCAGGTTGCGCACGCCGCCGATGATGCGGTCGCTCTCGGCCGCGGCGAAGCGCGTCAGCGTCAGGGCATGGCGATGGGTCTCGACCTTTTCCGAGGCTCTAAGGTCATATTCGTTATAGGCCTGGATGCCGATCGCCGGCAAAACGGCTAAGACCACCAACAGGAACAGACGCGCAAGCAGGCTCAAAGACAACCTCTGGGGTGCGGCACTCTCGGCTGCCGTCCATAAAGGCGTGACGACAGAGGGCTTGGACCCAATATGCTGGCGACCCGGGGGTCTCAAACTAACATAGCAGATTTCCATAAAAGTCGAGCGACCCCCTTTTTTTGACGCGATCGGATCTTCGTCCCATGAATCTGCGCGATCTCGCCTATGCCGTCAGCCTGGCCGCGGACGGCCATTTCCGACGCGCCGCCGAGCGCTGCAACGTCAGTCAGCCGACCCTGAGCGCCCAGGTCGCCAAGCTGGAAGACGAGCTGGGCGTGCAATTGTTCGAGCGCGGGCCGCGCGGTGCCACGCCGACGCTGAGCGGCCGCGCGATCCTGGAGCAGGCGAGCGTCGTCTTGGACGAGGTCGAGCGGCTGCGCGAGATCGCGCGCGCCGCCCATGATCCGCTGGTGGGACCGTTCCAGCTGGGCGTGATCCCGACCGCCGGTCCCTATCTGATGCCGCGCCTGCTGCCGCTGCTGCAGGCGAACTGGCCGGCGCTGAAGCTGCACCTGCGCGAGGACCGCACCGACGCGCTGATCGAGCGCCTGCGGGCCGGATCGCTCGATGCTGCGATCCTGTCGCTGCCGATCGAGGCCGAGGACCTTAGGACCGAGCCGCTGATGGAGGAGAGCATGATGCTGGCGCTGCCGGCCGACCATGCGCTCGCCGCCACCTTGCGCATCCGGCACCAGGATCTGGCCGAGGCGCCGGTCATGCTGCTGGAGGATGGCCATTGCCTGCGCGACCAGACCATGGCGTTCTGCCGCTCGACCGGATTGGGCGCCCGCAGCGACGTCCAGGCGGCCAGCCTGGAGACGCTCCGGCAGATGGTGATGGCCGGCATCGGCCTGGCCCTGGTGCCGGCGCTGGCGACGGAGCCGCCGTTCGGCCTGGGGCCGATGGCGGTCTATCGCCGGTTCGAAGCTCCCGAACCGCGCCGCACCCTGGTCCTGGCCTGGCGCCGCAGCTTTCCGCGCGGCGACGCGCTGCGCGGTCTGGCCAAGACGCTAGCCGGCGCGCTTAGCGAAACCGCCCTCTGAGCGCGTCGACCGCATTCACCAGTATGCCATTGTCGGTGCCGACCGCGACGAAGCGGAAGCCGGCGTCGAGCCATTTCTTCGATTCGGCCTCGTTGCCGGTCAGGTAGCCGGCGGGCTTGCCGGCCTTCTGGCAGGCGGCGAGGACGCGGCCGATGGTGTCCTGCACGGCCGGGTTCAACTGGTCGCCCAGATGGCCCAGCGAGGCCGACAGGTCGGCCGGGCCGACGAACACGCCGTCGACGCCGGGCGTGTTGGCGATCGCGTCGATATTCTCGACACCCTTCTTCGTCTCGATCTGCACCAGGACGCAGATCTCGGCACCGGCAGCCTTCGGGTAATCCTTGATGCGGCCGTAGCCGGCAGCACGGCTGCCGGTCGAGACGCCGCGGATGCCGTCGGGCGGATAGCGCGTCGCCGCGACCGCGGCGGCCGCGGCCTCGGCGGTCTCGACGAACGGGATCAGCAGGCTCTGCACGCCGATATCGAGAATGCGCTTGATCAGCACCGGATCGTTCCAGGCCGGCCGGACCACGGCCGAGGCGGTGCCGGCCTGCATCGCCTGCAGCTGCGCCACGATCGCCGGCAGCTCGTTCGGCGAATGCTCCGTATCGATCAGCAGCCAGTCGAAGCCGGCGTGACCGACCAGTTCGGCCACCATGGCGCTGCCGAGCGTGCTCCACAAACCGATCTGGCGCTCGTCGCGCTTCAGCGCCGCTTTGAAACGATTTTCCGCTACCCGCATCAACCCGCTCCTCATGCTTAGATCTTGTAGCCGATCCGCACGCCGCCCCAGTGGCGGCCCTGCACGAAGACCGGTGCCGAAACGTCCTTCATCTGGGCGAACTGCCCGCCACCCATGTCGCGCCGATAGGTCTGCAGCAGGAACGGCTTGGTGTTGCGTCCGGCGGCGAGGCCGACCCGGTCGTTGAACATGCGCCGGTTCCGGCAATTGGCGGCGTTCCAGACCGGGTCCGCCCCCTGAGCTTGCGAGAACTTTCGGTTATGGGTCGGCAGAAAGCCATTGCGGTCGATTGCCGCGCAGAACACCACGCGCGGATCCAGGCCCAGCACCGGCTCCTGCACGTCGGGCATGACCCGGTCGGTCAAGGACACGAAGCGGGTCGTGACCTGGGCCGGGTTCGAGCCGGCAATCGGCTCGTAGCGCTCGTCGAACAGGTCGGCCATGGACAGCCGCCCCTCTTTCACCGCCGCCTCGAACAGGGCCGATGCCTGGGCGGCTGCGTGCTGCGCCGCCTTGATGAAGGGCGTGTCGGTGGTCTCGATCCCGCTCGCCGCAGTCAATCCCACCAGGTTCTCCGAGATGCCGACCAGCTTGTTCAGGCGCTCGCGCGCCTGGCCCAGATGGGTGCTGGTCGCCTTGACCCCGCCGGCGAGCCCATCCAACACCTCGACGAAATGGCCGACGCGCCGGTCGATCTCGGAGGCGGCCTCGGCAATCCGGCCGGTTTCGGCATCGACCTCGCGAAAGGCGCGGTCGATGGTCTGGATCACGTTGGCGATGGCGCCGGTCTCGCCTTGCACGCCCTCGGCCCGGGTGATGCTGCGCGCGGCGTTTTCCAAGAGATGATTGGCCTTGCCGGTCAGGTCGGCGAGCGTCTGGGCGATGACGGTGGTCGCCTCGCTCGTCCGCTTGGCCAGCGCCTTGACCTCGGTCGCAACCACGGCGAAACCCTTGCCGGCATCGCCGGCGCGCGCCGCCTCGATCGTGGCATTCAGCGCCAGCAGATTGGTCTGGCGCGCAATCGCCTCGATATCGGCGGCGACGCGGCCGACCGAGACCAGGGACTGGCCGAGCGCGCTCGCATCCTCGCGGATGGCGCCGATCGCCTCCAGCAGCGCGCTGATCGCCCCTTGCGCATTGTCCATGGCCCGGCGCGAGGTCGCCATTTCCGCCGCCGAGCTTTTCGCAACCTGTTCGGCCGAAGCGACGGCGGCGCCGATCCGCCGGGTCGCCGACATCATTTCGCCATTGGCGGCACTCAATTCGGCGAAGGTATGCGACTGCCCCTCTACCGTATTGCTGACGCTGTCGACCACGCCGGCGATGTCGGCCACTTCCAGCCCGACCGTGCCCGCGGCGTCGGCAACATTCCGGATGAATTGATCGGTTTGGCGGTCTCCGTCCATCGGCACCCATCCCTGATGATCGCGGCCGCTTCGGTGCGGCTTTGCGTATTTGACGGGAGCGAGCTTACTCGAACCGGCCGGAAAGGCCACCCGCCGCATGGCGCCGGTTTTGATTGTCCGCCCCGAGTCGGCGGGTATATCGTCGGGGGCGGAATGATCGTTCCGGACTACCCGACGTAGCTACCCGACCCGGTTCGCATGCTGACGAAGTCCGATGACGATCCATTCGTCACCGAACGCCGCATCCCAACGAGGCTGCGGCGACGACATGCGAAAGGATACGATCGTGGCTACTGGAACCGTTAAGTGGTTCAACTCGACCAAGGGCTATGGCTTCATCGCCCCGTCGGACGGCAAGGCTGACGTCTTCGTCCATATCTCGGCCGTAGAGCGCGCCGGCCTCTCGACCCTGAACGAAAACCAGAACGTCGAATTCGAGTTGGAGCGCGGCGCCAACGGCCGCACGTCCGCCGTCAATCTGAAGGTAGGCTAAGCATCGGCGATCGCTAGATCGTCCGCGTTAAGCGGAACCGCTCGCCGGCTTCAGAGCATGGCGAGCGGTTCCGGTCCCCTGGGGGCGGGAAAGGCGCGATCGAGCGCCAGTAGCAGGGCCGGCTGCAGCACCAGATCGAGGGCGGCCCGATTCTCCCGGATATGATCGGGCTGCACCGCCTTCGGGATCGCCACGACATTGCCCAGGCGCAGCGTCCAGGCAAGCGCCAGCGTCGCGGCCGACACGCCCAGTTCCGCCGCCAATTCCACCAGTCGCTTGTGCCCCGCCAGATCGCCCTGCTCGACCGGCGAATAAGCCATGACCGAGACGCCCCGGTCGCGGCAGGCCGGCAGCAGATCCCACTCGACGCCGCGCCGGCCCAGATTATAGAGCACCTGATTGGTCGCGGCCCGCCCGCCGGCGGCCGCCCAGTCGGCCAGGTCGTCCGCATCGAAATTGCTGACGCCGTAATGGCGGATCTTGCCGGCCTCGACCAGCCGCTCCATCGCCTCGACCGTTTCGCCGAGCGGCACCCCGCCGCGCCAATGCAGCAGATAGACGTCGAGCCGGTCGGTGCCGAGCCGACGCAGGCTGCGCTCGCAGGCGGCGACGGTGCCCTGGCGCGTCGCATTATGCGGATAGAGTTTGCTCACCAGCACGACCTGGTCGCGCCGCCCGGCGATCGCCGTGCCGACGACCTGCTCGGCACCGCCCTCGCCATACATCTCCGCCGTGTCGATCAGATCGAGCCCCAGCTCGAGGCCCAAGCGCAGTGCCGCCACTTCGGCATCCTTGCGCGCCGAGCGCTCGCCCATATGCCAAGTGCCCTGCCCGATCGCCGCCACGGACAGGCCCGGCGCCAGATCGATTCGTCCCGCCTCAGTCGCCATCCGCGCCTCTCCCTCGCTTGTGCCGGGCACAAACGATACGGGCGCCGCCTCCGATCCGGAAGCGGCGCCCGCATTCAATCGCGCATTCGTGAGGCTAGGCCGTCCGGATGAAGTGGTTGAAGTATTTGCTGACCATCTGATCGGTGACCACGATGATGCAGACGTCGGTCGTCTGGAACTCATGGTCGATGACCGCGCCCTCGCCGATCATGCCGCCCAGGCGCAGGTAGCCTTTGATCAGCGGCGGCAACGCGGCGATCGTCGCCCGCGCGTCGAAGTCGGCGACCACGGCCTCGGCATCGACGTCGTCCGATGGCATCAGATCGGTACTGACGAACAGGTGCGGCAGGGCCCGGGCGCGAATCGGTGCCGGGGCCAGATGATTGTGATGCAGGTACGACAGCGTGCTGGCAAGCGCCTGGACATCGGTGCCGGGCAGGCTGGCGCAGCCGAACATGATCTTGATGTCGTGGAACTGCACGTAGCTGGCAATGCCGCGCCACAGCAGCTGCATGGTCGGCCGGTTGCGGAACCGCTCGTCGACGCAGGCGCGGCCCAGCTCCATGATCTCGCCCGGGACGGCGGTGAGCGGCGAGATGTCGAACTCGGTCGCGGTATAGAAGCCGCCATGCTGGTCGGCCAGCGACCGGCGCAGCAGCCGGTAGGTACCGATCACTTCGCCCCGGGGCAAACCGGCCGAATGGTCGAGCACGAGCAGGTGTTCGCAATAGGTGTCGAACCGGTCGAAATCGCGGCCGACCGCAGCCATCTCGGCTGTCGGCTTCGCATTCATTTCGCCGTAGAAAATCTGATAGCGCAGCCGCTGAGCAGCCTCGATTTCGGCGCTGGTCCGGGCGATCCGAACCTCGATGTGGTTTTGACGGATGCCGTCATAGATCGACGGCGTGGCGCTTTCGACCGAGACGTGACCAAAAGCCTGGTCAGCCGACTGGTCTTGTCGAGCGACAGCTTCAACCATTGAGATTCCTGTCATCCATTTCCATGGGGTAAGA
>Ga0302314_10009575_pt1 | contig 17108 bp, 5 predicted proteins | sample III_Palsa_N2_3_FD_200533 | JGI IMG/M metagenome (GOLD analysis project Ga0302314, IMG submission 200533) | Peat permafrost microbial communities from Stordalen Mire near Abisko, Sweden - III_Palsa_N2_3 | ecosystem: Environmental > Terrestrial > Soil > Palsa > Peat permafrost | place: Sweden...
CGGTGACCGGGCTGACCCAGGACGCCGCCGGCGTTACCGTGACCATCCGCGACGGGGCCGGTGCCAGCTATCAGGTCCTGGCGGACTACGTTCTCGGCTCCGACGGCGCGTCCGGCGTGACCCGCGAGCTGATCGGCGCGGAGTACGCCGGCCGGTCGGACCCCCGGCCCAATTTCAACGTGGTGTTCCGCGCGCCATCACTGGACACGCACCTGGGACCGGCGGTCCAGTACTGGGCACTGGACGCGGACGTCCCCGGCTTGATCGGACGGCTGGATCTGTCCGGGATATGGTGGGCGGCCTTTCCCGGGATCGATGCGGCCTACGGCGGCGAGCACGCGGCCAGCCTGATCACCGGCCTCGTCGGCGCCCCGGTCGAGCACGAACTGCTCGCATCAGACCCGTGGACGGCCCGCATGCTGGTCGCGGACAGGTTCTCCGCCGGGCGCGTGTTCCTCGTCGGTGAAAGCGCCCACGTGAACCCGCCGTGGGGCGGCCACGGGTTCAACACGTCCGTAGGCGACGCCGTCAACATCGCCTGGAAGATCGCGGCGGTGCTGCACGGCTGGGCGCCGGCGCGGCTGCTTGCCAGCTACGAGCCGGAGCGTCGCGACGTGGTCGAGCAGACCGTGGCGAGCGCCGCCTCGCACCTGAGCAAGATGGCGGGGGACCTGGCCAAGGACGAGGCCTCGATCCAGCGCGCGAAGGCCCCCGAGTTCTACAGCCTCGGCCTGGTGCTCGGCTACTCCTACGCGGGCTCGCCGATCATCCAGCCATCCGCCGGACGCGCCGGGAACCTCGACCTGACGTTTTACGCGCCGTCGAGCGAGCCGGGGGCGCGGCTGCCGCACTGCTGGCTGCCGGACGGCTCATCGCTGTATGACCACCTCGGCAAGGGGTTCACTCTGCTGTGCCCCAAGCGTGACGGCCGCGACGGCCGCGACCGCGAGCCGGACGTCTCGGACCTTGCGCGGCGCGCCCGCGGCCGGGGAATCCCGCTCACCATCGCCCGCGCGCCGGCGTCCTATCCGTGGACCGAGGAGTTCCTGCTGGTCAGGCCCGACCAGCACATCGCATGGCGGGCCGGCGATCCCGCCGACCTCGATATCGAGGCGGCCGTCGGCTGTGGTGCCGACGCACCGCTCCCCTCGGCACGCTGACGCGTGCCGCCGCGCGGCCAAAAATCAAAGATCAGGAAGGTACCGAACGGGTCGTTGTTTCACCTCGCACCGGAACGCTCTCTCCACCGGCTGGCAAGCGCGCCAACCGGCCGGGTGCCCGAGACAAGGCTAGGTGAAACACGCTCCCGTTCGGACGAATGATTTTGATTTTCCCCGCGAGCGTCAGGTGGCCGACTGTATCCCCCCTGGTGCCTGGCGTAGACAGTGAACTGAGCGAGAGCGTCGTAGTCGTCGACGGCGTCGCGGGCGGTGACCTCGCTCAGCGGGCGGCCCTGGATGAGCCGCTTGACCGGGGGAGCGCCAGAACTCATCGAGGTGCTCGACCGACCATCACCGCCTAACCGAATAAGCCAGCAGGGGTCCCACGGGGTCGCGTCATGACGCCGGCGACTACGCGTGGGCCGCTTTCAGCGGGATCTGGTCTAGAGAGGCCTGGCCTGGGTCGTGGGATGCCTCGGGCCGACCTTGCAGCGACCGTGTCTCGGCTACCGCTGTGCTGGCGGTGCTGAGACGCTCATCCAGCGGTCAAGTTCGTCGAGGATGTTCTCCACCACTGGACGCAGCTCGTCAGCAATCTCGGCCTGGCTCTGGCCGTCGCGGGTGCGCTGGCCGGCATCGCTGATGATGATCTGGAACACGGCGGCGAGCGCGGTCCCCTGGAGCCTGGCGACCTCCGGTGCGACGGCGGTGGTATCGCTGATGACGGTGGCCAGGGCAGTGGCCTGGCGGTCGGTCAGCTCCAGCACCAGCCGGTGAACCGTCGGGCTGATCGCCGCCAGGTAGCCGAGCTCGCCGCGCCAGTTCTCCGGCGGGATGCTGCGAATTCCGGCGACGGCTTCGAGGACGAAGCCGCGGATGGCAGCGGGCGGGGTAACGGCGGGCGGGCGGGAACGGATCAGCTCGCACAGCCGGTCCTGAACCTGCTGCTCGCGATCGATGATCAACTGCTCCTTGGTCGGAAAGTAGTTGTAGACCGTTTGCTCGGCGACCTCGGCCTCGCGCGCCACATCGCTGACCGCGACACGTTCGTAGCCGCGCTCGGCGAATAGGCGGGCCGCGGTGTCGGCGATGAGCCGGCGTGTCCGCGCCTTCTTGAGGTCGCGCAGTCCGGTGGTGGCCATCCCGACAGGAGCGGTGCGCTAACCGTCCGAAGGAGCGGTATATATTGACCGTTCCGCTCAGCGTCTGGCTGCTGACCTGCCAATTCAGGCTGCCTGCTCACTGTCGTCGTCTCCTTCATCGCCAGGGCCGGGCTCGGCATCGGCGGTGCCGAGGGCATCGGTGATGCGCCGGTTGGCGGCGTCAGCCTGCCCGTCGATGCAGTGAGCGTAGATCTTCAGCAGGACCGCGACGCCGTGCCCGGCGCGGCGGGCGACCTCGGTGGCGGGCACCCCTGAGTTCAGCCATAGCGAGACCGCCGCGTGCCGCAGGTCGTAGGGGCGGCGGGATGGGGATGGTCCTTGTCTCGTGGGTCGCGAGGCGCTTAAAGCCGCGTTCCTGGCGGGCGGTGCCGTGGTCGGTCCAGGCCGTGCCCGCCCGGGACGCCGAGGCGGCGAGGTCGATCCGGCCCCATCCCTTCTTCGGCAGGTGCAGGTCGCTCCCCCGGAGCATGACCGCCTCCGAGGGCCGGAGGACGGCGTAGTACAGGCAGGCGAAGAATGCTTCCAGCCGCTGCCCCGGCCGCTCAGTGCCTCGGTCACGGCATGGCCGGCACCGGCCTCGACGGCGGGCCGGGCCACCGCCGGGCTCGGGGCGGACGAGGGAGCGTGCCCGGGGGACCCGGCGAGGCGCACTGCCGCAGCGGCCGCCGCTACCCCGGATGCCGTAACGGCGTCCACAGGTACACCCCGGGATAGTTGCTGAGCGTCCCGGAATCCGGATACACGGTGGTCAGCGTGTAGAGCACTTCATTCCCGTCCGCCGAGAGCGAGGCTGACTCCGGGGCAGTGGTGGGGTTGCCGCCGGCGTTGAGCTGGGGTGCCTGCGACACGCCCGTACCGCCGTAGTCCAGAAGCTCGATCTGAGCCACCGTCGAAGCCGAACTGGCGTCGCTGTAGAGCACAACGTCACCATTGTCGCTGAGGTCCAGCGGCGCGTAGGTATCGTTGACGTCGTCAGTCGCGACCGCGATCTCGCTCTGGGAGCCGGTCCTGATTAGTGCGAGCTGGAAATATGCCGCGCGGAAAGCTTTCCACGTGAACGCGAGCGTGGAGCCATCACCAGACAGTACCGGGTTCATATAGTCGTCGCACTGGTAATAGCCGATGTCGTGGCATATGCTGCGCGGGAACACTGCGGTGTCGGTTCCGGTTGCCGCATTATAGAGGTAGATATCATAGGCCCCGAAAGTTGGCGAACTCGGGTTCCCGTCTTGCGCCCCGTAGGCGATAAGGTTTCCATCATCGGACATGCTGACGTCGCTATAATCCGTGCACGTGGCTGCCGTATTCACCGGGCAGTAGTCGATCCGCTGCGGCGCGTCTCCTTCAGCCTGACGGTACGGGATACCAAAGCCCGAGACGTACGCGATAACTTGACCGTTCGTGCTAATGCCGTCGATGACATCCTGGTCGCTCGCCGCGCCGACGAGCCATCCTGTCTGAGTGGTGAAACTGTAAACCTCCGGCTGATCATATCCAGCGCTGTTGATCACGTAGAAAACAACGACCGATCCATCACTGTTAGGCAGCAGCCCGCGCCACGAGCCGCCGTCGTCCGCGAATACAGGAGTGGGGCCGTCGAGCCCGATCGAGGCGACGTCGATCACGCCGGTAAGCAGGTTCTTTCGCACCAGGTAGACGTCCGTACTCGCGGGGTTGTAGATCGAGGCGGGCGCTAGGTTGCTGCGGGCCTGGGTGTAAAAGAAGGCGTACTCGCCGTTCCCGGATATGCTCGCGCCCCCGTCGCCGCCTGCTTCCCCGGTGTCGTCTGGCTTTCCGGTCGTGGGGTTGGTGGCGATGTCGTTGACGTTCCCGGTCGGCGGCAGCGGGGAGAGCGGGACGACGCCGGAGTCGAAGCCGAGGATGCTCGGGCCGGCCGGGCCGTTAGCGTAGACGGTCAGGGTGTAGCTGGCGTCGGGGGACAGGCCGGACAGGTAGGCGTGGGTCGCGTCGAACGGCTCGTAGACCGCTTCTGAGGTGGCGTCGGCGAGGCCTTCGTCGGGCTCTGCGGTCACCGCGAAGCTGGTGGTCCCGGCCGGGATGATCATCCCTGCCCAGTCGGCCTCGGCGGCGTCGATGAGGCCTTGGGCGTTGGTGAGGCTTCCCGAGACGCTGATCGGCAGCGCCGGCCCGGTGACGACGCCGGCGCGGGCGGTGAGCCCGTTGTAGGTGGCCTGGATGATCGTGATGCCCGGGCTTGACGGGGTGGCGAAGACGCCGCTGCTGTCGATGGTGCCGGGTCCGGACAGGACCGACCAGGTCGCCGGCACCTGGTCGCCGTTTCCCTGGTCGTAGTCGTAGGCGGTGAACGGCTGGGTTGTCCCGGCCGGCAGGGCGACCTGGCCGGGGCTGATATCCAGCCCGGTGAGCGGCCCGTCCGCCTGGGCGAGCGTCAGCGGCCCGACCGTCAGCAGGCTCGGATTGGAGTAGAGGGTGTAGCCCCCGCCCTTGCCCCAGAACTGGCCGGCGACGATGTCGACCCCGAGGGTGGCGGACAGGCCGAGGGTCCACCAGGGGTTGGCGGAGGTGTCGGCGCTCAGCTCGACCTGGGGGGTGATGTCGACCTCGGGGCCGACGACGCCCTCGACCTGGAGGCTGGTGCCGAGCTGGAGGCCGGCGGAGGCGGACATCGCGCCGTAGATCTCGTTGTTGTGCGCCAGTCCGCCGCTGTCGCCGGTGTCGGCGTTGTCGGATGAGCAGCCGGTCGAGCCGCCGGTCAGGCCGACCTGGCAGGTCGCGGCCAGGGTGTGGGAGTAGGAGGCCGAGTACTCGATGCCGATCGTGCCGCTGGTGGACAGCACCGCGTAGAAGGTGAACACGACCTGCGCGGTGATCGGCATCGGGCCGACCGGGAAGGTAAACACCGGGCCCAGGACCTTGCCGAGGTACATCTTCTGCGTCGAGGCGACCTGGACGCCGAGCTTCGTGTCGAGGCTCGCCGCCAGGTTCGCGCCGACGGTGAAGCTGAACGTGCCCCCGCTCAGGTGGAAGTGCAGGATCGGGGTGAGCGCGAGCGTTCCCTCCACCTTCGCGACCGGGGAGGCGGTCACGGTGCTGTCGGACCCGCCCAGGCTGGCGCCCTGGGCGAGGTCGACGTCGAGCGACAGGTCGATGGTGCCGTTGCTGAGGCTGAAGCTGACCGGCGAGTCCGCGGGCGCGGCGGCCTGCGACGCCGCCGATGAGGTCAGCGTCCTGCCGCCGACCTCCGGGCGGCTGATCGACACGCCGGGAACCGCGTCCTGCAGCTGCGCGTCCGCGCCGTTGACCGGGACGTCCACGCTGGTGTCGTCCGCGCTGTACACGTCGGCCAGGTTCGCCGGGCTGGTCGCGACGTCGGTGAAGCCGCCCTGCGCGGTCACGCTGTCGACCTTGCCGAGGAAGCTCTGGGGGGCGGCCGGCGTCGCGGGGACGTAGACGATCTGGCCGGAGGTCAGGCCGGTGACGGCCGGCGGGGGCTGCTCGAAGATGAGCGTCCCGTCGGTGTCCACGTACCGCAGCGTGGCCGCCGCGGCGGCGGACAGCATGACCGGAGCGCTGGCCACGGTAAGCGTCGGGGTGATCGGGTCGGTCGCGTCGCTCGCCGCGCTGGTGCCCGCCGAGCTGGCCGCCGTCACGGTGAACGTGTAGACGGTCGCGGCGGTCAGGCCGGTGACCGAGACGGCGCACCGCGCGGGGGTGCCGGCACAGGCGGTGGTGCTGGCCGGCACGGTGGCCGCCACCGTCCCGCCGGTGCTGGCGGTGACCGTGTAGCCGGTGATCGCGGCGGTCCCTGGGGTCATCGGCGGGGTCCAGGAGACCGAGACGGTCCCGGAGGCCGTCACGCTGCCCGCCACGCTGACCGGCGCACCGGGGACGATGACCGCCGCCGGCGTGGCCGGCGCCGCCGTGCCCGCGGGGCTGGTGCCCGCGCCGTTCGCCGCGGTGACCGAAACGGTGTACGCGGTGCCGTTGGCCAGGCCAGTGACGGTGGCCACGGTGGTGTTCCCGGCGACGCTGACCGCGGAAACGGCGGCCGGGCTGACCGTCACCGTGTAGCCGGTGATCGGGGAACCGCCGTCAGGCGGCGCGCCCCAGCCGACCTGGAGCTGGCCGTCCTGCGGGACCGCGATGACGTGGGCCGGGGCCATCGGCGCCGTCGCGGGCAGCGGCACGGCCGGCGCCGAGGGCGGGGACGCGACGCCGGTGCCGACGGCGTTCTCGGCGGCGATCGTGAACGTGTACGGGGTCCCGTCGGTCAGCCCGGTGATGGTCGCCTGCGTGGCGGTGGCCGGCTCGCTGGTGGTGCTCACCACCGCTCCCGCGGTCGATGCGGTGAGCGTGTAGCCGGTGAGGTCGGCGGTCCCGGTGTCCGGCGGCACCCAGGTCACCTCGACCGCCGAGTCCTCCCCGGTGACGTTCGTGATGAACGGCGCGTCGGGGGCCAGGGGAGCAGTCGGCGTGACCGTCGGCGAGGAGCCGGACGGCGCCGAGTCGCCGTAGCTGTTCACCGCTACCACGGTGAACCGGTACGACGTGTTGTCGGTCAGGCCGGTGAAGGTCGCGGTCAGGGTGGTGCCAGAAACGGTCTGGGTCGCTCCGCCGGGCACGGCGGTGACGATGTAGGAGGTGATCGCGCTGCCCCCGGTGCTGGCCGGGGCGGCCCAGGTGACGGTCGCGGTGGCGTTGCCCGTCGTCGCCTGGACATCGACCGGAGGAGCCGGTACCGGCCCCGGCGTCACTGCGGCGGACGCCGCCGACGCCGTGCCGGTGCCCGCCGCGTCGGTGGCGGTGACGGTGAACGTGTACGCGGTGCCGTTGGTCAGGCCGGTGACCGTCGCCGACGACGCGGTGCCGGGGACGGTCACGGTGGCCCCGCCCGGGGCGGCGGTCACCGTGTAACCGGTGACCTCGTTTCCCTCGGTGGCGGGCGCCGTCCAGGACACGGTCGCCGAACCGCTGGCCGCGGTCGCGGTCACCCCGGTGGGCGCCCCGGGCACCGTGATCGGGATCACCGGGCCGACCTGATCCGAGGCGGGGCTGGTGCCCGCCGCGTTCGTCGCGGCGATCGAGAACGAGTAGCTCGTCCCGTCGGTGAGCCCGGTGACGGCGAGGCTGGTCGCCGTCGCCGCGGCGCTGTACGTGGCGCCGCCGGGCTCCATGGTGATGGTGTAGCCGGTGACCGGCTCTCCCCCGTCGCCGGCCGGCGCCGACCAGTCCAGCGTGGCCTGGCCGTTGCCCACGGTCCAGCCCGTGAAGTCTGGCGCCTCGGGGGGCCCGGTGGGGGTCACCGCGTTGGACGCGGCTGACGACGCGGAGACGCCGGCCGTATTGGTCGCGGTCACGGTGAACGTGTACGAGGTCCCGTTGGTCAGCCCGGTCACCGCCGCCGAGGTCGCGGTGGCGGCCGCGCTGGCGGTGGTGCCGTCGGACGCGGTCACCGTGTACCCGGTGACCGGCGAGCCGCCGTTCGAGGCGGGCGCCGTCCAGGTCACCGTCGCCTGTCCGTTGCCGGCGGTCGCGGTGACCCCGGTGGGCGCCCCGGGGACCGTCACCGGCGTCACCGCGTTCGACGCGGCCGACGCGGGGCCCGAGCCGCCGACCGTGGCGGCGGTCACGGTGAACGTGTACGAGGTCCCGTTGGCCAGCCCGGTCACCGCCGCCGTGGTCACAGTCCCGGCGACGGTGGCGGTCGCGCTGCCCGGCGACGCGGCGACCTTATAGGAGGTAATCGCGCCGCCTCCGGTGGAGGCCGGCGCCGTCCAGGTCACCGTCGCCTCCCCGTTGCCCGCGGTCGCGGTGACCCCGGCAGGGGCGCCCGGCGGAGCCGACGGCGTGACCGCGCCGGACGCGACCGACGCCGGCCCGGTGCCGGTGGAGTTGGCGGCCGTCACCGTGAACGTGTACGAGGTGCCGTTCGCCAGCCCGGTGACCGTCGCCGAGGTCGCCGCGGCGGCGGCGCTGACAGTAGCTCCGTCGGACGCGGTGACCGTGTATCCGGTGATCGCCGATCCGCCGTCCCACTGCGGCGCGGTCCAGGACACGGTCGCCTGCGCGTTCCCGGCGGCCGCGGTGACCCCGGCGGGCGCGCCGAGCGGCGCCACGTAATATCCCGCGAGGTCGGCGAGGATCTGCGTCGTCCCCGACGAGCCGTTATAGAAATCCACCTTCCCGTCCGACCCCACCTCCACCGTCACCAGGTTCGGCACCGTCTCCCCCGCACCGAAATTCAGGTTCGACACCGCCGGCACCGACCCCCCGTCCGGATACACCGTCAGCACACCATTAGCCGCCGGCGACACCACCGTCACGTTCACCACCACCGCCGTCACCCCGCTCGACGGCACCCCATCCACCCCCGCCACCTGCAACACCGCCGACTTATCCGCCGCCACCGGCCCCGTCACCCCGCCCAGCCCACTGCGCGTATCCAACAACCGCACCGGCGACACCGGCGTAAACGCGGAGCCGGGCGTCACCGCCGTGGCCTGCGCCACCGCCCCGCCCGAGCCGACCAGCAACGGCCCGGCACAAGACTGAGCGGCCGCGCCCGTGGCACTCGTCGCGGTCACGCACGGCACGTACGCGGCACCTCCCGCGAGGCTGGCGACCACCGCGGAGGTGGCGCTCGCGGACACCGCGACACGCACCCGGGCCGGCGCGGCGGTCACCGTGTAGCCGGTGACCCGCGCGCCGCGGGCTGCGGCGACGGTCCACGAGACCAGGAACCGGCCGCGCCCGTCGGGACGCGCACTGACCTTGCCCGGCGCGGCCGGCATCCCCGCGGGCACCAGCCTGGCCACCGCCGCGGCACCCCGCCCGGTCGCGTTCACCGCCGCGACGGTGAACGTGGAGGTGACATCCTGGCTGATATCGGGAATGGTCACCGCCGGCTTGCGGCCGGATACGGCCAGAGACCTGCCGCCGGGAGACATCGTGACGGCGTAGCCGGTGATGCCCGTCCCGCCGGCGGCCGGCGGCCGCCAGCTCAGCACCGCCGAATCGCCGCGCGCCTTCACGGTCAGGGCCGTGGGCGCCGAGGGAACCGTGGGCGCCGACAGGTAGCCGAACGCGCTCAGCGTGACCAGCGCGGCCCGGTCCGAGAAGTTATGCACCAGGACCGCGCCATCCGAGGCCGGCCCGGAAAGCCTGGCCACCGCGAATCCGGTGCAGGTACCGGCCGCAGCGGGGCACACGGTCGCCGACCCAGCGGAATCCGTCAGGCCCACCGAGACGAGGGAGGAGCTCCCGGACCCGGTCAGCGTGGCGCTGATCCCGACCGCGGCCCCCGCGACGCCCGCCGCCGGGATACCGCCCCGCCCGGTCACCGGCACGCTGACCGTGCCGTGCGCCGCCACCCGCAGCGGTGAACTGCTGACCGGCGCGGGCGTGACCGTCGTCAGCGGTCCCCCGCCGGCGGCCTGGGCACCGGAGAGGTAACCGACGACAACCGCCGAGACCCGCGCCGCGCGGGCCGACTCGTTGCCCAGCGTGATCCGCCCGCCCGACTCGCCCATCAGCGCCAGGCCCGAGACGGAGCTTCCCGCCGTGTAGCCAAGCAGCGCACCGGATCCCGCGCCCCGCAGCTGGCCGGCCGCCGGCGCGCTCGCCGTCAGCTCGACAAGAAGCCCCGCCACGTCACGGGCCGGGACCCCGGCGACCGCCAGCGACTCCCGCTGCCCGGCGCCTACCGTGGCGCCGGAGGACAGCGCCCGCGGCGTCGCGAGCGGCACCACGGCACCGCCACTGCCCGCGTACCCCTCAACCTCGACACCCACCGTCGCCGGCGCCGTGCCGAAGTTGGTCACCTTCAGCGCGCCGTCACCGGCGCCCACCAAGGCGAACCCGCTGGCGGTCCCGGTCCCCCGGTACGCGACAAGCTTCGCGAGCGGTCCTGGCCGCGCCGCGGCGGAACGCAGCGCCGCGGCCGGCCCTCCCGCCCCCGACGACTCGGGTGGTGCCCAAGGCGAGATAGCCACGGTCCCGTTCGGTACCGCGCCCGGCCCGCGCCCGGGGCGTGCCGTCACCGTCACGCGAACGGCCACCGAGGTAACCCCAAAGGCCGGGATGCCGTCCACCCCCGCCACCAGGACGGTCGCCGAGCCGCCGGCGACGATGGTCACCCCGGACGCGACCGGCACCGGGGAAGCCAGAACCGTGAACGGCCCGACCGCAGCGGCCCCGGGCCGGCTGGCGGCCAGCGCCGGCCTGACGGGAACCCCGGCGACCACCGACGCGACGAGCGTGAGCGGCAGCAGGACCACCAGCCACCGGATTCGGCCACGCCAGGTACTCCAGCCCCGGCCGCCCGCGCCTGCCGCCCCCGCTACTTTCCTGAGTCCAAGATGCACGAGAAACATTCGTACCAGCGCCCGCTGGCGATCCGCTGGCGGTCCGCTGGCGGGCACGGTCAGGGCGACTCGCTGACACCGCGGGCAGGCAGGGCGCATGATTGCCCTGTTATGTCGGGCTGCGCGGGGTGCCGGGGGTTTCTGTGATCCGTTTTACGCTTCTCGGGCTGGTCCGGGTGGCGGTCGGAGACCGGGAGGTCCCGCTCCCGCCCAAGGAACGGACGGTGCTCGCGGCCTTGCTGCTGCGGGCGGGCGAGGTCGTGTCCGTCGCGGCGCTGGCCGAGGCGATCTGGGATGACGCCCCTCCGCCGAGCGCGCGCAACACGATCCAGGGGCACATCAAGCAGCTTCGCCGGCTGCTCGGCCCCGCATCGGCACGGATCATCACCCGGGCACCGGGGTACCTGATCGAGGTTCGCCCGGGCGAGCTGGACTCCCGCACCGTCACCGAGCTGCGGGCCCAGGCCAGTGCCAGGGCGCACGCGGGTGAGTGGGACCGCGCGGCGCGGCTGCTGCGGGACGCGCTCGCGCTGTGGACCGGCGATCCGCTGGCTGACGTGCGGTCGGCGTTCCTGCAGCGGACCGAGGCATCGCGGCTGGCCGAGCTCCGGCTGGACACCCTTGAGGAGTGCGCCGAAGCGGACCTGCGGCGGGGCCGGAATGAGGCGTGCGCGGCTGACCTGCGCGCGCTGGCCGCCGGGCATCCGTTCCGTGAGCGGCTCTGGGAACTGCTGATGCTCGCCCTGTACCGGGCCGACCGCCAGGGTGACGCGCTGTCGGCCTACCAGCAGGCCCGCCAGGCACTACGGGACGGGCTAGGGGCCGACCCCGGGCGGCGGCTGCAGGACCTGCACGCCCGCATCCTCGCCGCCGACCCGGCGCTGTCGCAGGACCCGGCACCGGCCGCCGGCCAGGGGCCGCCCGCGGGCGCGCATGGCGGAGCGCTGGCGGCGCACCGCGAGACGCCGCGTCAGCTTCCGGGCATGCTGCCGGACTTCACCGGGCGGCGCGACGAGGTCGGCCGACTGCTCGATTCCCTCACCCGGCCAGGCTGCGCCGCCGTGATCGCCGGCCCGGGCGGCGTGGGCAAGACGGCGCTCGCCGTGCACGTGGCCCACCAGATGGCGGCGCGATTCCCCGATGGCCAGATGTTCATCCGGCTCGGCGGCGCGGCCAGCCCGGTGCCACCCGCCAGCCTGCTCGGCCGGCTGCTGCGCGACCTCGGGGTACCCGACTCCGGGATCCCCGCGGACGAGGACGAGCGAGCGGCACGCTACCGGACACTGCTCGCGGACCGGACGGCGCTCATCGTGCTGGACGACGCCAGCAGCGCCGCGCAGGTCCGGCCGCTGCTGCCGGGCGCCGGCGGTTCGGCCGTCATCGTCACGAGCCGCGTCACCCTGGCGGACCTGTCCGGCGCGGCGTTCACCGAGCTGGCCGTGCTCGGCGCGGGCGAGTCCCGCGCGATGCTGGCGTCCATCGCCGGCGAGCGGCGCACCGCGAGCGACCCGGAGGGAACGGACGGGGTCCTCTCATCGTGCGCCGGGCTCCCGCTCGCCATCCGCATCGCGGGAAGCAGGCTCGCCACCAGTCCCGGCTGGACCGTCGGCCAGCTGAGCGGCCTGCTGCGCCGTGAGCGCCAGCGGCTCGGCGAGCTCGCCGTCGGCGATACGGCGGTGCGCGCCACCTTCGAGGTGAGCTACCTCTCGCTGCCCGCGGGCACCCCAGAGTCGGCCCGCGTCTTCCGGTTGTTCGGGCTGGCCGGCCTGCCGACGCTCAGCCTGGCCGCCCTCGCCGCGCTCGCCGGAGCCCCCGTGACCATGACGGCCGCAGCCGCGGCGACGCTGGTTGACGCGCACCTGCTCGAATCGCCGGGCCCCGGCCGCTTCCAGGCGCACGACCTGCTCCGCATCTACGCGGCCGAACGGGCAGGCGCCGATGAGACGGACCGGTCACGACGGGATGCGCTGCGCCGGCTCCTCGCCTGGTACCAGCATGCGCTGAACGCGTGCGTGCAGGAGTTCCGCACCGTCAAGCAGCCGGTGCCGCTTGAGCCGCTCGACCCCTCCGTCCCTGCCCCCGGCATCACCGGGCTGGCGGACGCACTCCAATGGCTACAAGCCGAGCAGGCGAACCTCGTCCCGGCCGTGATGCTCGCGGCCAGCCAGGGCCTGACCGATAGCTGCTGGCGGCTGGCCTGGCTAATGCGCTACTACTTCGACTGGTACGGCCGCTGGAGCGAGTCGGCCGCGGTACTCGAGGCCGGCCTTAGCGCCGCGGAGACATCCGGGAACAAGGCCGCCACCGCCGCGCTGAGCAACGGCATGGGCGCCGTGCTCTGGAAGCTGGGCCAGCTGGAGGCAGCGACGAACCGCTACGGCCGGGCGCTGGCCATCCGGCGCGAGCTTGGCGACAAGAAGGGCGCCTCCACGGTCTTGTCCAACCTTGGCCTGGCGGAGATCGCCTCCGGGAGAGTGGCATCGGCCATCGGGCGGTTCACGGAGGCACTCGCGGTCAACCGGGACCTGGAATACCGGTCCGGCGAGGCTCATTGCCTGCACAACCTGGGCTATGCCTACGAGGCGACCGGACGCCCCCAGGAGGCGCTCGCAGCCTACCAGGAGGGACTGGCGATCCGCGTCAGGCACTGCTCGCTGAACGACCAGGCGGCCTCGCTGCATAGCATCGGCGCCCTGCTGATCACCATGGACCGTGTCGATGACGCGATGGACTACCTCCACCGGAGCCTGAAGATCTGCCAGGACAACAACGTCGGCTACGGTGAAGGCCTGACGCTCGCCAGCCTCGGCGATGGGTACCTGGCCCTAGGGAAGCCCGCCGACGCGCATGCGGCATGGCAGCAGGCCCATGACATCCTGACCGAGATCGGCGCGACGGAGGCATCGGCCGTCCGCGAGCGCCTGGCGAACCTCACGTTACCCGCCCAAGCCCAGTCCGGGACACAACCGGGAACTGGCCGCGGACGCCGGGAAAATGCACGCTCAGCTCAGCCCCGAACGTCAACCCGGAACGCCTCAGTGCCCTCGGACCCGAAGTCGTCGTCCGCATCCCGGACCGCGCGGCGATGGTCCGGTGGCGGCGGCTGGGGGACGAGGGTGTCAAGGGGAGGCTTACCCGTGACCAGGGACGCCAGCTTCAAGAAGGCCGTCCGGCGCCACTCCCAGGAGACCGGGCAGCGCTACACCAAAGCGCTCACAGATCTTGAGGGGCTCGGTGCGCGGATGCACCACGAGCCTGCTGCCGAGCGGCTTCTCGCCCCTCTCCGGGATCGCTACGGCATTGACCCGGTCGCGGCGACGAAGCTCAGCGTGCACAAGACCTACGTGTTCCGCATCGACCGCAATGACGGCAGCCCGTGGGTCGCACGGGCCTTTCCGCCCGCCCGTCCCAGGGCAGGTGCCGAGGGCGACGCCGCGATCCTCAGGTTCCTGGAGCGGCAGGACTATCCCGCAGAGCGCCTGGCCGTCGATGATGCGGTTTCTGACTTCGATGGCAGCGCGGTCCTGGTGACGCGGTTCGTTGAAGGCGCCTGGCTCCCCGACGGCGCGGAGAAGTTCGCCATGATGGGTGAGCTGCTCGGACGACTGCACGCGCTGCCGTACGACGATTCCGCCGACCGCCCGGGCGGAGCGAGCGGCGAGGACCCGGACCGTGAGGGCACCCCACGTCAGGACCTGCTGGCCGCCCTGTCGTTTCTCAACGCCGTGGACACGAAGGTCACAGCCGCCGAGCGCGAGCGATTCGAGCGGCTCCGCGACAAGGTGCGCTCGGCTGACGACGGTCACGGCCTTCCCGAGGGGCTGCTCCACGGAAACCTCCTCCACGCCCCCGATCACGCCGTCTTGAGCGGCCAAGGGTCGGTCGCGATCAACTGGAAGGCGTCCGGGCGCGGACCGCGCCTCGCCGACCTCGCCTACCTGATCTGGGGCACAGGCTCGTGGAACCCACGCCGGCCGAACCAGGAGCACATCGACGCTGCCGTCAACGCCTACCGCCGGCACATCGAGCCGACCGACGACGAACTCGGCCGGCTCGAGGCGGTCATGTACATCCGGACGCTCTACCTCGCCTGCTTCGGCTACCGACGCGCCGTCACCGACGGCGCGAGGTTCTGCGAGTGGGGCTTCATCCATCCACCCGAGTACTTCAGCTCCACCGCCGCCGCAACCCGAGCCGCGTTCCGCCGGTAGGCCGTCGGTGGGACAAAGCAACGACCGTGGTTCGTCATGAGCGCCCGGAGTGCTCGCGCGAACACGCGCCAGCCGCTGGCGGCGGCCTTGATCACCCGTCGTCCCTGGGCGGCCTGCTCCCGGGCCGCGTCCAGGGCGGCCAGGGCGGCGTCCAGGTCTCCGGCGGCGAGGGCCTTGCCGGCCTCGTCGGCGGCCTGCGCGATGTCACAGTCCGCCCGCGGACCGGGTGAGCGGGCGCTGGGCGGGAACCGGCCGACACATGGCCGGCGAGCCCGTCCCCGTAGGTTGCCGCGTCTTCCCGGTTCCTGTCGAGTCGTCGCGCGCCCACGGCACGTTCGCCGGGCAGCGGTCCCGCGCGAGCACACGGCACTGGCGACCGCGTCGAGGAAGGCCTGCGCCGCCACCCCGCCCGAATGCACGAGCGTCCCGTCGGTGTCCCACAAAACGGTCGTCGCTCGCGTCGTTCAGCACCCTTCGATTATCGGCTGTCGCTGCCGAGAGTCACCACGGTCCGTTAATCGAAAGGATCTTGAATTTTCTGGCGCTGGTTGGGTTCATCAGGCCTGGCGGCGGGCGAGCAGCCGGTAGCAGTACCCGACCAGGGCCAGCGCGACGGCGAGGAAGCCCCCGGTCTCGATCCACTGGATAACCCAGTAGCGGCTGGCGGGCTGGTAGGTGATGGCTTCCCGGATGCCGTGGCTGGCCAGGCAGGTGAGGAAGGAGGGACTGACCATGATCGCCTGCGTGCTGCAGGCGGCCGGGGCGAGGCCGACCGGCTGTCCGGCCGGGTTGACCGCGCCGCTGGCGATGGGCCAGGCTCCGGGCTGGCCCGGGAGGCTCAGCGCTTCGATCGTGAACTTGTCGTAGCCGAATCGCCCGCCCCGTTGTGACATGGAGATCCGCTGGAGCGAGGTGACCGACACGACCGTGTGGCTGGGCGGGAACAGGTGGGGGCGGATCCACAGCGGCATGGCGATCTGGACGAACGCGAAGATGGCCACGGTGACCGCCATGGCCGAGGTCGTGCGCCGGATCAGCGCCCCGGCGGTGACCCCGAGGGTAAAGGCGAAGGCGGCGTAACCGAGCGGTGTGATGCCGTGGCTGGCGAATACGAACGCGTTCCATCGGCCAAGGGCAACGGTCCCGTCGTTGCCGCCGTAGCCGACGGCCCGGCCGATCGGAGCCGCCCACCAGGCCTGCATCAGGCTGAGCGCCTCGGTGACGGTCATGGCGGACAGGCCGGTGATGGCTAGCTTGATCGTCAGCCACCGGGTGCGGGTGATGGACTGGTTCCAGGCCAGGGCGGTGGTGCCGGTCTCCAGCTCGGCGGCGATCAGCGGCGCGCCCCAGAACAGGCCGATGATGGCGGGCGCCAGGAGGATGGCGGCGACCGCGAGCGAGTACAGGACACCGTAGCTGCCGTAGAGCTGCTGCAGGAAGTTGTCGGCCAGGTGCTGGCAGTTGCTGGCGCCCTGGCAGCCATTGAGGCCGCTGGCGTCGTACAGGCTGACCAGGTGCGGTCCGGTGGCTCCGAGCAATACCGCGAACGCGGCAAGCGCGGCGGTCGCGGTGACCGCTCGGACGCGGAACTGGCGCCAGGTCAGCCAGATCATTTCGATACTCCTTCCGGAGATTTGCGGCGGCTGCGCCTGGCCTGCCTCATGTAGGCGAGCACCAGGTCTTCCAGGCTCACCTCGGATACCGTCCAGGCGGGGTCGAGGACCGGGCCGCTGGTGTTCACCAGCAGCGTGGTCTGCACGTCGGTGTGGCGAGCCGAGACGACCGTCAGCCCGGCGGGCAGGCTGTCCGGGTCGCGGCGCGGGCCGGACAGCCGATGGTGGGTGGCCAGCAGCTGCTCGACCGGCCCGGCGACCCGCACCCGCGACCCGACCAGCACGATCAGGTAGTCGCAGACCCGCTCCACGTCGCTGATCAGGTGGGAGGACAGCACCACGCTGACCTCCTGCTCGGCGACCGCTTCCATCAGGTCCTGCAGGAATTCCCGGCGGGCCAGCGGGTCAAGGCTGGCTACCGGCTCGTCCATGAGCAGCAGCTCGGGCCGTTTCGCGACGGCCAGGGTCAGCGCGAGCTGGGCGCGCTGACCGCCCGACAGCGTCCCGGCCTTCTGCTTCGGGTCCAGCTCAAGCCGCTCGATCCGGGCTCGGGCAAGCGCCGCGTCCCAGCCGGGGTTGAGTCGCGCGCCGAGCTGCAGGTGATCGGCCACCGACA
>Ga0302314_10009576_pt1 | contig 17104 bp, 14 predicted proteins | sample III_Palsa_N2_3_FD_200533 | JGI IMG/M metagenome (GOLD analysis project Ga0302314, IMG submission 200533) | Peat permafrost microbial communities from Stordalen Mire near Abisko, Sweden - III_Palsa_N2_3 | ecosystem: Environmental > Terrestrial > Soil > Palsa > Peat permafrost | place: Sweden...
TGACCGGTAACGCCCCCGCGCGCGCACTGACCGAACCACGTAGGGCGCCTTGGGGCGTTAGTTGTACGCCTCGCCGTGCCGTTTTGCCTCGAATGACTGGTTTGTCCCGTGCAACTAACGCCCTAAGTTGTGCGCGCCAGCCGGACGGGCGGGGTTTCGGGTCAGTCTGCGAGACCCCGCGATCGCACGCGTATCAATCCGCATCAGCCGAACCAGGCAGCCACTCGATCCAGGTGCCGTGGGGGTCGGTGAGGGCGATGGCGGCGGTTCCGTCACGCACGAGCACGAAGTTGTCGCCGTGGCGCTTCGGTGCGGCCACTCCGGGCAGGACATCGGGTCCCTCGTTGGAGAGCCAGGCGGCGTTGAGCCCTGCGACCGTTTCTGCGAAGCGGCTGCGCTGCTCGGGGGCGACGTAGGCCAGGACGGCGGAGTGGTAGACGACCAGGGTGGGGCCGGGCGGCGCCTGCCGTGCCAGCGCGGGCAGGTCGGTCAGCAGGTCGCCTCGGTGCACCGGCGGCGGGTCGCTGCGGGCGGTCTCGATGGCCGCTGCCAGTCGCTCCCGCCGCCCGGTCTCGCCCGGCCAGATCAGGCACTCCAGCCAGCGGACGTCAGCGTCGTCGGTGACGTCGAGCGGGTTGAGGTCGAGTCCGGCCCGCGAGGCGACCTCGGGCACCCGGGCCGGGATGGGCACCGGGCCAAGCGGTCGGCAGCGTAGGACGGGCGCGTCCGGGTCGGTTCCGGTGAGCCGGCGGCCGTCGTAATCGTAGGAGTACCGGTCGGGCAGCAGGGTGAGCCCGGCGCTTGCGCCGACCTCGATCAGGGCGAGCGGCTGCGGGAGCAACGCCAGGGCGGGCAGCAGGGTCGCGCACCGCGCGGGCTCGTTGGTCTGGGTGCGCCGGGTCAGCATGGTCCGGGCGAGCTCGTCGCCGCGGTCGTTGATGAGGCCTCGCAGCGCGCGGAGATCGGCCGGGCCGCCGAGCAGGTAACAGGCCGCGGCGAAGAGCAGGTTCGGCTGCCGCTTGGCGCCCGGCAGCGCATCGAGGAATCCCAGGATCAGCGGGTCGCCCGCGACGGCGATGGTTAGCTCCTCGTACTGCGGCGACCGTCCGCGGGCCTCGGCGGCGAACGCCCGGTACCGCTCGGCGGTCCCGGCGGCGGGGGCGGGTCCAGACAACGACATGGTGAGAGGCTAACTCGCTTGGGGCGCTGCGGTGCCGGGGCGGGGGCCAGATACCGACATGGTGAGAGGCTAACTCGTTTCGGGCGCTGCGGTGCCGGGCGGCGGCACCTCGGGGATGGTATGGGGCGCGGCCCGGTAGCCCCGCGAGGGCGCTACCGGGCGGCGAGGTGCCTGCCGGACTAGGCGATGAACTGGGTCAGCGTGATCAGCGGGCTGCCGTTCGAGGCGGTTGCCTGGCCGATCACGAGGATCTTGCCGGTCGGCAGGACCAGGGCTTCGACGGGGAAGAAGCCGCCCGAGTCGGCCGCCGGCGGCGTGAACAGCGTGATCCCGCCGGTGCCGAAGGTCGAGTCCAGCGTGCCGTTCGGGTTCACCGAGGCGAGGGCGTAGCTGGCGCCGTTGTTGTGCGAGCCGAGGATGAGGCTCTGCCCGCCCGGCAGCGTCCCGGCTGCGGTGCCTGAGTCCTTGCCGGTCGAGCTGGTCCAGTTGAGGAGCGCGCTGGTGGAGGCCACGGTGGAGCCGGGGTTGTATCGGGTCACCTGGACGTGGGACTCACCCCGCCCTTCGGCGATCGTGCTCGCCAGCAGGAACTGGCCCGACGGCAGCAGCGTCGGACTGGATGCCGCGGTGATGGCGGCCGGGGTGACGGCCGAGTCCACCTGGCCGGACGTGCTCAGTTCGGCCTCCTTGCTGGTCCACCCGGGGCCGGGCGCGATGAAGATGTCCCCGGCCGCGTCCAGGCCCAGTTCGCCGCCGCCGGCGAAGGTGGTGGACAGCGCTTCCCCGCCGGCGCCGAAGCTGGTGTCCAGTGTGCCGTTCGCGTCATAGCGAAGGACGGCCTGCTCGAAGAAGCTGCCCTGGCCCTGGTAGCCGCCGAAGTTCTCGACGTCCCCGAGCACGAGGATCTTCCCGTCCGGCTGGACCAGCACCGCGCTCGGCGACTCGAAGGTTATCGTCGTCGGCGGGGGGTTAAGGATCTCGGTGGTGACGATCCCGCCGTGGCCGAAGGTGGGGTCCAGGGCGCCGTTCGCGGTGAACCGGGCGACCTCCCATTCCGTGCCGCCCGATGACGACCCGGTGGCTCCCGCGTAGATGATCTCGCCGTTCGGCTGGACGGCTATGACCGCCCCGCTGTCGACGCTGCTGACGCCGGACGCCGCCGTGCTGCCGCCAACGCCAAACGATGTGTCCAGCTTCCCGCTGGGCAGCAGGCGCGCGAGGCCCGTGCTGCCACCGAGCAGGATGTTCCCGTTCGGCAGCGAGACGGCGTCGTCCACGTTTCCCAGGCCGGGCACTGAACTGCCGGCGATCGACATCCACCCGCCGGCGCCGAAGGTCGTGTCTATGCTGCCCGGCGCGGTGGCCGCTGCCGCACTGGACGCGGTCGCGGTCGCTACGGCGCCGCTCGCGAGGAGAGTAGTCAGCAGGATGCCCGGTACCAGGGAGCGGACTCGCCGGCGGTGGCCGGTGGACATGATGACGAACTTGGGCATGGAGGGTTTGCCTTCCTGGCTCGACGGGGTGGCCCGACGCCCACGACCAGAGCTGGCGCCCCGCCCGCAGTCGGCACCCGTGAACAGAGTGAACCTGCCCCGCCGTCGGCGGGCAGGCGACCGGTGCGGACAGGTCCGCGGCGGGCGTGCATCGGACGTGACCCCTTCTGTCGGCACGACACTTAATACGGCGGGGACTCCCCAAGGGATTGCCGATAAGGAAGGGACTTCCGTAGCTCCCACGTTTGGGGCTGGGCACGCGGCAGTTCAACTCAGTGGCCGGGCAGCGCGGGTGGCCGGGCAGCGCGGTGGCGGGGCAGCGCGGTGGCGGGGCAGCGCGGTGGCGGGGCGGCACGCCCGGCTGCTGGCGCCGGCTTGCCGTGCCGCACCGCGATCTGTATGTTAGTCACTAACATGTTAGTAACTAACAAAAGGAGATCCGGTGGGGGCAGCTAGAGATCCAGTGGGGACAGCTAAAGATCCGGTAGGGACAGCTAAGGACGGCCTGGGTGGGGCGGCCAAGTGGTGGATGCTGGCGGTGACGTGCCTGTCGGTGGCCGTGGTGAGCCTCGACCTCACGGTTTTGAACATCGCGCTGCCGTCGATCTCGGCCGCGCTGCACGCCGGGACCGCCGACCTGCAGTGGATCGTCGATGCGTACTCGCTCGCGTTCGCCGGCGTCATGCTGTCGGCCGGGGTGATCGGCGACCGGGTCGGCCGCAGGCGCGTGCTGCTGGCGGGGCTGGCGGTGTTCCTGGCCGCGTCGGTCTGGTGCGCGTTGGCAACTTCGGTGGGCGAGCTGATCGCGGGACGGGTGCTGATGGGGCTGGGCGCGGCGACCGTGTTCCCGCTCTCGCTGGCGATCACATCGGCGGCGTTCGGCGACGACGAGCGTCCACGGGCGATCGGCATCCTCACCGCCGCGGTCGCGCTCGGGCTGCCGCTCGGCCCGGTCCTGGGCGGCGTGCTGCTGCAGCACTTCGCGTGGAATTCGGTGTTCTGGATCAACGTGCCCGCGGTCGGCCTGACCCTGGCGGCCGCGTTCTTCGTGGTGCCCGAGTCACGCAATCCGGCCGCGCCGCCGCTTGACGTTCCGGGCCCGCTGCTGTCGGCGGCGGCGGTTACGAGCCTGGTCTGGGGGGTGATCAACGGGCCCGAGCACGGCTGGGCGGCCCCGGCGACCTGGGCGCTGCTGGCCGGGTCGGCGGTGCTGTTCGCCGCCTTCGGTCTCCGCCAGCGGCGGGCCGCGCACCCGCTCATCGACCCGGCGCTGTTCCGGGACCGACGGTTCACCGGGGGCACCGTCGCGACCATCGGCGTCTCGGTGGCGCTGTTCGCGATCCTGTTCACGGTTCCGCAGTACCTGCAGAGCGCGCTCGGCGATGACCCCCTCAGCGCGGGCCTGAGGCTGCTCCCGATGATGGCCGGGCTGCTGGTCGCGGGCGGCGCGGCCAGCGCGGCGGTGCGGGTGGCCGGCACCAGGCTCACCGTGACCGGCGGGCTGGCGCTGCTGGCGGCGGGGCTGGCGGTGCTGAGCCAGGTCCACCTGGCCACCGGGTACGCGGTGGTGGCGACCGGGCTGGCGCTGTGCGGGCTTGGCACCGGCGCGGCCATTGCCGCCGCGATGGACGCGGTGATGGCCGCCGTCGGCGGCGATGAGGCGGGCGCGGGCGCCGCCGTCAACAGCACGCTGCGCCAGGTCGGCGGGGCGATCGCGGTCGCCGTGCTCGGCAGCGTGCTGTCGGCCGGCTACGCCGAGAGCCTGCGCCTCGCCCTCGCCGCGCTGCCTGCCGGTGATGCGGCCGCCGCCCGCGCCTCCATCGCCGGCGCCGTCCAGGTCGCCGCGCGGCTGCCGTCCGGCGGCTGGCTGCGGGCCGCGGCGGGCGCGGCGTTCCTGCACGGCATGGCCGTCGTCATGCTCAGCTGCGCAGGCCTCGCCGCGGTCACCGCCCTGACCAGCCTGCGCTATTTGCCCGGCCGCGTCGCCGCGCCCGCCGGCGAAGCCGCCGGCGGCCGGGCGTCCTCCGACGGCCCGGCGTCGCCGCAACCACCCGCCGGCGCGACCCCGGCGACCGATACGCGACGATGAACGGGTGACCGAACCAGGACCGGACTGGCGGCAGCGCAAGAAGGCGGAAGCCCGCTACCGCATACGCGACGATGAACGGGTGACCGAATCCACCGAACCAGGACCGGACTGGCGGCAGCGCAAGAAGGCGGAGACGCGCGACCGGATCCGCGGCTGCGCGCTGCGGCTGTTTCTCGAGCGGGGCTACGACGCCACCACCGTCGAGCAGATCGCGGCGGCGGCGGGGGTCTCGCACATGACGTTCTTCCGCTACTTCCCGGCCAAGGAGGACGTGGTCCTGTCCGACAGCTACGACCCGCTGATCGCGGCCCGGCTCGAGCAGACCCCCGCCACCTGGCCGCTCCTCCAGCGGATCCGCGCCGTCCTGGTGCAGGGGCTCGCGCAGGTGTACGAGGCCGACCGCGACACCCTGCTCGCGCAGAACAAGCTGATCGCGGCGACGCCCGCGCTGCGCGACCGGCTCTGGGCGGACCAGATCGCCACCCAGCAGTTCTTCCTCGATGTCCTCGTCGGCGCAGAGCCTGACCACCGTCCCAGCCTGCAGGCCAGGGTCACCGTGGCGGCCTGCCTGGCCGCGGCAAGCACCGCCATCCTGGCCTGGGTCGAGAACGACGGCACGCCCGAACTCCCCGAGCTGCTGGATCAGGCCTTCGAGACCCTGGCTCATCCCGAGTGACCCGCTTAGCCCTGCGAACGCGCAGGTGGCGGATAAGGCCCGGCCACGGTCCGTTCATTCGAATGAATTTGATTTGTCTCGCGCGCCATAATCAGCCCTGAGTTGTTGGTTGTTTGTTGATTGACAACATTCTTTGGGTGGTGAGACGGTGAAAATGGGCCGGTCAATGGTGGAGCCGGCCGGTTTAGGCGGAGGTGCGGCGTGCTCAAGGCGGAAGAGAACGAGATCCTGACCAGGGTGGGGCCGGGCACGCTGATGGGCGAACTGCTGCGCCGTTACTGGACGCCGGCCTGCCTGACGGCGGAGATCCCCGAGCCGGGGGGCGCGCCCGCGCGGGTGCGGCTGCTGGGCGAGAACCTGGTCGCCTACCGGGACAGTTCGGGGCGGGTGGGGCTGCTGCAGGAGAACTGCCCGCACCGCGGCGCGTCGCTGTACTTCGGGCGTAACGAGGGCGCCGCCCTCCGCTGCGTCTACCACGGGTGGGCGTTCGACACCGTCGGGCGCTGCGTGGACATGCCGAGCGAGCCGCAGCCGTTCTGCGACCGGGTCCGGATGAGGGCGTACCCCACCCACGAGTCGGGCGGGATCGTCTGGGCCTATATGGGACCGCGGGAGACGATGACGCCGTTCAGGGACTTCGGCACCGAGGGGCATGACGGGGCCGAGTTCATGGCGACGAAACAGGTGACGACCTGCAACTGGGTGCAGGCGATGGAGGGGAACCTCGACACCGCCCACATCTCCCATCTGCACCAGTTCGAGGGTATCGACGACATTCCCGATGACGGCTCGGACAAGCCCGGCTATCCGTCCAACGCGATGTCCTGGAAGTTCTGGCGGCACGACCGCGCGCCGCGGCTCGAACTGGAGGAGACCTGGTACGGATACCGTTATGCGGGCGTCCGGGCCACTCCCAACGGCAATACCCATGTGCGCGTCACCGCCTATGCGGTGCCCTATTCGACGATGGTCGCCAGCATCCCGTTCAGCGTGGGGCACGGAATGTTCGTGCCGATCGACGACGAGAACTGCTGGCGCTATTTCGTCGCGCCCAAGGTCAGGCCCAACCCGCGCAACCTCGGCGGCGCCAACCTCTTCTCGCTCGCTCCGTTCTCGACGCCGATATCGGCCTACACCGACGGCATCATCCCCCGCCGCTACACCGCCGAGAACGACTACCTGATCGAACGCGACACCGAGCGCACCGGCATCTTCAGCGGCGTCTCCGACTTCGTCAGCCAGGATCTGATGGTGACCGAGTCGATGGGGCCGATCTACGACCGGACCCAGGAGCAGCTCGGCTCCACCGACCGGGCGATCAGCCGGATGCGGCACATCCTGATCTCGGCCGCCAAGGGCCTGGCCGAGGGCAAGACGCCGCCTGCCGTGGACGGGGGGCTTGACTACACGTCAATCCGCGGCGCGGAGAAGATCCTCGAGCCGGGGGAGGACTGGCGCCTGCTCGGCACCGACGACGACCCGGTTGTCCAGGAGGCGCTCGGCTACCCGACCACGGGCGGCTGACCGTCGGCCGGCTCATCGGCGACTAGCTCATCACCCGGCTGTCGTTGGCCGGCCGGCCGGCCGGCGGATGGCAAGTTCGCGTCCAGCAGGGTGGTGGCGCCCGCCACCCGCGTCCGCGCGTCCTCCGTCCGCTGGCGCAGGCGGTCGAGCGACTCGCCGTCGCCGTAGGGGACGGCGGCCTCCACCCGCTCGCTCGCCTGCACCTCGGGCAGATCCATCACCGTGTCGACCAGGGTGGTCCGGTCGCCCCGGCGCGCGTGCTCGTTCTTGGCGTGCATCGACGTCCGGACGGTGCCCACCGGGCCGAGCGCCGTCGTCACCTCCGCCTCGGCGACGACGAGGTCGTCCGCATTCTTGATCTCGACGTGACGTGGTTTCTCCGGGGTGGTCATGGGTCTTCTCCTGGCTTCGCTCGTCCTGGCAAGACCACAGGCCCGGTGTTTGACCTGCTCTTGTCTGGCCTGCCCAGTCGCGATGTGACGAAACGAACATCCGCCAGGAAGGCGGGATCAGCTGTCCTTGCCCGGCATGACTTCCTTGACCTTGGCCGATCTGCAATATTGCCACCGCCCCAGGGGCATGCAGGCCCACGGCATAGGATCGCGCACCATGGAGCAGCGAGTTCTTGGTAAGACTGGCCGGGCCGCCTCGATCGTCGGCCTCGGCACCTGGCAGCTGGGCGCGGACTGGGGTTCGGTGACCGAATCGGACGCGCTCGCGGTGCTGCGCGCCGCCGTCGAGTCCGGCGTCACGTTCCTCGACACCGCCGACGTGTACGGCGACGGGCGCAGCGAGCGGATCATCGGGCGGTTCCTGGCCGACAACCCCGGGCACGACATCGTCGTCGCCACCAAGATGGGCCGGCGGGTCGAGCAGGTCCCTGAGAACTACACCCTGGCGAACTTCCGCGCCTGGACCGACCGGTCCCGCGCCAACCTCGGCGTTGACCGGCTGGACCTCGTCCAGCTGCACTGCCCGCCGACGCCGGTCTACTACTCCGACGCGGTCTACGACGCGCTGGACGCGCTGGTGGCACAGGAGCGGATCGCTGCGTACGGGGTCAGCGTGGAAACCTGCGAACAGGCGCTGGCCGCGATCGCGCATCCGGGCGTCGCCACCGTCCAGATCATCTTCAACGCGTTCCGCCGCAAGCCGCTTGACCAGGTACTGCCCGCGGCGACGGCGGCCGGGGTAGGCATCATCGTCCGCGTGCCGCTCGCGTCCGGGCTGCTGTCCGGCCGGTACACGCTGGACACCGTCTTCGCCGCCAACGACCACCGCAACTACAACCGCCACGGCGAGGCGTTCGACGTCGGCGAGACGTTCTCCGGGGTGGACTACGCGACCGGCGTGCGAGCGGCCGAGGAGTTCGCCGCCATCGTGGCCGAACCAGACGCCTTCGACGCCCCCGCCGCCCAGCCGGCGACCACGCCTCGCCCGGCGACGGCCGCTCAGCCTGGGGCGACGGCTCGGCCTGCGGCGACGGCCCAAGCGGCGACGACGGCCCAGGCGGCGCTGCGCTGGGTGACCCAGCAGCCCGGCGTCACCACCGTCATCCCCGGCGCGCGCAACCCCGAGCAGGCACGGCAGAACGCGGCCGCCGCCGCCCTCCCGCCGCTCAGCGAGCACGCCCTCCGCCAGATCGAGGAACTCTACGACAAGTACTTCCGCGCAGAGATCCACTCCCGCTGGTAAACCGCCCACCACGCCCCAGACTCCAGCCCGCGGCTGATAGGGCTGACCCCGGGAGCTTTTCGGCCTGGGGCTTATGGGGCGTCTGGTGGGGGTGAGAGGGAAACGCGCGGGGCTGGGGGCATGCGGCCCGGGCGCATTTTACTGGGAGCATTATCGTGTGCAGTTTGGGGCTCTCCGCGACCCGAAGGGCACACGATCATGACAATGCGGAATTTGCTCACCTCTGCGGCAGGCATTTCTCGCTGATGGGGCTGCAAGTCGCAACTTGCCATTAGTTAGGGCTGGACAAATCCGGCAAAACGGATGGTGAGGCTTTGAGTTAGGAGTCGTCGTCGGCGGCCCTTTTGAGGGTTGCGAACCAGCGGCCGTCCGAGGACCAGGTCTCGCCTCGGGACAGGCCGGCCTCGGTGGCAAGGCCGGCCAGTTGGTCCACGCCCACGTACGCCCACGGGAGCCAGTCGCCGGCCTGCTGCCCGTGCCTGAACCTGACCTGTTCGCGCCGAAGTTCCTGGCCCGGCGGCTGCACCTCCACCAGCGCCTGCCCGCGCGGCGCGAGCAGTTCGGCTACCCGGCTCAGCAGCGCCACCGGGTCGCCGCCGATGCCGATGCTCCCGTCGGCCAGCAGCACGATCATCCAGCGGCCGGTCCCTGGCACCCGGCTGAACACGTCCCGCTGTAGCGTGAGCGCGCCCGTCGACTGGGCGAGGCGCACGGCCTGCGGGGTGACGTCGATGCCGAGCGCGGGCACGCCGCGCTCGGCCAGCGCCATGGTGAGCCGCCCAAGTCCGGGACCCACGTCAAGGGTCGGGCCGCCGCACCGGTCGATGATCGAGGCGTCACCGGGACGCAGCTGCAGCCAGTCGCCCGCCCACAGCGGCGTGGTACTTCCGTCCGCGTGCTCGATCTCGGCCTGCGCGTCCCCGCCGATCTGGGTCTGCGTGCGCAAGTCGAGATCGGCCTGCGCGCGGCCGGTGAGGGCCTGCCAGTACAGTGCGCCGATCACGCTGGTTCTCTCCCGGCGAAGAAAAGGCAAGTCAAGGACACCTGCCAGTCTTACCGGGTCAGCCGGATCGGTCGAGCGGAACCGGCGGGTCCCTCACGATTTCGTCATCGGCCTTACGGTGTTGTGACCATTTAGCCCTGTTCATCGCCGGTTTAGTGGCTGGCAGACTTAACGTATAACCGTGAGCGATACCCGATTTGCCCCGCCGGGCCCCCTGAGCCGGACGGCGTCATGACCGGCAGCCAGCTTGATCTGCCCGGCCGGATCGTCGTGGTCGATGACGACCCGACCGTGTCCGATGTGGTCGAGCGTTACCTGGTGCGCGATGGCCACAGCGTGCAGAGCGTGCGCGACGGCTACCAGGCACTCCGCCTGATCGCCGAGCGGCCCCCTGACCTGGTGGTGCTTGACCTGATGCTGCCCGGCATCGACGGTCTTGAGGTCTGCCGGCGACTCCGCGAGCGATGGCCCATCCCGGTCGTGATGCTGACCGCGCTTGGCGACGAGAACGACCGGCTGGCCGGGTTCGAGATCGGCGCCGACGACTACGTGACCAAGCCGTTCAGCCCGCGCGAGCTGGCGATGCGGGTCCGCTCGGTGCTTCGCCGCGCCCGCAGCAGCGGGCTGCCGGACAAACCCGACCAGGGGGTCATCGCCAACCGGGGGCTCTCCGTCGACCTGGCCGCGCACGAGGTCAGGATCAGCGGCAAGCTGATCCAGCTCACCTCGCGCGAATACGACCTGCTCCTTTTCCTGATGCGCAACCCGAGGCAGGCGTTCACCAGGGAGCAGCTGCTGAGCGAGGTCTGGGGCTGGACGTTCGGCGACACCTCGACAGTCACCGTGCACGTGCGGCGACTCCGGGAGAAGCTGGAGTCCGATCCGACGATGCCCCGCCGGATCGTCACCGTCTGGGGCGTCGGCTACCGCTACGAGCCGGAGCCGTCATGACCGCGGGCATAGTCGCCGCGCCCGCCGGAACCGGAGCCGGAACCGGAACCGCTACGCCGCACCTGGCCGACCTGCTGCAAGGCGTGCAGCCGAGCGACCTCGTGCACATCCTGGCGTGGGTCGGCGGGGCGGTGGTGCTGACGGCCATCCTGGGGGCAGTCGCCGTGCGGACGCTCGCGCGGCGGTCCGTGTACCTCCAGGTCGCGCTGATCGCGGCGGTGTGCGTCATCACCGCGATGATCACCACCGGCGAGATCGCCACGATCATGCTGTCGCCCGGCGATCGCGTGGTGATGCTCGAGCTGATGGGCATCTCCGGTATCGCCAGCCTCGCGGTCGCGCTGATCGTGGGCCGCTCCATCGGGCGGGCGAGCAAGGCGCTGCTCACCTCGGTCCAGCAGGTCGGCGAGAGCGGGTTCTACACGCCGCCAGAGACCCCGCTCCCGTCCGAGCTGGCCGGGCTTTCCGAGGGACTGAGCGAGGCGCACGACAAGCTCGGCCAGGCGCGGGCGCGCCAGCAGGCGCTCGAGGCGAGCCGCCGCGAGCTGGTCGCCTGGGTCAGTCACGACCTGCGCACACCGCTGGCGGGGCTGCGCGCGATGGCTGAGGCGCTCGAGGACCAGGTGGTGACGGACCCGTTTGAGGTCAGCCGCTATCACTCGCAGATCCGGATCGAGACCGAGCGCCTCGCGGTGATGATCGATGACCTCTTCGAGCTGTCTAAGATCCACGCCGGCGCCCTGCGGCTGTCGCCGCGCGTGGTCGGCCTCGAGGACGTGGTGGCCGAGGTCGTCGCGAGCGCCGAGCCGGTCGCGCGGGCGAAACGGGTCCGGCTCACCGGGTCCGCCGTCCGGGGCATGCCGGTGCTGATCGACAGCGCCGAGTTCGGCCGCGCGGTCAGGAACCTGATGATCAACGCGATCAGGCACACGTCGCCCAACGGGACCATCGAGGTGCTGGGCGAGATTCGGTCGGGGATGGCCTGCGTCAGCGTGGCCGACGAGTGCGGCGGCATCCCGCCGGACGATCTGGACCGGGTCTTCGACGTGGCGTTCCGGGGCGAGAGCGCGCGCACCCCGGACCCGTCCGGCGGCGCCGGGCTCGGGCTGTCCATCGCCCGCGGCATCGTCGAAGCCCACTCCGGCGAGATCAGCGTGCGCAACACCGGACCCGGCTGCGAGTTCGTGATCATGCTCCCGCTGGCCTACCCGGCCCCGAGCGCCGTGTCCCGCCCGGCACCGTCGCGGGCCGCCCGGGCGGTCCAGGCCGGGCGCTGACGCGCTCGTGGTCGTCACATTTCCGTAAGGCCGGAAACCGGGTCAATTCGCCCCGACCCGGCTAGCGTCGGCGCCATGGAGACTGGTAACGAAACCCAGGTCATCGTCATCGCCGAGGCCCCGGTCCCCGGCTTGGTCAGGGCGGGGCTGACTCCGCCGCTGCGCCCCGAGGCGGCGGCGCTGGTCGAGGCGGCGGCGCTGGCCGACACGCTCGACGTGGTGGCGGCCACGCGGGCCGCCCGGCGGGTGATCGCGCTCGATGGCGCGCCCGGCCCCTGGCTGCCCCGCGGGTTCGACGTCATCAGCCAGCGCGGCGGCGGGCCGGACGAGCGGCTGGCAGCGGCGTTCGCGGACGCCCACGCGGCCGCGCCGCTGCCGATGGTGCTCATCGGGACGGACACCCCGCAGGTAACCATGGACATGCTCGCCGACGCGGTCGCGTCGCTTGAATCCGGCGAGGCCGACGCGGTCTTCGGCCCGGCCACCAACGGCGGGTTCTGGCTGCTCGGCCTGCGCCGGCCGGACCGGTCGCTGTTGGCCGGCGCTCCGATGTCGTCGCCGGAGGCGGGCCGGATCGTGCTCGAGCGCCTGGCCGGGGACGGGCTGCGGGTCGCGCTCGCACCGCGGCTGACCGCCGTGAGCGCCTTCGACGGGGCCGAGCAGGTGGCGAGCGAGATCCCGGCCTCGCGCTTCGCCACCGCCTTCGCCTCCTCCGCCAGCGGCCTGAGCGCGGCCTGAGAGAAGTGAACCGCTGACCCCCTCGCGCAGTCGCGCAGATGGGGTCAGCGGTCCACGGTTACCGCGTTCCAGTCAGGCCGCCGTCAGGGGCAGGCCGCTGTCAGGCAGGCCGCTGTCAGGCAGGCCGCCGTCAGGGCAGCCGCAGCAGCCCGGTTCGGTCAGGCGACCGGGCCGATGACGGTGACGAGCGACCCGTAGGTGAGGTAGTTATAGGCGTCTTCGGCAACGCCGGGGCCGTCCCCGTTGTAGGGAAGCTCGACGCAGCCGAGCGACTGGTACCACCCGTAGCTGCCGCGGGGGAAGGCGTGCACGGCGTCGCCGCCGTGGAAGTACGACGCCCAGTACACCGTGTCGTCGTACTTGGTGCCGTCCGGGTTGAGGCCCTGCATCTGCGTGACCGTGTACTTCAGGTAGACCGGGAAGGTGCCGTCCGAGGTCGGCGAGGCCGGGATGCCGGTGTTGGCCGGGGTCTCAAGTACCCGCTTGCCATCGTGCCAGACCTGCAGCGACTCGTTTGACTCGCCCTGGGTGGTCAGCGCGTAGCTGTAGCCGTTCGGGTTGGTCTCGTCCTTGGCCACGGCCTTCAGCAGCTTCGTCCAGACCTCCGGCCCGGCGATGCCGTCCATCGTCAGCCCCTGGTTGAACTCGAAGGCGCGGATCGCCCCGTTGACCAGGATGTTGTCCGTCCCGGCGGACCACTGGCTGGTCAGCTCGCGCGGGTAACCGGACTGGAAGGCGAAGGTGCCGGCCGGCGCGTCGTAGGCCGCGGCGAGCTGCGCGTTCGCGTCCGAGTCGGCGATGGTGCCCGTCGCCGCGTCGTCCGGCGTCCAGGTCAGCGGCAGGTAGCCGAGCTGCGCGAGCAGTTCCTGCAGACGCAGCGTGGAGTAGGAACCAGTGGTGAACGAGGTGACCGAGGTCTTCTTTAGCGTGCCGGCCGACGCCGCCGCTGCCAATATGCCGTCCTGTCCGCCCGGGACCTTCACCCGCACGGTCGTGTCGGCCGCATATCCAGAGGTGGGGGTGAACGTCGCCGTGTCACCGGACACCTGCCAGCTGCCCGCGACCGACGGGGAGAGCGTCGGCAGCGGGGTCTGCGGCGACAGCGCGGACGAGAACTTCACCGTGACCGGGTCGGCGCCGTTAACGTGGCCCCCGGCCGGGGTGACGGAGACCAGCCTCAACGGGGCGACCGGTGCCGCCTTCTTCTTCGTCACATGCTTGGTCACCGGTTTGCTGTCGCTAACGTTCGCGAGCGTCTCATGGCCGGACGACGTGGATGCCGTCGCAGCGAACGCGCAGCCCGCTACGAGTACCGCGGTCGCCGCGAGCGCGGTCCCCGTGATCACTCGATGCCGGAGCAGTGCGGCGCCGACCCGGCCCGCACCACTCGAACTCCCCAAGAACGACACAGCTCGGTTCTCCTCGTTGATCGGCCAGACCGATGGCCCCGGTACACCTGAGCGTGTTTTGTCTCACACGTCGCAGCAAAAGGCGAAGAGAGGGTCGCGACGCGTGGGTGAACGAGGGGCGTTCAAAGTCTAGGGTCAATACCTGTCAAATTAGGAAACTTCGGATCACGGCTCTATACATATACCTATCTAACCTACGTACGCATATCTAGACGTTCATCCCCGGCAAGAGGTTGCAGCCCCGGCCCGCCTGCGGCGTAACGGTCGCGTAACAACTGCCCGTTCATGTCCTATCGTGGGGACCTGAACGTTACGTGGAGAGGTAGGTCGCAGTGAGCTCCGTATTCGTGGTGGATGCCTGCCGGACGCCCATCGGCAAGGTCAAGGGAGCGCTGGCCGAGGTACGCCCCGACCACCTCGCGGCCGACATCCTCAAGGCGCTCATCGCGCGTAACAGCCGCCTCGACGTCACCACCATCGACGACGTCTACTGGGGCGCCGCGAACCAGGCGGGCGAGGACAACCGGAACGTGGCCAGGATGGCGGTGCTGCTGGCGGGCCTCCCGGTGGAGATCCCTGGCGCGACCGTGAACCGGCTCTGCGGCTCAGGCATGGAGGCGGTCAGCGACGCGGCCAGGGCGATCGCGGCCGGCGACGCCGACATCTGCGTGGCCGGCGGCACCGAGTCGATGACCCGGGCCCCGTTCGTCGTCCAGCGCAGCGGCGACGCCTGGGCGCGGTCGCTCGAGACCGCGGACACCCGCCTCGGCTGGCGGCTGGTGAGCCCCCGCATGCAGGAGCTTTACCCGCCGATCAGCCTGGGCGAGACGGCCGAGAACGTGGCCGACAAGTACGGCATCACCCGCGACCGGCAGGACGAGTTCGCGCTTCGCAGCCACCACCTGGCCGCCGCCGCCCGCGACGCCGGCCGGTTCGACGCCGAGATCGTCCCCGTCACCACCGCCGCTGGCGAGGTCGTCAGCGACGAGGGCATCAAGGGGTCGATCACGCTGGCGGAGCTGGCGGGCAAGCGGCCGGCCTTCCGTAAGGGCGGCACGGTCACTGGCGGTAACTCCTCGCCGCTCAACGACGGCGCCGCCGCGCTGCTGCTGATGTCGGAGGAGGCGGTCAAGGCGACCGGCGCGACCCCGCTCGCCCGGTACGTCGGCGCCTCCGCGGCCGGGGTGCACCCGGACTACATGGGCATCGGCCCGGTGCCCGCGATGCACCGGGCGCTCGCCCGGGCCGGCTGGCGGGTGGCGGACCTGGACCTGGTCGAGCTGAACGAGGCGTTCGCGGCCCAGTCCGTGGCCTGCGTCGATGAGCTGAAGCTGGACCCCGAGAAGGTCAACGTCAACGGCGGCGCGATCGCGATCGGCCACCCGCTCGGCTGCTCAGGCGCGCGGATCGTCACCACGCTGCTGCACGAGATGCGCCGCCGCGGCGTCGCCAAGGGCGCGGCGTCCATGTGCATCGGCGTCGGCCAGGGCATCGCCACCCTTTGGGAAGCCTGTTAACCAAGCGTGATGAATCGGATAAGTTTCGCTATCCACTCGATAACTGTTAAGTAACAGAGCTACGCTGGCTGCCACGACCTGAGGAGCGGAGGTGGCCAGCGTGACGCTGATCGAGGGCGGCTACGGCAATCACGGCGAAGCCGCGAAGCGCCGCGCGCAGACTCGCCGGGCCCGCAGCCGCCGGACCGCCCGCGCTGCCGCCCCGCTGCTCATCCCGCTCGCGCTGGCGCTCACCCTGGGCGTGATCCTGGCCGTCTCCTCCGGCACCCCCACCGCGCACGTGAACCAGCAGTCGACGTCCATCTCGACGCACCCTTGAGTAACCACCGTACGTTCAGCAAAATTCAAATTCTTTCCCCCTGAACGGACCGTTGCTTCGCGCTCTCCCGCATGTCGCAGAGTCCCGCCGCGCTCACCCCCACCTGGCGCAGAGTCCCGCTGCGCCAATAGGTTCGGTGCAGCGGGACTCTGCGCCGTAGCGGGTCTGTCGCTGTGACCCGTTGCGCTGATCCGGTCAGGCGGGGTGGTGCTGATTCGGTCAGGCGGCGAAGTAGTTGCCGGGGGACGACGTGTCCAGCGGAACGCTCCCGGTGTCGGCGGGGAGGCTCGACGGGTTGACGAGCGTGCTGCCGTCGGGGCCGGCCTCCACCGCCAGGTGGGTGGCGCTGCCGGCCAGGTACTGCTGCCACGACAGGAACCACTCGGTCCAGCCGTCGTCCCAGTTGCCGGACTTCGGGCTCGACTCGATCGTGATCGGGTCGCCCGGGATGGCCATCTGGTAGTAGGTCTCGGCGTCGGCCGGGGGCAGGTTCACGCACCCGTGGCTGACGTTGGTGGTGCCCTGGTCGACGACCGACCACGGGGCCGAGTGGTAGTAGTCGCCGCTGAAGGTGAACCGCACCGCCCAGTTGACGAGCTCGTTGTAGTAGCCGGCGGTTCCCTTGGTGCCGCCGATCATCCGCACCGGGTTGTTCTTCTGCACGGTCAGGTAGGTGCCGTCCGGGGTCGGCATGGTTTCCCGGCCGGTGGAGATCGGCCAGTTGTAGGTGAGCTTGCCGCCGACGTAGATCAGCGTCCGGTGGGTGCCGGTGTTGGCCACCGCGATGAGCGACTGGCCGATGGTGAACGACTGGGTGAGGTCGTGGACGCCGTACATCCCTGACGCGCCCTCGACGCCGTCCAGGTGACCGTCGAAGGTGACCGTGGTATCGGCCGGCCAGTAGTCCCGCGGCCGGAAGTCGAGCTGCTCGCTGCCGTCCCAGTACCACGCGCCGATGACCGGCTTGGACGTGGTGATCTGGAGCGACCGCTCGACCGCGGCCTTGTCGGTGATCGGGCTGCTGAAGGTCAGCATGATCGGCATGCCGACGCCGTAGGTAGCGCCGGCGCCCTCGTAGATCTCGGTCGCGAACGTGTCCGACGGGTTCGGCGTCCGGAAGCTGCTTGTCGCGGTCACCGGGTGGCCGTGGCCGTCGGTGCCGGTGGCGGTCACCGTGTAGGACGCGTCCGTGGGCAGCGCGTACGTGCTGCGCCAGCTCGTCGCGGCCGCGCT
>Ga0302314_10009577_pt1 | contig 17103 bp, 16 predicted proteins | sample III_Palsa_N2_3_FD_200533 | JGI IMG/M metagenome (GOLD analysis project Ga0302314, IMG submission 200533) | Peat permafrost microbial communities from Stordalen Mire near Abisko, Sweden - III_Palsa_N2_3 | ecosystem: Environmental > Terrestrial > Soil > Palsa > Peat permafrost | place: Sweden...
TGACCTTACCGTCGACCACGGTGCGGTACGGCGTCTCGATGAAGCCGTACTCGTTGACGCGGGCATAGGTGGCCAGGGCGCCGATCAGGCCGATGTTCGGCCCTTCCGGCGTCTCGATCGGGCACATGCGCCCGTAGTGGGACGTGTGCACGTCTCGCACTTCGAAGCCGGCGCGCTCACGCGATAGACCGCCCGGCCCGAGGGCCGACAGGCGTCGCTTGTGGGCCAGGCCCGACAAAGGGTTGTTCTGGTCCATGAACTGCGACAGCTGTGAGGTGCCGAAGAACTCCTTCACCGCAGCCACGACGGGGCGGATGTTGATGAGTGTCTGCGGCGTGATGGCCTCGACGTCCTGGGTGGTCATGCGCTCGCGCACGACCCGCTCCATACGCGACAGGCCCACACGGACCTGGTTCTGGATGAGCTCGCCGACCGAGCGGATGCGCCGGTTGGCGAAGTGGTCCTGGTCGTCGATGCGGTAGGTCGACTCGCCGTCGGCCATGTGCTGGGCCAGGTGGAGCATGTAGGTGGCCGACGCCAGGATCTCGGACGGCGACAGCACCGACTGGTTCGGGGCGGGCTTCTCGATCTCGATGCCGAACAGGTCCGAAAGCCGGTCGATCTCCGGGCCGAGCTTGCGGTTCAGCTTGTAGCGGCCGACCCGGGTGAGGTCGTAGCGCTTCGGGTTGAAGAAGGCGTTCTCGAAGTAGACGCGTGCAGCCTCGGCCGACAAGGGCTCGCCGGGGCGGGCGCGCTTGTAGATCTCGAGGAGGGCCTCCTCGCGGGTCGGAGCCAGGTTGCGCTCCTTCTCCCACTGCCCCTCGAGGAAGTCGAAGTGACGCACGAAGCGGTCCAGGAAGGCCTCGTCGCCGTATCCGAGGGCGCGCAGGAGCACGAACAGGGAGAGGCGGCGCTTGCGGGCGACGCGGCAGCCGGCGGTGACGTCCTTGCCCGGCTTGGCCTCGATGTCGAGCTCTATCCACTCACCCCGGTACGGGTGGATGGTGCCGGTGAAGACCGTCTTGGCGTCACGGCCGGGCTGGAAGATGACGCCCGGTGAGCGCACCAGCTGCGACACGACGACACGCTCGGTGCCGTTGACGATGAAGGTGCCCCGGTCGGTCATCATCGGGAAGTCCCCCATGAAGACCGTCTGCTCCTTGATCTCACCCGTGGTGGCGTTGAGGAAGCGGGCGCGCACGAAGACGGGCGCCGCGTAGGTCATGTCCTTTTCCTTGCACTCCTCCACCGAGAACTTCGGCGGTGGGCGCAGGTCGGCGTCCGTGGGGTCGAACTCGAGCTCCAGGCTCAGTTGCCCGGTGAAGTCCTCGATCGGACTGATGTCGTGGTAGGCCTCGGCAAGGCCCTTGTCGAGGAACCATTGGAACGAATCGCGCTGAATGGCGATCAAGTCAGGAAGCGGGAGAGCCTCGTTGATATTGGCGAACGAAACACGTTCGGGACTGCGGGACCGTGAGGGCAACGGTCAACTCCTCCCAGGAAAGATGCGGCGGGTGAGGGCGGTACTGCGAATCGGGACGGACGAGGACGGGACGGGACAGAAAGGACGGGACGGGACGGCAGGATCGGGAATCAGGGCTTCGCGGGCGCGCGCCGATACCGAGGAATTACGGAATCGAAGACACGGAGACGCACGGCAACCGTGCATCTTATCGTGGGGCGTGCCTGAACACAACCCTTTTGGCCTGGTCGGCCGAACGGGCTGCGCCCGGGGTCCCCGACAGGGTAAAGGTGCCCTCCCCCGCAGTCAAGGATCCTGGTCAAAGGGCCAGGTCAGGACGGGTGTCCCGCCTGGCCCCCCGACCGGGAGCTACTTGATCTCGACCGTGGCCCCGGCGCCCTCGAGGGCGGCCTTTGCCTTCTCGGCGTCTTCCTTGTTGGCCTTCTCGAGGACAGGCTTGGGGGCCGCCTCGACCAGGTCCTTGGCCTCCTTGAGGCCCAGGCTGGTGAGGGCGCGCACCTCCTTGATGACCTGGATCTTCTTGTCGCCGGCCGCCGTGAGGATGACGTCGAAGTCCGACTTCTCCTCTTCGCCGCCACCGGCGTCGCCACCGGCCGCCGGGGCTGCCGCCGCAGCGACGGCCACGGGCGCGGCCGCCGTCACGCCGAAGCGCTCCTCGAAGTCCTTCAACAGCTCACTCAGCTGAATCACCGAGAGCTCGGCGATCCCGTCGAGGATCTCTTCTTTGGTCAGGGTTGCCATCTGCCTGGCCTTCCTTTCTTTGCTTCGGTCTTGGTTGGTTCGGTTACGTGATCTTGATCTGGACTACTCGGAAGCCTCTGGGGCGGCCGGGGCCGCCGCCTCTGCTGCCGGCTCCGCCTCTCCAGCGGCCTCCACCGGCTCCGCCGCGGCAGTCTCCGCTTCGGCCGGTGCGGCTTCGGCTGTGGTTGCGGCCTCGGTCGGGGCGGCGGCCTCCTCCGAGGCGGGCTCCTCGGCGACCGGGGCGTCCTCGGCCGGTAGCGTCTCCCCGCCGGCCTGCCGCTGCTCTACCAGCGCGGACAGCCCGTAGGCCAGGTTGCGCGGCAGCGCCTGCAGGAGGCCGGCCATCTGCTGCATCGGGGCGGCCAGGGCACCGGCCAGGCGGGCCAGGAGCACCTCGCGGGGCGGCAGGTCGGCCAGCGCGGCCAGGTCGCCCGACGAGAGCAGCGACCCGTCGGCCAGCCCGCCCTTAATGACCAGGAGGGGGTTGGCCCGGGAGAAGTCGCGCAGCGCCTTGGCCACCGCACTGATGTCGCCCTGCACGAAGGTCAGCGCGCTCGGGCCGCTCAGGTACTCCGAGAGCGGCTGGTACTCGCCACCGTCGATGGCCAGGCGGACCAGCGTGTTCTTGAAGATCCGATAGTCGCCCCCGGCCGCCGTGAGCGAGATGCGGAGCTCGGCCAGCTCGGCCGTGGTCAGGCCGCGGTACTCGCTGACGATGGATGCCGTCGCCTCGCCCATGCGCGTCTTGACCTCGGCGACGACCTCGACCTTGTGGGCCCTCTGTGCATTCTGCGTTGCCATCGGTGTCCTCCACCGGACTCAATGGCCCGGAAGCGGGCCAGAGTCTCTGGTGCGGTGCGACGGCACAGGCCGGGGTGTCCCGGCGTGCACGGTGTCGCCTCGTCAGGCCGGCCCGTTCGGGCCGCTTCGGCACCCAGGGGTGCACCGGAGGTCTCTGGCGTATCGGATTCAGTGCTCACCAACACGGAGGCGGTGAGCTGTGCGGGGAAAGCGTAGTACGACGGCCGGAGTTGTTCCGACCGCGTGGGCGATCAGGCCCGCCGGGAGAGCGATCAGGCCGAGACGGCCAGCTCCTCTTCGGTGTAGCGGGCCTTCGCCGGGTCGATGCGGACCCCGGGGCTCATGGTGGTCGAGATGGTCAGCGACAAGAAGTAGCGACCCTTCGACGAGGCCGGTTTGGCCCGCTGGAGCTCGTCGACCACGGCGCGGATGTTGGCCACCAGCTGGTCGGCGGTGAAGGAGGCCTTGCCAACCCGGATGTGCACGTTGCCCACTTTGTCGGTGCGGTACTCGACCCGGCCGCCCTTGAACTCGGCCACCGCCTTGCCGACGTCGGTGGTGACGGTCCCGGTCTTGGGGTTCGGCATCAGGCCGCGGGGCCCGAGGACCCGGCCCAGCGTGCCGACCTGTCCCATCAGGTCAGGCGTGGCGATGGCCACGTCGAAGTCGAGGAAGCCACCGTTGATTTTCGCCACGAGGTCGTCGGCGCCGACCTCGTCGGCACCGGCGGCGCGGGCCTCGGCTGCTGCCTCACCGGCGGCAAAGACCGCCACCCGCTCGGTGCGGCCCGTGCCCGACGGGAGCGAGAGCGTGCCGCGGACGATCTGGTCCGCCTTGCGGGGGTCGACCCCCAGCCGGACGGCGAGCTCGACCGTCTCGTCGAACTTGGCGCTGGCCAATCCCTTGACCAGCTCGACGGCCTCGACCACGCCGTGCATGGACTCGCGGTCCGCCTTGGTCAGGCTCTCCTTGTACTTCTTGCCGTGTTGGGTCATCTTCTTCTCTCCTCGTCCCGACCGGACCGCTACCCGGCAACCTTGATGCCCATGGAGCGTGCCGTGCCGGCGACCTGCTTCTTGGCTGCATCGAGGTCGCTGGTGTTGAGGTCGGCGAGCTTGGTGGTGGCGATCTCGGCCAGCTGGGCGTCGGTGATGGTCCCGACCTGCTCACGGCCGGCGGTGGCCGCGCCCTTGTCGAGGCCGGCGGCCTGGCGCAGCAGGACGGGCGTGGGCGAGGTCTTCAGCACGAAGCTGAACGACCGGTCCTCGTAGATCGTGATGTCGACGGGGATCACCTGACCCCGCATGCTCTCGGTGGCCTGGTTGTACTGCTTGCAGAATTCCATGGTCTGCACCCCGTGTGGACCCAGCGCCGTGCCGACGGGCGGCGCCGGCGTGGCCGAACCGGCCTCGAGCTGGATCTTCACTACGGCGAGCACCTTCTTCTTCGGTGGCATCGTCCTTGTTCTCCTTCTTCGTTCTTTGCGTTCTTTGCGTTCTTTGCGTTCTTGCGTTGTCCGGCCGGACGCCTAGAGCTTGGCGACCTGGCTGAACTCGAGCTCGACCGGGGTCTCCCGGCCGAAGATGTTGACCAGCACCTTGAGCTTGAGCTGGTCCTCGTTGATCTCTGAGATCTGACCCGAGAAGTCGGCGAAGGGCCCTTCCTTGACCCTGACCGTCTCGTTGACCTCGTACTCCAGGCGGGCCCGCGTCCGCTTGGGCGCACCGCCGGGACCACCCTCGACCTTCACCTGAAGGATGTTCTCGACCTCGCGCCGCGACAGCGGCGTCGGCTTGGTCCCCGGGCCCACGAAACCGGTCACGCCGGGCGTGTTGCGAATGGCACCCCAGGTGTCGTCGTCGAGGTCGCACCGCACCAGCAGGTAGCCCGGGAACACCTTCTTCTGGACGGTGACCTTCTTGCCGCCCTTGAACTCGTCGACGTCCTCCATGGGGATGACGACCTCGAAGACGCGGTCCTCGATGCCGCGGGAGGCGACGACGTTGCCCATGTTCGAACGGACCTTGTTCTCGTAGCCCGAGTAGGTGTGCACGACGTACCAGCGACCCGGCCGGTCGTACGGGCTCTCGACCGGGAGCGGCTCTTCCTCTTCGTCGTCCTTGACCCAACCACCGAGCTCGCCGTCCTCCTCGGCGGCGTCCTGGCCGTCGGTGGCGTCGAGCACGAGGTCCGGCTCGGCTGTTGCTGTTGCAGTCTCGAGTGCGATCTCTTCCACGATTTCCTCTGCGATCTCTTCAACCACCGCCTCTTCGATCGCCTCGAGCACGGCTTCTTCCACGATTTCCTCGACGATCTCTTCGATCACCGCTTCCTCCACCACCTGGTCCGGGCTCACAGCCGCCTCCTCGGGGGCCACGTCGGCCACGTCGCGTTCCACTTCTTCTGCCCCATCGGGCGTCACATCGCTCATGCCGCGCTACTTCGTGAAGAGAAGCGTGACGAGCTTCCCGAAGGCGAGGTTCAAGGCGAAGATCAACGCGATCATGATGATCAGCGTCGTCAACACGACCGACGTGTAGTTGATGAGCTCGGACCGTGAGGGCCAGGCCACCTGGCGCATCTCGTCGCGCACCTCGCGGACGAACTGCACCGGCGTCGTGCGCTTGCGACCGGGTTGCCGGCTCCGCGGTTGGCGCGCCGCACCCGACGAACTCGCCGGGGCTTTCCGGGTAGCAGGAGACCCATCGGCCTCCATCTGCCCTTGGCGCTGCATCAAGCGCTTGGTCTCGCGGTTCACGGCTCTTGCCTCACATGCTTCGTTGTCGGGTGGCTACGTCCGGGGCAGGGCAGGAGGGACTCGAACCCCCAACCGCCGGTTTTGGAGACCGGTGCTCTACCAGTTGAGCTACTGCCCTCGGTGGGGTGCCTTCGGTTGCCCTCAAGCTGGTCGTTCTTCCCCCTGACCTGGGGATCGGCCTGCCAGAGTAGCACCGGCAGGCTCGGGTTGGCTCAGCGGGTCTCCTTGTGCAGGGTGTGCTGGCGGTCCCAGCGGCAGAACTTCTTCATCTCGATCCGCTCGCGGTCGTTCAGCTTGTTCTTTGTGGTGATGTAATTCCGCCGCTTGCACACCTCACAGGCCAGGGTGACCTGGACCCTCTTCTCGTTCTTGGCCATCTTCAGTCCTTCCTGCTGGAACCTGCTCTGCCCGGGGCCGACCTGACCCGGGCCTGGTAGCGGCGGCGGGACTCGAACCCGCGACAACACGATTATGAGCCGTGTGCTCTGACCAACTGAGCTACGCCGCCAAGGGCGAGCCCCCGGTGGGGATTGAACCCACGACCCCCTCCTTACCATGGAGGTGCTCTGCCACTGAGCTACAGGGGCGCCGCGGGTACCTTCCGCGAAGGGTCAATGATAGTCACGGCCCGAGGACGACTGCCTTCGCTCGCCTGGTCCCCGCACCTCAATATTACCATCAGCGGATGCGGATCCGACTCGCCGAACTGGCCGACGCCGAAGCCATCCGTGCCATCTACAACGTCGAGGTGCTCGAGAGCACCAACACCTTCGACATGGTGCCCCGCACCCCGGCCGAACAGGAGGCCTGGATCCTGCAGCACAGCGGGGTCCATCCCGCCCTCGTGGCCACCGAGCCCCCCGACCCCGGCCCCCGGAACCCGGGGCGCAGCGGGGCCAACGGTGAGATCGTCCTGGGCTTCGGCTCCCTCTCGTCCTTCCACGAGCGGTCCGGGTACTCGGCCACGGCCGAGAACTCCGTCTACGTCGACCGGGCCCAGCGCGGTAAGGGGGTGGGCAAGGCGCTCCTGGCCGAGCTCCTCGTGCTGGCCTCTGCCCACGGCTTCCATTCGGTGATCGCCCGTATCGCCGGGCACAACGAGACCTCCATCGGCCTGCACGAGGCGGCCGGCTTCGAGCTGGTCGGGGTCGAGCGCGAGGTGGGCCGCAAGCACCGCCAATGGCTCGACGTGGTGGAGCTGCAGCGGCTGCTGTAGCCACCCGCACCTCCACCGCCACCGTCCCGGCTCGGACCGGGGGACCGGGGCCGGGTGGGCCGGATCAGGACTCGAGCGCCGCGCTGGTGGCGGGCAGGCCGGACAGACGCGAGCGGTCGATCCGCCACGAGGTCGTCCAGTTCCCGAGCGGGACGATCGCCACGGCCCAGAGCACCATGACGGCCAGGACCATGCTGACCGGGTCCGTGTGCACCAGCTCGCTCAGCAGGTCGCTCCCGCCCGTGAGTCCGATGAACGGCGCCACGGCCGACAGCCCGAGCACGGCATAGAGCCACCGCCCCGTCACGACCGGCGCCACGATGATGATGCCCCACGTCAGGTACCAGGGCTGGACGACGGGCCCGAGCAGCACGAACGCCATCATGGTGCCGCCCAGCGCTCCCAGCGTGCCGATGCGGTCGCGATGACGGAGGCAGTAGACGGCGATGGCGGCGGCCCCGAGCAGTCCGATGGCCCGGGTCAGCGTCAGCACGCCGCCCAGGCCGACCCCGATGCCCACGAGGTGGGCCGTGCCGCTGATGAGGAGTCCGAAGCCGGTGGCGGGCGCCATCCACGAGCGGACGGTCCCGGGAGTGCCCAGGTTGGCGATCCAACCCCAGCCGAGGCCCGAGACGAGGGACAGCGCCCCCATCACCGCCAGCGTGACCAGGCCGGCCCGGACCAGCATGCGGGCGCGCCGGCGCCAGTCGGCGAACGGCCCGGCCCAGTCCCACGCCACGTAGACGATGCCGATGGCCGCCGGGACCTTGATGGAGGCCGCCAGCGCGCACAACACGACACCCCAGACGGGGTGGAACGAGCGCGCGGCCGTCACCCCGGCGAGCAGCAGGCCCACCATGATGGCGTCGTTGTGGGCTCCCCCCACGAGGGCGAGCAAGGTCAGCGGGTTGAGCACCGCCAGCACGAACGCCGGAGCGGGGTCGCGGCCGAACGAGCGCGCCAACTTGGGGATGCAGTAGGCGATGAGGGCGATGCCGGCGACGGACTGCAGACGCAGCAGCACGACCGTCAGGAGCGCATGATGGAAGGTGATCGACGCCGACCAACCGGCCAGCATCAAGAAGAGCGGCCCGTACGGGGCGGGCGTGTTCGCCCACAGCGGATCGACACCCCACACATACGGCCCCGAGCCCAGCGTGCCCGGCCCGTAGTGATACGGGTTGATGTGGTGGCTCATCATCTCGCCCTGCGCGGCGTAGGAGAACACGTCCTTGCTGAACAGCGGCGCCACCACCAAGAGGGGCATGATCCAAAGCGCCAGCATGTACGCCAGCGGACGGATCGGGACGCCGCCGCGGGCCCGCAGCGTCTGGAAGAGGCCGTACCAGACGCGGACGAAGAGGATCATTCCGCCGTAGACGGCCACGACACCCGGCAGCATCAACGTCGTCGAGGGCCAGTCGGCCTCGCCGAAGAACCACGTGCCGGCCATCTCCTCCTTGAACGGCGAGCTGGGCAAGGACGCCCCGACGCAGATGAGGACGACGGCCAGCAGCCCGAGGAGCGCCGGGCGGCGCAGGAAGGACCAGTCCTCCGGATCGCCGGACTCCGCTTCGACACGCTCGGTCAGCGTGACGCCGCGGGTGAGGCGGAAACGCAGCGCCTCGGTCCCCGCCGAGACGCGGCGCAGGCGCGCGCTGGCCCGGTCGAGAACCGGTGTTGACGTCGACATCGCGTTCTCGTCCACGGAGTAGTCAGTCTCGCTTGTCATGTCCGGGCGCTGCAGCCCGGTGGGGGGAGGAACGGGCTCTCGCCCGGGGAGCAAGTGCCCGCAATCGATCCGAAACACCATTGTAACGCCAGCCGCCCGACCGCCAAGGGCCGGGCGTGGACCCGGGCATCGGGGCCGGTGGGAAGCGTGGGCCGGGAAGGATTCGAACCTCCGTAGGTGTTAACCGACAGGTTTACAGCCTGTTTCCTTTGGCCACTCGGACACCGACCCGCAGCGAGCGAGATTAGCCGGGCCGGGCACCCCCGAGCGGCCGGGAGCGCCGATACGCTGGCGCCATGCCTACCTTTGACATCGTTTCGGAAGTCGACATGCAAGAGGTGCGCAACGCCGTCGACCAGGCCAACCGCGAGGCCGCCACCCGCTTCGACTTCAAGAACACCGACTCGGCCATCGAGTGGAGCGAGAACGAGCTGGTGCTGCGCTCCTCGACCGAAGACCGCCTGCGGGCCCTGCACCAGGTGCTCGACGAGAAGCTGGTCAGGCGGCAGGTCTCGCTGAAGGCCTTCGAGGACGCCAAGATCGAGGAGGCCCAGAAGGGCACGTCCCGCCAGAAGATCTCCATCAGGGCCGGCATCTCTTCGGATCACGCCAAGCGACTCAACAAGTTCATCAAGGACCTCGGCCTCAAGGGCGTCTCCTCCCAGACTCAGGGTGACCAGCTGCGCGTGACGGGCAAGAAGCGGGACGACCTCCAAGAGGTGATCGCCAAATGCAAGGCGGAGGACTTCGGCATCCCGCTGCAGTTCGACAACTTCCGGGACTGAGTCCCGGCGCGGTCCCGGCTCAGACCTGACTCAGTCGGGCGGTGAATCGTCGGAACCGGCAGACACCTTCTCGACGTGGTCCTCCTCGAATTCGACCGGGTCGATGTGGAAGAGCTTGTTGTAGATCACGAACTTCACGACCCACAGGATGGCGAAGGACAACAGGTTCGCCAGGTTCACGAGGACCGCGGTCCCGAAGTGGTGCAGGTGGTGCGCCCGGGCGAACTCGCCCGCGAGATACACCGCGAGGCTCGAGAAGGCGAGCCCGACGAAGGACAGGATCCAGAAGGGCGCCACCTCCTTCCAGAAGTGGGACTTGCCGCTCTTCCCCCAGACCCAACGACGATTGAGGACGTAGGAGGGGATGGTGGCGAGGACGTTGGCCACGATGTTGGCCGGCACTTCGGACATGACGTGGTACACCCCGAAGAGCAGAATCAGGGTGATCTGGGACACGATGGTCGAGACCACCGAGACCCCGGCGTACTTGATCAGCTTCATGCTCGACGGGTGAGCGATGATCTGCCGGATGCGCGCATGGAGCGCCTGCTCCGACGCCCAGATATGCGAGACGGAGGGGTGCCCGCCGGGCTCAGTCACGGGTGCCTCGCGGCACTCGCCCGAACACCGCGGTCGAAATCGGCACGGTGAAACCCTAGCCCGGCGGCTATTTCAGGCCACACCAGCCCCTGCTGCACCCAGGTTGCGCACCCGGTTGGTGCGGGCCACCTCGCCGTACCAGTGGGCGCTCGGCTTGGGCCGGCGCTCGAAGGTCCCCGGGGCGACCGCCACCAGCCCGAACTTGGGGCCATAGCCCAGGTGCCACTCGAAATTGTCCAGCAGGCTCCACACGAAATACCCCCGGAGATCGATCCCTTCCTGCAGGCAGCGGTGCGCGCTGCGCAGCGCATCGGCCACGAAGGCGATCCGCTCGGTGTCGTCGGCGGTGGCGATTCCGTTCTCCGTGACGACCACCGGTCGGCCGCTCATCGCGGCCGCTCGGCGCACCGTGTGCTCGACCGCCTGGGGCCAGCGCTCGTCGCCCATCTGGGTGAGCGGGACGTCGGGGTCGTTGGGCGCCAGGCCCTCCGGGCCGAAGTGCATGCGCGTGTAGCACTGCACCCCCACGAAGTCGTCGCCGCCCGTGGCGCGCAGGAAGACGTTCTCGAGCATCTCCTCAGCGGCGTCGCGCAGCGACTCCCCGCCCTCGGTGGCGGTGATCTCCGCCATAGACAGCGTGAAGCCGACCGGGAAGTCCCCGGGGCCGGCGCGCAGGACCTCCACCGCCAGCCGGTGGGCGCGCACCATCGCTTCATTCACCGCCGCGTAGCGCGCGAAGTCGTCCTTCACCCCCGGTGGGTACTCGCCCTGGAAGTACCCCATCACCGCGACGACGTTGGGCTCGTTGATGGTGCAGGCCCACCCGATGAGGTCCCCCAGGTATGCCGCCGCACGCTCGACGAAACGGGCGAAGCGCTCCGGGGCATCGGGCGCTTCCCAGCCGCCGCGGGCGGTGAGCCAGAGCGGGGTCGTGAAGTGGTGGAACGTGACGACGGGCAGGATCCCGTGCCCGTGACAGGCCGCGCACAAGCGCCGGTAGTGCTCGAGGGCCGCCAGGGAGAATTCGCCCTCGGCCGGCTCGATACGGCTCCACTCGAGCGAGAAGCGGTACGCCCCGAGTCCCATGTCCGCCACGAGCTGGACGTCCTCGCGCCAGCGGTTGAAGGAGTCGCACGCGTCGCCGCTCGGCTCGAGCGTGCCCGACACCGGGTTGTGCTCCCAGGCCCACCAGTCGTTGTTGACGTTGCCGCCCTCGATCTGATGGGCCGCCGTCGCCACCCCCCAGGTGAACCCTGCGGGGAACACGAGCTCGCCATTTTGTTTCGCTGCTGTCACGCCGCCGCAGGGTAGTTGGGGTCCTGGTGCCGTGCTCCGCCACGCCCGGCGCGGTGGCCTGCGAACATGGGCGGATGAGCGCGTCCCTGGAATTCCTCGTCGACCTGCTTGACCTCGAACCCATTGAGGTCAACATCTTCCGGGGCATCCAACCCAACGAGGAGCGCCAGCGTGTCTTCGGCGGCCAGGTGGCGGGACAGGCGCTGATGGCCGCCGGGCGCACGGTGGAGCACGGACGGGTGCATTCGCTGCACTCGTACTTCCTGCGACCGGGCGACCCGAACGTCCCGATCCTCTACGAGGTGGACCGGATCCGTGACGGGCGGTCCTTCACGACCCGCCGCGTCGTGGCGGTGCAGCACGGGCGGGCCATCTTCAACCTGTCGGCCTCGTTCCACGACCTCGAGGCCGGCCTGGAGCACCAGATCCCGATGCCCGAGGTGCCCGAACCCGAGTCGTTGGCACCCCTCTTCGAGCGGCTGCAGCCGTGGAAGGAGGAGCTGAAGGAGTGGTTCGACCGGCCGCACCCCATCGACCAGCGACACATCGGGGATCTCCCGTGGCACTCCAAGGAGGTGAGCGAGCCCTACCAGCGCCTCTGGATCCGGGCCGACGGCGAGCTCCCCGACGACCCGCTGCTCCACGCCTGCGTGGCGACCTACGCCTCCGACATGTCCCTCTTCGACACCATCCTCGCCCCGCACCAGACGAGCTGGGACGACCCCGAGTTCATGGGGGCCAGCCTGGACCACTGCATGTGGTTCCACCAACCCTTCCGAGCCGACGAATGGCTGCTCTACGACACCGAGTCGCCGGTCGCCGCCCAGGGGCGGGGCCTGGCGCGGGGCTTCCTGTTCGACCGCTCGGGACGCCTGTGCGTCTCGATGGTGCAGGAGGGACTGGTCCGCATGCGCCGGCGGACCAGCGGGTGAGTCAGCGGTTCAGCGGTTCAGCGGTTCCCGATCGGCGTGTAGTCGCGCGGCTCGGAGCCGATGTAGAGCTGGCGCGGCCGGGCGATCTTGGAGTCCTGGTCGAGCATCTCCTGCCAGTGAGCCAGCCATCCGCTGGTGCGCGGGATGGAGAACAGGACCGTGAACATCTCGAGCGGGAATCCCATCGCCTGGTAGATGAGGCCCGAGTAGAAGTCGACGTTCGGGTAGAGGTGCCGCGAGACGAAGTACTCGTCGCTCAGCGCGATCTCTTCGAGCTTGAGGGCGATGTCGAGGAGAGGGTTCTTCCCGGTGACCTCGAACACGTCGTAGGCGATCTTCTTGACGATCTTCGCCCGGGGGTCGTAGCTCTTGTACACCCGGTGGCCGAAGCCCTGCAGCCGTTGCCCCCCCTGACCGCTCTTGACCGTGTTGATGAAGGCGGGGACGTTCTCGACGCTTCCGATGTCGGTCAGCATACGGATGACGGCCTCGTTGGCCCCTCCGTGGCGGGGGCCGTACAGCGCCGCCGCCGCTGCAGCGGTGGCCGAGTAGGGATCCGAATGCGACGAGCCCACCACGCGCATGGCTGTCGTGGAGCAATTCTGCTCATGGTCGGCATGCAGGATGAACAGCACGTCGAGGGCGTGTGCCAGCACCGGGTCCGCCTCGTAGTGCGGCTCGGCTACCTTCCACAGCATGGAGAGGAAGTTGTCGGCGAAGTCGAGCGAATTGTCGGGGTAGACGAAGGGCATGCCGACACTGAAGCGGTGGGCCGCCGCGGCCAGAGTGGGCATTTTGGCGATCAGCCGGATGATCTGCTTCCGGCGCGACTCGGGATCGAAGATCTCCTTGGCGTCCAGGTAGAACGTCGAGAGGGCGGCGACGGCGGAGACCAGCATCCCCATCGGATGGGCGTCGTAGTGGAAGCCCTCGAGGAAGCGCTTGCGGACGTTCTCGTGGATGAAGGTGTGGTACGTGATCTCGTGGCGCCAGGCCTCGAATTCCACCTCGTTGGGGAGCTCTCCGTTCAAGAGGAGATAGGCCACCTCCAGGTAGGTGGAGTTCTCGGCCAGCTGTTCGATGGGATACCCGCGATAGTGCAAAATGCCGGCGTCGCCGTCAAGGTACGTGACGGCACTCTCGCAGGCGGCCGTGGACATGAACGCCGGATCGAAGAACCAGACGCCCGGGAGGAGCTTCGACCACTCGCTGGCAGACACCCCGCCGTTGACAATGGGGATCTCCAGGGTCTCGCCGTTCCTGTTGTCGGTGATCGTGATGCTCTCGGCCACGTGCAGAGCCCTCCAGTTCCTGATTTCGGTGCGTCTCGATCCTAGGACCAGGAACAGGTGGGGTCGACACGGGGGTCGACCGGCTCCGCCCGCTGCCAGAGGCTCAGGTGCCGGGGGCCACTTGCAACGGCACCTGGGTGGCGGTGCCGGCGAGGAGCGTCTGACCGGCGGGGAGGATCAGCTGCACGGTGAGGAGATACGAGGTGGACGGCTTGACGCGCAGGGTGACCTCGGGCAGGGTCACCGACGCGGCGAGAAGGAGTGACGTCGTGCGCGTCCGACTCGTCGTGGCACCGGTGGTCTGGTTCGCCAGCGAGAAGCGGACCGTGACGTGCGGCTCGTCCGATGAACCCTGGTTGGCCAGCACGACCGTCACGCCGATCTGGGACGTCGGGCTGAGGACGGACACGTTCGCCGGGGCGCCCTGCGGCGTCGGCAGGGCGGGTGGGTTCAGGTGCACGGTGCGGAGGACGACGTAGTGCGTCGCGGCCAGCGTGGGGGAGGTGGCCAGGAGATCGACCTGGGCGGCCACGCTCCCGACCTGCCAGACCTGGGGGTCGGTCACCCAGACCGAGCGGGGAAGCGTCCCGTGCCCAGCGGCGGCGGCGAGCGACCGCCGCACCGATCGGTAGAGCGCGTCCGAACGCGTCAGGAGCGCGCCGGCCGCGGTGATGCGGTTGGTGGCCTGCGTCGCTGACAGCACCGGCGCCGCGCTCGTGACGTCGGCTGAGGTGGCCGACGTAGGCGCATTAGCGGGTGCGATGGGCTGCATGCCGAGAAATCCGTAGACCGCGGCCCGCAGCTGGCTCATCGCCTCGGCCCGGTCGGCGAAGACGGCGGCGAACTGGGTCGCCACCAGGCCCAGCGGTGTCGCGCCGCCGGCAATCTCTGCCCGGGCCGCCTGGAGGCTCGTCTGTTGCACGGCGCTGTCGAGTGTCGCCTGCAGTCCCTGGCGGGTCTGCGACGGCAGATCGTCCAGCACCCTGCGCACGGTGGCCGAGGTCGCGTTGGACTGGTCCGCCGCCACGGTGCCCTGTGCCGCCAGGGAGCGATCGGAGCTGGTGCGGTAGCCCTCCGACTGGCGGGAAACCTGGGTGAGACCACCCACGAGGATGGCGAGCACGACCACCGCGGCGACCACGAAGGTGACCGGACGGGCAGATGATCGACGGCGCGCGCGCCGGCGTGTTCTGCGGGGCGGCATCGGCCCAGGAAACTACAGGGGAAACAGAGGCGCTACACCGCGAGGAAGGACGAGTCCGGGGTCTCCCCGGACGTCGTCAGGGTACTGGCGCTCGAACGCCATTCGACGGTGGGGGCGATGGCCCGCACGTCCACTCGGCTGCGGTGACGCTCTACCAGTCCGAGAATGTCGGCGATGACCTGGTCCGTCAACAGGTGGGGCTGGAGACCGAGGTCGAGCAGCTTGGTGTTGACGGCGTTGAAGTAGTGCTCCTCGTTCTCGACCCGCGGGTTGGACAGTCCCTCGGCGATGTCGACCCGCGTCGGACAGACCTTCTGGACCATCTGGGCCATCTCGCGCACGGAGAACGATTCGGTGAACTGGTTGAAGACCCGGAATTCGCCGCGGTCGGCGGGGCTCTCGAGGGCCAGGGTCACGCAGGCCAGCGTGTCGCGGATGTTGAGCATCCCGCGGGTCTGGCCCCCGGCGCCGTAGACGGTCAGAGGGTGGCCGGTCACGGCCTGCACGCAGAAGCGGTTGAGGACGGTGCCGAAGACGCCGTCGTAGTCGAAGCGGGTGGCCAACACCGGGTCGAGGTCGGTCTCGGGCGTCGACTGGCCGTACACGATCCCCTGGTTGAGGTCCGTGGCCCGCAGCCCCCAGATGCGGCAGCCGAACATGATGTTGTGGCTGTCGTGGACTTTGGACAGGTGGTAGAAGGAGCCGGGCTGCTTGGGGTAGGGCATCAAGTCAGTACGGCCCTTGTGGGTGATCTCGATGAAGCCCTCTTCGATGTCGATGTTGGGGTAGCCGTACTCCCCCATGGTCCCGAGCTTCACGAGGTGGATGTCGGGGTCGGTCTCCTGAATGGCGTACATCACGTTGAGGTTCCCCACGACGTTGTTCACCTGCGTGTAGACCGCGTGCTCACGGTCGATCATGGAGTACGGGGCGGATCGCTGCTCGCCGAAGTGCACGATCGCGTCGGGCTTGCCTTCGGCGACGACGCTGTAGGTGAACGCGGCGTCAGTCAGGTTGCCGATCCGCACGTCAATGGCGTGACCGGACACCTGCTCCCAGCGCGTCACCCGGTCCTGAATGGAGGCGATGGGCACCAGGCTGTCGACGCCCATTTCCCGGTCGTACTCCCGCCGCACCAGGTTGTCGACCACCGTGACCTCGTGGCCGAGGGCCGAGAGATGCAGGGCGGTGGGCCAACCGAGATAGCCGTCTCCTCCGAGAACCAGAATGTTCATTTCACCCGTATTTTCACTCAGGCCCCCGCTTTTGTTACGGAGTCATGTCAGTTCATAATGCGACAAGATCCTGAATTCAAGCTGTGAAAGGGCTGTAATTGGTGTGAGACCTGGGATTTCACCCAGGCCCAGGAGCATAAACAGCAGGAAGCATGCGTGGGGGGATGCGAAAAAGGTGACGGTCGCTGCCGGCGGCCCGGATCAAGCCGGCTCGTCCCAGAGGGCCTGCCGGAGTCCCGACGCCCGGCTGATCGGACGCTCGATGGCGGAACGGATCAGATCCTCGGTGCCCACCAGGATCAGCCGCTCCCGGGCCCGGGTGACGGCGGTGTAGAGCAGCTCACGCGTGAGAATGCGGGAGTCCGCGCTCGGCAGCATGAAGGCCACGACCTTGAACTGGGAGCCCTGGCTCTTGTGCACGGTCATGGCGTACACGGTGTCCACCGCGGCCAGCCGCGCCGTGCTGACCGGCAGGACGGTGTCGCCGCGCCGGAAGGCGGCCTCCATCGGTCGGACGGCGCCCTTCACGACGACGCCGATGTCGCCGTTGAAGAGGTCGAGCGAGTAGTCGTTCTCGGTGACGATCAGCGGGCGCCCGAGGTACCAGCCCTCCCGCCCGTTGAATCCTTCGACCTCGATCTCCAACCAGCGCTCGATGTTGGCGGTCCATGCCCACACACCCTCGGGTCCCCTGCGGTGGGCGCAGAGGAGCCGGAAGCCCTCCAGGGCGTCGAGCGCGGTCGCGGCGTCCCCCTCCCGTGCCGCCTCGATCACCAGGCGGCCACTCTCGACGGCGCGATCGCGGATGAGGTCGAGCCGCTCCGCCGTCGCCGGATCGGACGGGTCGAGCTGCAGCCAATCCACGTTCGAGTCCTCGGCCGCGAGTTCGGCCAGGGCGGCGTCCGCGTCCCCGGCTTGGACCGCCCGCGCGAAACCGGCGATGGCGCCACCGTGACGTCGGACGTGACGCAGCACCACCACCCCGTCACCGATGGGGGACCGCGCCGCCATCTCCGTGTCGGGAACGA
>Ga0302314_10009578_pt1 | contig 17102 bp, 13 predicted proteins | sample III_Palsa_N2_3_FD_200533 | JGI IMG/M metagenome (GOLD analysis project Ga0302314, IMG submission 200533) | Peat permafrost microbial communities from Stordalen Mire near Abisko, Sweden - III_Palsa_N2_3 | ecosystem: Environmental > Terrestrial > Soil > Palsa > Peat permafrost | place: Sweden...
AGCCCGCCAAAGTGTCCTTGGCGCCCAATCCGCCCAGGACGGCGAGGTCGATGGGATCGTCGTCCTCGGCCCGCGAGGCCAGCGCGGCGTCCAGCACGATCTGCTCGACGGGAACGGCACCGACGCTGAAGACCTCGCCGAGGGTGAGCGTGTTCTGGGTCAGCGTTCCGGTCTTGTCCGCGCACAGCACGTCCACCCCGGCCAGTTCCTCGATGGCCACCAGCCGACTCACGATCGCCTGCTTCCTCGCGAGCAGGCGGGCGCCCACGGCCATGGTCACCGACAGCACCGTCGGCATGGCGACCGGTATCGCCGCCACGGTCAGCACCAGGGCGAACTGGACCGTGGTGAACAGCGGGTCGCCGCGCAGCAGCGCGACCACGATGATGACCGAGACCAGGACCGCGGCAAGGGCGATCAGGTAGTTGCCGATCTTCAGGACCGCGCGCTGGAAGTGGCTGACGGAGTGGGCGTCCTGGACCAGTTGCGCGGTCTTCCCGAAGTAGGTGTCCGGACCGGTCGCGTACACCAGGGCGTCGCTCTCGCCCCGGCGCACGATCGAGCCGGAGAACACCGCCTCGCCCGGTTGGCGGGTGACGGGCAGGGACTCGCCGGTCAGAGCGGACTGGTCCACCTCGACCTCGTCGCCGGACAGCAGCCGGGCGTCGGCCGGCACGATGTCCCCCAGCCGGACCCGGATCACGTCACCCGGAACCAGCTCGCGTGCGGCCGGGGTGGTCCAGGCACCGTCGCGCCGGACCCTGGCCCTGATCGCCAGCCTGGCTTTCAGGGCGTCGACCGCGTCGCCCGCCTGGTGCTCCTCCCAGAAGCCCACCACCGCGTTGGCGACCAGCAGGACCAGGATGATGAAGAAGTCCGGCCAGTGCCCCACCACAGCGGACAGGACCACCGCGGCCTCGATCATCCACGGAATGGGCCCCCAGAAGTACGCGAGGAACTTCAGCAGCGGATTGGCCTTGGTCTCAGCGATCTCGTTGGGCCCGTAGTGGGCCATCCGCGTGTCGGCCTCCGCCTGGCTGAGGCCCTGCGGCGTGGTCGCCAGCTTCTTCTCGACCTCCGCCAGCGGGAGGGTCTTGAGTTCGTCGCCCGCCGCGGGCTTCCCTTCCGCGTCGGGTGCCGCTGGTTCGACGGTGGTGCCGGCAGTCATGACGGGCCTCCGCGGGTCCAGGCATCCGCCCGCTCCAGCTCGGAGGTGTACTCGCCCCGGCGTGCGGCGGCGTCGCAGCGGGCGCGGTGGAGCAGGGCCTTCTGTGCGGCGGGGACCTGGGCGGTCTCGCCGTGCCAGATCTCCAGGGCGGGTTGCTGGATGGCGCGGGCGAAGGAGAACGTCAGCGGCCAGGGCACACGGGGCCGGTGCGGGGTGTGCATGGCGTTGAGGTGTGCCGAGGCCGCCTGCCCGGACTGGCCGCCGGACAGGAACGCGATGCCGGCAACGGCGGCCGGCACGGTCCGCAGCAGAGCAGTGAGGGTGGCGTCGGCCACGGCGTCCGCCGGTTCGTCCTTGGGGCAGGCCGCTCCGGGGACGACCATGTTGGGTTTGAGGATCAGGCCCTCCAGGGCGACGCGCTGGGTGTGGAGCTGGTGGAAGACGGTTCGCAGGACGTCCTCGGTGACCTGGCCGCACCGCTGGAGGATGTGGTCGCCGTCCATCAGGACCTCCGGTTCGACCATGGGCACCAGGCCGGCCTCCTGGCACAGCGCGGCGTAGCGGGCCAGTGCGTGTGCGTTGGCCTGGATGCATCCGCTGGTGGGAAGCTCGTCGCTGATGGTGATCACCGCGCGCCATTTCGCGAAGCGGGCGCCCAGGCGCCGGTATTCGGCGAGGCGTTCACGCAGGCCGTCCAGGCCCGCGGTGACGCTCTCGCCCGGGAAGCCCGCCAGGTCCTGGGCACCGGCGTCGACCTTGATGCCGGCGATGATTCCTGCCTTGTCCAGTAGTTGGACCAGCGGGGTGCCGTCGGCCGTGTGCTGGCGGATGGTCTCGTCGTGCAGGATCGCGCCGCTGATGAAGTCGCCCAGGCCGGGCGTGGTGACCAGCCACTCCCGGTAGGCGTGGCGCAGCTCCGGAGTCCGGGGTAGCCCGGCCTGGGCGAAGCGCGTGTAGCAGGTGGCGACGGACTCGTCCATGGCCAGCAGGCCCTTGCCGCCGCTGAGCAGGGTCGCGGCCGTTGCGGTCAGTTCAAGTGTGGTCACGGTGCCACGCTCCAGGTCCAGTCGCGGATCTCGGGGAGGTCCTGGCCGTGGATGTCGATGTAGCGGTTGTGCTCGACGAGTTTGTCCTGCATCTGCTGTTTGAGGTAGTCGCCCCGGGCGCCGATCTGCGGCACCCGGTCGATGACGTCCATGACCAGGTGGAAGCGGTCCAGGCGGTTCTGCACGCGCATGTCGAAGGCAGTGGTGATGGTGCCCTCCTCGTTGTAGCCGCGTACGTGCAGGTTGCGGTTGGTGCGGGCGTAGGTGAGGCGGTGGATCAGCCAGGGGTAGCCGTGGAACGCGAAGATGATGTGCTTGTCCCTGGTGAACAGCGAGTCGTAGTCGGCGTCGCTGAGCCCGTGCGGGTGCACGGTCTCGGGCTGGAGCTTCATCAGGTCCACCACGTTGACCACTCGGACCTTCAGTTCCGGCAGGTGTTCGCGCAGGATCGACACCGCTCCGAGTACCTCCAGGGTGGGAGTGTCGCCGGCGCAGGCCAGGACCACGTCCGGCTCCGCGCCCTGGTCGTTGCTGGCCCACTGCCAGATCCCGGCGCCCTCGGTGCAGTGCGTGACCGCGTCCTCCATCGACAGCCACTGCGGCATCGCCCGCTTGCCGGCCACCACGACGTTGACGTAGTTGCGGCTGCGCAGGCAGTGGTCCATCACCGAGAGCAGGGTGTTGGCGTCCGGCGGCAGGTACACCCGCACGACGTCGGCCTTCTTGTTCGCCACGTGGTCCAGGAAGCCGGGGTCCTGGTGGGTGAAGCCGTTGTGGTCCTGCTGCCAGACGTGCGAGGTGAGGAGGTAGTTGAGCGAGGCGATGTCGCGCCGCCAGGGCAGTGCCTTGGTGACCTTCAGCCACTTGGCGTGCTGGTTGAACATCGAGTCGACGATGTGGATGAACGCCTCGTAGCAGTTGAACACGCCGTGTCGGCCCGTCAGGAGGTAGCCCTCCAGCCAGCCTTCGCACTGGTGCTCGCTCAGCATGGAGTCCAGTACCCGCCCGCTGGGGGCGAGGAACTCGTCGCCGGGCAGCGTCGAGCCCATCCACTGCCGACCGGTCACCTCGAAGACCGCTCCCAGGAAGTTGGACAGGGTCTCGTCGGGGCCGAAGAGGCGGAAGTTGCGCTGCCGCTCGTTGAGGGCGGTCACGTCGCGCAGGAAGCTGCCGAGGACGAGGGTGTCCTGGGCCTCGACCGCTCCCGGGGCGGTGACGTCCACGGCGTGCAGGCGGAAGTCGGGCATCCGCAGGTCGCGCAGTAGCGCTCCCCCGTTGGTGTGCGGATTGGCGCCCATCCGCCGGTCGCCCACCGGTGCCAGCGCGGCCAGCTCGGGCACCAGCGCCCCGTCCTGGTCGAACAGCTCGTTCGGCCGGTAGCTGCGCATCCACGTCTCCAGCTGCGCGACGTGGCCGGGGTGCTCGGCGTCGACCAGGAGCGGTACCTGGTGCGAGCGGAACGTCCCCTCGACCTGGAGTCCGCCGACGGTCTTCGGTCCGGTCCAGCCCTTGGGAGAGCGCAGGACGACCATCGGCCAGCGCGGGCGGGTGGCGTCCCCAGTGCTGCGGGCGTGTTCCTGGATCTCCTTGATCCGCTCGACGGCGGTGTCCAGGGCGGCAGCCATGAGCTGATGCATCACCTCGGGAACGTCTCCGGAGACAAGGACCGGCTCCCAGCCGCAGCCCCGCAGAAACTGCTCCAGTTCCTCCCCCGGGATCCGGGCAAGGATGGTGGGGTTGCTGATCTTGTAGCCGTTCAGGTGCAGGATCGGCAGTACCGCGCCGTCGCTGACCGGGTTGAGGAACTTGGTGGACTGCCAGGCCGTCGCCAGGGGCCCGGTCTCGGCCTCTCCGTCGCCGACCACGCAGGCCACTACCAGGTCCGGGTTGTCGAGCGCGGCGCCGAAGGAGTGGCTCAGCGAGTAGCCCAGTTCGCCGCCCTCGTGGATGGACCCGGGTGTGGTCGGTGCCACGTGGCTGGAGATCCCGCCGGGGAAGGAGAACTGGGTGAACAGTTTCTTCATCCCGGCCTCGTCCTGGCTGACGTCCGGGTAGACCTCGCTGTAGGAGCCTTCCAGGTAGGTGTTGCCCACCAGCGCCGGGCCGCCGTGGCCCGGACCGGCGACGTAGAACACGTCCAGGTCGTACTTCTTGATCACCCGGTTCAGGTGCACGTAGATGAAGTTCTGGCCCGGGGTCGTGCCCCAGTGGCCGACGATCAGCGGCTTGACGTCCGACAGCTCCAACGGCCGCTTCAGCAGCGGGTTGTCGTAGAGGTACAACTGGCCGACAGACAGGTAGTTCGCCGCCCGCCAGTACGCATCCATCGAGTTCAGCAGGTCGGGTGCGAGCACCCCTGCGGGGCGGGCTTCGGTGATCATTTCAGGGCTCCTTCACAACCGGCCGTGACAGCGTCAGGGCCTCACGGATCTCGGTGGAAGCGTCGGCGCGGCGATGCGACTGGCCGCCTCCGGAGATGATCTGTTCCTCGGCCGGGGCGGGGTCGTGCAGCGTGACCGCGGGGGGCGTGCGGTATCCGGTGACGGTGGTTCCAGCGGTGCCGTCCAGGACTGCGGCGGCATCCGGCAGCGAGCCGATGGACGCCGGGTGGCCGGTGGTTCCGACGAAGTGGCGGCAGGCATCGATCTTCGGGCCCATGGAGCCGGCGGGGAAGCTCAGCCGGGCGAGGTCGTCCAGGTCGAGGCGGTGCAGCGCGGTGGCTTGCGGGGTGCCGAAGTGCGCCATGACGGCATCCACGTCGGTCAGCACAAGCAGGTGGTCAGCGCCGACACTGACCGCGAGCAGAGCAGCGGTGGCGTCCTTGTCGACGACCGCCTCCACACCGAGCAGAAGGCCGGCCGGGTCGGCGGTGACCGGGGCACCGCCTCCGCCGCCGCAGATCACCACCGTGCCGCTGTCGAGCAGCCGGGTGATGGAGTCCTGTTCGACGATCCCCTGGGGGGCGGGTGAGGGGACGACCCTGCGCAGCAGGGCGCCGTCGGCGGCGATGGTCCAGCCGTGCTGGTCGGCCAGCTGCTTCGCCTGTTCTTGGCTGTAGCCGGGGCCGACGAACTTCGTCGGTGCGCTGAAGGCAGGGTCGGCGGGGTCGACGAGGGTCTGGGTGACCAGGCCCAGGACCGGCTTGGTCACCCCGGCGTTGCGCAGGCACTGAGCCAGCCAGTAGCCGATCATGCCCTGGGTCTGTGCGACCAGCGCGTCCAGTGGGTAGGGCCGGGTCAGCGCCGGGTCGTTCTCGCTCTCCAGGGACAGCATCCCGACCTGCGGGCCGTTGCCGTGGCAGACGATCAGGTCGTGCTCGGCGGCCAGCGGCGCGAGCGCCAGGGCGGCGGCCTGGACGTGTTCGACCTGGATCCGGGCGTCGGGCTTCTCGCCGCGCCGCAGCAGCGCGTTGCCCCCAAGGGCAACCACGATGCGCATCTCAGTTGCCCAGGGCGGCGACCATGACGGCCTTGATGGTGTGCAGCCGGTTCTCGGCCTGGTCGAAGACGAGCGAGTGCGGTGACTCGAAGACCTCGTCGGTGACCTCCGCGCCGTCCAGGCCGTGCTGGTCGAACAGGCGCCTGCCGAGCTGGGTGCTGCGGTCGTGGACCGACGGCAGGCAGTGCAGGAACTTGGTGTCCGGCTTGCCCGAGGCGGCCATGAGCTTTTCGGTGACCCGGTAGGGCAGCAGCAGCGGGATGCGGGTGTTCCACTGCTCGTCGGACTCGCCCATGCTCACCCAGACGTCGGTGTAGACGAAGTCCACGCCGGAGACGCCCTGGTCGACGTCCTCGGTCACCAGCACGCGGGCGCCGCTGTCGGTGGCGAGCTGGTAGGCGGTGGCAATCACCTCGTCAGGGGGCCACAGCTCGCGGGGCGCGGCGATGCGTACGTCCATGCCCAGCAGCGCTCCGGTGACCAGCAGCGAGCGGGCCACGTTGTTGCGGCCGTCGCCCAGGAAGCAGTAGGCGATCTGCTCCAGCGGACCGGGGTGGTGCTCGGTCATGGTGAGGATGTCGGCGAGCATCTGGGTGGGGTGCCAGGAGTCGGTCAGGCCGTTCCACACCGGGACGCCCGCGTGGTCGGCGAGCTCCTCCACGGTGTCCTGGTCGAAGCCGCGGAACTCGATGCCGTCGAACATCCGCCCGAGCACACGGGCGGTGTCGCGGATCGACTCCTCGCGTCCGATGTGGGAGCCGTCCGGCCCGAGGTACGTCACGTGGGCGCCCTGGTCGTGAGCGGCGACCTCGAAGGCGCAGCGGGTGCGGGTCGAGCTCTTCTCGAAGATCAGGGCGACGTTCCGCCCGATCATCCGGGGAGACTCGGTGCTCTCGGCCTTGGCGGTCTTGAGGTGGGTGGCGCGGGTCAGCAGCGCCAGGAACTGGGCCTTGGTCAGGTCGAGTTCCTTGAGCAGGCAGGCCGGGTCGCGGGTGGTGGTGGTCGGAGCAGTCATGGGTGTCGGAGCGGTCATGGGTGGGGCCTCGGTTCGGTGTTCGGGTCAGCTGGGGTCGCGCTGGGTGGGGCAGGTCATGCAGCGGGCGCCTCCGCGTCCGCGTCCCAGTTCGCTGCCGGGGATGGCGATGACCTCGATGCCGTTGTCGCGCAGCATGGTGTTGGTGACGGTGTTGCGTTCGTAGCCGACGACGACGCCGGGGGCCAGGGTGAGGAAGTTGTTGGCGTCGTCCCACTGCTCGCGCTGGGCCGCGCGGGCGTCCTCGTCCGCCGAGAGCACCCGGACCTTGTCCAGGCCCAGGGCGTCGGCGATGGTGGCGAAGAGGTCGTCGCGCTGCTCGACGTGCAGGGCGCCGGTGTCGTGCTCGACCGTCTCCGCGGGGTCGGCGGGGGTGACCACCCAGGTCCGCATGGCCTTCGGGTCGAGGTAGGGGTAGCGCACGAAGGTGTCGGTGTCGATCATCGTGAGCACCGTGTCCAGGTGCATGAACGCGTGCGACTTGGGGAGTTGCACCGCGATCACGGTGGTGGCCTGGTGACTGCGGAACAACGCCCGGGCCAGGATCTCGACGCCGGTGGGTGTCGTCCGCTCCCCCATCCCGATCAGCACCGCGCCGCGGCCCAGGACGTGGATGTCGCCGCCCTCCAGCGTGGCCGGCTGGTGGTTGGCGTCGTCGTCGCCGTAGTAGACCGGGAAGTTGGCCCCGGTGAACAGCGGGTGGAACCCGTACACGGCGCGGCTGTGCAGGGACTCGCGCTGACGCGCCGACTTGGCCATCGGGTTGATCGTGACGCCCCCGTAGACCCAGGCGGAGTTGTCACGCTGGAACAGGGTGTTGGGCAGCGGCGCCAGGACGAAGTCCTCCGGCTCCAGGGTCTGCCAGCGCAGGCCCCGCACCCGAAGCGGCGAAAGGTCCGCCCTCGTTACTCCGCCGATCAGCAGCTCGGCCAGGGTCGCCGGGTCAGCGTCGTCGGCCAGGTCGCGCAGCGGTCCGGCCAGGGTCGGCCCGACCAGTTCAGGGGTGCACAGCCGGTCCAGCACGAACGCCCGTGCCTGCGGCTGTTGCAGGATCTCGGCGAGCAGCACGTCGGCGTAGTGCACGGCCACACCCCGGTCGCGCAGCACCTGGGCGAAGACGTCGTGCTCCTCGCGGGCCTTGGCGGCCCACAGCACATCGTCGAACAACAGCTCGTCACAGTTGCCCGGGGTGAGCCGGTTCAGCTCCAGACCGGGGCGGTGCACGATCGCCTCGCGCAACTGTCCGACTTCGGAATGCACACCAAGGGTGCGGCTCATCTGGGACTCCTTCACGGGGCTGGTGGAAAGGCTGACCGGAGCATTGCGGGTCGAGGAGGACGAGTGTGGGCTCATGGCGTCTCTTCCACCGGACTGTCGGCCTCGTCGGTATCCGCTGCCGCAACGTCCCTGGGGGTGATATTTGGGTGCACGACCGGTATGTCGTCGGCGGGGATGACCAGGCTTTCGCCGTACTCCTTGCGTCCGACTTTGAGCCAGATGTAGACCGGCAGGCCCAGCAGGATGCAGAACAGGCCGTAGTAGACGGCCTGGTAGCCGCTGCCGGCCAGGGACCAGAAGGAGAACGCCAGCGCTACACCGGAGACCCCGCAGTCGCGGACCAGGTGCGGCCAGTTGGTCGCCCGGCCCCGGATCAGCAGCCAGTACAGCTGCGCGCCGGCGCTGAACAGGTACGGGATGACGACGGTGACCACGGACAGCAGCACCAGGGTGGTGAAGACCCGCTGGAACCGGGTGTAGCTGACGGCGGTCAGCACCGAGGCCAGCAACGTGGAGCTGACGATGCCGAAGACCGGGATACCCCGGCGGGTGCGGGCGAACGCGGAGGGGAAGAGCTTGTCCTTGGCGGCGGCCATCGGCATCTCCCCGACGACCAGGGTCCAGCCAATGAGCGCGCCCAGGCCGGAGACGATGGCGGCGACCGCCACCGCCTTTCCGGCCCACTGGCCGCCGAAGATGGCGTTCGCCGAGTCGGTGAACGGCGCGGTCGACTTCTGCAGGGCCGCATTGGAGACGGTACCGAAGACGGTGAGGGTGCCCAGGATGTAGACGACCGCGCAGCCGATGGTGCCCAGCACGGTGGCCCGGGCGACGTTGCGCTTCGGATTGCGGACGCGGCCGGCGGCCACCGACGCGGTCTCGATACCGATGTAGCTGAACAGCGCGATCGCCGCAGCCGCCGAGATCGCCGACCCCATGGAAGTACCGCTGGCGTTGAAGGCACCGAAGTTCGCCGACTTGATGAACAGCAGGCCGACTGTGGCCATGAACAGCAGCGGGATGAACTTCAGTATCGTGGTGACGATCTGGGTGACGGCCATGTTCCGCACCCCGGAGAGGTTGATGACCGCCGGGATCCACAGGCCGAACATGGCGATCACGATCGACCAGAGCTTGGTGTGGCCGGTGTTCCAGAACACCTCCACGTAGCCGACCCAGGCCACCACGATCGCGGCGTTGCCCGCCCACGCGGTGATCCAGTACGACCAGGCGTTCAGGAATCCCCCGAAGTCACCGAAGGCGTCCCGCGCGTAGACATAGGGGCCGCCCGAACCGGGGACCCGCTTGGACAGCGCGCCGAAGGTGAACGCCAGCGCCAGTGCACCGATGGTGACCAGCACGAACGCCACCAGGCTGATGGGCCCATAGGGCGCCAGTGCGGTCGGCAGCGCGAACACTCCGGTGCCGATCACCGAGCCGATCACCAGTGCGGTGGCCGTCGGCAGCCCGAACATCCCCTTGTTCACGGCCTTGCCCGGATCCTCGGGTCGGCCCTCCAACGGCGGCGGACCTGATTGCGGCGGTGCACCTGTGTCGTCGTTTCGAGCGGTCGTGCTCACGGGGGTGCTCCTCGCATCTGATCAGAATCAGCGTCAGCGGGGCTGGCTGCGGGCGCTGTTGCGAGCGCCCGAGCACGGCTTTCTCTAGCTGTTTTTTACGAGGGGTCCGCCATTGACCGGGACGACCGGGATCTCTTCCTTCGTCACCTTGCGCAGCGAGGGCTCGGTGATGGTGGGTGAGGGTGCCTTCCCAGGTGCCGCGGGTGCGGCTAGCGGGGTGGAGGCGGCGGCTTCGCGGGCGAGGAAGGAGCCGAGTTCGCCGATGGTGCTCATCAGCGGGGCCGGGAAGACGACGGTGGTGTTCTTGTCGACGCCGATCTCCACCAGGCTCTGCAGGTTCCGCAGTTGAAGCGCCAGCGGGTGGGCCATCATGGTGTCGGAGGCGTCGCCCAGCGCGGCGGCGGCCATGGACTCGCCCTCCGCGTTGATGATCTTCGCCCTCTTCTCCCGCTCGGCCTCGGCCTGACGGGCCATCGCCCGCTTCATGCTGTCCGGCAGCTGAATGTCCTTCAGCTCCACCAGCGTCACCTGGACACCCCACTCGACTGTGGAGACATCGAGGATCTCCCGGATGTCCTTGTTGATGGTGTCGGTCTCGGACAGGGTCTCGTCCAGCGTGTGCTGACCGACGACCTTCCGCAGCGTGGTCTGGGCGATCTGGTCGATCGCGGCTTGGACGTTCTCGATCGCGACGACGGACTTCACCGCGTCCACGATCCGGAAGTACGCCACCGCCGAGACGTCCACGCTGACGTTGTCGCGGGTGATGATGCCCTGCGACTGGATGGGCATGGTCACGATCCGCAACGACACACGGTGCAGTACGTCGACGAACGGGACGATCACCCGCAGTCCGGGCTCCCGCGCGCCGCGGACCCGCCCCAGGCGGAACAGCACCCCTCGCTCGTACTGCCGCACCACCTTCAGTGACATCGCAGCGCCTATCAGGGCGACAGCGAGAACAGCGATAATGACGACGATCAGGACAGCCATGATGTGCCTCGGTCCAGCTTGCGGGTGGATTGGGCACAGTCATCGCCCGCGACGGACCCCGCTGCTGCCCTGGTAATGGGTCCGTGGCGCCTCAGCGCGGGCACCTGACGGCGGCCGGCGCTGCGTAGCGGGTCGTGCACGGACGTCGGCCTGGCGGCTGTGTCTAGGCGGGCGGGCGGTCTGGAAAATGGCATGGCCGACCCTTCAGACGGTCACAGGGGAATTCCCTGAGTTCCGCGGGGTCCAGGCGAAACGGAACGCGGGCGCTACACCCGGAGGCTTCCGAGCGGCGTACCCAACGCCGTGCTTTCAGTCAACTCCCGGGCAGGATGCCTGTCAACGCGACGACACCGCCGCAGGACCCAATAAACAAGCCCTGGCCTGCGGCCTTAAGGCCGGGGATCAGGGCTGCGCCAAGGATCGCCGCCCCGGACCTCGATGGCACAAGCCCAGCACCAGAGCTTCCGTGGAGCAGGGTGCTCAGACTCCCACGGCGCCGAGCAGGGAACCGACACCGTAGGTGACCGCCATGGCCAGTGCTCCCCCGACAACGTTGCGCACGACAGCGGGACGCTTCGGAGCATGCCCGAGAACGGCGCTGATCCACCAGCACACCGTCAGCGGCCAAGGGCCGGTATCGTCGCCAGGCTGTCGCACGGCGCCAACAGAACCCCCAGTTCCCCAAGCAGCCGCGCGGTGACAACATGTTCGGGCAACCCAAGTGCGCGGGCCACTGCAACGCACGTGCGGTCGCCCAGAAGGTAGAGGGCGAGCTCCAGCCGGTCCAGCGGTGCGGCGTCAGCCGGGCACTGCCTCGACGGGAGCCCGTGATCACCGTGCTTGTGCCAAGGCCGAGCGCTAGCGATGCAGGCTTCGTCCGGCGCAGCCAGTACCTCGGCCATGGCCTCCGCGACGACGGCCGGCTGGTCCGTCATCAACGTGGCCAGCGCGTGGACGGCCGCCAAGTGACGATCACACCAGGTGACGATCAGTTGCCGTCGCCTCCGCAGTTCCCGCTCCCTGGGCTCCAAAGCAGAAAGGCCCACGGACGCATGGCCGGGGAGACTCACGGCAGGTGCGGCTGGAGCGAGAGGCGCGCTTGGCTCTTGGGCGCTATGCGCTCTCGAAGGTGACGGTGCCGTCCGGATCACTTCATCCATGACCGGTCCCCGCTGCAATTGGGCCCAACATGATGCTGGACTGGACGCACGTCGGGGTCCGGGACGTCGGAACACCAACGATAGTCCGGTCCGCGAACCGCCGCTACGGTACCCGCCAGCGCAAGCCCCTCGGGACGGATCGCTTTTTCCCTCCCCGCAGGCAAGTTGGACGTCTAAGCTGGTGGCACACCACCCCGGACCCCGGTGGCAGCAAGCGACTGCCTCGCAGCCAACCCCATGCCGGGCTCCGGCAGCAGGGCGTACTGCGCCGTTCGAGGGTGGTGACCCGGTGATCGAACCAGGAGACAGCGCACGGCCCCGGCTGCATCTCGTCCAGAACGACCCGACGAATATGCGGCTCGCTCCACCGCTTCAAGCAGCCCCTCTCCACCCTGCACACGGAGACGCCCGCGCAAGGACCACCGCTGACCGCACCACGGTAACGTTCCACGGAGAGATCGACATCGCGACGGTGCACCTGGTCGCCTCACTCCTGGAAGCAGCCACCGCCGCGACGCATCCGCATGTGCTGGTGGACCTCACCGACGTGACCTTCATCGACTGCAGCGGCCTTGGCCAAATAGCCCGGGCCTGGCGCCGGGCCCGGGATCGTGGTGGCTGTCTCACTCTGGTCTGCACCAGTGTGCGCACGCTACAGGTCCTTCGCGCCGCGGGCCTGATCCCGGCCATTCCTGTCATGATGCCCGAGGCAATACCGCTGCGACCAGCATGCTGCCCATCATGAAAGCCGCCCTTCACTGCGACCGAGGGAGTACGTCATGTCCGGCAACCGGGCGGCGCGGATCGCGGTGCTCGTCGCCGAGGAGGCCGCCCGCCGAGGTGGACCGCTCAGCCTGATCGACGTCTGCGCCAGTGTGGCAGCGGCTCTGCCCATCGGCGGCGCCGGGGTATCGGCGATGTCACCGACCATGGCCAGCTACCCGCTGTGCAGCACCGACGCAGCCAGCGAGGAGCTGCTGGAGCTGCAGTTGACGCTGGGCGAGGGCCCCTGCGTGGACGCCTTCGCCCGCGGATCCACTGTGGGGGCACCCGACCTGAGCACCGACGAAGCCCAAGGCCGGTGGCCGGTGTTCGCACCAGCCGCGGTGGAAGCCGGCGCCCGGGCGGTCTACGCGCTCCCGCTACAGATCGGCGCGATCAGGCCCGGCGTACTGGACCTGTACTCCCAGCTGCCGCTGGTGCTCAGCGCTTCGGAGCTGGCCGAGGCGATGGCGTTCGCCGACTGCGCGACCCTGGTCCTACTGAACACCCGAGCGGCGGAGCGCGAGGGCATCGCGGCCGGGTTGGACGGGGGTCTGGGCGGCTACCGCGCGGAGATCGACCAGGCCACCGGCATGCTGACCGGACAGATCGGCGTCGGTATCGAAGAGGCGTTCATCCGACTGCGCGCATACGCCTACGCCCAGGACCGCCGCCTGTCCGAAGTCGCCGCCGACGTGGTCAACCGCCGCCTACGGTTCCCCCCGGACCCCCAAACCGATCCGCTACTGGGCACGATCGGCGACCCGCCCTGACTACGAGACCGCGACCGACGTCGGAACACAGCACACATTCCCCCTCTCGGCGAGCGGGGCTATTCTCGAACAAGGGTGACCGCCATGGATGACCAACTGCTCGCCAAAACCTTCGTCGAACTGGCCGACAACCTCGTCGCCGACTTCGATCTCATCGACTTCCTCCGCCTGCTGACCGACCGCTGCGTGGCGGTCCTGGGCGTGAGCGCGGCCGGCGTCCTGCTCGCGGACCGCAACGGCGAGCTGAGGGTCATGGCCGCCTCAAGCGAAGAAGCCCGCCTGCTGGAACTGTTCCAGCTCCAGAACGACGAGGGCCCCTGCCTGGAGTGCTTCCACACCGGTACCGCAGTCACCGTCCGCGACCTGAGCACGCAGGCCGGACGCTGGCCCCGCTTCGTCGCCCAGGCCCAGCGCACCGGATTCACCGCCGTCCAGGCCCTGCCGATGCGGCTGCGCGACGACGTCGTCGGCGCCCTGAACCTCTTCTCCAGCGGCCCCGGACTGTCCGACCCGGCCGCCGTCCCGCTCGGCCAGGCCCTGGCCGACGTCGCCACCATCAGCCTGCTGCAACAACGCTCCACCGAAGCCAGCACCCTGCTCAACGAGCAACTGCAGACCGCCCTGAACAGCCGGGTACTGATCGAGCAGGCCAAGGGCAAACTCGCCGAACGCCTCGACATCGACATGGAACAGGCATTCACCGCCCTCCGCGGCTACGCCCGCAGCCATCAGCAGCGCATGTCCGACCTCGCCCTGGCCTTCGTCAACGGCACCGAACCCCTCACCGACCTCGTCCCGTGAACAGGCCGCCCAACGTCTGCTCCGCACCGCCTCGCACAGGCAAGGAACGTCCCCAAGCAACTTCGGTTGCTACTCGCCATGATGTTCTGGGATGTGTACGGAGCAGCGGGCTTGATCCAACCGAGCGAGGATGCCCATCAGGTTCCGGTACTCGGCTCGTCCCAGTGCCGATGTCAGCAGCCCGTTGACGATCAGGCGCTCCTTCTCCTCCTCGTCCAGGTCACCCAAGGACGCCCTGTACCGCTCGAAAACACGACTCCGGTCCTGACCTGCAGATTCTCCGATCGCACCAGCCTCCACCTGCGATACCTGGGACGATCGTTCTGTGCCGTTCCCCATCCTCGCTCCGGTCCGACCTGGCGTCAGTTCCTCAACACCCAGGCCCGCACCATCATCGCCGCCGACTTCCTGCACATCGACTGCACGGTCACCCTCAAACGCCTCTACGCGCTCATCTTCATCGAACACAACACCCGCCGCGTCCACCTTGCGGGCATCACCGCGCACCCCACCGCCCAGTGGACCACCCAGCAGGCGAGAAACCTCGCCATGTCGCTGGACGAGCGCATGGACTCGCTGCGGCACCTCATCCGCGACCGGGACCGCAAGTACACGGACACCTTCGACGCCGTCTTCAAGGCATAAGACGTGGAAGCTCTACTCACCCCACCCCGGGCCCCGCGAGCGAACGCGACCTGCGAACGAGTCGTGGGGACCATACGGCGCGAAGTCCTCGACCGAATCCTCATCATCAACCAAGCCCACGCCCACACCGTTCTCACCCAGTACATCCAGCACTACAACGAGCACCAGCCCCACCAAGCACGACAGCAACTCTGCGGGTGCCGATAAATCATCCGCGCAGGTCGCGGCCTTGATCGCCAGCCTCCGGCCGTGCCGGCCCACGCCCGGGGTCTTCACCTGCGCGGGGCACCAGCGGCATCATGGCCTGTCGTGCTGCTGCGTCTGGCCTACCTCGCCGCGACCAACGCCTTCGCGCTCCTGCGCCTGCTGCCGATGAGCGACAGAGAGAAGGACATCGAAATCCTCGCGCTGCGGCACCAACTCCTGGTCCTGCAACGCCAGGTCGGCAAGCCCGCCTTCACCAACACCGACCGCGCGATCCTCGTCGGCCTGCTCCACCACCTCCCGATGGACAAGCTGCGGCAGCTCCTGCTGCTGGTCCGCCCCGACACGGTCCTGAAGTGGCACCGCGACCTGCTCCAGCGGCGCCACGCCGCCACCTGCGTGCCGAAGCGCCGTGGACGACCTGTGGGGTTCAACAACAGTGCCGTGACGTTCACCTGGGATGATTCGATCCGCAGCGGCGGCCGTTGCGGGATGATGGATGCTCGTGTCCCCTCGCCTGGTGTACCTCCTGTTCTGCCAGATAGCGTCCTGGCTGGTGCTACTGGGGCGCAGCAGCGCGGCCAAGGACGTCGAGCTGCTCGTGCTGCGTCACGAGGTCGCGGTCTTGCGCCGTAGCAACCCGAAGCCGAAGCTCCACTGGGCCGACCGGACCCTGTTCGCGGCATTGATCCGGCTGCTGCCGAAAAGCCTTCGCGCTCACCGGCTGGTCACTCCAGGCACCGTGCTGCGCTGGCACCGGCGAGCGGTCGCCAGGAAGTGGCGCCAGCCCCGACCGCCGGGACGCCCGCCGATCCCCGACGAACTCCTCACGCTGATCATCCGGCTGGCCCGCGACAATCCATCCTGGGGCTACACCCGCATCCAGGGCGAACTGCGGCGCCTGGGCCACCGCGTCGCCGCCACCACCATCCGCAAGGTCCTGCGCAGCCACCGGATCCCGCCCGCCCCGAAGCGGGACGACGGCCCGACCTGGCGCGCGTTCCTAAATGCCCAGGCCCAGGCGATCCTGGCCACCGACTTCTTCCAGATCCACACCGCCACGCTCAAACGCCTGTACGTGTCCTTCGTCCTGGAACTCGGGACCAGGCGCGTGCACATCCTCGGCATCACCGAGCACCCCACCGCGGCCTGGGCGACACAGCTGGCCAGAAACTTCCTGACCGACGCCGGCGAGCGGGCCGACCAGTTCCGGTACCTGATCCGGGACCGCGACTCCATCTTCACCGACGCCTTCGACGCCGTCTTGGCCTCGGAAGACATCGAGATCCAGAAGTCTGCACCGCAGACACCGAGAATGAACGCCTTCGCCGAACGCTGGATCAAGACCGTCCGCGCCGAGTGCACCGACCGGATACTCATCACCAGCGACCGCCACCTGCGCATCGTCCTCAACCAGTACACCGAGCACTACAACCTCGGCCGCACACACCAAGGCCACGGCCTGGATCTACGCGCACCACTGGACGACCCGGACGTCATCCCGTTCCCCGCCCAACGAATCACCCGCACCAAGATCCTCGGCGGACTGATCAACGAATACGATGCCGCAGGATAACCCCAGCTCAACGCCCCAGCAGGGTTATTGAACCCCACAGGGCGACGCCCTGAGCGCCTTCCTCGCGGCCGGCCGCGAGACTCCCGCTCCGGTGCCTCCCACCGAACCCGGCACGACGCGGCACCTGCGCTCTGTGGGTTGACCCTCAGTCACCGATTTCTCTGCCCGCCCCCTAGGGAACTACTCCCGTGGCGGCGGGCAGAGTCGTGTTCCACGCCGGTTGCCCCTCCGCGCGGTGTGCACGGATTGCCTGCTTCCGGAACTAACTGCTCCGGAAGTGGCTAGAACTCGTCGAAATGTTGGCTGAAAATAGTCGCCCCCCACCTGCTGTCATTACGCAGAGTAAGCAATTTCGGGTCTTCACCAAGCACCCATAAGCCGTAAAACGCCCACCGAAATGGCCCGTGGTCCCAAAGTGGTCCCAAACAGTGCACGAACGACTTTCCCGCGAATCTGACGCTACATCAGCAAGAGGGCCGCTGACCTGGAGTTTCCTCCGGTCAACGGCCCTCTTGTGTCTGTCGGGACGACAGGATTTGAACCTGCGACCCCCTGACCCCCAGTCAGGTGCGCTACCAAGCTGCGCCACGTCCCGAGGCTGCGCTGCCTTGCGGCTTTGCGGCCTGTCCCCGGTCGCCCGGGCAC
>Ga0302314_10009579_pt1 | contig 17102 bp, 19 predicted proteins | sample III_Palsa_N2_3_FD_200533 | JGI IMG/M metagenome (GOLD analysis project Ga0302314, IMG submission 200533) | Peat permafrost microbial communities from Stordalen Mire near Abisko, Sweden - III_Palsa_N2_3 | ecosystem: Environmental > Terrestrial > Soil > Palsa > Peat permafrost | place: Sweden...
GAGGTGGGCGTGACGCAGTTGAACTCGAACAGCTTCGGCGGCCCCTGGCCGTCGTAGCCGAGATCGAACCGGCCATAGTTGAGCGCGGGCGGCTCGGCGGCCCACGCCTCGGCAATTAGCGGCTCGCACCAGTCGGGCACGCCGAAGCGGCCCAGCAGGCCGTTGTCGATCACATGGTCGCCGGCGCGCAGGAACATGGCGTAGAGTTCGCGGCTCGCATCCTCGATGCGGCGGACGTCGCGCGCGTCGAAGGCGTAGCAAGCGCTCTCGTCCCAGTAGTTTGCCTCCGGCCCGGTGTGCCAGATCAGGCCGCAACCCTCGACCTTCTCGCGCCAGTCTGAGCGAGGCGCGATCGCGAGGCGTTCCACGCCCTAGGCGCCGACCCTGAAGACGTGGCCGAGGCGTTCGGCGAAACCGCCGAAGCCTCCGCGAACGGGTGCATCGCGATAGAAGACACCCGGGGCTGGACTGTACGACCCGCCCCCGACCATGGCGCCGTACGGCGGAAGCCGCGTCGGCCGATTGAGCGTTCCCAGATAATACCAGAGGAACGGGCTGCTTCCGACGCCCACATGAGGCTCATTGCAGCGGTCGTCGTCGACGCGCTGGCCGCGAAGATCGGCGCACACCCGCGCCGGGCCGGCGCTCGCCTCCCACTGATCGGCGGGCTTGCGCTCGCAGCCTGTCACGAACGCCGTGGCCACCGCGAGCACCGCAGGCAGACGAAGAGTATCGAACGTCTTCAATAGATGTCCCCCGACATCCGTCCGCCATAGGCGAGCCCCGCCACACTGGCAACGATCAAGCTCCACCCGCGCGCTTTGGTCGCGGCCCGCGCCGCGGCGGCGGGCCGCCTGGGCTACCGGGTCGTGCTCCACGCCTTGGCGAAGGTCACCACCTGCTGGGCCACTGTCTCGACCTGCCAGGCGTCGCGCGGATCGTTGAAGGCGCCGGCCTCGTCGAACAGGCCGCCGGCGTTGAGCGTGGCGCCGAACGGCGTGGGCCAGCCGCGCAGCGCGTGGACGATGGAGCGCAGCGCCGCCAGGGTCGAGCCGCCGGCCTGGGCGCCGCTGGCCGAGACGATGCAGCCCACCGCGCGCCCGTCGAAATAGGGGCGGGGATCGTCCCTGAGGCCCTCGAGGCTGTCGAGGGCGTTCTTAACCAGGCCGGAGATCGAGCCGTGGTAGCCGGGTGACGCGATGATCACGCCGTCGGCGCTACTTACCGCGCGCAGGAAGCGGTCGCGCTCGGCATGCTCCCCGCCGGCATGCGGGTTGTAGATGGGCAGGTCGGCCAGGAAAGCCCCGCCGAACAGCTCGGTGCGGGCGCCGGCCCCGTCCGCGGCCGCCAGCGCCTTGATCAGCGCCGTCTCGCTCGTCGATCCCGGCCTGACGGTGCCGCCGAGGCCGACGATCAACGGGCGATCGTTCAAGCCGTCACCGCCTCGCTCTTCCTGGCCTCGTAGTGGCGTTTCAGGTCCTCGAGTTCGTCGGCGTATTTGTCGCGCGCCGCCTCACGCAGCTTGGGGATGTGGTAGGCGGGGAAGAGGTCGTTGTCGGGCTGGTAGTCGCGCAGCACCTGCTTGGCCACAGTCACCTTGTGCACCTCGGTGGGACCATCGGCGATGCCCATGACGAAGGCGCCGGTGACCATGCCCATGAACGGCATCTCGTTGGAGACGCCGAGCGCGCCGTGCAGGTGAAGGGCGGTGGCGGCGATGTCGTGGTAGACCTTGGGCATGGCGACCTTGATCGCGGCTATGTCCTTGCGCACCAGCTTGTAGTCCTTGTGCTTGTCGATCAGCCAGGCGGTGCGCAGGACCAGCAGGCGGAACTGCTGCAGCTGGATCCAGGCGTCGGCGATCTGTTCCTGCACCACCGGCATGTCGGCCAGGCGCCCATCGCGGGTCTGGCGCGAGACCGCTCGCTGGCACATCAGGTCGAAGGCGTGCTGGCAGGCGCCCACCGTGCGCATGGCGTGGTGCACCCGCCCGCCGCCCAGCCGGGTCTGGGCGATGATGAACGCCCCGCCGCGCTCGCCCAGAAGCGCGTCCTTGGGCACGTGCACATTGTTGTAGCGGATGTAGCCGTGGCCGCCCTCGCCCTCATGGCCGACGCCGATGTTGCGGATGGTCTCCACGCCGGGCGTGTCGGTGGGCACCAGGAAGATCGAGGTGCGGCGGTAGGGGTTCTTGGCCTCCGGATCGGTGACCGCGTAGACCACCAGCACCTTGGCGTAGCGCGAGCCGCTGGAGAACCATTTCTCGCCGTTGATCACCCACTCATCGCCGATCAGTTCGGCTCGGGTCTTGAAGGTGAGCGGATCGGAGCCGCCGGTGGGCTCGCTCATCGAGAAGGCCGAGCGGATGTCGCCGTTGAGCAGGGGCTTCAGCCACTTTTCCTTCTGCTCGGGCGTGCCGTAGTGGGCGATGATCTCGGCGTTGCCGGTATCCGGCGCCTGGCAGCCGAACACCGTGGGCGCCAAGCTGTTGCGGCCCAGCTTCTCGTTCATCAGCGCCAGTTTCAGCTGGCCATAGCCCTGACCGCCGAGCTCGGGGCCGAGGTGGCAGGCCCACAGGCCCTGGTCGCGCACCTTCTGCTGCAGCGGCTTGATGAACTTCTCGCGTCCGCCGGAGCTGAAGGCGGCCATGCCCAGGTGGGAGGTCGGCTCGACCTCCTCGGCCATGAATTCCTCGATCCAGTCGAGCTTCTTCTGGAACTCGGGGTCGGTTTCGAAATCCCACGCCATGTCGTCCTCCGCGCGTCCGCTTTGGCTCATCATCGACGCTGGGCGCCGGTGGTGCAAGCCTCTCGAACGCGCGTTTGAACCGGGCCAGCCACTTTCGCCGGCGCGGCGCGGCATTGTAAGGGTTGGCCATGGACGTCCCAAATCCTCTCGCCGTCGAGCGCGCCGGCCGCGCCCGCCTCTGGTTCGACGACCTGCGCGACCGCCTCGTGGCCGCCTTCGAGGAACTGGAGGACGAAGCGCCCGAAGCGCTCTATGAGGGTCCCCCCGGCCGTTTCGAACTCAGGCCGTGGGTGCGCGAGGCCGGCGGTGGCGGGGTGATGGGCTTCTTGCGCGGCCGGTTCTTCGAGAAGTGCGGCCTTCACATCTCCGAGGTCCACGGAACCTTCACCCCCGAGATGGCACGCAACATGCCAGGCGCGCTTGATGACCCACGCTTCGTCGCCACGGGCGTGAGCCTCATCGCCCACATGCGCAACCCGCGGGTGCCGGCGGTGCATATGAACACGCGATACCTGGCTACCACGGCCGGCTGGTTCGGCGGCGGCGCCGACCTGACGCCGCTCCTCGAAGAGCAGCGCACCGAGGATTCGCCTGACGCCAACCTCTTCCACGCCGCCCTCAAGCACGCCTGCGACGCCCATCACGCCGACTGGTACGAACGCTACAAGGAAGAGTGCGACCGCTACTTCTTCCTGCCGCACCGCGGCGAGCCGCGCGGCGTGGGCGGGATCTTCTACGACCACCATGATTCCGGCGACTGGGAGCGCGACTTCGCCTTCACCCGGGACGTCGGCCTCGCCCTCCTGGACGTCTACCCGCGCATCGCCCGCCACCGCATGGCCGAACCGTGGACCGCCGAGGACCGCGAAGAACAGCTGATCCGCCGCGGTCGCTACGTGGAATTCAACCTGCTCTACGACCGCGGCACCATGTTCGGCCTCAAGACCGGCGGGAATATCGAATCCATTCTCTCCTCGATGCCGCCGGTGGCGAAGTGGCCGTGATCGTTCTCTGGCGCGGTCGTTAGCAAGGCTTGCAGAACAACGCTCGTTGTTACCCCGACGACCCTCAATACTTCCGTCATCGCCGGGCGACAGTCCCGGCGACCCATGAACAACATGGTGAGGGTGGGCGCCTTGCGCGCCCAGAGCGCCAGGTTCGCCGCGTCAACGCACGAGCGTCGCTGCATTGAAGGTGTTGCATAGGTGAGCGCCGCAACCTCCAGCCGCGACCGCGCCTGCGCGGCCGAATGCGAAGACTGTGTTCATGGGTCACCGGGACTTTCGCCCGGTTATGACGTGCGTGATGGGGGTGGCGCGAGCGAGCCGTTTGAAATTCAGCCCGACATCGAGACTGTGCAGGAGCGCATCTTGCTATCGCAACGCGCTCTGATCCCCCTCAGTAAGCCATGCCCTGCGCCACCGCCTTGAGCCGCTCGATCACCGAGAGTTTGTCGGTGACGAAGTCGTTGTCGATCCACCAGGTTTCGACTTCGCGCAGGACGTCGCCGACCAGCGGGCCGTTGGGCACGCCGGCGGCCATCACCTCTTCGCCGGTGAGGGGGAGGGTGGGGCGGGGCCAACTGCGCGCCATCGGCAGGAGGGCGCGCCACTGCGGCGTGGTGGCGGGCCGCGGTGACGCCGCCCAGGCGAGGGTCACGCGGTCGCAGAAGGCCTGCGCGCCGCGACGATACACCGCCTGGCGCACCTGGCGCGGGCTCATCCACGAGACGATCGCGGGATCAGGTGTGAGGGCGCCGACCAGGCGGTCCCGCTGGGCGCTGGACAAGCGCAGGCGCTGGGCGACGGACGCCGCCACGCCGGGGTCGTCCGGCAGCAGCGCCGCCAGCCGCAGAAGCGCGTCTTCGCTGAACAGCATCTCGGTCTCGATGCCGACCAGCTGATCGAACCGCCCCAGGCCGACCGCCTCCGGAAGCGCCACGGCCAGAACGCCGGCGCCGGCCATCAGCGCCACGGCGGCGCGCGGATCCTCGGCCGCCAGCAGGGTCAACAACTCCTTGGCGACGCGTTCGGCGGAAAGGCCCCGGAGCAGCTCGCGAGACTCGCGGCAGGCCGAGAGGGCCGGGGCGTCGGGCGCGCCGCGGCCGTACCAGGCGAGAAAGCGGAAGAACCGCAGGATGCGCAGGGCGTCTTCGGCAATGCGCGTGGCCGCGTCGCCCACGAACAAGATCCGCCCGGCCAGGGCGTCGGCCACGCCGCCGCCGGTGGGATCATAGAGACGGCCGGCGACATCGGCGTAGAGGGCGTTGAGGCGGAAGTCGCGCCGCGCCGCGTCCTTGGCCCAGTCGTCGGTGAAGGCGACGACTGCGCGGCGACCGTCGGTCTCCACATCGCGGCGCAACGTCGTGATCTCGAACGGCCGGCCATCCGCCACCGCGGTGATCGTGCCGTGCGCAACCCCGGTCGGGACGGCGCGCAGGCCAGCGCGCTCCAGCGCCCGCGTCACTTCGTCTGGCGTCAGGACCGTGGCGATGTCGATATCGGCCACCGGTCGGCCGATGAGGGCGTTGCGCACGCAGCCGCCGACGAACCGCGCCACCTCGCCGTCGGAATCGCCGCTCAGCGCGCCCATCACGGCCCGGGTCGCGGGATGCGTCATCCACGGCTGGAGCGGGAGGGTCTGCGCCACCGTTGAGCTAGCCAACGGCTGCGCCGTAGAGCCTGTCATAGAGCGCGCGTAGCATGCCGGCCGTCGCGCCCCAGATGTAGCGGTCTTCCCAGGTCGCCGCGTAGAACCGGCGCTTGACCCCCTCCGGCGTCTCGCGCTCCATCTGTTCGTAATTGGCCGGGTCCATCAGGAACCCGAACGGCGTCTCGAACACGTCGGCGACCTCGTCGGGACTGGGCCGGGCGACGAAGCCTGGCGCCACGAAGCCCACCACCGGCGTGACGCTGTAGCCTGTCCCCGTTCGATAGGGGGTGGAGAGGCCCACGAGCGTGACCATGGCGGGATCGAGGCCGATCTCCTCGCTCGCCTCGCGCAGCGCGGCGGCCCAGGGCGTCTCGTCGGCGTCGCAGCGGCCTCCCGGGAGGGCGATCTGGCCCGTGTGCTGGCGCAGGGTGTCGGCCCGCCGGGTCAGGATCACGTTGAGGCCAGACGGCCGCTCGATCAGGCCCACGAGCACGGCGGCCGCTGTGAACGGGCGGGTCGGGCTCGACACGTGGGCCGGATCGAGATCGAAGTCGGAGCGATAGAGCCCGCCCGCCGGCTCATGCACCTCCAGCGGATCCAGGTGCGCGGCCATCCAGGCGCGCAGGTCGGCAGTGTCTGGCGGCTGGTCGCCGTCGGCAGCGGTCAAGCGTCGATGACCCCGGGCGGTCCCACGGCGAACCAGGCGCCGTTGGAGGTGACGCCCAAGGTCGGGCCCTGCGGCGTCTCGCGCTCGGACGCCATCTCCACCAGTTCATAATAGACCGGCCGCGCGATCAGCGCCTCGAGGCCGCGGCGCACATGCAGATAGGGCCTGGGCTCTTCGCTGTGCGGGTCCATCTCCACGCGGATTTCGTTGGCGGGTCCGGCCTGGACCACATCGCCGACGTTGGTGAGGAACGAGAGGGCCTCGCCGTCGCGGTCGACCCGGACGGCGATGAAAGGCGCGTCCTCGACCGTGATGGCCAGTTTCTCCACCGGCGTCACCAGCACGAAGCCTTCGGGATCCTTGCGCAGGACGGTGGAGAACAGGCGCACCAGGGCCTCGCGGCCGATCGGTGTCCCTTCATGGAACCACAGGCCGTTCCTCTTGATGACGATGTCAATCTCGCCGCAGTGGGCCGGGTTCCACAGATGCACCGGCGGCAGGCCGCGCCCAGGCGCCTGCTTGGCCGCCGCGATCACGCCTTCCAGTCCCGCCGCCCGCGCCTGCGTCATGCGCAACAGGTAGGCCTGCGGGGCGGGCGGCTCAAGCGCCGGCGCCGTTCACGGCGCGCGATGCTGATCGCCGTGCTCGGTGGTGATCCACGTCTCGCCGTCAGTGGAGACCTGGACCTCGAAATGCATGTAGTCCGGCCCCGAATAGGTGTTGACCGTGCGCGCCCGGCGCGCCCCTTCGCGCGGCTTGCCCGCGGCGGCGTATTCCCAACGGTCGCCGTCGATGGTGAGTTCGCGCCACGGCCCGGGCGCATCGCCTGCCGCGGTGAGCGTCTGGATGGCGTAGACCTCGTCCCGCTCGCCATGGCGCTTGGGCAGGATCACCACCAGCGCGGATGGCTTGCCCCCCACCGCCTGCTCGCAGACATAGAACAGCCCGGTGCGGGCGCAGTGGTTGACCAGCGACAGCGTGCGCCCGGTGCTGAACGTGGCGTTCCACGCGCCGTCGAACCGCGCCAGCGCCGCATAGGGATCCTCGGCGGCCAGCGCGCTCGATCCAAAGGCGGCGAGCAGTGTCGCCAGGACGGCGGTGTTCGACGGCCTCATTAGCTTGCACCCGGCCGTGAGCGCGTACGTATATCCCCTTGACATATCCCTATCTTGCTCTGACATTTGCCGACGGCTACCCAAGGATGATCAACTCGTGAACCGCACAAGCCTGTTTCGCACCAACCGCTCGCAAGCGGTACGCCTGCCGAAGGACGTCGCTTTCCCCGAAGGGGTGAGCGAGGTGGTCATCGTCCGCGAGGGGGCGGGGCGCTTCATCATGCCCGCCGACGCCGTGTGGGACGATTTCTTCGACGCACCGGGTGTCGAAATCGCGGAGCGTATTCAACCGCCAACTCAATCACGCGAGCCTTTTTGACGGTGCTCCGGTGGATGCTCGATACCGACATCTGTGTGCGGGTATTGCGCGATCGACCGCCCAGCCTGCGGCCCCGCTTCAACAGTGAAGCCGCTGGCTTGGCGATCTCCACGGTCACCTTCGCCGAACTCGTTTACGGCGCCGAGAAATCGGCGCGCCCGGCGCAGACGCTTGCCGAGGTCGACCGGCTGGCTGCACGCTTGACGGTGCTCGCATTCGATGATCGCGCAGCTGCTCACGCCGCCAATATCCGTGCGGTTCTCGAGCGGGCGGGAACGCCGATCGGCTCCTACGATCTTTTGATCGCCGGCCACGCCCGAAGCCTGGGCCTGGTGATCGTAACCGGCAATCTCCGCGAATTCAGTAGGGTCGAAGGTTTGCGCTCCGAAAACTGGCTGGAGTGACCGCAGCCTTCACTGCACGTCGCCGGCCAGCCCTTCGGCTGCGCCGTCGCGCAGGGCTCTCACCAGCACGCGCCGCTGATCGACCGGTCCGGGCATGCGCACCCGCTGCGCCGGCTCGGCGCTGAAGCCGAGGGGGCCGAAGTACGCCTGGTCGCCGACCAGCAGGATCAGGGTGTGGCCGGCATCGGCGGCCGCCTCACAGGCCTTGTCGATCAGCGCCGCGCCCAGCCCGCGGCGCCGGAAAGCCTCGTCGACCGCGAACGGGCCCAGGAGCAGCGCTGGCCGTTCGCCGATGCTCACCGGCCAAAGGCGCACGCAGCCGACGGCCGCGCCGTCCTCCCAGACGATCAACGACAGATCGCGCAGGGGCGAGCGGCCCTCGCGCAGGCGCTCGGCCGCCTTGACGAACCGGCCCGGGCCGAAGGCGCGAGCGATCAGGCCGTCGGCGAGCGGGGCGTCGACCAGCCGCTCGGGCGCTAACAGAAGCGGGTGGCGCACCGAAGCGGCGCGGAGGGCGGCGGGCATGGATTTTTCTCGATCAAGGGCTGGCCGCCGGAAAGTCCCGATGGCGGCGCGCGGTTCCACGATGGCGCCGCCGGAGGGGCGCGGTTCAAGCCTCCAGTTCGATATCCCAGTAGAGATAATCGAGCCAGCTTTCATGCAGGTGGTTGGGCGGAAACTTCCGGCCATGGTCCTGCAGCTCGTACATGGTCGGACGCCGGGGATGGTGCTGCGGCCGCATCGCGGCCTCGCGCGGCGTGCGCCCGCCCTTGGCCAGGTTGCAACGCGCGCAGGCGGTGACGATGTTCTCCCACGTCGTGCGCCCGCCACGGGAGCGCGGCGTGACGTGGTCGAACGTGAGATCCTCGCCCGAACCGCAATACTGGCAGCTGAAAGCGTCGCGCAGGAACAGGTTGAACCGGGTGAAGGCAGGCGGCCGGTCCTGCGCCACATAGCTCTTCAGCGAGACGACGCTCGGCAGGCGCATCTCGAACGAGGGCGAGTGGATCAGGGTGTCGTAGCTGGAAACCACGTCGACGCGGCCGAGGAACACGGCCTTGATCGTCTCCTGCCAGGGCCACAGGGACAGCGGATAGTAAGAAAGGGGCCGGTAGTCGGCGTTGAGCACCAGGGCCGGCGCCCCGGACGGCGGGCGGCTAAGAACCTGCATGACAGGATCCCCCGGGGCGGCCCCGATTCGGACGGCCCCGACCGGGGCGGATGGGGAAGGGTGATGAACTGAAGACGCCGTCTCCTCATCGCGATCCAGCGCCGCGTGGCTTCAGGCCACGGCGCGATTCGAATCATAAGGGATGTTCGGCGACATCTCCATGACCGGCGCACGGACGGCAGGTCACTGAGAAGAGTTTGGCGGGTAGCGGTGGCCTTGAAGCCACGGCGGTAGCGAGATTGGGCGAGCGTGCCCGAGAGCGCGGTGAGGCTGCTCCCGGGCTGTTCGCTCTAGCCATTGGAGGCCTGAGCCTCAGGCGCCGGTGACGGCCACTGCGCCGGCGAGCATGACGCCCAGCGCGACGAGAAACACCGAAACCGAACGGTCGAACAAACGTTCAAAGGCAGAGAATTTGGCGAGGGACATGACGAGGTATCCTTTTTTGCGTGAACCCCCCGGAGCGAAGGGCTGTCCGATCTGGACAGTGCTTAGATAGCACCTATCTGAACGGTGTCAAGATAATCTTTACGGCGTTCGGATTTAGTTTTATGGTGAACGCCCTCAGGGAAACTGGAAGCGCCATGGCTCATATCGATCAGACCGACCGTCCCGTCACGATCCGCCCCGAGAGCGCCCGCCCCGAGACCGGCCGGACCGAGGCTGTCCGCCCGTGCGAGGGCGAACGGCCCTACCATCACGGCGATCTGTCCCGCGCCCTCGTCCTGGCGGGACGCCGAATATTGGAACGAGAAGGCCCGGCCGCAATGTCCCTGCGCGCCGTGGCGCGCGAGGCGGGCGTCAGCCCGGCGGCGCCCTACCATCACTTCAAGGACAAGGGTGATCTGATGGACGCGGTCGCCCACGAAGGCTGGATGGAACTGGGCTGCTCGATCGGCCAGGCGCGGACCGACGCCAAGACGCCGCGCGAAGCCCTCTCGAACATCGGCCTGGCCTACGTCCGCTTCGCCCGCAAACATCCCGCGCTCTACCGGATCATGTACGACAGCGCCTCAGATCGCTCTGACATGCCCGACCAGGCCAAGAGCGAGGACAGCGGCTGGCGCCACGTGCGCGACTCGCTGATCGCCGCGGGCGTCGATCCCGAGCAGGACCACGCCCTCGAGCTCGCCACCATCGCCGCCTGGTGCTCGGCCCATGGCGTCGCCGAGATGATCGGCTTCAAGGAGTTCGAGCCGCTGAAGGAGGCCCTGGGCGGCGAGGAGCCGTTCATCCGCGCCATCCTCGATCACCTGGGCATCTACGCCCGCCACGCGAAGGCGCATTGAGCCGCCAAGCCTTCGTCACCCGCTTCGCCCCGTCGCCGACCGGCTATCTTCACCGCGGCCACGCGTTTTCCGCACTGACCGCCCATGAGGCCGCCCGCGCCGCGCACGGGCGCTTCCTGCTCCGCATCGAGGATATCGACACCGCCCGGCGCCGTCCGGAGTTCATCGCGGCGATCGCGGAGGATCTGGCGTGGCTGGGCCTCGACTGGGAGACCCCGGTGCGCGTGCAATCCGAACACTTCGCCGACTACGCCGCCGCGTTGGCCAGCCTGCAGGCGCGCGGGCTCGTCTACCGCTGTTTCAAGACGCGGGCGGCGGTGGCGAAGGAGATTGGCCGTGCGCCGCACGGCCCCGCCAGCCCCTATGTCGGCGCGCCGCTGCAACCCGATGAAGAGGCGCGGCTGATCTCGCAGGGCCTGCCCTACGCCTGGCGCCTGTCGCTCGCCGCGGCCGAGCGCGCGCTGGGCGGCTTGGGTGCGCTGGCCTTCGTGGAAGAGGGCGAGGGGCCGGTGGCGCTCGATCCTGCCCGCATCGGTGATCCGATCCTCGCCCGCAAGGATCTCGGCGTCGCCTATCATCTCGCCGTCGTGGTCGATGACGCCGCCCAGGGCGTGACTCATGTGATCCGGGGTGAGGACCTCCGCGAGGCCGCCCATGTGCAGCGCCTCCTCCAGGCGTTGCTGGTTTTGCCGACCCCCGCCTATCGCCACCATCCCTTGATCCTTCGCCCGGACGGCAAGCGCTTCGCCAAGCGCGACGCCGGCGAAACCCTCCGCGACCTGCGCGCCCACGGCGTCACCCCACAGGCGCTGCGGCGCGACCTGGGGTTCTGAAGGGCGAGTTGGACGCGCCCCGTCCGTCGGCCCGCAAGAAAGGGCGGTCCGCCACCCCCGCACGCGGCTAATCTAATCGATTCACACATCGTCGTAGCGGATAGGCGGCTCTCCGCTGGAGTCCCCTTCCCCGGCTTCGCCGGTACTTCCCCCAGGGGGGGAGAGAGGCGTGGTGTAAGCGGCGACAACGAACCCTCTCTCCCCCTTCGCAGTGGCGAAGTCGCCCGCGCCAGCTTCGCCGCGTTGCTCCCTTCGGGCGCAGCGGGTATGGGCGCCTATGCCCATCGACGCGAGCCAACCGCGGTCGGCCCGCGCCCTGCTGGGCGAGCGCGACTACCTGTTCTTCTGGGCGTCGCGATGGACGGGAAGCCTGGGATCGCAGGTCCAGAGCGTGACCATGGGCTGGCAGGTCTACTCCCTGTCCCGGCGCACCCTCGATGTCGGCCACTCGGCGTTCAACGTCAGCCTGATCGGCCTGATCACCTTCGTTCCGCTGTTCCTGCTGGCGTTGCCGGCCGGCGAGACCGCCGATCGGCATGATCGGCGCAAGGTGCTGCAGTTCTGCTACGCCGGTGAGATCGCCGCCGTGGCGATTCTCGTCGCCGCGTCGCTGGTGGGCCGTGCATCGGTGCCGCTGCTGCTGGGCGTGGCCGTGCTGTTCGGGGCGGCGCGCGCCTACTTCTCTCCGGCGATCACGGCGCTTGGTCCGATGCTAGTCCCGCGCGAGCTCCTGCCGAGGGCCATCGCCTGGAACTCGCTGGCCTGGCAGACGGCCTCGATCGGAGGGCCGGCGCTGGGCGGCCTGCTGATCGCCTTCTCGCCGGGCCTCGCCTACGGCATGACCCTGGGCCTCTACCTCGTCGCCGCGGCTTGCCTGGCGATGATCCGCGGCCGCACCCGGCCCGTCGCCCAGCCCGGATCGCGCCTGGAGCTGGTCAAGGAGGGCCTGGCCTATGTGTGGGCCAACAAGGTGGTGTTCGGCGCCATCTCGCTCGATCTGGCGGCGGTGATCCTGGGCGGGGCCACGGCGCTGCTGCCGGCCTTCGCCAGGGACGTGCTGCATGTCGGACCGCAGGGGTTCGGCCTGCTGCGCGGAGCCGGAGCGATGGGCGCCACCTGCGTCGGCGTGGTGCTGGCGACGCGGCCGATCCGGCGCAGCGCCGGTCTCATCATGTTCTGCGGCGTGGCCGTGTTCGGGGCGGCCACGGTGGTGTTCGGTCTGTCGACCCTGCTGTGGCCGTCGGTCCTGGCCCTGGCCGTGCTGGGCGGCGCCGACATGCTGAGCGTGTTCGTGCGCCAGACGCTGATCCAGCTGATGACGCCCGATGCGATGCGCGGCCGGGTCGCGGCGGTCTCGGGCCTCTTCATCGGCGCCTCCAACGAACTCGGCGAGTTCGAGAGCGGCGTGGCGGCGCGCTTCCTGGGCGTGGTTGGGGCCGCGGTGTTCGGCGGCGTCGGCGCCTTGGCGGTCACCGGCCTCTGGGCGTGGCTGTTTCCCGCCTTGCGCAAGGCCGATCGCCTCGAATAGATCATCGGCAAAATTTCAGCTTCAGGGCAGGAGATCAGCGTCATGGGCATCCTCACCGGCAAGGTCGTGCTGGTCACCGGCGGCGGCAACGGCATCGGTCGCGACTGCGCCCTGATCGCCGCGCGCGAAGGGGCCAAGGTGGTGGTCAACGATCTGGGCGGCAGCCTGACGGGCGGCGACGAAGGCTCGGCCGGCCCGGCGGAGGCCGTGGCCCAGGAGATCCGCGCGGCCGGCGGCGAATCCGTTTCCAACTCCGACAGCGTCACCTCGCTGGAAGCCTGCAAGGGCATGCTCGAGCAGGCGCTGGACAGCTTCGGCGGCCTGCACGCGGTGATCAATCCGGCAGGCATCCTGCGCGACGGCATGTTCCACAAGATGAGCGAGGCCGACTGGGACAGCGTTATCGCCGTCCACCTGCGCGGCTCGTTCAACGTCTGCCGCGCCACCATCGAGCATTTCCGCAACCAGGAGGACGGCGCCTACATGCTGTTCACCTCCACCTCGGGCATCATCGGCAACATCGGCCAGACCAACTATGGGGCGGCCAAGATGGGCATCGCCGGGCTCTCGCGGATCATCGCCATGGAAGGCGCCGCCCGGAACGTGCGCTGCAACTGCATCGCGCCGGTGGCGTGGACACGGATGACCCAGTCGGTGCCAGTGAAGGACGAGGCCGCAGCCGCGCGCCGCAAGCAGATCGCCGAGACCATCCGCGCCGACCAGCCCGCGCGCTTCTCGGTGGCGCTCGTCTCCGACGCGGCCAAATCGGTGAGCGGCCAGATCTTCGGCGTCAGCGGCGAGAACATTATCCTCTACAGCCAGCCGCGGCCGATCGAGACCCTGGCCAAGTCGGAGGGCTGGACCATTCAGACCATCCTCTCCGAGGCCATGCCCAGGATGGCCGACAAGTTCTACCCGCTCACCCGTCCGCCGCTGGCCGCCCCCGCCGCGCCGGCGATCGCTCCGGCCGGCTGAGCGTGGGACGCCTCGAGGGCCGCGCGGCCGTCGTCACCGGCGCCGCCAGCGGCATCGGCCGCGCCAGCGCGCGCCTGTTCGCCGAGGAAGGCGCGCGGGTGATCTGCTTCGACCGCGCCGAAACGGTGGACGACACCGTGCGCTTCATCCTGGGCGCGGGTGGCCGGGCGATCGCCGTGCGCGGCGACGCCGGCGCCGAGGCCGACGTGAAGGGGGCCCTCGATCTCTGCGTCGCCGAATTCGGGACCCTCGACGTGGTCTACGCCAACGCCGGCGTGAGCGGTGGCGCCACGCCCATGGACCAGCTCACGCCGGAGTTCTGGATCGAGGTCCTGCGCATCAACCTGATCGGCCCGTTCCTGGCCATCAAGCACGCCAGCCCGATCATGCGCGCCGCGGGCAGGGGCTCGATCATCTGCACCGCCTCGGTGGCCGGTCTGCGCTCAGGGGCAGGGGGCATTCCCTACAGCGCCAGCAAGGCCGGCGTGATCAATCTCGTCCAGACCAGCGCCAACGTCCTCTACGGCACGGGCGTGCGGGTCAACGCCATCTGCCCCGGCCTGATCGAGACCGGCATGACCGCGCCCATCTATCGCGGCGCGCGCGAGCGCGGCACGGAGGAGCGCATCGGCCAGCTCAATCCGCTCAAGCGCGGCGGCGAGCCCAGCGAGATCGCCCACGCCGCCCTGTTCCTCGCCTCCGACGACGCCTCCTACGTCAACGGCCAGGCCATCGTCGTCGATGGCGGGCTATCATCGTCGCATCCGGTGGGAGTCCGGCGGGGGTGAGGGCGAGGCGAGCGCAGGCCAGCTGGTCTCCAACAGCCGAGACTAGCGTAAACGGGTACAGTGTCCCCGGATTACTGCCTATGCTGACGGTGGAGTGCTGCGTGGCTAGTTGAGCTAGTGATTGAGTGCATAGTTGGTACTTACGTCATCGTGCTGGTGTTTGGACCGAACCGAAGTGACGTGAACATTATAGAGAATGTGAAAGAGGGTATCGGGTTTGTTCTATTATTTATTCTCACTTCGGGGTATTTTGCTACAACTGCTTGGGTCGGCGTTATCACGCATCGCGTAGGGGTGCTTAACCAGATGTGGGCTAACATGCTACTGTTCTGCGCTCACGCGGGTGGCTTCCTCATCATTACCGGCGCGCAGATCGAGCGCACGGCGGGCGTGCTCGTGCTCGGCGTCGGCGTTGTGGCGGTCGCAAGTTTGGTTGGCGGGAGCCTTCGGGCTCTCTTTCCGTCGAACTCGAAGGGCGTCGGGCAGCAAGTGTAATCGAGGCGCCTCGGCCAAGCGTAGCTGGCTATGGAGTCTCGTGCGTCACGGGTCCGAAGGTCTTCGGGGGGCGTCGATAGCGCCTTGACAAATTGCAACTTTTGCGCCATTGTGCACGTGCGCGAACCCTGCCCGCGAGGCCCGATGATCACCCGTCCCGCCGCCCATCCTCCTGTCCGCAAAGCCGACGGGCGGTTCGGTTCCTGGCGCCTCGGGCCGCCCACCCACCGCATCTACGGTGATTAACGGTCGGGGCACACCGGGTCTGCCGCAAATTCAAGCGTCAGCCGGTCCCAGGGCTGAAACGATTAAGCGTACGCGACGGTGGAACGGAGCTACTCATGCACCGGCTTGATCGGATCACTCGACAGCCGGGCGTTATGGGCGGGAAGGCCTGCGTCCGCGGATTGTGGTCACAGGCGCCATGATCGGCGGCCAGATCGGCGCAGGACGCAGCCTTGATGAGGTGCCTGCCGACTATCCTTACCTCGAACGCCAGGACATCCTGCCGGCGCTCCGCTACGCCGCCTGACGCACATGCCCGACGCCCATAACCCCGCATCGACCATCGGCCACAGCCACGTATTCCTCGGCGAGGCGCACGCGGCGAGCGAACGGCGGACCTGGGCCGTGATCGCCCTGTGCGCGGCGATGATGGCGGCCGAGATCGTCGGCGGCCTGCTGTTCGGATCGATCGCCCTGATCGCCGATGGGCTGCACATGTCGACCCATGCCGGCGCCCTGCTGCTAGCAGCCCTCGCCTACACCTTCTCACGCCGCTACGCCCAGGACCCCCGCTTCAGCTTCGGCACCGGTAAGCTAGGCGACCTCGCGGGATTCACCAGCGCCATCGTGCTGGCGATGATCGCGCTACTCATCGGCTTCGAGGCCGTCAGCCGGTTCCTGCATCCGGTGCGCATTCACTTCGGCGAAGCCATTCCGATCGCCTGCCTGGGGCTCGCCGTGAACGTCGCCAGCGCCTGGCTGCTGAGCGGCGGCGGCCATCACCACGGTCATGGCCGCGATCACCACGGCCACGGACATGGTCACGGCGAGGAACAGCGCCGCCTCGACACCGCCCGGGGACCGCTCACCCTGAGCGTCTTCGAGGACGGCGTACCTCCGCGTTTTCGCCTGGTCTGGGACGGCGAACGTCGTCCGGATGCGATCGCGGTCACTGTCAGCACCCTGCGACCCGATGGCGCGTCGCAGGATTTCCGCTTCGCCGACCGCGGCGCCTACCTGGAGTCGGTGGACGAGATACCCGAACCGCACGCCTTCAGCGCACGCCTGGCCATCGACGGCGAGCCGGACCAGGTCGTCGTGTTCGAAGAAGGTAGTGAGGACCACGCCGCGCGTGATCGCGACAACAACATGCGCGCCGCCGTCATCCACGTCATGGCCGACGCCGCGGTGTCGGTCCTGGTCATCGCCGGCCTGTCGCTGGCGCGCCTGTTCGGCTGGATGTGGATGGACCCGGCGGCCGGCCTCGTCGGGGCCTGCGTGATCGCCAGCTGGTCATACGGCCTGGTGCGCGACACCGGCGCGATCCTCCTGGACATGAACCCGGATGGGCGGCTGGCGGACCAGATCCGGCTGAGCATCGAAGCCGGGGGCGACGGCGTGGCCGATCTGCACCTGTGGCGGCTGGGCCCGGGCCATCTGGGCGCCATCGTCGGCGTGGCGACCAGCGCTCAGCGCGACGAGGCTTTCTACCGCCGCTTGCTGTCGCGCTTCCCGGCCCTTTCCCACCTGACCATCGAGATCGTCCGGCGGGAGGCTTGAGGGGCTGCGCCTCTCGAGCGCCTGCAGTCCGCTGGAGCCCCCTACCCGGCCTTCGGCCGTACTCCCCCCAACGACGGGGGGAGAGAGGCTTGCGTTGAAGCCGCCGCTTTCTTCCTCTTCCCCCTCTGGGGGAAGTACCGGCGGAGCCGGGGTAGGGGGCTCCAGCGGAGTGCGGCGCATCCGCCAACACGATGCGTGAAGCCCCCTCAGCCGACGCCGATCGCCTCCGCCGCGCGCGCGTCCGCGGGCCGGGCGCGGCCCTCGAAGCGGCTGATCAGCCAGGTGCGGAACACCGAGATGGCGGGGTCGGCGAGATCCTCGGCGTGGAACTTCAGG
>Ga0302314_10009580_pt1 | contig 17101 bp, 18 predicted proteins | sample III_Palsa_N2_3_FD_200533 | JGI IMG/M metagenome (GOLD analysis project Ga0302314, IMG submission 200533) | Peat permafrost microbial communities from Stordalen Mire near Abisko, Sweden - III_Palsa_N2_3 | ecosystem: Environmental > Terrestrial > Soil > Palsa > Peat permafrost | place: Sweden...
CCCCGGCGCTTTGCCTGACCTTGCGGCCGGTAGGCATCGTTCCGGGGTCTTCGGCGCCCAACCATAGCGTGCCGCGATGCCAGCAGTCTGCGTGGAAGCGCTGCCCGCGGGCAGGTAACCGCCATGCCGATAAACATTGGGACGTCCGGCTGGCAGTACCGCGACTGGCGGGGCGGCCTGTACCCCGCGGGGGTGCCGCAGCGCCGCTGGCTGGAGCACTACGCCCAGCACTACCAGACCGTGGAGAACAACAACAGCTTCTACCGGCTGCCGCCACGGGAGACGTTCGAGAGCTGGCGGGAACGGACTCCGGCCGATTTCGTCATGGCGGTCAAGGCCAGCCGGTACCTCACCCATGTGCGACGGCTGCGCGACCCCGCCGAGCCGGTGGCCCGGCTGCTCGGCGCGGCGGCGGGACTGGGAGCCAAGCTCGGGCCGGTCCTGTTGCAGCTGCCGCCGACACTGAAGGCGGACCCGGACACGCTGGACGCGTGCCTGAAGGAGTTCCGGACGGCGGCGGCCGCCCTCGGTGAGCAGCGGCTGCGGATCGCGGTGGAGCCGCGGCACGAGAGCTGGTGGACCGAGGACATCCGGCAGATCCTGGCCGGACACGACGCGGCCCTGTGCTGGGCCGACCGGCGCGGCCGCCCGATCACCCCGCTGTGGCGCACCGCGCCGTGGGGCTACCTGCGGTTCCACGAGGGCACCGCCCGTCCGTTGCCCCGCTACGGCACGCAGGCGCTGCGGACCTGGGTGACGCGACTGGCCGGAACCTGGCCGGACGCGGCCGATGTGTACGTCTACTTCAACAACGACCACGGCGGCGCCGCCGTCATCAACTCGGCGCAGTTCGCCCACCTGGCAGACCGCGCCGGGCGCACCGTGACCCGCACCCCTGACCTGGCCAGTTAGCCGTCGGCTGAGCCCGCCCGGCTCAGCCCGGGAGATCCTCGGGGCGTTTTTTGGCCAGTTCGCCGCGCAGCAGGCCGGTGGACTGGCCGACCTCGATGAGGTATCCGTCCGGGTCGCGCATGTAGCAGCGGATCTCCGCCCCGCGGTCGATCGGCGGCGTAACGAACTCGGCCCCCTTCCCCTTCCACTCCTGGTAGCAGGCCTGAATGTCGGCGACCCGCAGGTTGAGGAAGATTGAGGTGGTGTCGCCCGCCGGGTAGTCCACCACCGAGATACCGGGCTTGTCCGGGGTAGGCGGCCCGCCCGGGTTCATCAGCAGCCACGAGTTAGCCAGCTTGACGATGCACGGGTTCTCGTCCAGCACGACCGTGCCGCCCAGCACGCGTGAATAAAAGTCCCGGGACCGGGCGACCTTGCGGACGGTGATGAACAACGTCATCAGGATCCCCTCCGTTGGTGAGGGAAGGTTGGCGTAGTCGATATCGGGCTGCGGTTCTGTCATGAGATTTCTCCTTTGCCTGGCCTTGTCCGACGGCGGCTCGTGGGCCGCTGGGCCTGCTCAGCAACCGTTCCCCGGATGCGCCGGCCCAGACGTCCCGCGCGAGCCCGGCGGCGTGCACCCCCTCGTTCCGCTGCGGAAGAGTGGCGACGGCCGGGCACGGCGGGTGGCGAAGGCCCGGACGTGCCGCCTAAGAGGGGGCCGGCGGCGGCTGGCAAGGGCCTGAACTGCCTGCAACCGAGATCCAACCGGGGAGCAACCCGAAAGCAACCCGGACCGTGCAAGCTAAGCAGTGCCCGTCGAGGACAACCCCCTGCGACGGTGATGTGAGACCCCCGCGTCGCCACCCAGCCGGTGATCGCCGAAGTCGGCGGAGATCACCCTGCTGATCCCGATGCCCGTCCGGGGCGAGGAGCACGTGAGCCGCTTAGACGGACAAATGCGTGGTCATTCACAAGGCCAGCAGCTGTCCCGCGTCTTGGCCGCGGCCTCCTCGGCGAATTCCTGAAACCGGTCCACTGGACCAGGTCAATGGTGTGCGCCCGCCCGGATACCCCGAGATCCACCCTGCTAGCGGGCATCGGGATCAGCGCCTGGCGACGGACCAGAACGCACGAACGAGAAGGTGATACTCCCTAGCAGACCTCAGCACGCCCCCGCGGCGCTTGTCACCAGACGACAGTGCCAAAGAGCTGAAAAGAGGCCTAAAGTGCTTTCTGCACTTGCACTCGAGACCGTCCTTTACTCGGTCAAGCCCGGAGACACCCTTTCCGGAATCGCCCAGCATTACAACACGACCTGGGAAGCGATCTACGACGACAACCAGTCGGTGATCAAGAACCCGAACACCGTGTACGTGGGACAGCACCTGCGCGTCCCCGAGGGAGACCTGACCGCGAGCCTCGTGCCCGCCCAGGCTTCCGCCGCACCGGCTGCGCAGACGCCTGCCAGCCCGGCCAGCGGCCAGAGCGCGGCCGTCAAGCGCTACAACGTGACCCCGGCGGCGGCATCCGCCCCGGCGCAGAGCACGGCCGCGGACAGCGTCCGCTCGGACAGCACAGGCTCCAGTACCGGTGGCCTGTCGGACATCGCCGGCGTGCCGCAGTCGTTCGCGGCGTGCGTCGCCTACCGGGAGTCGACCAACGACACCAACCCGGCCGCCAATGGCGACGCTTACGGCATTATCCCCGCCTCGGGCTACAACGTCAGCGGCGACTCGATCGCGCAGCAGAAGCAGGTCTTCAAGGAGATCTACGACTCCACCGGTCCGTCCGCGTGGGCGGCCGACGGCTGCTAAACCCCCATTGGCCCGGCCCGGTGAATCCCCCATTCACCGGGCCGGGCTTCTTTCTGCCCAGCACCGGCCAGCACCCGGGGAGAGGTTAGCGCGCCGGAGCCTTCCGGTGGTCTGCCCGTCTCAGGCAGACGCCGGCCGGACGTCCGGACGGCCCGCGTCGGCGGTCACCGCCAGCTCGTACGCCGCGCGCGGGTCCAGCTCGGTGACCCGGCCGAGGCCAGCATCGACCAGTTCGACGTCCACGCAGCCGTCCGAGTAGAGGGAGAACCGCGCCCACCGCGCGCCATCGCGCTCGAACCGGGCGAGTTCGGTCCAGCCGGCGAACGGCCCGTCATGCAGCTCGAGCAGCGCCTCGGTCGGAAAGTGGTCGCCCCGCCAGGCCTCGATGGCGCGCAGCGACGTCGGGTGGAGGCGGTAGTCCTCGGGCCGGAACGGCAGCCGGACATAGCAGTCCGTTCCGTCCGGGTCCTGCCGTTTGTCCAGGGGCATCGGGCGGCTCAGTGACTCCAGAACGTCCGGTGCCACCACCGGCGGGTCAGCAGCAGCCGCCAGCTGACATGCCGCGGTCGTTTCCCGTTCCAGCCGTGGATGCACTGGCCGTCGCCGAGCATGCAGTCACCGGGGCAGTTACCCGCGCAGTGCCGGCAGTGCCGGGCCTGGGTGACCTCGGGCCTGTACCACTCCACCGAACACGTTCTCCTTGGCTCGCGCTCTACCGCATCATAGAGGCCCGCCGCGGGTAGCCGCTGACCGCCGGTGACCGCCAGCTGCGTGATCTGTGCAGCCGGGTCCCGTAAGATTCGGCGGCATGCGCCGCCCGGTCCCCTCGATCACCCAGTACGCGTCCCCGTCGCTCATCGCGGCCATGACCTATGAAGGTCATCCCCGGACCGACGACCCGCGCTGGCGCGACAGCGGCGCGCCGGACCTGGAGACGTACGCGGCGTGGTGTTCCCGCTGGTGCGGGATGGCGTGCTTCCAGATGGCGCTGCTCGCCCGGGACGGCGTGGCGCCAACGCTGTACGAGCTCGCGCTGGGCTGCGCGGAGTTCGGCGGGTACACCGATGAGCCAGGCTGCCCCCGCGGACTGATCTACCGGCCCTTCGCCGAGTACGCCCGGGACAAGCACGGCCTGCACGCTGAGGTGATCACGGAACTGGACCCCGCCCGGCTCATCGCCGAACTGAACGACGGCAGGCTGGTGATCGCTTCGGTGCACCCGGAGATCCGGCGGCCGCACCACGAGCCGCCCGGCACCGGCGGTCACCTGGTGCTGGTCACCGGGTACGCCGATGGCCAGGTCACCTTCCACAACCCTTCCGGCCACACCCCGGACACGGTCGTCGCCACGCTCCCGGTGCCGGTCTTCGACCGCTTCGCCGCCCGCCGTGGCATCGCCCTGGACCTGTGACGCGGGCCCCGCGGTCGGGTCACCGGTGCGGCGGATCCCGCTGCCAGGAGCAGAACCAGTGGCCGCCCGCAGCGGCCGGCCGTTAACGTCGGCCGGGTGAACCACACTCCAGCCCAGTCAGGACCGCCATGCGGGTGATCGTGCTGGGCGGGACGATGTTCATCGGCCGCGCCATCGCCGAGGCGCTGACAGCGGCGGGCCATCCGGTGCTGGTCGCTCATCGCGGGATCACCGAGCCTGACGATCTGCGTGCCGTTGAGCACCTGCATGCCGAACGTGGCGCCTGGCCCGGTCAGCGGGCCGCCTTCGCCGCGTTCGGGGCGGACGCGGCGGTTGACGTGTCAGCTGGTAACGGGCCCGACGCGCGCGCCGCCCTGGCCGCATTGCCGGCCAATCTCGCCCTCGTCGCGTTGTCCAGCGTCGATGTCTACCGGGCGTATGAGGCGCTGCACACCGGCAGGCAGACCGACCCGGTCCCGCTGACCGAGGAGTCGCCGCTGCGGACCGCCCGGCACATCGACGGGCCCGCGTGGGAGAACCTGGACGTCGAGGAGGCATACCTCGGCGCCGGTGCGACCATTCTGCGGCTTGGCTTCGTCTACGGCGAGCATGACTACCAGCGCCGCTTCGAGCCGGTGCTGCGCCGGGTCCGGGCTGGCCGCAGCCGTCTGCCCATCGGGGCGGCTGCCTTCCTCGGCAGCCGCTTTTACGCCGGCGACGTCGCCGGCGCGGTGCTGACCGCCCTGAGTACCCGGCGGGCGGCCGGCCAGTCCCTGAACATCGTCGAAGACCAAACCGCGCCGATGCGCCTGTTCTACGAGCAGGTCATCAGCGCGGCCGGCGCCAGCCTTGAACTCGTCCGCGTTCCCGACGAGGCGCTGCCCCCGGACCTGCAGGAAACGGGCACGCTCAGTCAGCACCTGCTCGCCAGTCCAGCCAAGGCGCGTGAAGTGCTCGGCTGGCAGGCGACCCCCAGCCCGCCGGTCCTGCGCCGGGCCGTCACCTGGCATCTCGCTCACCCGCCGGCCGACGCTGACACCGGCTTCTCGGCCGACGACACCGCCCTGGCCGCGGCCCGGTGAGCCCGGGTCAGGGCAACGCCAGGACGGTGCGGAGCACGGATAAGTCCTGTCGTACCGGGATGTGACCTGGTTACCGGGCGCCACTAACCGCCCGGCGGCATCATCAATGAGAGACGACATGCTACGGCTCCGCTGAATGTGGGGGGTGCCGGCGGCCCTCAAGCTAACGGCAATGCCGGGTACGCCGCCGCGCCCGCAACCAAAGAGCTGTCTGACGTTCTTTCCGCAAAGTATCGTCAGGCTCATGAATGCGGCCGAGCTTTACTCCCTTGGCCAGAAACTGATGGCCATTGCCGGTGAGGCGTTGCCCCCGGAATCGGTGCTGCGGCGGATCGCGCCCGGCGACAGCGTGGTGCTCCAAGACGCGGCGCAGCACCCGGGGGCGTCGGTTGCTGAGATAGCGGAGCGTACCGGGCTGCTTTCCGGCCAGGTGTCTGCCGTGGTGGAGCGGATGGCCGCCGACGGTTTCGTCGAAACCGTGGCCGGCCCTTCCGGGGACCGGGTCAGTGTGGGCCGCAGGCTGCTATTCGGCGGCGATAGCGCGGTGCCGGCCGACGCGGCGCTCGCGGCCGCGCTCGGGACGACGGACTCCGCGCAGGTCCGTGAGGTGTCCGTCATGCTGGCGTCGCTCGCCCGGCGACTGGGCACCGGCCGGGGCCTGGGCGCGCCCTCGAGCTTCGACCCCGGTTTCTTCGATGCCGCCTACCGCGCCACTCCGCCGTGGGAGATCGGGCATCCCCAGCCAGCCCTGGTTGAGCTGGCCGAAGCCGGCTTTCTCCGTGGCCGGGTCCTCGACGTGGGCTGCGGGACAGGCGAGCATGCCCTGCTGGCAACGAGCCTCGGCCTGGCCGCCACCGGCGTCGACGCGTCACCGGCCGCCATCGAGATCGCCCAGCGCAAAGCCGTGGAACGCAGTCTCCCGGCCGAGTTCATCGTGCACAACGCGCTGGACCTCGGCACGCTGGCCGGGCAGTTCGACACCGTCATCGACAGCGCGCTGTTTCACGTCTTCGCCGACGATGACCTGCCGCGTTACGAGGCTGGACTGCGCCAGGTCATCCCGGCCGGCGGCCGGTACCTGATGCTCTGCTTCAGCGACCGCCAGCCGCCAGGGTTCGGCCCGCGCCGGGTGCGCCGCGAGGACATCGAAGCGGTTTTCGGCGACGGCTGGCGGATCGACGAGATTGAGCCGGCCATGCTGGAGGTGACCGTCGACCCGGCGGGCGTGCAAGCCTGGCGGGTGGCGGTGACCCGGGTCTGACCGAAGCAGGCAGGCCCTGTTGCGCAGGAGGCGGAGCCCGCAGTCAGCCGCAGGTGAGCGCGACCGTCTGATTGCGCGGCGGCAGGGGCCGGTTCGGTGCGGCGATGTAACCCGAGGTACCCGTGTCAGCCGGCAGGCCCGGCCAGGGCGAGCCGTCAGCGAACGCGTAGCGGAGCGTCAGGTAGCCGCGTTTGCTGGCCGGGCACGCGGTGAGCGTCGAGACGGTCAGCGTGATGGGCACGGTGCTGTAGGCGCCGGTGTGGCAGTCCTCGTAAGCGCACAGGTCGACCACCGCCACGCCTCGAGCGGTTGCGGTCGGCTTCCCCCAGGAAGCCCAGGTGAGATTTCTCGCGGTGATGTCATCGGTATTGCAGACCACCGCGACGACCGTTGGGGCCGGCTGCGGATCACTTCCGCACAAGGACATCGTCGCCGCCGGACGAACGGGGGCCGGGTTCCCGCACCCGGCCAGAACCGGCGCCAGGACCAGGGCGGCAACCGCCGCCCGGCGCACCGTGCTGGCCGGCATGATCACCTCCCTGCCGCAGTGACCGGCCCGCCAGCGCCTGGCACACCGCCCGGCGGACGCAGTCAGGATACGCGGCGGTCTGCTCGCGCGGCAGCCGGCGGATCCCCGCCCGGCCGCCGTCAGGGATGTAAATACATCCTTGACAAGGCCTGGGCGTCAAGGCATCCTTTACACGTGACCAGTCCGCCGTCCCTCGCCGCTCTCAGCGCCCTGCTGGCCGAACAAGCCACCGGTCTGGCTGACGCGGCCGGCAGCCCGCTGGCACCGCCGGCCTATCTCGACCTGGTCCGGCAGGCCCGCGACGTCCACCTGGAGGCCGAGCAGGTGCTCCGGCTGAGCGTGCAGCAGTGCCGGGACGCCGGCCACACCTGGCAGGAGATCGGGGACCTGCTCGGCGTCACCCGTCAGGCCGCCTTCCAGCGGTTCGGCAAACCCATCGACCCCAGAACGGGAGAACCCATGGACAAGACCGTGCACATGACCGACGCCGCGGACCGCGCCGTCAAGATCGCCACCGACGTCCTCGATGACCGGATGGACCTGGCCAGGCCGTTTTTCAACGCGGAAGTGCTGGAGAAGTTCACCGACGAAGTGCGCGGCGACGCCGTGGCCACCGTCACCGGCCTGGTCGGCGTGTTCGAGGGCTTTGGCGACGGCGAGCCGTTCGTCCGCCGCATCGGCGATTACACCGTGGTCGACATCCCGTTGCGCTACGAGGCCGGCGAGATGAAGGCCCGGGTCGCGTTCGACTCCGGCGAGAAGGTCGCCGGGTTCTTCATCCTGGCGCCCGAGACCCCCTGACAAAGACGTCGCCGGCTGACACCGCCATCGCGGCGGGCGGACCGGAGAGTGGGAGGTAAAGCCGATGCTCGCGGACCTGGTGTTCATCCTCGGCGTGATCGCGGCGGTCGCCCTGGTGGCCTGGTGGGAGTACTTCTTGCTGACTGACCTGGCACTGGCCGACCAGGTCCGCTTCCTGCCGAAGTGGCTGTGGGCGGTGCTCTGTCTCGCCCAGATCCCCCTCGGCGGTGTCTTTTACCTGGTCTTCGGCCGGGCCCGGCACCAGCACGCCGCCCCTGCGCAACCAGGCCCCGGCCTGTCCTAGACACCCGGTCCGGTCCGAAGCGGTCCGTTGCGACATCCTCCCCGGCCGCAACGGAAGGACGGGGCTTGCGCCCCGAGCCGGGTCACCGCGCTGCCGCAAGTCCGGTGCCGCCAGGCACTGCCAGGCCCGGCTGCCCGATGATGGAGACATGATCGGTGACCGCTGGGGGGTGAGCCCGGCCGAGACGCTGCTCCGTTACCCGTGCGACGACTTGGTGGCCGCCCCGGCGCTGCCGCTGTGGCGGGGGGTGCACGTCCGGGCACCGGCGGCCGCAGTGTGGCCGTGGGTCGCGCAGGTGCGGCTCGCTCCCTACTCCTACGACTGGATCGACAACCGCGGGCGGCGCTCACCCCAGGAGCTGGCCGGCCTGCCCGAGCCCCGGGCCGGGGAAACCTTTACCAGCGCCGGCGGGCACGCGACGGGTCGGATCGTCTCCGTTGACCCCGGCCGCCAGCTGACCGGCATCATCATGGGCGCGTTCATGTCCTACGTCCTTGTCCCCCAGGGCGATGGCACGACCCGGCTGCTGCTCAAGGTGGCCGTGCGCACGCCCCGGTGGGCGGCCCCGGCGCTGTCAGCCGGCGACCTGATCATGGCGAGGCGGCAGCTGCTGAACTTCAAGCGGCTCGCCGAACGCCGGGCAGCCACCGCCGCACGAGACGACCCGTGCGGAACGGCCGGCGAGACGAGACAGTGACCGCAGTACAGCCGCCGGACCCCACCACGCAGGTTGAGTGGCTGACGGACCTCACCGGTGCCGGGTACACCGAGCGGTCGTTCCTGCTGCGCCGCCGGACCGGGACGGTGCCCGGGGTGCTCTGGTCACCCCCGGGCGGCGCCGCCCCGCCGGCGGTCCTGCTGTGCCACGGCGGCAGCACGCACAAGCGCGGCGACCGCCAGCTGCGGATGGGCCGCTGGTTCGCGTCATCGGCCGGGCTGGCCGCCATCGCGATCGACGGTCCGCAGCACGGCGACCGGGTGCCCGCTCCGCTGGAGGCATCGCTCTACCAGCGGCTCATCGCAGATGAGGGAATCGATCGGGTCACTGACCGGATGACCGCCGACTGGCTGGCGGCCGTGTCGGCGGTGGCCGCCCTGGGGCTCGCCGACGACGGCAACGTCAGCGTCTTCGGGCTGTCGATGGGCGCCCGGTTCGGGCTGCCGGCCGCGGCCGGCCTCGGGTCGCGGCTGCGGTGCGCCGTGCTCGGCAAGTTCGGTCTCCGCGAAGCCGCGCCGCTCCCGCCGGGGCTGTCGGCCCCCGCGCTGACCCTGGCGGCCGCCCGGGCGGTCACCGCGCCGGTGCTGTTCCACGTGCAGTGGGACGACGCGCTGTTCCCCCGCGACGGCCAGTTCGAGCTGTTCGGGGCGCTGGGCTCCGCCGACAAGCGGCTGTGCGCCCGGCCCGGTCCGCACGGGTTCACCCACCCGGACGACGAGGGATCGTGGCAGGAATTCATCAGCCAGCGCGGCCACCCGTAAGCTGTGCCCGGTGCGCACCGAACGACGTCGCTTCGCTAAGCAGGCCAGCGGGCCGCGGCTCGTCACCGCCGGACACCGCTGAACCGGCCGGGAACAAGAAGGTGGCTCGCAGCGTGCCCGACGCTCCTGGTCTGGCCGCCCCTGGCGTCCTTGTCACCGTCGGGGACCTGGTCGAGGACATCGTCGTGTGGCCGGGCGCGCCGGTCAGGCACGCGACCGACAACCCGGCCGCGGTCTACCGGCGGCGCGGTGGCAGTGCCGCGAACGTGGCCGTGTTCGCGAGCGCCGCGGTCCGCTCACGGTTCATCGGCTGCGTCGGCGAGGACGCGGTCGCGGACATGCTGACCGCGGAGCTCGCGGGTCATGGCGTCGATGTGCGGGTGCAGCGCCGCGGGCGCACCGGCACGATCGTCGTACTGGTCGACGGGCACGGCGAGCGCACCATGTACCCGGACCGGGCCGCAGCCGGCCAGCTGACCCCGGTGCCGCCCGGCTGGCTGGAGGCAGCCGCCCGGCTGCACGTGCCGTCGTACTGCTTCGCGGCCGAACCCGCCGCCGGCGCCGTCGCCCAGCTCATCGCCAGCGCGCACCAGGCCGGCATCCCGGTCTCGCTCGACGCCTCGTCGACCGGCCTGATCGAGGATTACGGACTGGCGCGGTACCGGCGGCTGGCCGGGGCGCTGGCGCCCGACGTCTTCTTCGCCAACGCGGATGAGGCACGGTTGCTTGACGTCACCAGCCCGCCGTTCACGCTGATGATGACGGTCGTCAAGGACGGCCCCCGGCCAACGACGGTGACCCCGGCCGGCGGCACCCCGCGCACGGTGCCGGTGCCGCCGGTGCCGTCCGCCCGCGACTCGACCGGCGCCGGCGACGCGTTCGCGGCCGGTTTCCTCGCCGCCCGGCTGCGCGGGGCCGGCCCGCGGGAAGCCGCCGCGGCCGGGCACCAGCTCGCCCGTTCGGTGCTGCTGTCACCCGGGGCGAGCGCGGCGCCGCGGCTGCGCGAGTGACGGCGGCCGCAGGTCCGGCGGGAGGCTGCCCGGGACCGGGGACAAGGAACTGTGCGGCTCACCTTCCCCTGGCACCGCGGAAGCAGCATTAATTGTCCCTGAAATCCGCCGGTCTAGACCCGGAGGCGCTGCAAGCAGTCGTCCAGACCCTGCAGGCCCCGGTCGACGAGCTCCTGGTCTGCGAACTCTTCCGCACCCAGCAGGCCCAGGAGGGCGTAGGTATCGACTGCGTAGGCCGCGATAAGCCGGTCGTCGAGCGGCTCGCCGTCAGCATAGGTCTCGAGCAGGTCCCGCCTCAGGGTGCCGTACGCGGCCATCCGGCCGAGTTCGGCTGCCGGATCGCCGAGTGTGCAGTTCGAAAGGTCGAGTACGGCGACAAGGTCATCGCCTTGGAAGCACAGGTTCTCAGGCCGCAGATCCATGTGCGTCAGGCGGAGGTCCCGCAGGCCCGCGCGCTCGCCGATGACCGCCAGGGCCCGGGAAAGCAGCTCGTCCGACGCCGGGTAGCCGACGCGCTCGGCCAGCGCCGACACCCGCGTCCGCACCCGCTCGAGCATCGCCTCCGGAGCCGTCTGCCGGCCGACCAGCGCCTCCAGGCCGGGGGTCCCGGCGATGGCGTGTATCCGCCGCAGCACCCGGCCGAGCGCGGCCAGGGCGGACGGCGAGAGACTTGTCCGGTCATCGTGCTCGACGCGCTCGAACATCATCCACGAGTGGCCATCGGCTCCCGACGCGCGTCCCCATCCGAGCAGCGGAGCAACGGGCACGCCACGGCGATCCAGCAGCCCATGCACAAATGCCTCCCGCTCCACGACGCCCCCGAAGTCGACCGTGCCGTCATAGACCGAGGTCGTGACCTCGCGCAGCGGGACGCGGAGAACCCACTCGGTCGGCGCGCCCGGAGGCACAACCCGCAACGCGAAGAAGTCCGCTCCGCGCCGCCACGGGATGACTCGCGACCCGGACGGGAACCGGCCCGCCAGCTCAAACTCGAGCGCCCGGGCCAGGCTCGCCTCGTCCGGAACCTCCAGACTTCTTAGCATCGTCTTCCCCACTTGGCTCGCCTGCAGACCCCACGGTCTTTGTGGCTGATCCTGCCTCGACGCCAGGCCGCCTGAACCGGAGACTGATGGCATGAGCGCCCCGCCCAGTGTTGGCCAGCCTGCGTCCAGCCGCAACTGGGGCTACTCGCGGGGCTGGCGGCTGTCCTCAGTGATCATCCTGCGCCTGCTGCTGCGGCTGCTGATGAGCCACCGGTGGCAGGGCAAGGAGAACTTCCCGGGGACGGGCGGGGTCATCCTGGCCCCTAACCATCTGTCCTACGCCGACTGGCCCACGATCGCCCTGTTCAGCGACGCCTACGGGCACCGGTACCCGGTGTTCATGATCAAATCGGCGGTGTTCGAGGTCAAGGTGCTCGGGCCGCTCCTGCGCAAGCTCGGCCAGCTTCCCGTCTACCGCGGGCGCAGCGACGCCGGCCTGGTGCTCAGGCAGGCCGAGCAGGCGCTTCGGGGCGGCGCCTGCGTGATCGTGTACCCGGAGGGCACCGCCACCCGCGACCCTGGCCTGTGGCCGATGGCGGGCCGCACCGGCGCGGCGCGGCTGGCACTGATCACCGGCGCGCCGGTGATCCCGATCGCGCACTGGGGTGCGCAGGACATCCTCCCCTACGGCACCAAGCGGCCCCGCCTGTTCCCGCGCAGGACCGTGCGGATGGCCGCCGGGCCCCCGGTGGACCTGTCCAGGTACGCGGGCCAGCGGCTGGGCGCGAGCACGCTGCGGGCTGCCACCGCCGACATCATGGCCGACATCACCGCGCTGCTGGCCGGGCTCAGGCAGCAGACGCCGCCCGCCGTCCCCTACGACCCCGCCGCAGCGGGCGAGATTCCATCGGCCCGAACGAGCAGTGCTACCCAAGCGACAGCTGGTGCGGCAACTCAGGGGGAGACGGAGCCCGGGAAAGTGCCGCGACGTCGCCGGCGTCCGCCAGCCTGATCTCGCCCGGCCAGCCGCCGGTGGTCGCTGCGGTGCTCACCGGCGCATGCTCCTTGGCTGGCGACTAGTTGCGGACGTAGGCGGCGAGGTGCTCGCCGGTGACGGTGGACCGGCTGGCGACCAGGTCGGCCGGAGTGCCTTCGAAGACGATCCGGCCGCCGTCATGCCCGGCTCCGGGGCCGAGATCGATCAGCCAGTCGGCGTGCGCCATGACCGCCTGGTGGTGCTCGATGACGATGACTGACTTGCCCGCCTCAACCAGCCGGTCGAGCAGGCCGAGCAGCTGCTCGACATCGGCCAGGTGCAGGCCGCTGGTCGGCTCGTCCAGCACGTAGATGCCGCCCTTGTCGGCCATGTGGGTGGCCAGCTTGAGCCGCTGCTGCTCACCGCCCGACAACGTGGTCAGCGGCTGGCCGATACCGAGGTAACCGAGCCCGACGTCGGTCAGCCGGGTCACGATGGCGTGAGCGGCCGGGTTCTTCGCCGCCCCGTCGGCGAAGAACTCCCTGGCCTCATCGGCGGGCAGGGCGAGCACCTCGCTGATGTCGCGGCCGCCCAGCTTGTAGCCGAGTACCGCGGCGTCGAACCGCTTGCCGTCGCATACCTCGCACACCGTGGCGACGCCCGCCATCATCGCCAGGTCGGTGTAGATGACGCCGGAGCCGTTGCAGTTCGGGCAGGCACCCTCGGAGTTGGCGCTGAACAGCGCCGGCTTTACCCCGTTGGCCTTGGCGAACGCGTTGCGGATGGGGTCGAGCAGTCCGGTGTAGGTCGCCGGGTTGCTGCGCCGGGATCCGCGGATGGCGCCCTGGTCGACGAAGACGACGCCCGCGCCCTTCGGAATCGACGCGTGGATGAGGGAGCTCTTGCCTGACCCGGCCACGCCGGTGACCACGCACAGCACGCCGAGCGGAATGTCGACGCTGACGTCTTGCAGGTTGTGCCGGGTCGCGTGCCTGATCTCAAGGACGCCGCGGGGCTGGCGGACCTGCGGTTTGACGGTGGCCCGGTCGTCGAGGTGAGCGCCGGTGACGGTGCCGCTGGCCCGCAGCCCCGCGACGGTGCCCTCGAAGCAGACGGCCCCGCCGGCCGGGCCGGCGCCGGGGCCGAGGTCCACCACGTGGTCGGCGATCGCGATCGCCTCCGGCTTGTGCTCCACGACCAGCACCGTGTTGCCCTTGTCGCGCAGCCGCAGCAGCAGGTCGTTCATCCGCGCGATGTCATGCGGGTGCAGTCCGACCGTGGGCTCATCGAAAACGTAGGTGACGTCGGTGAGCGACGAGCCGAGCTGCCGGATCATCTTCACCCGCTGCGCCTCGCCGCCCGACAGGGTCGACGACGGCCGGTCGAGCGACAGGTAGCCGAGCCCGATCTCCGCGAACGAGTCCAGGGTCTGGCTCAGCGCGGCGAGCAGCGGCGCCACCGACCGGTCGTCAAGGCCGCGGACCCAGCCGGCCAGGTCGCTGATCTGCATCGCGCACGCGTCGGCGATGCTGACCCGGTTGATCTTCGCAGACCGGGCATGCTCAGCCAGCCGGGTGCCATCGCAGCCGGGGCAGGTGGTGAAGGTGACCGCGCGGTCCACGAACGCCCGGATGTGCGGCTGCATCGACTCCTTGTCCTTTGACAAGATGGACCGCTGCAGCCGGACTATCAGTCCTTCGTAGGTCTGGTTGATGCCGCCGATCTTCATCCTGACCGGCTCGTGGTGCAGGAAGTCGTTCAGTTCCTTCTTGGTGTACTTGCTGATGGGCTTGTCCGGGTCGTAGAACCCCGACTCGCTGTACAGCCGGTACCCCCAGCCGCCGGGGGTGTAGCCGGGGATGGTGAGCGCACCCTCGTGCAGCGACTTGCTCTCGTCGTAGAGCTCGGCCAGGTCAATGTCGGAGACCGCGCCGCGGCCTTCACAGCGCGGGCACATGCCGCCGGTGATGGAGAAGCTGCGTCGTTCCTTCACCGTCTTCCCGCCGCGCTCCAGGGTCACCGCGCCCGCCCCGCTGATGGAGGCGACGTTGAAGGAGAACGCTTGCGGGGAGCCGATGTACGGCTGGGCGAGCCGGCTGAACAAAATGCGCAGCATCGCGTGGGCGTCGGTGGCGGTGCCGACGGTGGAGCGCGGGTCGGTCCCCATCCGCTGCTGGTCGACGATGATCGCGGTGGTCAGTCCCTGCAGCACGTCGACGTCCGGCCGGGCCAGGGCCGGCATGAAGCCCTGCACGAAGGCGCTGTAGGTCTCGTTGATCAGCCGCTGCGACTCGGCGGCGATCGTGCCGAACACCAGGGAGCTCTTGCCGGATCCGGACACCCCGGTGAACACCGTCAGCCGGCGCTTCGGCAACTCGATGCTGACGTCCTTGAGGTTGTTCGCGCGCGCCCCGACCACGCGGATCAGGTCGTGGCTGTCGGCGGCGGGCGCCGCGGACGACCTCGTGTCCGGCCCGGTGGCCCTGCCCATCGTGTCTCCTTCGCTAGCCTGGCTGCCCTCGCGGTTCCCGTCCGCGCAGGCGCGGGCCTGTCCATGCTAGTGGCGGCCGCCGGGCTGGTGCTTCTCCGTTCCTGACCGGTTCGGGGTCAGCGGTCCCCCGGCAGCAGGTTGTCCGGGGCCGGCCGGGCGGCCGGCGGGGTCAGCTCCGCCGCCCCCGCCACCTCCGCCGCTTCCGCCACCTCGGGCGCCTCCGGCAGCACCTTGTCCTTCCTGGCCATCGCGGTGGCGATCGCCGGGAACACCAGCACCGACAGGACGCCCGCGCCGACCAGCGCGGCGGCGTTGGACGGCAGCATCCGCCCGTCCCGCAACCCGATCTCGGCCAGCGCCACCAGCAGCGGCAGCGCCGTCGCGGTGATGAAGGTCATCTCCACCCGCTGCCGCAGCGGCAGCACCCGCCGGTAAATCACCAGCGACGGCAGCCCCCTGATCACCAGCAGCAGGGCGAAGAAGATAAGGACCCGCAGCGGGTTGTGCGCGATCCCGCCGATGTCAAGCGTCATCCCGGAGGCGACGAAGAAGACCGGGATGAAGATCCCGTACCCGACGGCGTCGAACTTCTGCTCCAGCCCGTGCACGTCGATCCCCATCCGCCGGGTCCAGCCGCGCAGCACCATCCCGGCCAGCATCGCCCCCAGCACCACGTCCTGCCCGAAGTGCGCGGCGATGACCAGCAGTGCGAACAGCAGCACGACCGACCAGCGCAGCATGACCTGGCCGGTCGAGTTCTGGCCTTCCCTGATGATCGTCCGCAGCCGCTCGCCGCGGACGAAGAACGGGACCGTGGCGAGCGCGACCGCGAGGAGCCCGACCGCGCCGACCGACAGCAGCGCGGCGAAATGGCTGCCCTGGGTGAGGAACACCGCGATCGCCAGGATGGGGAACAGCTCGCCCACCGCCCCGGCGGCGAACACGTACCGGCCGAAGGCCCCGCCGAGCATGTTGCTGGCATGCAGGATCGGCAGCAGGGTGCCGAGCGCGGTGGTGGTCAGCGCGAGCGCGATCGGCACGTAGTCGTGCACGAACCCGGTCGCCTGGAGGATCGCCGTCACGCCCAGCGACAGCGCGACGGAGACCAGCCAGCCGATGATCCCCAGCCTTCCCGGCCGCTCCTTCAGCAGCGCTGGCTCGAGCTCGTAGCCGGCCAGCAGGAACAGGAACCCGAGCCCGGCATCGGCGACCAGCTGCACGCTTCCGGTGTCGGCGACGCCGAGCGCGTGCGGCCCGATGATGACCCCGCCGATCAGGAAGAACACGACCTGCGGGATCCGCGGCCCGGGCAGGGCCGCGGCGATGACCGGCGTCAGGGCGGCGACCACGAACACGGCGAGCAGGCTTTGCAGCCCCTGGGTGATATCCACGGCGGCCTCCTAACCGAGCCCCATCGCATCTGGGCGCAGCGCCTGCTGGGTCAGCCCCTCGCTCGCCAGCTGCCGGGTCAGCTCCTCGCGCCGCGCCGTCACGCCCGCGCGCCGGGCGGGCGCGGCGCCCGCCTCCAGCGTCCGGTAGGCGGCCAGCAGCCGCCGTGCCACCTGCGGGGACGTCGCCCCGTAGACGGTGATCTCGGTGAACGCGAGGTCCAGGCAGTCCTCCCAGTCCGGCAGCGGCTTGATCAGCCGCACCGTCCCGTGGCGGTCGGTGTAACAGCCCGACTGGCGCGGATTACGGGCGATCTGCAGCAAGACGTCCTCCAGGGAGTCGATGACGAGCACCGCGGTGGTGGGCTGGTTCACGGCCGGCGACAGCGCCTGGGCGGCGATGTCCGCGAGCTGCCGCAGGCCAAAGGCCGGATCCTGGTACAGCGTCCGGCCCCGGCCGAAGTTGACCGCGGCGGCCACTTGCCCGGCCGACACGGGCGGGGCGGGACCCGGCTGTCCCTCGCGGTAGTGGACGGCCGCGAAGGTGCCGCCGTCCGGCACGAACTCGCCCATCCGGACGGTCAGCTCGATGACGCAGTCGTGGCGGCAGGCCAGCTGCGCGAGCCGGGCGTGGTCGACGCCGAGCACCCGGCCGGGCGCGCCCCGCCGCCGGCCCCG
>Ga0302314_10009581_pt1 | contig 17099 bp, 15 predicted proteins | sample III_Palsa_N2_3_FD_200533 | JGI IMG/M metagenome (GOLD analysis project Ga0302314, IMG submission 200533) | Peat permafrost microbial communities from Stordalen Mire near Abisko, Sweden - III_Palsa_N2_3 | ecosystem: Environmental > Terrestrial > Soil > Palsa > Peat permafrost | place: Sweden...
CTGGGCGGACTTGATCAGCGGCGATGCGGCGCTCGCGACGGCATTGAACGCCTCATTGGGCACTTTCGCGGCCGACGAAGCTGCGGGGCGGGTCGAGCGGGCGCCCAAGCCGGGGGCACCGAAGCCCCGCGCGCGGCCGCGAAAATCGGCGCGGGCCACCTCGATTGCGCGGCGCGCGCGCAAAGGATAGCTCAATGGATCTGGACATTCGCGGACGCAAGGCGATCGTTTGCGCATCGAGCCAGGGTCTCGGCAAGGCCTGTGCACTCGCGCTCGCAGAGGCAGGTGTCGCGGTGGTCATCAACGCGCGCAATCGCGCAGCGCTCGAGTCGACCGCCGAGCAGATCCGCAAGGCGACAGGCGTCGAGGTGACCGCGGTGGCCGCGGACATCTCCACGCGGGAGGGTCAGGATGGCCTGCTCGCCGCGTGCCCGGCGCCGGACATTCTGGTGAACAACAACGGCGGACCGCCGTACCGCGATTTTCGCGAGCTCGATCGCGAGGCGCTGCTCGCCGGCGTGACCATGAACATGGTGACGCCGATCGAGCTCGTGCAGCGGGTCATCGACGGCATGGCGGCGCGCAGGTTCGGCAGAATCGTCAATATCACCTCGCAGAGTGTGAAGATGCCGCTGTCGGGTCTCGATCTGTCGAGCGGTGCGCGTGCCGGCCTCACGGCCTTCCTGGCCGGCATTGCACGGAGCGTCGCCGACAAGAACGTCACCATCAACAGCCTTCTGCCGGGCAGTTTCGATACCGCGCGGTTGCGCAGCGGCTTCGCGCGCGCGGCGCAGCGTTCGGGTCTGGCGGAAGCGGTGATCGAGGCGCGCGCGCGAGGCGACATTCCCGCCAAGCGGTTCGGACACGCCGCAGAGCTCGGCCGCGCCTGCGCGTTTCTCTGCAGCGCGCACGCCGGCTACATCACGGGTCAAAGCCTGGTGATGGACGGCGGCGAGTATCCCGGAACATTCTGACCGATGAGCGGGACGTCCATGAGCAATCTGCCGATCAAGGAGGCCGTGCCTCTCAAGTCGATGGCGGGCGCGCCCGCTTGAAGCGCGGCAGCAGCAGAATCAGCGCCGTCCCGAGCGCGATTTTGACGGCCGGACCGATCCAGGCCATTTGCGGGCTGCCATCCCAGGCGCCTAAGCCCATGGTGGCGGAGGTGTTGCTCGCCGCGTGAAATAGAACGCAGACCAGGATGCTGCCGGTGCCGCCGTAGATCCAGGCCAATAGAAAGGCATTCCCCACGACATCCGCGGCGAACAAGGGGAAGTTCGCGCCGAATTGCGCGACGCCGTGAATGAAAAAGAGCGGCACGTGCCACACCGCCCAGGCGACACCGACGATGGCGGCGCTCGCCAACCGGCGGAAGCGCCGCTCGAGCATGGGCTGAGCGACACCGCGCCAGCCGAGCTCTTCCAGACCTCCCCCTAAAATCATCGTCAAGAAGATGAGCGGCAAGCGCGACAGGTCGTGGAAGGCGGGGAAAAAAGGCGGCTGAGCGCCGAACCACGCCGCCAGGATCTCGAGGGTGAAGGCGAGGACCGCGGGCAAAAGGAACGCCACCAAATACCACTCGCGCGGGACGCGCCATCGCGTGAGACTCCTGCCGTAAGCCGGCAGCGAGCCCTCCCGCGGGGTGAATGCGACCGCCAATAAAGCGGCCAGCGTCGGCCCGAGACCACCCACGATGTAGAGCGAGCTGAAGGTCGCATTGGTGAATACACCGGCGCCCTGCGGAATCAAGAAGGCGAGCGGCCACCAGCACACCCAGGTGATACCGAAGGTCATCACGAGATAAAGCGCGAGCCGCCCGTATTGCTCGCCGCTCACACGGAAGGCTCGCGCGCGCCGTCCGCGAGCGCGTCCAGGAAGATGCGCGCGAAAGCGGGGCCCGTCCCCGACTCCTCGTGCTTGAAGTACACGAACACGTCCTTGCAGGAGGAGGTTCGTGCGCGCACCGTTTCCGCCCAGCGCTTCAGGTCGGCCGGCGTGTAGCCTTCATCGCGCAGCCGGAAATAGGCATAATCCGCTGTGATCTCCACCGGCGTCGACAGCTTCTCGCTTTCCGCCACACACAGCGCAACCCGCTTCGCTTCGAGCAGGCGGTATACCGGGTCTTCCAGCCAGGATGCGTGTCTGAATTCGAACGCCGCCCGGGTGCCCGCAGGCAGCCAATCGAGAAAAGCGCCGAGGAGCCCCAAGTCCTTCTTGAAGTAAGGCGGCAGCTGGAAGAACAGAATGCCGAGCTTGGGCCCGAGCGTGGCGGCGGTCTTCACGAAGTATTGCAGCAGCTCCTCGCAATCCTTGAGCCGCGCGGTATGCGTGATGCGTTTCGGCGCCTTCAGCGTGAGCCGGAACGGCTCCGGCGTCGCGTCGCTCCAGCCCGCGAGGATCTTGGCGTTGGGCGTGCGATAGAACGTGTAGTTGATCTCGACGGTGTTGAAGCGCTCCGCGTAGTAAGGGAGCATTTTTGCCGCGGCAATTTTCTCCGGATAGAAGCTGCCCCGCCATTCGGGGTAGTTGTAGCCGGAAGTGCCAACCCACATCGTCATCGCGGTATCGTTCGGCAGGCGCCGCCAGGAGTCAAGTCAAGGAGTCATGTCAACTCGCGTGTCCCCGCACGACAGCGACGAACTCCTCTCCATAACGCGCGAGCTTCGCCTCGCCCACGCCGCGTATCCCCGCGAATTCACCGAGCGTCACGGGACGGCGCTCCGCGATCTCGCGCAAGGTCGCATCATGAAAAATCACGTATGGGGGCATGCCTTGCGCATCCGCGAGACGTTTGCGCAGGGCGCGGAGCGTCTCGAACAGCTCGCGACCCTCCTCGGAAGCGGCGGCCGGGGAGTTGGCCGCGACGGCACGCCCCTTCGCCTGTGGCTTGGCGGGAGCCTGCGAGATTTGCACGCTGCGCTGATCGCGCAGCACCTCCCAGCTCGCCGCATTGAGCAACAGCACCGGATAGCCGTCCTGCGTCTCCGTCAGGAGACCCTGGTGCAGAAGCGCACGGATCAGCTCGCGCCACTCCTGCACGCGCCACTTACCACCGATGCCGTAGACGCTCAATGTCTCGTGACCGCGCGATACGATCCGCTCCGAGCGGCTGCCCCGCAGGATATCGATGATATGAGCCGCGCCGAAACGCTCGCTACGCTGCGCGAGGCGCGCAACGCAGGACAGCAGTTGTTTCGACTCGACCGTGCAATCGCGTTGCACGCGCGGCTCGCAGCAATTGTCGCAGGCGCCGCAAGGACCCTGGAAGGTCTCGTCGAAATAGCGCAGCTGAATGGCGCGGCGGCACTCGGTGGATTCGGCATAGCTCAGTACCTGGCGCAGTTGCTGGCGCGCGATCCGCTGCTCGTCCTCGAGTGGATCGCCGCTCGCGGGATCGACCTTCTGCTGGATGAGGAACTCCGCCGTGCGGATGTCCCCAAGTCCGAAATAGAGCGTGCACTGCGCGGGATCGCCGTCGCGTCCGGCGCGTCCGGACTCCTGATAATAGCCCTCGAGGCTGCGGGGCAGATCGTAATGCGACACCCAGCGCACGTCCGGCTTGTTGATGCCCATGCCGAACGCGATCGTGGCGACCATCACCTGCGCATCGTCACGGATGAACGCTTCCTGATTGTCGCGCCGGACCGCGGTTTCGAGGCCTGCATGGTAGGGAAGGGCGGCGACGCCGTCGCCTTGCAATTGCGTCGCGAGCTCCTCGACACGACGGCGCGACAGGCAGTACACGATGCCGGCCCCTCCTGCACGGGCCCGCGCGAGCAACTCCGTGTAAGTCCCCTTGCTCTTCGGCTGCACGCGATAGAAAAGATTCGGGCGATTGAAGCTCGACAGATGCCTCGTCGGATCGCGCAGCGCAAGCTGTGCCTCGATGTCGACCCGCACCCGCGCGGTCGCGGTCGCAGTGAATGCGAGCAGCGGGATCTTCGGATAGCGTCGGCGCAGCGTCGAGAGCTGGCGGTACTCCGGACGAAAATCGTGGCCCCATTCGGACACGCAGTGCGCCTCGTCGATCACGAACGCGCTGATGCCCGGGTCGAGGCTCAAGCGCTGCAGCGGCCCTTCGAGGAAATCGCTGAGCAGCAGACGCTCCGGCGCCAGATAAATGAGCTTGTACTCGCCGCGCATCGCCGCCGCCAGGCGGCGCTGGATCTCATCGGATCGCAGCGTCGAGTTGATGTAGGTCGCGGCGACGCCATTGTCCTCGAGCAACCGCACCTGGTCCTGCATGAGCGCGATCAAGGGCGAGACGACGATGCTGAGCCCGGGCTTGAGGACGGCAGGCAGCTGAAAGCAAAGGGATTTGCCGCCGCCCGTCGGCATGAGCGCGATAACGTCCTTGCCCGCCAGCACGTCGCGCACGACCGCCTCCTGGCCGGGGCGAAAGCCTTCGAATCCAAAAATGCGATGCAGCGATGCGGCCAGTTCGGTCATGCGGCGGCATTTTACCGAATGGAGGGATGCTACATGGCCCGGTTCGGGGCGTGAACGAAGAAAAACTCCCGCGGCGCGCCGGCGAGCGGGGGCGCTCGGTGCCGGGCGCGAGACCTACGCGCGTCTCATTCCATGCAAGGCTCTTCGACGATGCTGACGATCGCGGTATTCACGGCGAACAGGTTAGCGAGCCTCGTCTGAGTCGCCTCATCGCCCGGAATTTCTTTGCTCTGAATCAGGCCGTTCGAATAGCTTGCCTCGAGCTCGGTGTAACGGCCGCAGCTCATGGTCACTTCCACGGCGGTGAGCTTGGGCGCTACCACGTCGCTCGCCTCGGCGCCGAGCTGTTTCCAGGCGTCCTGGTCCTGACGCACCGTCTGCATGAAGAGCTGCGAGTAGGGATTCGGCGCGACCAGGACCTGCGAGAAAGCCGGCTGCGCGCCGATCGAGAAAAGGACTATCACCGCCGCGATAAGTGGTATGCGCACTCGAGCCTCCATGGTCCCGGTCACATCCGAGATGCGACTTTATGTCCGATTGTGCCTGTGGCCGTCGGACGACGCGGCTGACTACATCACAATTTGGCTCGAGGCGGCTTGTACAGCTCTAGCGAACGCTGACTACTGTGTGAAAGTTTCCGATCAGGATATCCGCAGCCGAGCCGCGCTAAGGTCGCCGGCGTGGATTACGCAACTCTCGAGACGGCGGCTCTCGCCCACGTGGACGACCGTTACTACTACGGCGCTTATTGCGGTCAATGCAAACACTCCGCCCGGCTGTCGCTGGTCAAGCTACGCGCGAGGCTCGGGGACGATTTTCCCTTGCTGAACGTGCGCGAGCGGTTGCGGTGCAAAAGGTGCGGATCCCGGCACATCATCATCACGTTCCTGCGGCCGGATCAACGGGGAGGCAGCTTATCGGCGCTGTTCGACGCGCCGGTGGACTGACTACGAGCGCTTCGGCCGGGTCAGCGTCAGCGCCGCCATCGACAGCGCGATCACGAGGCCGAATCCGAGCGCAATGAGGTTGACCGGGACACCCGCGCCCGTGACGCCGGCGTAGACGCTCATGAAGCCGAGCATGCACAGGTTCTCGAACAGATTCTGAATCGCAATGGCCGACCCCACGCCGCCGCGTTCGTTGCCGCGCTTTTGCAGCAGCGCATCGAGCGGGACGACGAGAAATCCGCTGCAAATCCCCACGAAGGCCATGAGCACAAAGGCGGCCGGCAGGGCTTTGACCAACGGCAGCAGGCATACGCCGATGCCGAGGAGAATGCCCGCCGGCAGAGCTCGATGCGCCGATTGCACCTTGACGAAGCGGCCGGCGAGTACCGCGCCCACGGCTATTCCGGCGGCCACCATCCCGGTCAGATACCCGGGCACGCTGCTCTTCGGGATTTTGAGGACCGCAGGCACCCACGCGATGAGCAGAAAACGCAGTGCCGCACCGCCGCCCCAGAATATTCCCGTACCGATCAAGGCCGCGCGCATCTGCCGGCTTTTCAAGAACGCGGCGGTCTGGCCCGCAAAGTCCTTTACGCTTGCAACCACGGCCAAATGGTTCTGCGACTTCGCGGGTTTCAGATACGGAATCAACAGCGTGCTGACTCCCGCAGCCGCATAACAGGCGGCGATGGCGATGAGCGCGCCTTCGATGCTCCAATCCGTGAGCACGCCCCCCACCACCGCGCCGAGCAGAATCGACGCTATCGTGGCGGACTCGATCAGGCTATTGGCCTTCACCAGCAGTCGGGGAGAGGTGAGCTCGGTCAAGATTCCGTATTTCGCAGGCGAATACGCGGCCGCCCCGGCGCCGACGATCGCGTAGCTCAAGAACGGATTGAGCTCGAGGCACATCCCCAACGCCCCGGTGAGCTTCACGATGTTGGCATACAAGAGCACCCGCCCTTTCGGATGCATGTCGGCGAACACGCCGACAAAAGGCGCGAGCACCACATAGGTGACGATGAAGAACTCCTGCAGCAGCGGCCCGCTCCAGTTCGGATAAGATTCTTTGTGCAGCAGCGCAAGCGCGGCGAAGATCAAGGCGTTATCGGCCAACGCCGACAGAAATTGCGCGCAGAGTGTCGCGATCAGGCCACGCGACCAGAGGCGCGATGTCGCCGGCGGGGCGGAACGGGCAGCGGCGACAATCGAAGTATCTTTATTCAACCACGCACCTTTGCGTCATGTCACTCAGGCACGAGTTTATAATCGCAGCGTCTCAACCCCGAGGAATATTCCATGGCACGCATGAAAGTGGCGCAGGTCGGAGGACCCAATCAAGAGATCCAGATCGTGGAGCGGGACGTGCCCGAGCCGGGTCCGCGGCAGGTGCGCGTCAAGGTCGAGGCCTGCGGTGTGTGCCACAGCGATATGTTCACGGTCGCGGGCGCGTGGCCCGGCATCAAGTTTCCGCGGGTGCCGGGACACGAGGTGGTCGGCAAGATCGACGCACTCGGTAAAGACGTCCCGGACTGGAAGCAGGGCGCGCGCGTGGGAATCGGCTGGCACGGCGGGCACTGCGGTCATTGCGCGCGTTGCCGGCGCGGAGACTTCATCACCTGTGTGCACGCCGAGGTGCCTGGAATCTCCTACGACGGCGGCTACGCCGAGTATTTGGTCGTGCCCTTCGAAGTGCTGGCGGCCGTTCCCGAGAGCCTTTCGTCGGCGGAAGCGGCGCCGCTCCTCTGCGCGGGCATCACGACGTTCAACTCGCTGCGTCACAGCGGTGCGCAGCCGGGTGATTTGGTCGCGGTGCTCGGCATGGGCGGGCTGGGACACCTCGGTGTGCAATTCGCGGCGCATATGGGATTCAACACCGTGGCGATCGCGCGGGGTGCCGAGAAGGCTCCGTTCGCAAAGAAACTGGGTGCGGCACACTACATCGACAGTACTTCGCAGGATGTTGCCAAGGAGCTCACCAAACTCGGCGGTGCTGCGGTCGTGCTCGCGACGGTGACCGATGCCAAATCGATGGCGGCGACGATCGGAGGGCTCGGAATCGACGGCACTCTCGTGGTGCTCGGCGCCTCGCAGGATCCGATCGAAGTCTCACCCGTGATGCTCATCGGCCAGCGGCGCAACATTTCCGGCTGGCCTTCGGGCACGGCCGCGGACTCGGAAGATACGCTGAAGTTCAGCGAGCTTGCCGGCGTGAAGGCCATGATCGAGACCTACCCGCTCGCGCGTGCGGCGGAAGCCTATGCTCGAATGTTGAGCGGCAAGGCGAAGTTCAGGGTGGTGATCACGATGACTTAGAAAAGGAGTCGCGCCGCGGACATAACGTGTCGCGTCCTGCGACTTGTCTCAATTTATGCGAATGTCGCCTTGCTCGCCATCCTAACCAGCGCCACGATCGGTTGCGGATCGGTAAAAAGGGATGGGTGCTCCAATGCGACGCGGCAACATTCGATCGATCGGAACCGGACAGCTTTCCGCCTCCATCTACTTCCACACACCGCCCGGCATCGGCTGGCGCCTGCATATCTCCAAAATCGCTTCAGAAATTCGAGTCGCCTCTCCGAGCGAGATTTCGCGGCGCTTGCGCAGTCGCGGGAAATCTCGAGCCGATTGACGATGTGATCGGCGCCCCGCATCCGCGGGCGATAGCCCCAAGTCCCCACCCCGACAGGCATTTCGCCGATTTTCCGTATAGAGTCGGATGCGGTCGGGCGGGAATGCCCGTAACCTATTGATTCAGTGGCGCTCCCTACCGGATTCGAACCGGTGTTACAGCCTTGAGAGGGCCGTGTCCTAGGCCTCTAGACGAAGGGAGCTTTGCTGAAGGATCTGTCGGGCGACCCGCGCCCGAGAGGGCTGGTAGTATACGGGCGGATTTTTTTGACTCAAGCGGAACCTATTTTTTTTGAACGTACCCTCGACGCCAATCACGCATGTGGCGATTCCTCGCCCCGAGCACCCGATCTCGCGCCGCTCCATATCGCCCAATGCCCTGAAGGTCCTCTACCGATTGAAGGACGCGGGCTACCAGGCGTTCTTGGTGGGGGGAGCCGTGCGCGACCTACTCCTGGGCCTCACGCCCAAGGATTTCGACGTGGCGACCAATGCGCTACCGGAGGAGGTACGGCGCCTGTTCCGTAACTGCCGCTTGATCGGCCGGCGCTTTCGGCTCGCGCACGTGCATTTCGGCAGCGAGATCATCGAGGTGGCGACGTTCCGCGCCGCGTCCGCACCCGAGCGCGAGGACGCCGAAGGCGACCCCGATGCGGACGGCGAGGAGATCCGCGATCCCGTCGAGGATTCGGAGCATCGCGCGTTCGATACCCGCGGCAGGATCCTGCGCGACAACAGCTACGGTAGTGTCGAAGAAGACGTTTGGCGACGCGACTTCGCCGCGAACAGCCTCTATTACAACATCGAGGATCTGTCGATCTGGGATTTCGCGGACGGCGTCGCCGACATCAATGCGCGCCGCTTGAAGCTCATCGGCGATCCGGAAACCCGTTATCGCGAGGATCCCGTGCGCATGCTGCGCGCCGTGCGCTTCGCGGCCAAGCTCGACTTCACGATCGAGCCCGACACCGAGCAGCCGATCAGCGCGCTCGCGCATCTGCTCGACGGTGTACCGCCGGCGCGGCTCTTCGACGAATGCCTGAAGCTGTTCTTGTCCGGCTTCGGCGCCAAGTCGTTTGCGTTGTTGCAAAAGTACGGATTGTTCGAGCATCTCTTTCCGCTGACGGCGGCGGCCTTCGCGCTGCCCCCGTATGCCTACGCACGCGAGATGCTCGAGCACGGACTTGCGAATACCGATGCTCGGGTGGTCGCCGATAAACCGGTGACGCCGACTTTTCTGTTCGCGATCTTGCTGTGGAGCGCGGTGCTGCGCGAGCTCAACGAGCGCGAGGCGGGCCCCGCGCCCGATTTTGCGCAGCTCATGCAGGCGTGCGATGCCGTGCTGAAGACGCAGCAATCGCGTGTCGCGATTCCGCGGCGCTTCTCGGTGCCGATGCGCGAGCTCTTGATGCTGCAGCCGCGCTTCAATCGCCGCAGCGGGGTCAAATCTCTGAGCTTGCTGCAGCATCCGCGCTTTCGCGCTGCCTACGACTTCTTGCTGCTGCGGGCCGAGGTCGGGGTGGCGGATCCGGAGCTCGCGACCTGGTGGACGCACGTGCAGACGCTGCCTCATGAGGAGCGCGTGGCGCTGGTGCAAGCACGTCCCCCGGAGCCCACCGACGCGGCCGGCGGCACCGCGGTCCCCGGGCGGCGACGCAGGCGAAGGCGGCGAGGCGGGGCGGCGCGCACCTAGCCATGAGTGCGCTCTGGCGCCCGGCTTACATCGCTCTTGGCAGCAACCTCGACGGGCCGAGGAAGCAAGTGCTGGCTGCGTGCGAACACATCGGCCGCTTGCCTGAGACTCGCACCTGCGCGCGCTCGCGCTTGTATGCGACTTCTCCCATGGGGCCGCAGGATCAGCCCGACTACATCAACGCCGCCGTCGGCGTGGTGACGCAACTCGCGCCCAAGGCTTTGCTCGACGCGCTGCTCGAGATCGAGCGGCACATGGGGCGGGTGCGCGGCGCGCCGTGGGGAGCGCGCCGCATCGATCTCGATCTCGTGTGGGTGGTCGGCGCCGTGATCGAGGAGTCCGGACTCAGCCTTCCTCACCCCGGAGTGTCGAGCCGCAACTTCGTGCTGTATCCTCTCAGTGATATTGCTCCCACGCTCGATATACCGGGCCACGGTCGCGTCCTCGAATTGAAGGCGCGGTCGGCCGCCGAGGGAATTTCTGTTGTTGAGTGAAAATAGAGGCAGTCCGCCCGGCGCGATTCCGCACCGCTTCGTCGTCATCGAAGGCCCGATCGGCGTGGGCAAGACCAGTCTCGCGCGGCTCCTTGCGCAATCGATCGGCGGACAGCTCATCCTCGAGGAAGCGGATCAGAATCCTTTTCTCGAGCGGTTCTACAAGAATCCGCGGGCTGCCGCCTTCCAGACGCAGCTCTTTTTTCTATTCCAGCGCGCGCGACAGCTCGAGGACGTCCGTCAGGAAGACCTCTTCGGCGAGGTCCGCGTAGCGGATTATCTGTTGGACAAGGACCGTTTGTTCGCACGCGTCACGCTCGACGATGCGGAGTACGCCTTGTACGAGCGCGTCTATGAGCGTGTCGTCGTCGATGCGCCCAAGCCCGATCTGGTCGTGTATCTGCAGGCGCCGGTCGACGTGCTGGTCGACCGCATCGCCAAGCGCGGCATCCGCTACGAGCAGCATATCGAGCGCAGCTACCTCGAGAAGCTCACCCAGGCTTATGCTCGATTCTTTCACAGCTACGACGCATCACCTCTGCTGATCGTCAACGCGGCCGCGATCGATCCCGTCAACAACGATGGCGACTATCGATTGCTGCTCGCCGAGATCAGCAAGAAGCGCGGCGGACGCCACTTCTTCAATCCGAGCGGAACGAGCTTACTGCCCCCGAGCTAGCCTCGCGGCGGCGCAGGCCCCGGCAGCGTCAGGCGGCAACGTGCTGGGCCAGCGCCCAGGCGATGTGCTCGCGCACCAAGGCCGAGGGCTCGTCGGAGCGCGATTGCAGGGCTGCGATGACCTCGGGCGAGGTCGGCGCGTTGCCGAGCGCGACCGCGACGTTGCGCAACCAGCGCTCGAAGCCGATGCGATGGATGGCGCTGCCACGGGTCCTTTCCTGAAACTCCGTCTCGGTCCACGCGAACACCTCGATGAGCGCCGCGCGGTCGAGGCCATGCCTCACGGCGAAGTCCTTCTCGGCGGTGGGGCGGGCGAATTTGTTCCATGGACAGACCAGCTGGCAATCGTCGCAGCCGTAGATGCGATTGCCGATGGCGCGGCGAAACTCGAGCGGAATTGCGCCTGCGAGCTCGATGGTGAGATAGGAGATGCAGCGCCGTGCGTCCAGTCGATAGGGGGCGACGATCGCGCCGGTGGGGCAGGCCGGCATACAGGCGCTGCAGGTTCCGCAATGCGCGCTGCTCGGAGCATCGAGCGGCAGCGCGAGGTTCAGATAGATCTCGCCGATGAAGAAAAAAGACCCCGCGCCCGGGTCGATGAGATTGGTGTGCTTGCCGATCCACCCGAGCCCGGCGTTGCGCGCGAGGGCCTTCTCGAGGACGGGCGCGCTGTCGACGAATGCGCGATAGCCGATCGGGCCGACCCGCCCGGCGATGCGGTCGCAGAGCTTTTGCAGGCGCCGGCGCATCAACTTGTGATAATCGCGTCCGAGAGCGTAGCGGGATATGTAAGCCGCGGTCGGATCGGCGAGCACATCGTGTGCGTCCTTGGCCTCCGTCGGCCAGTAGTCCATACGCGCGCTGATGCAGCTCACCGTTCCCGGGACGAGATCCCCGGGGCGGGTGCGTTTGCTGCCGTGCCGGCTCATGTACCCCATCTCGCCGGCAAAGCCTGCCCGCAGCCAATCGAGAAAGCGCGCCTCATCCGGCGCAAGATCGATGTTCGCCACTCCGATGCGGGCAAAGCCGAGCTCCGCCGCCCAAGCGCGAATGTCGGTGAGCAAGGCGGTCGGATCGGGCGGTCCGGCGCTCGCGCTCGATACGGCTTCGCCGAGAGGTATACCGGTCATGCCGGAAAGGCTACCCGCTCCGACCGGATAGCGTTCAATATTCCCTTACTCTCCCTAAAGCGGCGCTTGGCGGCATGGCAGTCCTCGATATCGAACTCGCGCTTCCGGACGCCGCGGCGACCGAAATCCTCGGCGCCGCCCTCGCTCGAGCTTTCCCAGGCGCCGAGGCGGCGAGCGCGGCGCTGTATCTCGAGGGCGATTTGGGTGCGGGCAAGACCACCTGCGTACGCGCGCTGCTGCGCTCGTGCGGCGTGAGCGGATTGATCCGCAGTCCCACTTACACCCTGGTCGAGGCGTATCGGCTGGACGGGCGCGCGCCGCCGCTCACCTGCGTGCATGTCGATCTATACCGGCTCGAAGGAGCCGCCCAGGTGGATGAGCTCGGACTGCGAGACTATCTGACCGAGGGGCACCTGCTGCTCATCGAATGGCCGCAAAAGGGCGCGGGCTCGCTGCCGCCGCCCGATCTTGAGATCTCCCTCGAGTTCGCGGGGAGCGGACGGCGCGCGCGCCTCCGCGCCGTGGCGGGCCGCGGTGCCGAGTGGCTGGGTAACCTCCGAGACGACGCTAGATTAGCGAGCTATCTTCCTAATTTAACTTGAAAAACTACATGGACGTAAGGTAACTTATTGTCCATGCAGCTGCAGCGTATCGCGCTCCTCGCCTTAGCGATCGCCTGGGTTGCCCCGGCGCGGGCGGTGGAAGTGCGCGCGGTGCGCCTGTGGGCGAGCCCCGAGGGCACGCAGGTCGTCATCGAGCTCTCGGGCAGCGCCAAGCACAGCTTGCTCACGCTCAAGAATCCCGACCGCGTGGTGCTCGATGTGGCGGGTGCGCGTCTCTCGGCGGGAGCGCAAAGGCCGCCGGCCTCCGGAGTGGTGAAGGAGGTGCGCATGGCGCGCCGGCCGAACGGCGAGTTGCGCGTGGTGCTCGATCTGACCCGTCCCATGCGCGCGAAAAGTTTTCTGGCGACGCCCAACGATCGCTACGGCTACCGCCTCGTCGTAGACCTGGGCGGTTCCGCTGCCGCCGCTGCACCCGTGGCTGCCGCCGCGGCCGGCGCACCGATCAAGGCCGAGCACGCGCGCCCCGAGGCCCGCGATCTGATCATTGCCATCGACGCCGGACATGGCGGTGAGGATCCGGGCGCCATCGGCATGCACGGCACGCGCGAGAAGGACGTGACGCTCGCCATCGCGCGCGCGCTGCAGCGCTCCGTCAACGCCGAGCCGGGCATGCGGGCTGTGCTGACCCGCGACGGCGACTACTTCGTCGCGCTGCGCGATCGCATGCGCCGTGCACGCGCGCAGCAAGCGGATCTGTTCGTGTCCATCCACGCCGACTCCATCCGCGATCGCGCGGTGGACGGCTCATCCGTCTACATTTTGTCCCAGCGCGGCGCCACCAACGAGGCCGCGCGCTGGCTCGCCGAGCGCGAGAATGCCGCCGATCTGATCGGCGGCGTGTCGCTCGAGAACAAAGGCGACCTCTTGGCCTCGGTGCTTCTCGATCTGTCGCAGACCGCTTCGCTCAGCGCGAGCGAGACCGCCGCCGAGCACGTTCTGCACCAGCTCAATCTGGTGGGCGAGGTGCGCAAGCCCCTCGTCCAACAAGCCGGATTCATGGTCCTCAAGTCTCCGGACATTCCGTCCATGCTGATCGAGACCGCCTACATTTCCAATCCCGCCGAGGAGCAGCGGCTGCGCGGTGTTGCGCATCAGGCGAAGCTCGCGGCGGCAATTCATCAGGGCCTGCGAGAATATTTCTACGCCGACCCGCCGGCCGGGTCGCGCATCGCCCAGATCGCCGCCGGCGCGGCGCGACCCGAGCTCGCGGCGTCCGAGCACGACGCCGGCGGATAATCCCGCGGCGCGCGGGGCGCGCTGTGCGAAAATGGGGGCGCGCGGAGCGTATCCGCGAGGTGCCCTTTGTCCATCCAGATTCTCAACGATGAGCTCATCAACCAGATCGCCGCCGGCGAGGTGATCGAGCGTCCCGCCTCCGTGGTCAAGGAGCTCGTGGAGAATTCGCTCGATGCCGGCGCCGCGCGCATCGATGTCGAGCTCGAGCGCGGCGGCTGCGGGCTCATTCGCGTGCGCGACGACGGGATCGGGATCAAGCCCACCGAAATCGGCCTCGCGCTCGCCCGGCACGCCACCAGCAAGATCACATCGCTCGACGATCTCGAGCGCGTGGCCACCTTGGGATTTCGCGGCGAGGCGCTGCCGAGCATCGCATCCGTCGCGCGCCTATGGCTCACGTCGCGTTCGAACGAGGCCGAGCACGCCTGGTGTGTCGAGGCGCGCGACGGCGCGCTCACGAGCCCCTCGCCCGCCTCGCATCCGCCGGGCACGAGCGTCGAGGTGCGCGACCTGTTCTTCAACGTGCCGGCACGCAGAAAGTTCCTGCGTGCCGAAAGCACCGAGTACCAGCACGTGCTCAGGATGCTCGAGCGCCTGGCGCTATCGCGCTTCGAGGTCGGATTCTCGCTGGCGCATAACGGCAAAAGCGTTTGGTCGCTGCCGCCGACGCGGAGCGAGGCGGAGCGGCGCGCGCGAGTCGCCGCGCTCTGCGGCGAGGACTTCGCGGCGCACGTGATCGAGCTGCGCCACGAGTCCGGGCAACTGCGCTTGACGGGCTGGATCGCGCTGCCCACATTCTCGCGCAGCCAGTCGGATCTGCAGTTCGCGTTCCTGAATGGGCGCTTCGTACGCGACAAATTGATCGCAAGCGCGGCGCGGCTTGCCTATCAGGATGTGTTGTTCGGGGGGCGCTTTTGCGCCTACGTGCTGTATCTCGACCTCGACCCGACGCTGGTCGACGTGAACGCACACCCGCAGAAGCTCGAAGTTCGCTTCCGGGAGGCGCGCAGCGTCCATGATTTCATGTTCCGCACGCTCGAACGGGCGCTCGCCGAGACCCGGCCGACCGCCGCATCGCCCGGCAGCGCCTCGCTCGAGGGGCTGCGCCTCGGTGAGCGTGCGCACGGCTTTGCGCCGAGCCAGCAGCGTTTTGCGCTGCCCGAACGTCCCGCCGCCGGCGCGATCGAGGGGTACTGGCAGCTGCTGTCGGGTGATGCCGGGAAGCGCGAGGTGCAGGACGGCGCCGAGTCGGGCAGCCTCGCGCTGCACGATGAGCGGGGCGGCCGAGCAGGCGAGGACGCGCCGCCCTTAGGCTTCGCCGTCGCGCAGCTGCACGGGGTATACATTTTGGCGCAGACGGCGGAGGGGCTCGTGCTCGTCGACATGCATGCGGCGCATGAGCGGGTGATGTACGAGCGCATGAAGCGGCTATTGAGCGGCGAGACCGCGCAGCAGCACTTGCTGATGCCCAATATCCTCAAAGTGACCCCCGCGCAGGCGGAAGCGGCCGATGCACATGCAGCGGAGTTCGCCGCCCTGGGGTTCGCGCTCACGCGCCTCGCGCCCGACCAGCTGGCTCTGCGTGGGGTGCCGAGCCTCCTGGCGGGCGATGACCCCGCAGACGTCATACGCGACGTGCTGTCGGATCTCGCCGAGACGGGTCACTCGCGCCGTGTCGAGGAGTCGATCAACCGGCGCCTCGGCACGATGGCGTGCCACGCGGCAGTGCGCGCGCAGCGCACGCTGAGCATTGCGGAAATGAATGCCCTGTTGCGTGAAATGGAGCGCACCGACCGGGCCGATCAGTGCAATCACGGCCGCCCGACCTGGGTGCGGTTGTCGCTCGGGGATCTCGACCGCCTGTTCATGCGCGGACGCTGATGCGCCGGCAGCGCAGGCGCAGAACTTCTCGGCAGCGATGACGGGCCGGCGCAGTGCACTTTTGCTGATGGGACCGACCGGGGCCGGCAAGTCGGATATCGCGCTCGAGCTCGCGCGCCGCTTCCCGTTCGAGATCGTGAGCGTGGACTCCGCCCAGGTATACCGCGGCATGGACATCGGCACGGCCAAGCCGGACTTCGAGACGCGCGCACGCATTGCGCACCACCTCATCGATATTCGCGATCCGGAAATCAGCTACTCCGCGGGCGAGTTCGTGCGCGACGCAAGCGCGGTCATGCGCGAGATATGGAGCCGGGGACGACAGCCGCTTCTGGTCGGCGGCACCATGCTGTATTTCCACGCTTTCCTCGAGGGTATCGCCCAGCTCCCCGAGGCGGACCCGGAGGTGCGCGCGGACATCGACGCGCGCGCCGCTGCCGGCGGTTGGGCGGCGCTGCACGAGGAGCTCAAGCGCGTCGACCCCGCCGCCGCGGCCCGCATTCACGTGAACGATCCGCAACGCATTCAGCGGGCGCTCGAAGTCTATCAAGTCACGGGCGAGCCCATCACACGCCTGCAACAATCGGCTGCTCCCGCGTTTGCCGAGATCGAGGTGCTCGAGTTTGCGATTTCCCCTGAAGAGCGCGCTGTCTTGCACGCGCGAATCGCAATGCGCTTCGAGGCGATGTGGGCCGCCGGTTTCTTGGACGAGGTGCGCGGATTGCGCCAAAGATCCACGCTGAGCGCGGAACATCCGTCAATGCGGGCGGTCGGATATCGACAGTTGTGGAAGTTCCTTTCAGGACACTCCGGTTTGGAAGACTCTAAAAAACAAGCGCTTGCGGCAACGCGACAACTCGCCAAGCGGCAATTGACGTGGCTTCGACGTCGCGAGCGGGCGACATGGGTTGATTCCGCGCAAACTGATCCTACATCGGCGGTAGTGGATGCACTGTCTACGGGCGGATTCGCCGGATGGTCTTACGCTTAAGCCGACTTCGCTGTGCTAGCATTCCCTCGTGTTTGCCTGGCGCAAGGAAGTGACGTGGCAATGTTCAAGACACAAAAAACAAGGAGCTTTCCCATGGCCCGTGGCCAGTCTCTGCAGGATCCTTTTTTGAATGCCCTCCGTAAAGAGCGTGTGCCCGTCTCAATCTATCTCGTGAACGGCATTAAGCTGCAAGGACAGATCGATTCGTTCGATCAATTCGTCGTATTGCTCCGTAACAGCGTCAGCCAGATGGTGTACAAGCACGCGATTTCCACCGTGGTGCCGGCGCGCAACGTGCGCCTGCCGACCGGCGAGGACGGCGAAGTGACGGAACCTGCCATTGTCG
>Ga0302314_10009582_pt1 | contig 17099 bp, 13 predicted proteins | sample III_Palsa_N2_3_FD_200533 | JGI IMG/M metagenome (GOLD analysis project Ga0302314, IMG submission 200533) | Peat permafrost microbial communities from Stordalen Mire near Abisko, Sweden - III_Palsa_N2_3 | ecosystem: Environmental > Terrestrial > Soil > Palsa > Peat permafrost | place: Sweden...
GAATTCGCCGGCGTGCGCCAGGAGCGCGGCGAAGCCCGCCGCCGCGGCGCCCTCGATCACCGTCTTCTCGATTTCCAGGATCATGATCAGGGCGTGTTCGATCGCGTCCTCGCCCACCACGAAGATGTCTTTCACCAGATCCTTGCAGATGGCGGTGGTGAGCTGGCCCGGCCGCTTGACCGCAATGCCTTCGGCGATGGTGGCAGTGGCGGGCGTGGGCGGCGGCACCAAGCCCCTCATGGCATCGAACATCGCCGGATAAAGCTCGCTCTGCGCGCCGAAGACCTCGATGGAGGGTTTGATCGCTTTGGCGGCGATGGCGCAGCCCGAGATCAGCCCGCCGCCGCCCACGGGCACGATCAGCGCGTCAAGCTGCGGCACGTCCTCCAGCATCTCCAGCGCCAAGGTGCCCTGGCCGGCGATCACCAGCGGATCGTCATAGGGATGAATGAAGGTCAGTCCCTGTTCGTGGGCGATGCGCCGCGCCTCCGCATCGGCTTCGATCAGGTCGCGGCCATGCTGGATCACGGTGGCGCCGAAGTCGCGGGTATGCTTGACCTTGTTGAAGGGCGTGGTCACCGGCATCACGATGGTGGCGGGAATGCCCAGCCGCCCGGCATGATAGGCCACCCCTTGCGCATGGTTGCCCGCGCTCATCGCCGCCACGCCGCGCCGCCGCTCGTCCTCGCTGAGGGACAGGATGCGGTTCAGCGCGCCGCGCTCCTTGAAGCTGGCGGTGAATTGCCGGTTCTCGAATTTCAGCCATACCTCGCAGCCGGCGATGCCGGACAGGGTGCGGGAATGGCGCGTGGGCGTGCGCACCAGCGCGGGCGTGACCAGGCGCGCGGCAGTCTGGATGTCGGCGAAGGTGGGCGCGGCGGTCACGGAGGTGTCCTTTGCCAGAATTCCGTCGCCTCACGGCCCGAAGACGCTGTCGCGCGGGGCCGTTCGGCATTCATTCCCGTTCGCATCGCGAACGGGAATGAATGGTAGCAGCGGCAGGATTTGAACCTGCGACCAAAGGATTATGATTCCCCTACTCTACCACTGAGCTACGCTGCCAAGCCGGGACGGACCGCCTGTTGGTCCGGGCGCGGGGTTTAGTCCGGCACCCTCGGGACTGTCAAGTTTTTGCAGCTTTTGGCGTCCCGCCGGCCTGATTTTGCTGCGTTTTCCGTCGTGAGCGGACTTCGGTGGGTGCGGTGCGCGCGTCGCGCAATTGCGAGGGCGCCGGACGCATTCCGTCAAACCGTGCCGCCAACAGGGTCTTGTCATTGGAAATCTCCGCCAGCAACCATTCGCGGAAACGGCGGACCTTCGGCAAATTGCGACGGTGATCGGGATAGACCAGCCAATAGCCACTGCCGCTATCCACTTCGTCCGGGAATGGACAGACCAGCCGCCCTTCGGCCATGTCGGATCGCCAGAAGAACGGCGTAAGAAGCGCGACACCCTGGCCGGCGATCGCCGCATGACCGCAATGGGCTTGCGAATCCATATTCACGCCTTGCCGAACGAGCCCTTCGGGAACCTCAACGCCAGCAGCGCGCAGCCATCGCAGCCAGAGCGGATCCCGGGGACTTATCTGCGGCAACCTCAGAAGATCGGCGGGATCAAGCCTGCCGCCGTTTGCGGCCAGGAAGGTGGGGCTGCACATGGGAGTGCAGGTTTCTTTCAACAGCAATTCCGATGACAAGCCCGGCCACTCGCCGGAACCGAATCGAACCGCGAGATCGGCCTCATCGCGTGCGAAATCCACCGGCGCATCGCCCGCGTGCAGGCGTACGCCCAGATTGGGATTGGCCATCTGAAAGGAACCCAGCTTCCAGGCAAACCAGGCATTCGCGAAGGTGACGGTGGTGCTGATGGTCAGCATCGCCGCGTCATCCGTCCGGATGACATCGAACGCCGCTTCCATGACGGAGAAGGCGCCGGAAAGCTTCCCGGCGAGCCGCCGGCCGACATCCGACAAGGCGACACGCTTGCCCTGACGGTGGAACAACAGCACGCCCAGGCGCTTTTCGAGCAAGTTGACCTGATAGCTGACCGCGGCCTGTGTGATCGAAAGCTCGACAGCGGCGGCGGTGAAATTCTCATGCCGCGCAGCAGCTTCGAACACCCGGACGGCCGATAGGGGCGGCAAGGAGCGCATGCGCCATAATAAGGCCACCTTATAAAAGATTCCAGCTTTTCGTTGGAAAGTTTTGAGCTGGAGCACCACGTTGGGGCCAGAAACTACCCTTTTGCGCCATGAGGTACCCCATGAGCCGTGATGTCCATTCCAGCGCTCCCTGCGCCACCCATAAGCGTGCTTCATTTGCCATCCCCCCATTTGGATGGCTTGCGGCCAGATTTCGGGAGGTCATGATCGCGGCAGAAGTCCTGCACGATATCCAGTGGGCGGCGCCGTGGGACTCCCAAGCCCCATCTTCCCGAAGTGGGCAATCCGAAACCGCTGCCCGCCGCTAACCGGCTATGGCTGATTCTGTTGCGGTGATCGCGGTTTCGGCCTGGATCCAGCCGCCGCCCAGCACGCGGCTGCTTTCCGGTTCATAAAAGACGCAAGCCTGGCCGGGCGCGATCGCCTCTTCCGGCGCCGCAAGCTCCACCCGCGCAGCGCCACCGGACAGCGGCGTCACGGTCGCGGCCACCGGCGGGCGCATGGAACGCACTTTGACTCGCGCCTCGAAGGGCGCGTCCTGGTTGCCGAGCCAGTTCACGTCCTTGAGCAGAATGGAAGTGGACGCCAGCGCCGCGCGCGGTCCCACCACCACCCGGGCGTTCACAGGATCGAGCTTGAGTACAAACAGCGGTTCTTCGTTGCCCGACAATCCAAGACCCTTGCGCTGGCCCACGGTGAAATGGGCGATGCCGTCATGACGGCCAAGGACGGCGCCCGCCTGGTCCACGATCTCGCCGGGCCGCGCCGTATCGGGGCGGATGCGGCCCACGATCTGGGTGTAATGGCCGGCCGGCACAAAACAGATGTCCTGGCTGTCGGGCTTGTTCGCGGTGACCAGCCCCAGTTCGGCGGCGATGGCGCGCACATCCTTCTTGTCCATGTCGCCCAAAGGAAAGCGCAGATAGTCGAGCTGCGCTTTCGTGGTGGTGAAAAGGAAATAGCTCTGGTCGCGGGCGCTGTCGGCGGCGGCATGAAGTTCGGCGCCGTGTTCGCCTTCGATCCGGCGCACATAATGGCCGGTGGCCAACGCCTCGGCTCCCAGTTCGCGCGCAGTGTCCAGCAGGTCGGCAAACTTCACCCGCTCATTGCAGCGCACGCAAGGGATGGGGGTCTCGCCGCGGGCATAGCTGTCGGCGAAATCCTCGATCACCTGCTTGCGGAACCGGCTTTCGTAATCCAGCACATAATGGGGAATGCCCAGGCTTGCCGCCACCCGCTTGGCGTCAAGGATGTCGGCGCCGGCGCAGCAGGCGCCCTTGCGCGACGGGGTCTTGTCTTCCGGATAAAGCTGCAGGGTGATGCCGATCACGTCATAGCCCTGCTTCTTCAGCAGCGCGGCGGTGACGGAAGAATCCACGCCGCCGCTCATCGCGGCCACGATGCGGCTTCCGGGCTTGAGGGCGGTCTCGCTCATGGCGCGGTGCTATAGGACCGCAACCCGGGAACTGCAAGGAGAAGCGGTTATCAGCCGGTGGTGGTGGGGGCCGGCAGAAAGTTCAGCAGCGAAAGCTGGTTGAGCCCGGCGGTGACCTGCAATGCGGCCTGCAGCTGGGTCTGGTTCAGGGACAGTTGGGTGGCCGCCTGGGCCATGTTGGTGTCCTGGACGTTGGTTATGAAGGTCTTGTAGAGCGTTGTCATCGAAGACTGCTGCGTCTGGGCATCGCTCAGTTGGTTGGCGACATAGCCGTTTGCCGCTGTGGCGGTGTTGAGATCGTCGGCCACACCGTTGACGGTGGAAATTGCGCCAGTGAGATAGCTGGACTGGGCACTGGACAGGCTGGTGGAATTGTCCAGGTTGCCATTGGGACCCGCGTCGAACTGGGCCAGGGATTGCAACGCCTGCATCAGGCTGGATCCGACATCCGAGGCCGTAACGCCGTAGGTGACGTTTTGGCCATCGGCGACCTGCACGGAGGTCTTGAAGTTGCCGTTGGCGAAGGGGGTGGCCGGCGGCGTCAAGGCGGCAAGATCGGAAAGCGAGGCGACGGTCACCGGCGGAGTGCTGGTATTGCCGCCGCCGAAAATATAGTTGCCGTTGGAATCCTTGGAATTCAGGATGTTCTGGGCCTGGCTGAAGATCGACTGCGCCTGGGTCATCAGGGTCGAGGGACTGTTGTTGGCGACAGCATTGCTGATGGCCGTCTGGAGTTGCGTGGCGAGGCCCGAAAGCGACGTCAGCTGGGTGTCCTGAAGCGAAACCTGGGTGGAGGCGATGCTGGTGGCGGTGGTATAGGCGCCGTTGCGCGCATTGGCGGTCAGGGTCGCCGTCAGCGTCTGGGCCTGGGCGCCAAAGCCGGCATAGGTGGTGGCATTGGCGCCGCTGGCGATCTGCTGCTGGGTGGTTTCCAGCGCATTGCCGGCATTTTCGATCTGCGCCAGGAAAAAGGCGCTCTGGTTTGCGGTGGCGACGCGGTCGATGCTCATGCCGAAATTCCCTTAAGGCTCTTACTGGATCTGCAACAGGGTCTGATAAAGCTGGTCCACCGTCGTCAGGATGCGCGCGCCCGCGGCATAGGCCTGCTGATAGGTGGTGAGGTTGGTCAGTTCTTCGTCCAGATTGACGCCCGAGTCGGAGGCCTGGCGCGACTGCGCTTCGCTCAGCCGGTCGTCCTGGGTGGACTGGCTTGCCGTCACGGCGTTCGATTGGTCGGAAACATTCTGGTAGAAACTGGCGGCATAGTCCGACAGCGACGCGGTCTGGGCGGCGATACCGCCCGCGGCCTTGAAGCTCTGATTGCTGTTGATCAGGTTCTGCATTGCGATGGCGCCGGAATTGTCGCCCGCGGTGATGATGCTATTTCCCGCGACGGTCGTGGAAGTGATGCTGGGCGTGCCGAGGCCGACCAGCGCCGGATTGCTGTTGACCGCCGATGTCAGGCTGAAGCCCGAGGCCTGCTGGGCCTGGGCATTGGCACCCAGCCCGAACAGCTCGGTGAAGCTCATCCCGGTGTTGCCGCGCTGGGTCGTATCGCCGGTGACATTGACCTGGTAGCCGGAATAGGCCGCCGAGGTCTGGGTGCTGACCGAGCCGTCGGGGTTCAGGGTAAAGGTCGCAGCCCCGCCAAGGGCGCTGTTCAGCGCGGAAATCACATTGCCGATGGATTGGCCGGCAGTCGTGGTGATGCTGACATTCTTGACGATGTCGCCATTGGGGCCCTTCAACGACAAGGCGATGGTGCCGCCCGCCGCCAGCCCGCTTGAATCGGAGCCCGAGAGGCCCGTCGCGGCGATGGTGGGCCCGCTGGACTGAAAGACATCGTTGAGCCCGAAGAACTGCGAAAAGCCCGTGCCACCGCGCGAGGACGGAGCGCTGGAAGGGTCCTGCACCACGATCCCATTGCCGCCGGTGGCGGAAATCGAAAGCTTGCCATTGACGAAGCTGGCGCTGCCGTTACCACCCAGCGCCGTATTCAGGGCCGTGGTGAAACTGCCAACCGTGGTGCCGATGCTCTGGGACGCACCACCGTCCACCGACAGCGAGCCCGGGGGGCCGAAATCCACATCGATGCGCGACACTAGGTTGCCGCTGGGATCGGTGACGGCGATGGTGGTGTCGCCGGTGAAATTCAGCGCGTCGGTCGAAAGCAGCCCGGTGTCGCGGCCCGTCAGCGAGGTCGGCGGCGGGAAAGCGGCATTGGCGTTGGACTGGGCATTGAAGGCATTGGCGGTCTGCTGCGCCAGATTGCCAAGGCTCTGGTTCAGTCCGCCCAGCACCTGGTCGCGCATGTCGATCAGGCCCTTCAGCGAGCCCGAACTGAGATGGGGATCCAGCGCCGTCGGCTGGCCGATCAGCTGATTGGTCTGGGGGTTGATATCCTGCACCATGATATTGCCGTAGGAGCCGTTGGTGGCGCCCCCGGAATAGGACAGGGTCGCATAGGTGCTGCTGACCAGGTTCATGCCATCGGTGGTGGAAACGGTGACCGTTCCATTGGCATTGGTGATGGTCTTGATCCCGATCGTCTGGGAAAGGCTGGTCAGCGCCTGTTCCTGCTGGTCCTGAAGTCCCGACGCGTCGCCGCCCGCTGCGGTGGTCGCGCTGATCTGGGTGTTGAGATTGTAGATCTGCTGGATCAGGCTGTTGGTCGAGGAAACCGAACTGACGGCCTGCTGGTCCACCTGTCCCTGCATCTGGGTGATGGTGCCGGAAACATCGGAGATGGTGGAGGCCAGGCTCGAAAGCGCATTGACCACGCCCGTCTGGCTGGCGCCCGAGGTGGGCGACTGGGAGGCGACCGCGAAGGCGGACGCCACATTGGTCAGCTGCGTCGCCAGCGACTGGTTGTCGCCCGGCGCGCCCAGAAGGCCGTTCAGCTGGGAAAACAGGTTCGCCATCGTATCATATTGCGAGGACGCGCCGCCGGCGGAGAGCGCTTCCTGATTCAGAAACTGGTCGGCCACCCGCTGGATGCTGGCGATATCCACGCCCGCGAGCTGGCCGTTGGAGATGGCCGTGGTCTCGTTCACCACCTGGCGGGCATAACCCGGGGTGTTGATGTTGGAGACGTTGTTGGAGACCACATTAAGTGCGGCCTGACTGGTCTGCAGCGCACTCAAGGCACTTGCGGTGATTCCGTTCAGGCTCACGATATGATGTCCAATGCGGTTTTCCGGGAAAGCTGTCGCAAGCCGCGTGCCATGTGGGACGCGGCTTTTTTCCGCGCAATCCCTGGCTTTTCACACTGTTCGATAGGCCGGCCGCAGGCGGCAGACTTTGCCTGTCCGGCAGTTCATGCCCGTCCCTTCATGCTGCTCGCTGCCATGCGCTTGGGGAAAAAACACAGCAAAAGCTTGAGCCTCGCATCTGGCCCGCCCCTTGCGATGCGTTTGGCGGATCATCATCGGACTGCCATTCGTGCGAGCATCAGCGACATCCCGGATTGCCACGCCTGCGAGCCTTCCGGCGGCGCAGGACAAGGCTGCCGCGAGCAAGACCGATGCCGCATCGCCGTTTTCAATTATGCTGGAACAGGCGGCGCCACAGCAGGCTGCCAAGCCGCAGCAGAAGAAATCCGATACCACGCAGGACGATCACAACGGCAATGCCAAAAGCGGCAATGACGCTTCTGCCGCCCAGACTTCGACCGCCCAGACCACGGCCCAGCCCTCCGCCAAACCGGCCAGGAGCGGCAAAGGCCATGAAAAAACCGCCGCCGCGAGCGGCAATGACAATGGCGATGACGCCAACACCGCCGCGGCTCAGCCGACGGACAGCGCAAATCCGCCGGCGGCGCAGATCCCGGTGGCGCAGACCGCCGTCGCTGCCAATGACGATTCCGATTCGGATGCCGGCGACAGCGAGATCGCGGCTGCGTCGTCCATCCCCACAGCTTCCGCGGCCGCCCCGCCAGCATCCAATGGTGCAGCACCGCCCGCCACAGATCCGGGTCAGGCGATAACGCCGCCCGAGGCTGGGACCGTACCGCCCATTCCGCCCGCTCAGCCTGCCCCGGTCAATGACCCGACTGCGTCGGCCCAAGCCACATCAGATGCGCAAAGCGTAGCCCAGGCGGCCACTGCGGCCGCATCCTCGGTCACGGACCCGGACGCGCAGGACGATCCGCCGGCCGACCAGGCTGCTTCCGTCAGCGCACAGAACCAGACCACCCCGACCAGCCCGGCCCGTTCGCCCGCTCCGTCCGTGCCTTCGGCCCAGACGGGAACGACACAGACGGCGGCGACCAAGGCCGGCCCCGGCAAGACCGCCGCGGCCCCGGCCCAGGACGCCCACGCCGGCAAGACCGACGGGAACAAGAGCGACGACACCCAGGCCGCCGCACAGAACAATGCCGCAGGCCCGAGTGTGCCGCAGAGCCAGACCAGCACGGCCGCGAGCGACACGGCCGCGCCCAAGCCGGCGCAGACTGTGGACGTCGCCGTTTCCGGCCAGGTCGTCGCGCAGCCACAACCCCAACCCGCCACGCAGGCTGCCGCGACGCCGGCGCCGCAGACCATACAGGTCAGCGCCCAGCCAGCGCCGGACATGCCCGCCCTGGCGATCGCCATTTCCGCCAAATCCCTGTCGGGCGCCAAGCAGTTCGACATTCGCCTCGATCCGCCCGAACTGGGCCGCGTCGAAGTGCGGCTTTCGATCGATGACACCGGCAAGGCCAGCGCCCATCTTTCCGCCGACCGGCCCCAGACCTTGGACCTTCTGCAGAAGGACGCCTCGACCCTGACCCGCGCGCTGCGCGATGCGGGTCTTAACGTGTCGCAGAACGGTCTGAACTTCTCGCTGCGCCAGCAGGCGGGCGATTCCGGCGCCGGCGCCAACCAGGGCCGCAGCGGCAATGGACGTTCCTTCACGCTTACCGCCACCACCAGCATAGACACCACCGCCGCCAGCACGACCACCAGCGCGTCCGCCGACGGCCGGCTCGACATCAGGGTTTAGAGGAAAAGCCAATGACCATCGGATCCACCACGACACCCACGGCCGCCAACACGACACCGGCGGCCAACGCCAACGGCACCACCAGCGGCAGCTCGGCGATGAACCAGCTGTCGGGCAATTTCGACACCTTTCTGCAGCTCCTCACCACCCAGCTGCAGAACCAGGACCCGCTGAGCCCGATGGACAGCAATCAGTTCACCCAGCAGCTGGTGGAATTCAGCCAGGTCGAACAGCAGATCGACAGCAACACCAACCTGCAAACCCTGATTTCGCAGGGCACAAGCCAGAGCGGCGCCTATGCCACCAGCTATCTGGGAAAGACGGTGACGGTATCGGGGGGACAAGGCGCGCTGACCGACGGCAAGGCGCAGTGGAACTACAATCTCGCCGCCGCCGCCACCAGCACCACCCTGACCGTGACCAACGCCAGCGGGCAGGCGGTCTTCACCGGTTCCGGCCAGACCACCGCCGGCAACAACACCTTCAGCTGGAACGGCGAAGACAATAACGGCAACCAGCTTGCCGACGGCACCTACACGCTTTCGGTCAGCGCTTCCAACAGCGGCACGGCGGTGACCACGGCGGTCACCTCGGCCGGCACGGTGAGCGAGGTCGACATGACCAGCGGATCGCCGCAGCTGGTGATCGGCAGCATGGAAGTGCCTTTGTCGTCCATCGGAGAAGTCCAGAATTAATTCACACCCACCAGACCAACCAGATCTTAAACGGAGCAGAACATGAGCCTTTTTGGAGCTTTGAACATCGGCGTCGCCGGACTTTCCGCGGCCAGCCAGGCATTGAGCGTAACCTCGTCCAACATCGCCAACGTCAATACGATCGGTTACAAGGAAGCGACCACCAGCTTCTCGACCTATCTGGACTCCTCGCTGGGCAGCAGCGACAGCGGCTCGGCCGGCGTGACCGCCATTATCGGCCAGAATGTTTCCCAGGCCGGCCTCGCCACCACGACCACCTCGGCCACCGACCTGTCGATTTCCGGCAATGGCTTCTTTGCGGTCAATTCCACCAACACGCCCGGCGCCACGCAGGAATATACCCAGGTCGGCAGCTTCAAGCCCGACGCGAACGGCAACCTGGTCAACGCCAACGGCCAGGTCCTGCTGGGCTGGCAACTGGATTCCGCGGGCAATTTGCCGGCGGACACCACCAATCTCAGCACGGTGAACGTCTCCAGCCTGGCGGGCAAGGCGGTCGCCACCACCACGGCCACACTGCAGACCAATCTGGATTCCGGCGCGACGGCGGACAGCACCTATGTGGCCGGCGACATGACCTCCGGTACCGTCTCCCCGGAATATGAGACCACCATCAACGCCTATGACAGCCAGGGCGGCGTCCAGCCCGTCACCATGTCGTTCATCAAGACGGGCGCCAACACCTGGGCTTATGAGGCGGCCTATCAGGGCTCGGCCAGCAACATCACGGGCTCCAACCCGATCGCCACCGGCACGCTCAGCTTCAATTCCGACGGCTCGCTGGCCAATGTGAACGGTGCTGCGCCGGCTTCGGGGTCCTTCAATCTGACCATCCCATGGGCGGCTGCGAGCGGACTTTCGTCTCAGACAGTCAGCGTCAATATGGGCACTGTGGGCCAGACCAACGGCCTCACCCAGTTCAACAATGCGTCGGGCGGCAATCAGCCGGTCGTCGATGGCTCGCCTTACGGCACCGTCACCGGCGTCAACGTGGGCACCGACGGTACCGTGACCGCGCAATTCTCCAACGGGCTGTCCCAGAACATCTACAAAATCCCGGTGGTGACCTTCAACAATCCCGATGGTCTGACCCAGATGTCGGGCAACGCCTATGCCGTAAGCGCCACCTCCGGCGCCGCCAACATCAACCAGGCGGGCACGGGCGGCGCGGGCACGGTCAAGGCGGATTCACTGGAAGGATCCAGCGTGGATCTGTCCACCGAATTCACCAATCTGATCACGGTGCAGAATGCGTACAGCGCGGCGGCCCGCGTCGTCACCACCGCAGACCAGATGATGCAAACGCTTGAACAGATACCCGCGCAGTAACCTGACGGAAAAGCCCGATGAAACGGGCTTTTCCTGATCATTCGAAGCATTGGCTTAGAGTTTCATTTACCACGTGTCTTGGCCCTTTTTAAACGCGGGACGGCGTAATTTCGCGTGGGATATGTCGGGAGTTTTCACATGGAAGAGCGCAAAGGACGCGTGAGCTACGTCATCGGGCCCGATGGGTCGCCGCTGACGCTCGCCGATCTGCCGCCGCCTTCGACGCGCCGCTGGGTAATCCGCCGCAAAGCCGAAGTGGTGGCTGCGGTGCGTGGCGGTCTGTTGAGCCTCGATGACGCCTGCAAGCGCTACACGCTGACGGTGGAAGAATTCCTCGCCTGGCAGCATGCCATTGACCGTTTCGGCCTGGCGGGCCTGCGCGCGACACGGGTGCAGCAGTATCGCAACTGACGCAAGGAACCGGGCGCCAGCCAATTCGTAAACAGGGCGTTAGCAAAATAGACTGCGCGACAATCGCGCGCGGCTTTCTTCCTTAAGCCAAATTTTACCCTAAAGGCGGCAATGTTTGCCTAGCAGGAACGGACGGGGTTCGCCCATCCGCTCGCTAGGAGGACATTGTGCCGGAGTTCTTCAAACAAGTCGGAGCAGCGCGGTTCGGCGTTATGGCCGGCGTGGCCGCCGTGCTGACCGCCTTCTTCCTTTATATCGCGGGCGCGATCACCGAGCCGCCCAAGAGCATTCTTTATTCCGGCCTGGAATCGCGCGACGCCGCCGCCGTCACCGCCAAGCTCGACGGCATGACCGTCAAATATGACGTCAAGGACGGCGGCACCATCCTGGTTCCGGCCGACCAGGTCACCAAGCTGCGCATGGCGCTGGCCCAGGACAATCTGCCCGCCGCCGGCGTGGGCTATGAGATCTTCGACAAGTCCGACTCCTTCGGCACCACCGCTTTCGTGCAGAACATCAACCACCAGCGCGCCCTGGAAGGCGAGCTGTCGCGTTCGATGCAGACCATCGAAGGCATCCAGTCGGCGCGGGTGCATCTGGTCATTCCGGAACGCCAGATCTTTTCGCGCGACGACCAGCAGCCTTCTGCTTCGGTGGTGCTGAGGACCGCCGGCCGGCTTGACCGCGGCCAGGTCCAGGCCATCCAGCATCTGGTGGCCGCCGCCGTTGCAGGGCTCTCGCCCGATCGCGTCGCCATCGTGGACGACCGCGGCAACCTTCTGGCCGGCGGCGACGACAAGTCCGGCCCGGACGCGCTTGCCCGCAACCAGGACGAAGACACCACCAATTACGAGAACGGCCTGCGCCAGCGCATCGAATCCATCGTGTCGAGCGTGGTGGGCGCCAACCATGTCCAGGTCCAGGTCGCCGCCGACATCAACTACAACCACACCCAGACCACCAGCGAAGACTATAATCCCGACACCAAGGTGGTGCGTTCGACCCAGACCGTCGAGCAGAATGCCACCAACACCTCGGGCGGCGCCAACTCCGTCTCGGTCGCCAATGCGCTCCCCAACGCCCAGGCCTCCGGCGGCGACAACAGCAAGGACACATCCGGCCGTACCGAGGAAACCACCAACTACGAAATCTCCAAGAAGGTCACCACCTCCACGGTGGACGGCGGCGATGTCCACAAATTGTCGGTGGCCGTGGTGGTGGATGGTTCCGGCGATACCGCTGCGGCCTACAAGGCGCGCTCGCCCGAAGAGATGAGCAAGATCACCGCCCTGGTGAAGTCGGCGATGGGCTTCGACGCCGCGCGCGGCGATCAGGTGCAGGTCACCAACATGCAGTTCGCCCGCATGGACGATACCAGCGGCACGCCCGCCCCCAAGCCGCTTCTGGGCCTGGACGGGTCCTACTGGTTCAAGATCATCGAAGCCGCGATCCTGTGCCTGACCGCGCTCCTGATCGGCCTGTTCGTGGCCAAGCCCCTGATCAACCGCATGTTCGCGGCCCAGGCCGCCGCCCAGGGTGGCGGCACGCTCGCCATCGCCAACGCCTCCCCGGTGGCTGGCGCCCTGCCCCCACCCGCCCAGGCGCAGGCCCAGGAAAGCGCGGCCCAACACCCCGCCTTGCCGGCGCCCACGCCCGGTCTCGACCTCAGCCATATCGATGGCCAGGTCAGCAATTCCTCCATCAAGAAAGTCGGTGAAGTGGTCTCGGCGCACCCAGAAGAAGCGCTGGCGATCATCCGCACCTGGCTGCATCAACCGGCCTAAGGCATGTCAAAGTCAAAAACCGCCGTCAAAGACGATGCCCGCTCCCTCTCCGGCGCGGAACGCGCCGCCGTGATCATGCTCGCCCTGGGCGAAGATCATTCCCAGCGCATCTGGGAGATGATGGACGAGGAAGAGATCAAGGAAATCTCCCAGGTCATGTCCAATCTGGGCTCGGTCTCTTCCAGCCTGATCGAGAAGCTGCTGGTGGATTTCGTCTCCCAGATGTCGGGCACCGGCTCGCTGATGGGCTCTTATGAATCCACCGAGCGACTTTTGGCCAATATTCTGCCGGGCGAAAAAGTCGGCACCATCATGGAGGAAATCCGCGGCCCCGCCGGCCGCACCATGTGGGACAAGCTGGCCAATGTGAACGAAAGCGTGCTGGCCAACTATCTGAAGAACGAATATCCCCAGACCGTCTCGGTGGTGCTGTCCAAGATCAAGCCGGAACATGCCGCGCGCGTCCTTGGCGCCTTGCCCGAAGAGTTTGCGCTGGAAGTGGTGCAGCGGATGCTGCGCATGGAAAGCGTGCAAAAGGACATTCTCGACAAGGTCGAACAGACCCTGCGGGTGGAGTTCATGTCCAACCTGGCGCGCACCGCCAAGCGCGACGCCCATGAGCAGATGGCCGAAATCTTCAACAATTTCGACCGCCAGACCGAAAGCCGCTTCATCACCGCCCTGGAAGAGCGCAACCGCGACAGCGCCGAGCGTATCAAGGCGCTGATGTTCACCTTCGAGGATCTGGGCAAGCTCGACCCCGGCTCGATCCAGACCCTGTTGCGCGGCGTGGAGAAGGACAAGCTGGGCCTGGCGCTGAAGGGCGCCACCGACAGCCTGCGCGATGTCTTCTTCTCCAACATGAGCGAACGCGCCGGCAAGATCCTGCGCGACGACATGGAAGCCATGGGTCCTGTGCGCCTCAAGGATGTCGATGAAGCCCAGATGCGCATGGTCAATGTCGCCAAGGACCTGGCCAACAAGGGCGAGATCATGATCGCCGGCGGCAGCGCCGAAGACGAGCTGGTGTACTGATGACCACCCAGCGCAAATTCACTTTCGATACCGAATTCCTGGGCGCTGAAGACCGTCCCGCGCCCGCCGCCCGCGCGCGCCAGAAACAGACCCTGACCACCGAAGAGCTGGACAATCTCCAGACCCTTGCCCGCCTGGAAGGCGAGAACAATGCCCAGGCGCGCAGCGCCGAGGCGCTGGAACGCAGCATCGCGGCCCTGACCATCTCGGTGCGCGCGGCGCTGGACCAGAGCCATGCCGAGATCGAAATCCTGCGCGATGACGCCGCCCGCCTGGCGCTCGCCATGGCCAGGAAGATCGCTCCGGCCGCGCTGGCCGCCCTGCCCGCCGGCGATATCGAAATTGCGCTGCGCCAGGCCATGCACCAGGCCATCGGCGAGCCGCGCGTCACCTTGCGCGCCGCACCCGCCGTGACCGAAGTCCTGGAACCGCGCCTTGCCGATATCGCCCTTGAAGAAGGCTATGAGGGCCGGGTGATGATCGCCGCCGATCCGGCCATGAAGGCCGGCGACTGCCGCATCGAATGGCGCGGCGGCGGCGCCGAACGCAGCGAACAGGCCATCGAAGAGGCGCTTTCCGCCCTCATTGCTCACCGTTTTTCCGCTACCGTGAAAGGATAGTCCCATGGCGACCGACAATGTCGATCTGCCCGATCTGAGCCATACCGCAGCGCCCGGCGCCCAAGGCGCCCTGCTGAATTCGGACGCCCCGGCCGAGGCGGCGCCGAAACATTCCGCCGCCGACCTGGAAGCGGTGTTCGACGTTCCGGTCACGGTTTCCGCCGTCCTGGGCAAGAGCGCGATGGAAGTCAGCCAGCTGCTCAAGCTGGGCAAGGGCACCGTCGTCGAGTTGGACCGCAAGGTGGGCGAGGCCATCGACATCTATGTGAACGACCGCCTGGTGGCGCGCGGTGAAGTCGTGCTGGTCGAGGACCGGCTGGGCATCACCATGACCGAAATCATCAAAGCCGGCTCCGGCTCGTAAATCGAAGGACAACAGCCATGCGTCTTCTCATCGTCGGCGGACTTCAGGGCCAGATCGGTCTTGCCACCAAAATCGCCATGGAAAAGGGGGCGAAAGTCACCCATGCGGCGGACATCGAGCAGGCGCTGGCCTCGCTTCGTGGTGGGGTGGGCGCGGACCTGGTGTTCTGCGATGTGACCTTGGACATCGGCAGCCTGGTACGCGGCCTGGCCGCCGAACGCATCTGCACCCCGGTGGTGGCCTGCGGCATCGGCACCGATACCCGCCGCGCCGTGGACGCCATCCGCGCCGGCGCCAAGGAATATCTGCCGCTGCCTGCCGATCCCGAACTGATCGCCGCGGTGCTGGCGGCGGTGGCCGACGAAAGCCACCAGCTGGTCTATGAAGACGAAGCCATGGGCGCGGTCCTGTCGCTGGCCGACCAGATCGCCGGCAGCGAAGCCTCCATCCTGGTGACCGGCGAAAGCGGCACCGGCAAGGAAGTGCTGGCCCGCTATGTCCATCGCAAGTCGCTGCGCGCCGACAAGCCTTTTATCTCGGTCAACTGCGCCGCCATCCCGGAAAACCTGCTGGAATCCGAACTGTTCGGCCATGAAAAGGGCGCCTTCACCGGCGCCATCGCCCGGCGCATCGGCAAGTTCGAGGAAGCCAATGGCGGCACCCTGCTGCTGGATGAAATCAGCGAGATGGATGCGCGCCTGCAGGCCAAGCTGCTGCGCGCCATCCAGGAACGCGAGATCGACCGCGTCGGCGGCACCAAGCCGGTCAAGGTGGACATCCGCATCATCGCCACCTCCAACCGCGACCTGGCGGAAGCGGTCAAGCACGGCACCTTCCGCGAAGACCTTCTGTACCGCCTGAACGTGGTGAACCTGCGCCTGCCCGCCCTGCGCGAGCGGCCCAAGGACATCCGCGCCCTGGCCCATCACTTCGCGCGCAAATATGCCGAGGCCAATGGCGTGGCTTACCGCCCGATCTCGTCGCAGACCGAGCGCGTGCTTTTGTCCTACAGCTGGAAAGGCAATGTGCGCGAGCTGGAGAACACCATCCACCGCGCCGTATTGCTGGCGCAAGGAGCCGACATCTCGCCGGAAGCCATCCGCCTGCCGGACGGCACCCATGTCGGGATCGCACCCGCCGTGATCCCGCAGAACCCCAGTGTGCAGAGTGCGGTGGTGTCGGCCACCGCCGTCACCCGCTCGCTGGTGGGCCGCACCGTCAGCGATGTGGAACGCGACCTGATCCTGGACACGCTGGACCATTGCCTGGGCAACCGCACCCATGCCGCCAACATCCTGGGCATCTCGATCCGCACCCTGCGCAACAAGCTCAAGGAATATTCCGACTCCGGGCTTTCCATTCCCAGCCACGGCGAACAGCGCCCGGCTGAACAGAAGATGGCTGGGTGAGGAACGGTTCGCCGAAGGCGGACGAAATGGTCCGGTGGATCATTTCGAGTGACGAACGCCGCGAGCTTGGGCGAGCGGCGGGCATGACGCAAAAGAAGTGTGAAATAAATGTCTGACATCGGCACCACGGCCAAACCGGGCTTCGACTTCTCGCTGGGCCATATCGGCAGCCTGATCCGCAAGTCCGATCTCGGGCTGGCGATCGGCATCATGGCCATCCTGGTGGTGCTGATCCTGCCGCTGCCGACCTGGCTTTTGGATGTCTGCCTCGCCTTCTCGCTCAGCTTGTCCATCCTGATCCTGATGACGGCGGTGTTCATCCGAAAGCCGCTGGAGTTCAGCTCCTTTCCCACCATCCTGCTGATCACCACCATGCTGCGGCTGGCGCTGGGACTGGCTTCGACCCGGCTGATTCTGGGCCATGGCAATGAAGGCACCGCCGCCTCGGGCTATGTCATCCAGGCCTTCGGCAAGCTGATCATGCAGGGCAATTTCGTCATCGGGCTGATCGTTTTCGCCATCCTGATCATCGTGAACTTCATCGTCATCACCAAGGGTTCGGGCCGTATCGCCGAAGTGGCGGCGCGCTTCAGTTTGGACGCCATGCCCGGCAAGCAGATGGCGATTGACGCCGACCTGTCGGCCGGACTCATCGATGAGAAAGATGCCAAACTCCGCAGAAAGACCATCGAGGCGGAATCCAACTTCTTCGGCGCCATGGACGGCGCCAGCAAGTTCGTGCGCGGCGACGCCATCGCCGGCCTGATGATCGTGGGCATCAATATCGTCGGCGGCATCATCATCGCCGTGGCCCAGAAGGGCATGAGCTTCATGGACGCCACCCAGACCTTCACC
>Ga0302314_10009583_pt1 | contig 17097 bp, 13 predicted proteins | sample III_Palsa_N2_3_FD_200533 | JGI IMG/M metagenome (GOLD analysis project Ga0302314, IMG submission 200533) | Peat permafrost microbial communities from Stordalen Mire near Abisko, Sweden - III_Palsa_N2_3 | ecosystem: Environmental > Terrestrial > Soil > Palsa > Peat permafrost | place: Sweden...
CGCCAGCCGATCTTCCGCGACAGCCTGGATCAGTGGAAGAAGTTCGAGCCCTGGCTCGGGTCGCTCAAGGACGCGCTGGGCGACGCCCTGGAGCGGTACCGGGACTAGCCGGCGGTGCGCGGTATCAACGCCGCCGCGCTCTGCTGGGCCCGGGTCCGGAAATAGATCGCCGCAAAGGCCGTCAGAACGGCCCCGACCACACTGGTTCCGTAGGCGCTGAGGGTGAAGAACTGTAGCCAGTCCAGCTTGAAGCCGCCGAAATTGCGCCAAAGCAGCAGGGCGACGCTGCCGACGTAGCCCGAGGCGTCCGCCACATAGATCAGGTAGCCCGCCGTCGCGACCCGCCCACTGTAGGCGATCAGCCGATCGAACAGCATGGCGTTGAACGGGGTGTAGGCCATATAGAGCCCAGCGCCCGCCAGGATCATCCAGGGTATCGCCGGCAACAGGTGCGCCTGGAACGCCAGGGTCGAGAGACCCAGCAGGACAAAACCCGCGAACACGATGGCGTGGATCACCATCAGCGCCCGCAGATTATTCCGAACCGCCATAATGGCGCCCAGGGCGACCAGGGAAATCACGGCGACGGGAAGCTCACTGGCGCTGAAAATCCCCGCCTCCTTGCCGTAGCCGAGCGCGGTCCAAACCTCGGCGGCGAAGTTATCCCGAAAGTCGCGGAAGGCCGTGAGCATGACATAGGCGACGACCAGCATGATCACGCCGGGCGCGTAGATCCGCAGAAAGGCGCCGCGCTCCTGAGCGGTCATCGGCGCGCGCTTGACCCGCTCCGCCTCGTCCTCGGGATCAGGGGGCGGCAGCTGGCTCAACACCCAGACCGACAGGAAGAGCAGCGGGAAGAAGACCGCTCCCGTCGCCGCCGGCATCCAGAAAGCCGTGACATGCACTGAATTCAGCATCCAGGCGCCGACCGATTTCACCACGCCTGACGAGAGGATGAAGCTGGCGCAGAGGATGGCGCCCAACACTTCCGAGGTGCGCCGGCCCTCCATATAGCCGAACACCAGACCCCAGATCATGCCCAGCGGCAGCCCATTCAGGAACAGAAAGGCTACGTTCCACGGTGCGGGGACGACGGCGAAGGCGATCAACGCCAGCCAGCCCGCGCCGATCAGTCCGAGGATCGCCCAGCCCCGCTGCCGAGGCTCGATCTCGGAGATCACCTTGACCCCGATCAACTTGGAGGCCGCGTAACCAACCGCCTGCGCGATCACCAGGGCGATCTTGTAATCCAGCAGGAAATGCCAGCCTGGCACAGCGTCGAAGGTGGCCGCCGTGAAGGGCTTGCGGAAGGCATACATGGAAAAGTAGGCGCAATAGCCCGCCAGACCCGCCACGGCGATAAAGCTGATCGGGCCGGCCTTCGCCAACTTTCGCTTTAGCCAGCCTTCCATCATCGTCTCCGATCAGGCCGCAAGCCGGCGCGCCTCAGAATGGTCTAGACGCGCTCTGTTGCGGTTCGGTGACGAATTTTCCGCGACGCGTAAGCGTAAGTTTGATCTGCATATCTATCGAACTGTCACGCTAGCCTGCTGTATTGGTTTCCCACATTTCCTGGAGCGTCATGCCCGTCCGACCGTCTTTCGACCTTGCCGTCATCGGCGCCGGTATCGTTGGCCTTGCCTGCGCCTTGGCGGCGGCGAAACGCGGCAAGCGGGTGGTGGTGATCGACCGGGATGCGCAGGCCAACGGAGCGTCGGTGCGCAATTTCGGCTTCATCACGGTGAGCGGACAGGAACGCGGCGCCATGTGGCGACGGGCGATGCGCAGCCGAGACGTCTGGGCCGAGGTGGCGGTCGAGGCGGCGATCCCGATCCATCACCGCGGACTGCTGCTGACCGCCCGCCGGCCGGAGTCGGTCGCGGTGATGGCAGCCTTTCTGCAAACCGAAATGGGCGAAGGCTGCCGTCTGCTCGACGCCAATGAGCTGGGCCGAGACTACGCGTCCCTTGCCGCGCCGGACGCCCTGGCGGGCCTGTGGAGTCCGCACGAACTTCGCGTGGAATCGCGGGAAGCGATCCCCGCCCTCGCCGCCTGGCTGACGGCGCGACACGGCGTCAGCTTCCTGCGCGAGACCGCTGTCCTGGGCGTGGAGACATCCAAGATTTTCACCACCAACGGCCTCGTCGAGGCCGAAGCGGTCGCCGTCTGTCCGGGCGATGATCTGTTCAGTCTGTTCCCCGAGCGGATCGCCGAATACGGCGTGACCCGTTGCAAGCTGCAGATGCTTCGCCTGGCCAATCCAGGCTTCAGATTGCCTGGTGGCGTGATGTCCGACCTGGGGCTGGCGCGATACGCCGGCTATGCCGCCCTGCCCGAGGCCGAGGCTCTGCGCGCGCGGCTCAAGACCGAACAGCCTCAGCACCTCGCGAATGGCGTCCACCTGATCGTGGTGCAAAGCGCCGACGGCAGCCTGGTGGTCGGCGACAGCCACCACTATGCGACCACGCCCGACCCCTTCGCCCACGAGGCGGTGGATCAGCTAATCCTGGACGAGTTTGAAGCCGCGCTTGGCTTTGCGCCGCCGCCGGTGCTGGAACGATGGACCGGCACCTATGCCTCGGCGGCGGGACACACCGTGGTCATCGACACGCCGGCGCCCGGCGTGCGCCTGGTCATGGTGACCACCGGCGCGGGCGCCTCGACCGGCTTTGCCATTGGCGAAGACGTGGTCGCCGATCTTTTCGGAGGAACGACGCAATGACCGAAGCAACCGCGAACGGCTTGGGCGCCTTCGACATGGTGATTTTCGACTGGGCCGGGACCATGGTCGACTTCGGCTGCGTCGCGCCGATCGCAGCCCTGGTCGAGGCCTTCTCACGCCATGGCGTGACCCCGGACGAGCGGACGGCGCGCGCCGACATGGGCAAGGCCAAGGCCGACCACGTGCGGGCCCTGCTGGCGCGGCCGGAGATCGCCGCCGCCTGGGTCGCGGCGAACCAGGCCCAACCCGGCGAGGCGGACGTCGCGGCGCTGATGGACGATCTCGGCCCACTGATGCGCGATGCCGCCGCCCAGGCCGCCGAACTCATCCCCGGGGCGGCCGAAACCGCAGCGGCGCTGCGAGCGGCCGGGATCAAGGTCGCCTCTTCCACCGGCTATACCCGCGAGATGATGGCGCCGGTGCTGATCCGGGCCGCTGAGCAGGGTTATGCGCCCGATCATCTGGTCTGCGCCAATGAGACGCAGGCGGGGCGGCCGGCGCCGCTGATGATCTACAAGGCCTGCGTCGATCTCGGGGTCTGGCCGCTGTCGCGGGTGGTCAAGGTGGACGACTCCGAGGCGGGCGTTGCCGAAGGGGTCGCCGCGGGCTGCTTTACCGTGGGTCTGTCTGCGTCCGGAAACGGGGTCGGTCTGTCGCGCGCCGCGCTCGACGCGCTTGATCCGGAAGACCGCGCCGCGCGGATTGCGGTCTCCGGGGCGCTGCTGAAGGGCGCAGGTGCAGACCTGGTCATCGAGACGGTCGCGGATTTGATCCCCGCCCTCGCCGCCGCCAGAGCTTAAGTCACAGATCCATTACCGCGCAGCCAATCCGCTCGCGGATCAGGTCGGCGACGATGGCGCGGTGGCACTGGTGAACATCGGCTTCCAGGCAGAGCAGGGCCGCGCGCTGGCTAGCGGCTATCTCGCAAGCCTCCTCAAGCGCGAGCTGGGCTTCGGGCGTCTTCAGATGCTCATGATAGATGGCGTGCATCTCGCTGGTGTGGCCTGCGCGCGCCGCCTGCCGGCCTGGTTTCGGCGTGCCCAGACCTTTCAAATGGCGATAGCCGATCCCGGCCTCCGCCAGCGTTGAACTTAAAACCGTCTTGGAAAAGCCGGCGCGGCGGGAGCCAGCGATCGCGCGTACGTCGATCACCACCTCCACGCTGGCTGTCATCAGGCGCTCGATAACCTGGTCCAGCGTCGCCCGTTCGTATCCGATCGTGGAGAGAACCAACGCTGTCATCAAGCAACCTCTACGCGGCCTTCGCTCCCGCCGACTTGCGGTGGAATTCCATGCTGCCATCGTCCACCGCGCCGAAGCGCAGCGTCATCAGGTCCAACGCGTAGTTCTGGTAAAGTTTCCACGGCCGCTTCGTGCCCTGCCGAGGCAGCTGATCGAGCGCGCGCTGGACATAGCCGGAGCTGAAATCCAGCCAGGGCTCTTCCGCCAGATTGGGATCGGACTTGCGTGGGACGCCAAAGGCGTAGCCGCGTTTATCCATATAGTTCAGGATTCTGCAGACATATTCGCAGGTCAGATCGCACTTCAGCGTCCAGGACGCATTGGTGTAGCCGAACGACGACGCCAGGTTGGGGACGTCGGAATACATCATGCCCTTGTAGCTCATTGACTTGGACAGGTCGGTCCGGGTTCCGTCGACCGTGAACTCGACGCCGCTGAGCAGTTGCATCTTCAGGCCGGTCGCGGAGACGATGACGTCGGCGTCCAGCGTCTTGCCCGAGGCCAGCTTGATTCCGGTTTCGGTTATGGCCTCGATCTGGTCGGTGACCACCTCGGCCTTGCCGGCCTTGAGCGCGTCGAACAGGTCCGCATCCGGCACCAGGCACATCCGTTGGTCCCAGGGATTGTACCGGGGCGTGAAGTGGGTCGCGACGTCGTAGTCCGGGCCCATCTGCTGACGCACCATGTCGATGATGCCGGCCTTGACCTGTTCTGGCTTTTTCCGCGCCAGGTTGAAAAAGTACATGCCGCCAAGGACATTTCGCCAGCGGATGATGTGATAGGCGAGCATGGCCGGCAGCTTTTTCCGCAGCTTGTTGGCCAGGGCGTCCTCGGCCGGACGCGACACCACATAGGTGGGGGAACGCTGCAGCATGGTTACGTGCGCGGCGTTCTGGGCCATGGCGGGAACCAGGGTCACCGCCGTCGCGCCGCTGCCGATCACCACCACCTTCTTGCCGGCGTAATCCAGGTCCTTCGGCCAGTGCTGCGGATGGACGAAGGGGCCCTTGAAGCTGGCCATGCCGGGGAAGTCGGGTTGATAGCCGGCGGCGTAGTCGTAGTAGCCGCTGCACATGAAGAGGAAGCCGCAGGTCAGGCTCACCAGGGTCTTGTCCGGCCCCACCTCCGCCTCAACGGTCCAGACCGCGTCCTCCGACGACCAGGACGCCCGTTTGACCTGGTGGCCATAGCGGATGTGCTTGTCGATGCCGTTGGCTTCGGCGGTCTCGCGGACATAGTTCAGGATCGACGGTCCGTCGGCGATGGCCTTGGCCTCGCGCCACGGCTTGAACGAATAGCCCAGGGTGTACATGTCCGAGTCGGAGCGGATGCCGGGATAGCGGAACAGATCCCAGGTGCCGCCGATGGTCTCGCGGCCTTCCAGGATCGCATAGGTCTTGTTCGGCGAATTGGCTTGCAGGTGGTAGCCCGCGCCGATGCCCGACAGGCCCGCGCCCACCACCAGAACGTCAAAATGCTCCACGACCGGTTCGCTCCCTCAGGCGCCTCGCCATTCGCGAGGTCTCGTAACGTCAATCATAACTGAACGCTGTTTACAATGCGGCGCGAAAGGCGCGGCGCCTTATCAGGCCTCGTCCTTGAAGATGGCGACCAGGCGCTCGCCGTCCGACGCTGCGCGGGCGCGGAACATGGCGCGGGTATTGTAGCTCCAGGCCATCTCGCCGCCCGGACCCACCGCGATCACGCCGCCATCGCCGCCCAGGTCCGTAAGCTGACGCTGGATCACGTCGTCGACAGCGGCCTGCAACGACAGCGCCTTATACTTGACCAAGGCGGCGACCTCCCGCGCCAGGGTCAGGCGGATGAAATACTCGCCGCTGCCGGTGCCCGAGCAGGCGCAGGCGTCGTCAGCCGCATAGGTGCCCGCGCCGATGATTGGCGAATCGCCAATACGGCCCCACCGTTTGGCGGTCATGCCGCCGGTGGAGGTCGCGGCGGCCAACCGGCCCTGGCTGTCGCGGGCGACCGCGCCAACAGTGCCGAACCGATGATCGTCAGGTTCGGGAGCCAGGTCGCCGGCCGTCTCGCCACCTGGCGGAACCGGCAGACCTAACCGGTTCAGCTCCGCCTCCAGCGCCTGCCAGCGGGAGCCGGTGAAGAAGTAGGAAGGCTCGACCTGTTTGAGGCCATTGGCGGCGGCGAACTCGTCGGCGCCCTGCCCGGCCAGCATCACATGCGGCGACCGCTCCATCACCGCCCGCGCCAGGGCGATCGGATGGCGTGTGCGCGTGACGCCGGCCACCGAGCCAGCGGCCAGGCTCGAGCCGTCCATAATCGCCGCGTCCAGTTCGTTGCGCCCCTCGGCGGTGAAAACCGCGCCGCGACCGGCATTGAACAGGGCGTCGTCCTCCAGCACCTCAACGGCAGCCTGGACCGCGTCAAGCGACGAACCATCGGCCGCGAGCACAGCGACGCCGGCGTCCAGGGCCGCTGTCATACCCGCGCGGAACGCCGCCTCCCGCTCCGGCGGCATGTCCTTGTGCTCGGCGACGCCCGCGCCGCCATGCAGGACGATCGACCAATCACTGCTTTTGCCCATGCCCAAATCCCCACTAACGCCGCGCTTTGGCCCTTGAGCGTCATGCGCTTATAGACCATCCGCGCAGAGCGACAGGCGTGCGAGTCATTGGGGCCGGGAATGAGCGAGTCGGCGGTGATCGGGCTGATCGGCGGGATGAGCTGGGAAAGCTCGGCCGAATACTATCGCATCATCAACCGCGCGGTCCGCGAGCGGTTGGGCGCGGCCCATTCAGCGCGCATCCTGATGTGGTCGGTGGATTTTGAGCCGATCGAGAGACTTCAGCACGCGGGCGACTGGGCGGCGCTGGCTCAGCAGATGGCCGAAGCGGCGCGGCGGCTTGAGAACGGCGGCGCGGACTTCCTGGTGCTCTGCACCAACACCATGCACCGGCTGGCCGGCGACATCACCCGCGCCGTATCGATCCCCCTGCTCCACATCGCCGACCCGACCGGCGAGGCGGCCGTAGCGGCTGGGATCAAGCGCATCGGACTTCTTGGCACCCGCTTCACCATGGAGCAGGCCTTTTACAAAGACCGGCTCACCGAACGGTTCGGTCTGGATGTCGTGATCCCGGGCGAAGCCGATCGCACCACCGTGCATGACATCATCTATCACGAGCTGATTTCCGGGATCGTGTCCGAGGCGTCTCGGCAAGCCTATCGCGCGGTTATGGCCCGGCTGGTGGAAGACGGCGCTGAAGCCATTATCCTCGGGTGCACGGAGATCATGCTGCTGGTCGGTTCGCAAGACAGCAGCGTGCCCTTATTCGACACCACCACCCTGCATGCGCTGGCGGCTGTCGACCGATCGCTGGAACACGCTAGATAGGCGCCGACAACCTGGAGCCTTAAGCGACATGGCCGACGCGTCTCTGACCCACCGCCTCGCCACCCGCGACGACATCCCGGCCCTTACTGAGCTGATGGCGTCCGCGATTGGCGAGCTGCAGAAGGGCTTTCTCAACGACGCTCAGATCGCCGCCAGCCGCGCCATCATGGGCCTGGATCGGCAGCTGATCGACGACGGCACCTATTTTGTCTTGGAAGGCGCCGGTCGGCTGGCGGGCTCCGGTGGCTGGAGCCGGCGCGCGACCCTCTATGGCGGCGATCATTCGCCCGGGCGCGACGCCGCCCTGCTGGATCCCGCCAAGGACGCGGCGAGGGTGCGGGCCATGTACACCTCGCCCGACTTCGCCCGGCGTGGGGTCGGCCGGCTGATCCTCACCCTATGTGAAAGCGCGGCCAAGGCCGAAGGCTTCACCCGCGTCGAGCTGGCCGGCACGATGTCGGGCCAGCCGCTCTATGTCGCTTGCGGCTACAAGGTGATCGAACAGTTTGAGGACGATCGCGGCGGGGTCGCGGTGCCGCTGGTGCGGATGGGAAAGGCGTTGCTCTGATGACGCGCCGCCTGTGGGACATTTCGCAAGCCCTACGCCCGGATCTCCCGGTCTGGCCGGGCGACACGCCGTTTCAGAGCACGCCGAAATGGACCTTTGGCCCTGGCAGCCCCGTGAATGTCACCGCCTTCACCGCCTCAACCCATTCCGGCGCCCATGCCGACGCGCCGCTGCATTATGCCCCCGATGGCGCGCCGATCGACGCGGTGGCGCTGGACGCCTATCTCGGCCCCTGCCTTCTGATCGACGCGCGCGAGTGCGGGGAGCTGATCGGTCCGGACTTCGTGGAGGCCCATGTGCCGCCCGGAACCGAACGGGTGCTGTTTCGCACCTACGAACGGTTTCCTCACCAAGTCTGGACCGCCGCCTTCACCGCCGTCGATCCGTCCGCGATCACGGCGTTGGCCGAACGCGGCGTGCGGTTGATCGGGCTGGATTCACCTTCGCTGGACCCGCAGGACTCCAAGACCATGGACGCCCACCTTGCCATCCTCCACGCCGACATGCGTGTCCTGGAAGGGCTGGTGCTGGATGATCCGCTGCCGGGCGCCTATGAGCTGATCGCCTTGCCGCTAGCCCTGGCCGGGCTGGACGCCGCGCCGGTGCGCGCGGTCCTGCGGGAGCTGGGATCCTGAGTGCGACCGTGCCCTATCTTGCGAAGGTGGCGCCCACCAAGGCAAATGGCCCAGGTTTTGGGGCGCATCGATGAAGCTTAGGGTCCGCTTTCTGCAACTGCCCATCCTGTTCGACGCGGACAGGCTGGCGCAAGAAGTTGCGGCCATCCCCGAGAGCGCCTGGCGCGGCCACCCCAAGGGCTTTCCCGGCAACGACGCCCTGACGCTGATCACGAACGACGGCGATCCTAACAGCGATGCGCGCGGCGGGGCGATGGCGCCGACGCCGCATCTGCTGGCCTGCCCCTATCTGATGCAGGTTTTGGAGACGCTCGGCGGCACCTGGGGCCGCTCGCGGCTGATGCGTCTGTCGGGCGATTCCGAGGTCACCCCGCACGTCGACACCGACTACTACTGGCGCGACCACATGCGGGTCCACGTGCCCATCGTCACCCAGCCGACCGTGCGCTTCATCTGCGGCGACGAAGAGGTGAACATGGCCGCTGGCGAGTGCTGGGTGTTCGACACCTGGACCCTGCACAGTGTCCACAACGACGCCACCCGCTCGCGCATTCACCTGGTCGCGGACACGGTGGGCGGCGGCGAGCTCCTGACCTTGATGGAACAAGGCAGGTCGCCCAAGGAAACCAAATCCGGCTGGGCGCCAAAGCCGTCGCCGCCCAAGCCGGGCCCCCCGCCAACACTGGCTTATGAGTCTCGCAACCTGCCGGACGTGATGACGCCGTGGGAGATGCGCGATCATCTGGGCTTCCTGCTGAGCGAGGTCCCGCCTGGAAATCCCCGGGTCCCGCCGATCGCCCAGGCGCTCAATCGGCTGCGCGCCAACTGGCATGCGCTGTGGGCGCGTTCTGGCGACGACGCCACCGCGCGGCCCGAGTACGCAGCGCTGCTTGAGCAGACGAAGAAGGCGGTCATCGCCCTGGGGGCCAATGAAGTCCCCATGAGGAACGGCATGGCCTTGGGCGCCAGCTTGAACGCCTTGATCTTCGCCTCGGCGCTGGGCGGCGGCGCCGGCGGCATGGACGCCGACGACCGGGCCGCGCCAGGACAGCCGTCCAACGCAGCGCCCGTCGCAACGCCGCCGGCGAACCGGGCCGCGCGCGATCCGGTGTTCGACCGGCCGATCTTCATCGTCAGCTCACCACGCTCCGGCTCGACCCTGCTGTTCGAGACCCTGGCCAAGGCGCCCGGACTGGGGACGATCGGCAGCGAATCCCACGCCTTGATGGAGGCCATCCCCGGCGTCAGCCCGGCGGCGCGCAACTGGGACTCCAACCGCATGACCGCGGCCGAGGCCACACCGGCCATCGTCGCCGCCCTACGCGAGCGGTTCCGCGGCGCCCTACGCGACCGGACGGGCGCTCCCGTCGGCGCCAATCCCGTGCGGATGCTGGAAAAGACGCCCAAGAACGCCCTGCGCATTCCCTTCCTCGCGGCCGCCTTTCCCGAGGCGCGCTTCATCTATCTGCACCGCGAACCGCAACCGACCCTGGCCAGCATGATGGAGGCCTGGTCCTCCGGCGGCTTCCGCACCTATCCGCAGCTGCCGGGCTGGACCGGCCCCGACTGGTCGCTGCTGCTGGTCCCGGGCTGGCGCGAGCTGATCGGCGCGCCGTTGAACAAGATCGTCGCCACCCAATGGGCCACGACCACCCGTATCCTGCTGGACGACCTGTCCGCCCTCCCCGCCGACCGTTGGCGTTCGATCCGTTACGAAGCCTTCATCGCCTCGCCACAGGCAGAGGTTTCGCGTCTCTGTCAGGCGATGGATCTGGGTTGGGACGCCCAACTGGGCGCCAGCCTGCCCATGGCCCGGCATACGGTCTCGGCGCCCGACCCGGACAAGTGGCGTACCAGCGCCGCCGCGATTGACGCTGTGCGGCCGCTCTGGACCGCCGAGCACGAACGCGCTCTGGCGCTGCTCGGTTAGGATCGGAACCTGCAATGGCCGCTGACCTCACCGACCTTCGCGCGCTCGATGCGGCGGACCCGCTGCGCTCTTTCCGCGATCGGTTCGACCTGCCCCAGGGCGTCATCTATCTCGACGGCAATTCCCTCGGCGCCCTGCCCAAGGCGACGCGCGAGCGGCTAAAGGCGGCGGTGGACGAGGAATGGGGCAAAGGCCTGATCCGCAGCTGGAACAGCCACGACTGGATCGGCGCGCCGGCGCGGATCGGCGACAAGATCGCCGGGCTGATCGGCGCAAAGGCCGGCGAAGTCATCGTCGCCGACTCCACCTCGGTCAACCTGTTCAAGCTGATTACGGCGGCGCTCCGGGCGCGGCCTGGGCGGCGGGTGATCCTGACCGAGCCGGGCAATTTCCCTACGGACCTCTATATCGCCCGAGGCGTCGCCGAGCTGATCGGCGATGTGGAGATCAAGCTGGCGCCGGCGGATCAGATCGCGGACGCCATCGACGAGCAGGTCGCGCTCGTGATGCTGACCCATGTTCATTACAAAACCGGCGCCCGGCACGACATGGCCGCTACAACGCGCCGCGCCCATGAAGCCGGCGCCCTGGCGCTCTGGGATCTGAGCCATAGCTGCGGCGCGCTGGAGGTCGATCTCAACGGCGCCGGGGCCGATCTCGCCGTGGGGTGCGGCTATAAATATCTCAACGGCGGGCCGGGCGCCCCCGCCTTCCTGTTCGTGGCCGAGCGCCATCAGGCGGCGCTGCGGTCGCCGCTGACCGGCTGGATGGGCCACGCTGCGGGTTTTGACTTCGTCGACGACTACCAACCGGCGGACGGCATCGCCCGCTTCCTGTGCGGCACCCCCTCGGTGCTGGCGATGCTGGCGCTGGAAGTGGGCGTCGACCTCGTGGCCGAAGCCGGGATGCCGGCGCTGGCGGCTAAGTCCCGCAAGCTCTGCTCGGCCTTCGTCGAGGCCGTCGAGTCCCGTTGCGTTGGCTCGGGCCTCACGCTGGTCACCTCGCGCGACGACGCCGTGCGAGGCAGCCAGGTCTCCTTCGCCCACCCGGACGCCTATCCGATCATGCAGGCGCTGATCGAACGCGGCGTGATCGGCGATTTCCGCGCGCCGGACATTCTGCGGTTTGGCTTCACGCCGCTCTATGTCGGCTTCAAGGACGTCGGCCACGCGGCGGACATCCTCGCCGACATCCTCTCGTCCGGAATGTGGCGCGCGCCCCGGTTCAGCGAGCGGTCGGCGGTAACCTAAAAACCTCTGGATTCGCCTTGGCCTCGTAAAGACGCGGCTCTGGCGACCTGTGTCTGAACGGCGTTCGGATTCGCTCGAATCTTAGTCATTTGTGACAGCTTCAAGCTGAACTGCGGCCAATCCTCGTGCAGGACGCCTTTTTGCGAGCCCGCAAAATTTGAACGCGTTGTGCTTGCTGACAATTCAGCCCACCGTAATTCTAGCGTGAATTGAGAATAAATAGGCGACTCGAAAACATACCGGGCGCCTGTTGGGGTTGTGCGCTCGAAAGGCGTGGTGTGGGGCTGTATAAGTCACGAGATTTAGTGCGTCATCATGCACAGTCGACTCATTTAGTCGGCCCATCTCAGCTCGCTTATCTGTCATCGAACAGCGCCGACTCGACAGACACGCGACCTAAACATGACATGTCATCACAACAGGGGGACTAAGACATGAAATCCGCATTGCTCGGCACGAGCATGTTTGCTCTTGCCACCGCGCTGGCCGCCCCGGCGGCCTTCGCCGCCGACAGCTCCGGCACCACCGTCGAAGAAGTCATCGTCACCGGCACGCGCACCACTGGCGTGAAGGCCGCCAACAGCGCCGCCCCGATCCAGCTCGTTGGCGCGACCGCGCTGACCAAGACCGGCGCCACCGACCTGGCCACGGCGCTGACATCGGCGGTTCCGTCGCTGAACATCGACACCACCGGCGGCGACATGGCCGCCTTGAGCATTCAGGCATCCCTGCGCGACCTCAGCCCCAATGACACCCTGGTGTTGGTTGACGGCAAGCGTCGCCACGGCACCTCGAACCTGGGCGTCGACGGCGGCAGCCCCTATTCCGGCTCGGCCACGGTGGACCTGAGCTTCATCCCGGTCAGCGCGATCGACCACGTCGAAGTTCTGACGGACGGCGCGGCCGCCCAGTATGGCACCGACGCCATCGCCGGGGTTGTGAACGTCATCCTGAAGAAGAGCGGCGACGGCGGCCAGATCGTTGGCACCGGCAGCAACCACTACGACGACCAAGGCGCGTCGGGCGCCTGGTCGGTCAACAAGGGCTTTGGCCTGGGCGACAAAGGCTATGTGAACGTCAGCCTGGAAGAGCACTATCAGGAATACACCACCCAAGGGGTTGGTGATACGCGCTTCCAAACCGCGAGCGGCGCCCTGAAGGCGCAGACCGATCCGGTGGAAAACGGCGTTGTCAACGCCGGGGATTTCCCGCACGAAAACCGCGTCGCCGGTACGCCGGAGTACAATATCTACAACGCGGAATTTAACGCCGCTTACGAGCTTACCGACTATGCCGAGCTCTACGCCTTCGGCACCTACGGCTATCGCGGCGCCGAGCACTACGAAAACTACCGCACGCCGAACAAGGTATCCGGCACCACCTCCACCGGGACGACCTACTATCCGTTCCCCGCCGGTTTCGACCCGCAGGAAGCCATTCGCGAAAACGACTATTCCATCACGGGCGGCCTGAGAGGCAGTGTCGAGGGCTGGCACTACGACCTGTCCAGCACCTACGGCTCAGACAACAATCAGATTTACGTCCTGGATTCGGCCAACGCCCAGCTGTTCCCGATCCTGGCCGCTCAGTCGCCGACGAAGATCGCCCCGCAGACCGACTTCTATAACGGCGCCTTCATCGATACCGAGTCGACCACGACCCTGGATCTCGACAAGGACTTCGCGGTGGGCCTGGCCTCGCCGCTTAACGTCGCCTTCGGCGGCGAATACCGCAGAGACAGCTACACCATCAACGCGGGCGAGCCCGCCTCCTACTTCGGCGGCGGCGCCCAATCCTTCGATGGCTACACGCCGTTTGACCAAGGCGAACACCGCCGGACCAACTATGCCGGCTACATCGACGTGGCGGTCGATCCAGTCGAGCATCTGCATGTCGACCTCGCCGGCCGTTATGAGCACTACAGTGACTTCGGTGACGCCACGGTGGGTAAGGCTACCGCCCGCTATGACTTCAACCCGAAGATCGCCATCCGCGGCACGGTCAGCACGGGCTTCCGCGCCCCGACGCTGGCGGAAGAATTCTATTCCGGCACCAACGTCAGCCCCACCTCGGCTGAAGTTCAGCTGCCGGCCAACTCCTCCGCCGCTCAGGTCGCCGGCTTCGCGCCACTGAAGCCCGAAAAGTCGACCAGCTTCAGCGTCGGCTTCGTCGCCCACCCGATGGATCGTCTGCAGATCACCGCCGACTTCTATGACATCAAGCTGAGCAACCGCATCGCGGTCACCGGCTTCATCTTCGGCACCTTGGGTACGTCTACCGTCTCGCAAGGCGTTCTGAACGCTATCGCGGCCAAGGGCGTGACGCTGGACTCCGGCCTGTCCTATTCCGGCATCGCGGCCTTCACCAATGCGGCCACCACCACCACCACCGGCGTCGACGTCACCGCCAACTATGCGTCGGACTTCGGCGACTATGGCCATGTCGACTGGACCTTGGGCTTCAACTACGACCATACCCAGATCAACAGCATCAACGCGCTGCCGTCCGCGATCACCGGCAGCATTCCGAACAACCCGACGTCTCAAGCGCTCGCCGCCGGGTTCAACCAAACCCCAGGCTCGCCCATCTTGAGCCCCTCCTCCATCAGCGCCCTGACCACCGAGACGCCTGAGGAAAAAGCCATCCTTCAGGCCCTCTGGAGCCTTGATAAGTTCACCGTAAACGCGCGGGTCAGCGTCTACGGCCCGACCTCCGAGGAAAACAGCGTGAATGCCTTGGGCGGAGCCACATTCGACGAGAAGATCAACACGACGGCGATCTTCGACCTGGATGTCGGCTACAAGCTGACCAAGAGCATCAAGCTTGACGTCGGCGCGAACAACCTCTTCGACACCATCCCGCCGAAGGCGCCGACGATTAACGGCCGACCGGAAGACAATGGTCGCGTCTACAATGTGCCTTACGGCTTCGCCCCTTGGGGCGTGACTGGCGGGCTCTACTACGGCCGCTTCACCTACACCTTCTAGTATCGCGTAACCTGGCTTAGGCGCGGGCGGATCGAAGCAACTTCGATCCGCCCGTTGTCGTTTTGGACGCTCCGACAGAGCCACCCAAAGCTGGCGGGGACTGCGGGGTTGCAACCCGTTTCCGTACGACGGAGATAGGGTGGTCGATCATGATAAGATTTCTCCCGAATGCCTGATGGCGCCGCCCATTCGCTGAACGCCGCCGGCGAGCGCGCCGCCGCCCTGCTGGCCACACAGCCCGCCCGCGCGGAGCGCGAGGCTCAGGCCATTCTGATGCGCGCGCCCAAAGACCCCAGGGCTCTGCTCATTCTGGCGTCGGCCAGGCGCAGGCAAGGCGACGCCATGGCCGCCTGCGCCATTCTGCAGCCGCTGGCGCAGGCTTATCCGCGCGCGGCGATGACCCACTATGAACTGGGCCTCACCCTTGCCGACCTGAAGAAAACTGACGCGGCGATCGCCGCCCTCCGCCATGCGACCGCGATCAATCGCGAGCTGACCGACGCCTGGAAAGCCTTGGGCGACCAGTTGTTTCTGAAAGGCGACGTCCCCGGCGCGGAGATGGCCTACGCCCAACATGCGCGCTCGGCGATCACCGATCCGGTATTGAAGCCCGCCGCACACGCCCTGTTCGAAGGCCGCCTCGATGCGGCTGACGACCTGCTCCGAAACCACCTTACCAGCCACCTCGGCGATATGGCTGCGATGAAGATGCTCGCGGAGGTACGAGGGCGTCAGGGGCGATACGGCGACGCCGAGGCGCTGCTGGCCCACTGCCTGGAAGTCGATCCGGCCAATGACGCGGCGCGGTTCGCCTACGCCGAGGCGCTGTTTCATCAGCAGAAGGCCGCAGAGACCGTCGTACAGATGGAACGGCTGGTCGCTCGAAAGCCGAACCTGCCGGCCTATCGGAACATGCTGGCGGGGGCGCTCGCCCTGCTGGGCGAAGATGATCGATCCACGGCCCTCTATGAAGGCTTGCTGGTCGACTATCCCAATCAACCCCGGCTCTGGCTGAACTACGGCCATGGCCTGCGGGCGATTGGCCGGCGAGACGAGGCCATGGCGGCCTATAGGCGCTGCATAGCCCTGGCGCCGGCCATGGGCGACTCCTACTGGAGCGTCGCCAACCTCAAGACAGCTTCCTTTACCGAGGAAGAAGAAGCGGCGATGCAGGTCCAGGCGCGACGCGCAGATCTGCCGGCCGAGGATAGGCTGCACTTCCACTACGCCCTGGGCAAGGCGCTGGAGGATCGGCGGGATTACGCCGCCGCCTTCGAACATTACGCCAACGGCGCGGCGCTGCGGCGCGGCGAGATCGTCTATAGCGCCGACGAGACCCACGCCCAGGCGGAGCGATCCACGCGGCTGTTCACTCGTGAGTTCTTCGCGGCGCAAGAGGGCGTCGGATGCGAGTCGACCGCGCCGATATTCATCGTCGGATTGCCTAGGTCAGGGTCGACGCTGATCGAGCAGATCCTGGCAAGCCATTCACAGGTGGAAGGCACCATGGAGCTGCCCCACATCGGTCTGATCGCTCAGTCTCTCACGAAGGGCGCGGCTCTCGCCGATCTGGGCAGGAGCTATGTCAACGACACCGCGATCTATCGGAAGCTCAATCGGCCGTTCTTCATCGACAAAATGCCGAACAATTTCATGCATCTGGGCCTGATCCAGCTGATCTTGCCCGACGCCAAGATCATCGACGCGCGCCGCCATCCGATGGGAGCGTGTTTTTCGGCTTTCAAACAGCACTTCGCCCAGGGGCAGTCCTTCTCCTACGACCTCACCGACCTGGGCCGCTACTATCGGGACTATGTCGAACTGATGCGCCACTTCGACCAGGCGTTGCCCGGGCGGGTCCACCGCGTCATCTACGAAGACATGGTCGAGGACACCGAGGGCGAGGTTCGCCGGTTGCTCGACTATTGCGGCCTGCCGTTCGAGGCGGGCTGCCTGCGGTTTTACGAAAACAATCGCGCCGTGCGCACCGTCAGCTCCGAACAGGTGCGGCGACCGATCTTTCGCGACGGGATCGATCAATGGCGGAATTTCGAATCCTGGCTGGAGCCGCTCAAGGCCGCCTTGGGGCCGACGCTGGAGTCCTGGCGCGAATAATCCGTTGGCTGAAGGCCGCCGATTCGGTCGATGCGCCGCCCGGGTCCCCACAAAACCGTGACATAAAAAACACTGTTACGCGATTCCCGGACAGTATTTCGGGCCAGGAATCGCGACATTTCGCCAGCGCTGATCGGGGCGGTTTTCCCTATCCAGGAGGGAATCCCGCCCCTGGCCGCGCCCGAAAGCAGACTTTCCACGCCGGCACATTTTGCGTCTGACATTTCAGTTGCGATTGACCGAGCCTGCGAATTGCTAAGATAACGATCTGTCCGGAG
>Ga0302314_10009585_pt1 | contig 17097 bp, 15 predicted proteins | sample III_Palsa_N2_3_FD_200533 | JGI IMG/M metagenome (GOLD analysis project Ga0302314, IMG submission 200533) | Peat permafrost microbial communities from Stordalen Mire near Abisko, Sweden - III_Palsa_N2_3 | ecosystem: Environmental > Terrestrial > Soil > Palsa > Peat permafrost | place: Sweden...
CCAGGCGTCCGCGCCTGCTGGTGATCGGCGGCGGCGCCATCGGCAATGGCGCAGTCGGGATTTATACCGACCCGGAGCTGGAACTGATCGGCACCGACGTCTATGCCTCGCCCTTCACCCATATCGTCGCCGACGGCCACAGGCTGCCTTTTGCTGACATGAGCTTCGATGGTGTTTGGATCCAGGCAGTGCTCGAGCATGTGCTGTCGCCCGGCGATGTGGTGGCGGAAATCCACCGCGTGCTCAAACCGCAAGGCCTGGTCTTCGCCGACACGCCTTTCATGCAGCCGGTGCATGAAGGCGCTTATGACTTCACCCGCTTTACCCTCAGCGGCCATCGCTGGCTGTTCCGCGATTTCAGCGCCATCGACTGTGGCGTCACCGGCGGAGCGGGCACGGCGATGCAATGGTCGCTGCGCTATTTGATCCGCGCCCTGACGGGCAGCCAGAAACTGGCCAGCGCCGTGCGCCTGCCGCTGTTCTGGCTTCGCTTTCTGGATGGACTGGGCAACCGCCGTATGATTGCCGACGCGGCGGCCGGTGTGTACTTCTTCGGCCGCAAGGCTGGGTCCCCGATCGGTCCCAAGGACATGGTCGCGTTTTACGAAAAGCAAGCAATCGGAAAATGAGCAAGCGCTGTTACTACGAGACTTTGGGATGCCAGAAGGGCGCGACGGTGGAGGTGCTGAAAGCCTCCTATCGCAAGCTGGCGATGCAGTTTCATCCCGACAAGAATCCCGGCGACCACACCGCCGAGATCAAGTTCAAGGAAATCAGCGAAGCTTATGAAATCCTGAAAGATGACCAGAAGCGCGCCGCTTACGACCGCTTCGGCCATGCCGCGTTCGAGAACGGCACGGGTGCTGCCGGCGCACAAAGCCCCTTTGGCGATTTCTCCGGCAGCTTCAGCGATGTGTTTGAGGATATTTTCGGCCAGATGATGGGCGGGATGGGCCGGGGCAAGCGGCAGAACCGCGGCCAGGACCTGCGCTACAATCTCGAGATCACCCTGGAGGAAGCCTTCAATGGCCGGAGCGCCGAGATCAAGGTGCCCACCATGGTCGCCTGCGACGGCTGTTCGGGCTCCGGCGCGGAAGCGGGCTCGAGCCCGGAGACCTGTCCCACCTGTGCCGGCCACGGCAAGGTGCGCGCCACCCAGGGCTTCTTCACCATCGAGCGCAGCTGCTCGTCCTGCCGCGGCACCGGCAAGATCATTCGCAATCCCTGCAAGACCTGCCGTGGCGCAGGCCTGGTGCAGAAGGAGCGGGTGCTGAATGTGGACGTCCCGCCGGGCGTGGAGGAAGGCACCCGCATCCGCCTGTCGGGCGAGGGTGCTGCCGGCGCCAATGGCGGCCCGCCGGGTGACCTCTATATTTTTCTGTCGGTGGCCGAACATCCGATCTTCCAGCGCGACGGCCATGACCTGCATTGCCGCGCCCCGGTGTCTTTCGTCACCGCGTCTTTGGGCGGGGCGATCGAAGTGCCGACCCTGGACGGCGGCCGCGCCAAGGTCTCTGTCCCGGAAGGCACCCAGCCCGGGCGGCAGTTCCGCATCCGCAGCAAGGGCATGCCGGTGCTGCGCAGCGCCCAGAAGGGCGATCTCTATGTCGAGATCGCAGTCGAGACTCCGGTCAAGCTTTCGCGGCGGCAGAAGGAATTGCTGCGTGAGTTCGAGGCCGAAAGCCAGGCCGGTTGCCAGCCCGAAGCCGAGGGCTTTATCGCCCGGCTGAAAGATTTCTGGAACGGCTGCGACAAGGCCTGACCCCTAACCAGGCAAGGACAAACCTGTGACCACAAGCCTGGCCGACAATCTCCGCTTCCTCAAAGCCCTGGTCACCCGCCCCAGAACCGTGGGTGCGGTCATCCCCTCAAGCCCGGCGCTGGCGCGTGCGATGGCCCGCCAGATCGATCCCGCCGCCGGCCCGGTGCTGGAGATCGGTCCCGGCACGGGCGTGATCAGCGAGGCCATTCTGGAGCGTGGCGTGACGCCGGGAAGGCTCACCCTGGTGGAGTATGACGAGGAAATGGCCCGGCATCTGGCGGCGCGCTTTCCGCGGGTGTCGGTGATCCAGGGCGACGCTTTCGATCTGGATCATACCTTGCGCGGACATGGCGGCATGCCGTTCGGCGCCATCGTCTCCAGCCTGCCCCTGCTCAATCATCCCATGGCGCGGCGGCTGGCCTATATGGAGGCGCTGACCCGGCGGTTGGCGCCGTCAGCGCCCCTGATCCAGTTTTCCTATGGTGCCCATGCCCCGGCGGTGCCGCCGCCCGGTTTTTCGGTGGTTCGCACCGCCCAGATCTGGGCGAATATTCCGCCTGCCAAGGTCTGGGTTTATCGGAAGGCCTGACGGCGCTTACGCCCCACGCCCTTTACGCCACCGCATTTTGGCGCTCGATATACGCAACCAGATTGTCGAGGGTCTGGGAGGTCCCCGCATCCACGCCCATCTTGAGAAATTGCTCAAGCTGCTCGGCGCTCTTGCAGGCGATTTCCACCGTCATGCGCGTCTTGTCGCCCGCGCTGGTGAACTGCACCCGGCCCGTGGAGTTGAGCGCCTCGAACGCCAGTCGATCGGGCTGGGCAATTTCCAGATAGACGCCCGCAAAGGGCATGTCGGGATGACCGCGCGTGACAAAGCGGAACGCCCCGCCGGGACGCAGATCGATCTCGCAAACCGTCAGCGGCTCACCGGCTGCATCCCACCAGCAGCGGATATGCTCCGGCCTGGTCCAGGCTTCGAAGACCAGCGTCGCGGGCGCATCGAAGCTGCGCACAAAGCGGATGGTGTAAGTGGCATGGTCGATCTCAAGGCCGGTGCGGGCGGGGGCTTGCGGGGGCATTCAACTCTCCTTTTGCAGTTTGGCGAGATGGTCATCGAGATTGGCGAAGCGCTGCTCCCACTGGCGGCGGAACGGCTCGATCCAGTCGGCGGCATCTTTCAGGGTCGCCGCCACCAGCCGGCGCGGCCGGCGCTGGGCGTCGCGCCCGCCTTCGATCAGCCCTGCTTCCTCCAGCACCTTGAGGTGCTTGGAGATGGTGGGCTGGCTCAGGGTGAAGGGCCCCATCAGTTCGGCAACACTGGCCTCGCCCAGCGACAGCCGGGCCAGGATGGCGCGACGGGTGGGGTCACTAAGGGCGTGGAAAATGCCGTCGAGGCTTTGCATCGTCATTCAGCTATATAGCCAAATAGCTATATTATAGTCAAGCCCGATTGCCGGCGAAACTTTGCTGCACTCATGCTGCAGCAAAAAGGTGCAGCATGGATTTCCATGCTGCACCCCATGTTGCGCGGTAAGTCGTTGATTATTCTGCGGCTTCAGCCAGATCAGGTGCAGCCTGCAAAACGTCCGCCGCCACATGGGCCTCGAACTTCTTGAAGTTCTCCCGGAACATGGAGACCAGTTTGCGGGCCTGGGCGTCATAGGCTGCCTTGTCGGCCCAGGTGTCGCGCGGATTGAGAATCTTCGCGTCCACCCCTGGTACCGCCACCGGCACCCGGAACTTGAAGTGCGGGTCAACCCGCATCTCCACATTGGCCAGGCTGCCGTCCAGCGCCGCATTGAGCAGGGCGCGGGTCGCCTTGATCGGCATGCGCGCGCCGGTGCCGAAGGCCCCGCCGGTCCAGCCGGTGTTGACCAGCCAGCAGTCGGCCTGATGCTCGGCGATCAGGGCACGCAGCAGATTGCCGTACTCCGACGGATGCCGCGGCATGAAGGGCGCGCCGAAGCAGGTGGAGAAGGTCGGCTGCGGCTCTTTTCCCAGGCCCTTTTCGGTGCCCGCTACCTTGGCGGTGAAGCCCGACAGGAAGTGGTACATGGCCTGGCTGGGGGTCAGCCGCGAGATCGGCGGCAGCACGCCAAAGGCATCCGCCGTCAGCATGATCACATTCCTGGGGTGGCCGGCACGGCCGGAAGCGGAAGCATTGGGGATATAGTCGATCGGATAGGCGGCGCGGGTGTTCTCGGCATATTTCGCGTCATTGAGATCGAGCGCGCGGCTCGCCTCGTCCATCACCACATTCTCCAGCACGGTGCCAAAGCGTTCGGTGGTGGAGAAGATTTCCGGCTCGGCCTCGCGCGACAGCTTGATCACCTTGGCATAGCAGCCGCCTTCGATATTGAAGATGCCGTTCTCGCTCCAGCCATGCTCATCATCGCCCACCAGGGTTCGGCTGGCATCCGCCGACAGGGTGGTCTTGCCGGTGCCGGAAAGCCCGAAAAATATCGCCGATTTGCCATCCGCGCCCACATTGGCGGAGCAGTGCATGCTCATCACCCGCTTGGCCGGCAGCAGATAGTTCATGATGGTGAAGACCGACTTCTTCATCTCGCCGGCATAGGAGGTTCCGCCGATCAGGATCAGCTTCCTGCTGAAGTTGACCGCAATCACGGTCTGGGACACCGAACCGTGGCGCGCCGGATCGGCATGGAAGCTGGGCAGGTCGATGATGGTGAATTCCGGATCAAAGCCCTTCAGCTCTTCGGTGCTGGGGCGGATCAGGAGCTGATGCACAAACAGCGAGTGCCAGGCATATTCGGTGACCACCCGCACGCTGATGCGGTGGGTGAGGTCGGCGCCGCCGAACAGATCCTTGGCGAACAGCTCGCGGCCTTCGGCATGGGCCATCATGTCGGCATACAGCGTGTCGAAATGCGCAGGCGTCATGGCCTTGTTGTTGTCCCACCACACCTGGCTGTCGGTGTTGGCGTCGCGCACCACAAACTTGTCGGAGGCCGAGCGGCCGGTATGCACACCGGTGCGAACCACCAGGGGACCGTTGGCCGCGACATGGCCTTCGTCGCGGCGGACCGCTTCCTCATAAAGCGCAGGCGCACTGAGATTGAAATACGCGGCTTTCAGATTGCGGAAGCCCTGCGCTTCCAGGCCATAAGCAGACATGTTCCTCACCGGCATTGTGCGGGCTGGTCCGGTCCAGCCCTCCTCACTGCCGGACCCTAGACTTATCGAGGGCGCCGTCACAACCGAAATACGGCCAGGACTGGTTAAAATTCTTTGTGGAACAAAAGCTTACCGCGTGTGCGGTCAATTGCCCCGGAAGGTGCGGCGGCCATACAGCATGGTCACGTTGATGCGCCGTTTCTCATAGCCTTCCTGAAAATCGATCCGGTCGGTGGCGTGAAAGAGATCGGAATCGAAAATCACCGCTCGGTTGGCGCGATGGGGCACGATAAGAGGCTTGGCGCCGCTTTCGGCAAGGAAGGCGCGGATGGCGGCCTCATTGCCATTGTAGCGGGAAAAATCCCAATCCAGCGGCGCCTTCACATCCCACACCACCAGGCCGCCGCTGTCTGGATCGCGGCTGGCGTCTTGCGGCGCGATCCAGAAATTGACATTCACTTTCGCCTGATCGGCATGGATGGGAATGCCGGACAGGCGGCTGTCATATTTGAAGCCCCACATCAGGCCCAAGCCATTGTCTCCCATCACGCTGGGAAAGACGATGCGCAATTCATCGGCGATCTGGGCCAGGAGCGGGCAGGCGAAGCCCTGCTCCGGCACCGCACCCAGATAGCCATGGGAATAGGAGCGCCGCCACATGGTGGACCCCCAGCAGAAGCGGCGCAGACCCGCCAAAGCTTCCGGCGTCAGCAGATCGTCGATCACCACGATCTGCGGATCGCTCTCCGCCCAGCGTCGCGCCACGCTTTGCGCGTTTGCCGGATTGACCGCAGGTCCCGCGGTGCGCGCGCCGTCTTCCAGATGAAAGCCGCTGGCCGTGACGCCATGCGCGGCCAGCCATTCACGCTGCTCGGCGTCATGCTTCTTTTTGAAGTCCGGATCGCCTGCCGCCGTCACCGGCCGCGCGCCGAAATGAGCTTCTGCATGATGGCGGTAGCAGGCCATGCCTTGCGCGGCGCGGCTTGTCTCGCACAACAAGGCGGCCTTGAGCGCGAGTGCGTCGGAATGATCGGGGTGCGCGGCCAGGATGGCGTCCAGCGCCGCCAGGGCTTCATCGAAACGCTGCTCGACATGCAGAATGGCGGCGCGCCGATACCGCGTATACAGATCGGCAGGTTCGATCTCCAGTGCCCGGTCCAGGCTTTCCAAGGCTTCCGCGCTGCGTTCCAGGGCGAAGAGCGCGCCGGCGCGGCCGCGCCAGGCGCCTGCGTGATGCGGCAAAAGCTTCACCGCTTTGTCGAAACTTTCCAGCGCGTGTGAGGGCTGGTTCAGCGCCAAAAGCACCAGCGCGCGGTTCAGCCAGGCCGAGGCATGGCCGGGCGCGCGCACCACAGCCTGGTCATAGCTGGCAAGCGCTTCCTGCAGAAGCCCAAGCCCCTGCAACGCCGCGCCGCGATTGATCCAGGCGTCGACCGCATCAGGCGCCTGCGCCAGCACCCGGCGGTACAGCGTTTCAGCCTCGGCCAGCCTGCCCTGCTGCTGCAAGCCGACGGCCTGATGGAATAATTGCTGGGGCGTCATGGGCCGCCACGCTAGCCCGCCCGGCGGTAAAGCGGAACCATTGGCTGGCTCTGGCGCGGGGTTGGCGCTAAATCACCGCATGGCTTTGACCGACGAAGAGCTGGAGCGCTACGCCCGCCACATCGTGCTGCGGGAAGTGGGCGGCGTGGGCCAGGCGAAGTTCGGCGCCACCCGCGTGCTGGTGGTGGGCGCGGGCGGATTGGGAAGCCCGGTGGCGCTGTACCTGGCAGCGGCCGGTATCGGCGCGCTTGGCCTGGTGGATGACGACAGCGTCAGCCTGTCCAACCTGCAGCGCCAGATCCTGTTTCACACCAGGGATGTCGGCCGGCCCAAGGTGGAAGCCGCAAAAGAACATCTTCATGCGCTCAATCCCGGCACGACAGTTGTCGCGTATCAGGAGCGGGTGACCGCCGCCAATGTGATGGCGCTGATCGCGGATTACGACATCGTCGCCGACGGCTCGGACAATTTCGCCACCCGCTTCCTGCTCAATGACGCCTGCTTCTTTGCCCGAAAACCGCTGGTGTCGGCGGCGGTGACGGAATTCGAGGGCCAGCTCGCCACCTACAAGGCCTATGAGCCGGGCCTGCCCTGTTATCGCTGCCTGTTTGCGGCCCCACCGCCGCCGGGCAGTGTGCCCAGCTGTTCGGAGACAGGTGTGCTGGGCGCGGCCGCGGGCGTGATGGGATCGCTCCAGGCTCTGGAAGTGCTGAAGGAAGCGGCGGGATTGGGGACAGGATTGGCCGGAAAAATCCTTGTCTATAAGGCACTTACCTCAGAATTCCACATCGCTCGCCTGGCCAAGGACCCCGCCTGTGCCCTGTGCGGGACCGCGCCCACCATCACGCGTTTTCCCTAACAGGGTTAACCACACGGAAAGTGACCTGTGGTCACGATGGTCCCCATGGGACGCGAGATTCATTACGAGGTTTTCCGCCGCGTGGGGGCCAAAGGCGGCTGGACGCTGCACGAAGTCGTTTCCGCCCGCGAGAGCGCCATCAGCATGGCGCAGGCGCTGATGGCGTCGGAAAAGGCCACCGGCGTCAAGGTGGTGAAGGAAACCTATAACGACGATACCGGCGACTTCCTCACCCTCAAAATCTTCGAGGAAGGCCATAACCAGGTGAAGGTCGCCCCGGCGCAGGAAGACGCGCCGCATGCGCTGCCCTGTTTCAAGCCGGACGATCTTTATTCCTATCATGCGCGCACGACGATGAGCCGGCTGCTGACCGAGTTTCTGTCGCGCAACAAGATCACCATCACCGAGCTGATCCATCGCGCTGACATGCTGGAAAAGCTGGAGGCGACCGGCACACTTTATCAGCATGCTATCCAGAAAATCGCGGTGGCCCAGGCCGCCAACACCACCACGCCGGTGCAGCAGATCGTCAAGAGCCTGAACGAGCTTACCACCCAGGCTTTCCACCGGGTCTATCGCGATCAGCGCAAGGGCCTGTTCCCCGATCCCCATGCGCATCAGTTTTCGGAGCTGGCGGTCAAGCTGGTGCCACAGGGCGATGCCGCCTATGTGTTCAACGGCGCGCTGGCGCGGTATCTGAAGGATTCCACGGGCTGGGACGACAAGGTCCTGCGGCTGCTGTCCATCATGGAGAATGCGCCGTCAGAAGAAGCCCCACGCAAACTGATCCTGTCGTCGGTGGATGCGCTTCTGTCGGAGACCTTGAGCGGCGCGGGCGCGCTGCATGAGCTGATGGGCCATGCCGAAAATCTGGGCCAGGCCCTGAACAATCTGGTGACTTTGTATCTGGGCAAGACGCCCGAGGGCGTGCAAACCGGCAAAGGCCTGGCGTTGCTGGCCCATCATTTCGCCACCGACGACCTGCCGGAGGCACGCACCGCCATCGCCACCCGCATCATCGCCGAGTTCAAGAGCAACAAGCGGCTATGCCCCGAATTCATGGTGGATGAACTCAAGACCCTGCGTGCCATCGCCAACCGCATTGTGATGGGTGTGGGCAAATATCTTTCTCACGAAGACCTGATCGCCGCCTTTACCCTGCGCTCCAAGCGATTGGTGGCGCAGGAGGCGCTGGGCCAGTATATCGGGGAAGCCGCGCCCGACGAAAAGATCGAACGCATCCTGTTTGTCGAGGACAATATCATCGGCTCGGAAAACAAGCGCCAGCTTTCCACCTATGTGATGCCGATCCTGAATTCCGCCGCCTTTGAGAGCCATTTCCAGAATCCGAAAGTGCCGCTGCTGCAGCGCCTGCAGCGCCTGGCCCAACTTCAGGCGCGGGTGCGCCGCTCGGGCTTCATTGATGTGACCCGCGAAGAAACTACCGCCAAGCTGGATCATCTGGCGCTGCAGCTGGAAACGCGCGGCAAGCTGTTTGAATCCATCGAAGCGCGCAGCTGCTCGCATGTGGAAAAGGCCCAGACCCTGCTGAAACTCGCCACCGGCGGCATCCTCACCGAGGGCCAGCTTTCGGCCAAGGCGCGGGTGCTGATCCTGGGCTATCTGTCCAAGCCTGGCTTCCTCAGCGGCTATATGGCGGCCCAGATCACCGACGGCCATGCACCCGACAGCGAAAAGGTGATGACCGAGCTGATGGAAACGCTGGGTAAGGCCGGCATTACCGCAGAGACCGGGCTCAAGTCCATCGCGGCCTGATCCATCTGTCATGGCCGGGCCTGACCCGGCCATCCATGGATGGCCGCCTCAAGGGCGGCCATGGCATTGAAAGCTAGTGTGCCGCGTCCCAATTGTCGGCCCCCCTGGCTTCGACCAGCAGCGGCACGGAAATCTCCACAGCCGGCAAGGGCGCCTTTTCCATCACCTGGGCGATCAGCTTGGCCGCCTTGTCCACTTCCTTCTCCGGCGCCTCGAAGATCAGTTCGTCATGCACCTGCAGCAGCATGGTGGCCTTGATCTTCTTCTCGGCCAGCACACCCGGCAGCCTGACCATGGCGCGGCGGATGATGTCGGCGGCCGTGCCCTGGATAGGTGCGTTAATCGCGGCGCGCTCCGCCCCGCCACGGAAACCCTGCACCTTGGAATTGATCTCGCGGATATGGATGCGCCGGCCGAACAGGGTTTCGACAAAGCCGTGGGTGCGCGCGAACTGCTTCGTCGCTTCCATATAGTCGCGGATGCCGGGAAAGCGGGCGAAGTATTTCTTGATATAGTCGGACGCTTCGCTTTGCGGGATGCCCAGCTGGTTGGCCAGGCCGAAGCCGGAAATGCCATAGACAATGCCGAAATTGATCGCCTTGGCCCGGCGGCGCACTTCCGCCGGCATGTCCTTGACCGGCACGCCGAAGATTTCCGACGCCGTCATGGCGTGAATATCCAGATTGTCGGCAAAGGCCTTCTTCAACTGGGGAATGTCGGCGATATGGGCCAAGAGCCGCAGCTCGATCTGGCTGTAGTCGGCGCTGATCAGCTTGTTGCCCTTGGCGGCAATGAAAGCCTGGCGGATACGCCGGCCTTCCTCGGTGCGAACCGGAATGTTCTGCAGATTTGGATCGGTGGAGGCCAGCCGCCCGGTTGAGGTCGAGGCCATGGCGTAAGACGTATGCACCCGCCCCGTCTTGGCGTTGATATAGCCGGGCAGCGCGTCGGTATAGGTGCCGCGCAGCTTGGCCAGGCCGCGCCAGTCCAGCACCTTTTTGGCGATGGGGATGCCCTGCGATGCCACATCCTCCAGCACATCGCTGTCGGTGGACCAGGCCCCGGTCTTGGTGCGCCGCCCGCCTTCCAGCTTCATGCGGTCGAACAGGATTTCACCCAGCTGCTTGGGCGAGCCGATATTGAACTCTCCCTCGGCCAGCTTGTGGATGTCCTTTTCCAGTGCCGCCTGCTGTTTGGCAAAATCATTGGAAAGCTTGCGCAGCAGGTCGGGATCAATGGTGATGCCCGCCCGTTCCATGTCGGCCAAGACCATCACCAGCGGCCGTTCCAGGGTCTCGTAGACGCTGCGCTTGGCCCCTTCCCGCAGCCGGGGCTTGAGCAGCATCGCCAGCCGCAAGGTAACATCGGCGTCTTCGGCGGAATATTTGGTGGCCTCGGCGACCGGCACACAGTCGAAGGAAATCCTGTCCTTGCCCTTGCCGGTGACTTCGCCGAAGGCGATGGGCGTGTGCGACAGATGCAGCACGCTGAGCTCGTCCATGCCGTGACCGTGCAGGCCGCCTTCCAGCACGTAAGACATCAGCATGGTGTCGTCGATCGGATCGAGCCGGATGCCGCGCTGCAGGAACATCAGTGCGTCGTACTTCAGGTTCTGGCCGACCTTCAGCACGCAATCGTCTTCCAAGAGCGGCTTCAGCCGCGCCAGCACATCGGCTTCATCCATCTGGATGATGGCGTCGCCGCCGTCCTGGGCCTGGGACAGGTCCAGCGACAACCCATCGCCCCTGCGATGGCCGCAAGGGATGTAGCAGGCCTCCCCCGGCGCCACCGCCAGAGACACGCCGCACAGGCCTGCGGTCATGGGATCCAGCGAGGTGGTTTCGGTATCAACGCAGACCAGACCAGCCTCGCTGGCGCGCTTGATCCAGACGTCCAGCTCTTTGGCCGTAGTCACCGTGACATAGGCGTCGTGATTGATGGGTGCGCGCAAGGCGCTGGTGTCGGCCGGGGTTTCGCCCGCCACTTCCGGCAGCTCCGGTTTCTCCGGCAGCACATTTGCGACCGTTGGTGCAGCGGCGATCGCGTCCAGATCTTCGACATTGTAATGGGCCGCCACCCGGCGGGTGATGGAGCCGAATTCCATCGCCTTGAGAAAGGCGATCAGCTCCTTGCAATCGGGCTCATGCACGGCAAATTCGTCCGGCTGCTCCTTGATCGGCACCTGAAGATCGAGGGTCACCAGCTTGAGCGAGAGACGGGCATTTTCCGCATTCTCGATCAGGGTCTCGCGCCGCTTGTTCTGCTTGATCTCACCGGCGCGCGCCAACAGGGTTTCCACATCGCCATAGATATTGATCAGTTCGGCCGCGGTCTTGATGCCGATGCCGCGCACGCCAGGCACATTGTCGGTGGAATCGCCGGCCAGCGCCTGCACTTCGATCACTTTGTCGGGACCGACGCCAAACTTCTCCATCACCTCGGCGCTGGCGATGCGCTTGTTCTTCATCGTGTCCAGCAGTTCGACCTTGCCGTCCACCACCAGCTGCATCAGATCCTTGTCGGACGAGATGATGGTGCAACGGGCGCCCGCCTCCCGCGCCATGCGCGCATAGGTGGCGATCAGGTCATCGGCCTCATAACCGGCCATCTCGACGCAAGAGATGCCGAAGGCGCGGGTGGCGTCGCGCACCAGCGGAAATTGCGGGATCAGGTCTTCCGGCGGCGGCGGGCGGTGGGCCTTGTATTCCTTGTAGATCTCATTGCGGAAGGTCTTTTCGCCGGCGTCGAAGATCACCGCCAGATGGGAGGGCTGGTCGGGGCCCTTCATGTCGTCGAGCAGCTTCCACAGCATATTGCAGTAGCCCGAGACCGCGCCGGTGGGCAGGCCGTCGGATTTGCGGGTCAGCGGCGGAAGGGCGTGATAGGCGCGGAACAGATAGCCCGAACCATCAACCAGATAGAGATGATCCCCCTTTTTCAGGGCGCTCAATGATGACCCGCGCCCGCTTTAAGCACGAAGCGCTTGTCGCAATAGGGGCATTCGACAGAGGTTTCGTCCCCCATCTCCAGATAGACGCGCGGATGGCCCAGCGCGCCGCCGCCGCCATCACAGGCGACGCGGGTGGAGTCGGTTTCGACGATTTCGGGGGCCTCGACGGGCATGGGACGGTTCCAAATAGGCGGGACGGCGGGGATCATACAAGCTAAGTTTTGAGGGGCAAGACCGAGGTGCAGGGCATGGTGACGCTCAGCAGAATCTACACCAAAACCGGGGATTTGGGCGAAACCGGGCTGGGCGATGGCAGCCGGATTTCCAAGGCCAGCTTGCGCATTACCGCCATCGGCGCGGTGGACGAAGCCAATTCCGCTGTCGGTATCGCCAGACTGGACGCTGAAGGCGAGATGGATGCGATGCTGGCGCGCATCCAGAACGACCTGTTCGATCTGGGGGCCGATCTCTGCACGCCGGAAGACGGGCGCAAGGCGGAAGGACGCCTCAGAATCTCAAGCGCCCAGGTCGAGCGGCTGGAGCGCGAGATCGACACGATGAACGCGACACTATCGCCGCTGACCTCATTCGTGCTGCCCGGTGGCACGGCGCTGGCTGCGCATCTGCATCTGGCCCGCGCCATTACCAGGCGCGCTGAAGCTGCCATCGTCGAATTGTCGGCGCAGGAACAGATCAATCCCGAGGCACTGCGTTATGCCAACCGGCTGTCGGATCACCTGTTCGTGATGGCGCGCGCCGCCAACAATCGGGGCATGGGCGATGTGCTTTGGGTTCCGGGGAAGAACCGGGAATCCTGATTGCTATTCAGGCCCCGTGCGGCGACCGAAGACGAACGCCAGAATAACGCCAACAACGCCGGTGACTGCCCAGCCCGGCAGCGCCAGCGAGGTATAAACCCCCTGCGCCATGAAGGCGGCATGGTTCTGCACCCAGCTTTTGAAACCGTTCAGGCTGGCCGGATGAACCAGCCCCCAGATGGCGCCAAAGCTGCGCACGGTGAGCTCGCCCCCGCGCTCCAGCGAGGTGACCGCATCCGCGCCCAACAGCATCAGGGCGGTCACGATCAGGATCAGGCTTATGAGACGCATCACAACGGCCATGGGCTGGACAGATAGCGCGGCGGCCAAGGCGCGACAAGCACAAGCCGAACCGGTATTAACCAAAAAGCCGCCGCGCTTTCACGCGACGGCTTTCGGTTTACGCAAAAGCGGCCTTAAGCCTGCGGCGCGTCGGCCGGGGCATCCGCCTTCTTCTTGGAGATGTCCTCGCCGGTGGTCTGGTCCACCTGCTTCATGGACAGGCGCACCTTGCCGCGGTCGTCGAAGCCGAGAAGCTTGACCTTCACCGCCTGGCCTTCCTTGACCACATCCTTGGGGCTGGCAACACGGCCGGCAGCCAGCTCGCTGACATGGACCAGGCCGTCCTTGGGCCCGAAGAAGTTCACGAAGGCGCCGAAGTCCATCACCTTGACGATCTTGCCGTCATAGATCTGGCCGATTTCCGGCTCCGCGGTCAGGCCGCGGATCCACTTCAGCGCCGCCTTGATCGACTCGCCGTCGGCAGACGCCACCTTCACGGTGCCGTCGTCCTCGACATTGATCTTGGCGCCGGTCTTTTCCACGATCTCGCGGATCACCTTGCCGCCGGTGCCGATCACGTCACGGATCTTGTCCACCGGGATCTTGATCTGCTCGATGCGCGGGGCATGCTCGCCCAGCTCGGCACGGGCGCCGGTCAGCGCCTTGTTCATTTCGCCCAGGATGTGCAGACGACCGCCCTTGGCCTGATCCAGAGCGACCTTCATGATCTCCTCGGTGATGCCGGCGATCTTGATGTCCATCTGAAGCGAGGTGACGCCCTCTTCGGTGCCCGCCACCTTGAAGTCCATGTCGCCAAGATGATCTTCATCACCCAGGATGTCGGACAATACGGCGTAACGGTCGCCTTCCAGGATCAGACCCATGGCGATACCGGCCGTGGGCTTCTTGATCGGAACGCCCGCATCCATCAGCGCCAGCGAGGTGCCGCAGACGGTGGCCATCGAAGATGAGCCGTTGGATTCGGTGATCTCCGACACCACGCGGATGGTGTAGGGGAACTCTTCCTTCTTCGGCAGCATCGGATGGATGGCGCGCCAGGCCAGCTTGCCATGGCCGATTTCGCGGCGGCCCGGCGAACCCATGCGGCCCGTCTCACCCACCGAGTAGGGAGGGAAGTTGTAGTGCAGCATGAAGGTTTCCTTGCCGGTCCCCATCAGACTGTCGATGAACTGCTCGTCCTCGGCGGTGCCCAGGGTGGCAACGACAATCGCCTGGGTTTCGCCGCGGGTGAACAGCGCCGAGCCATGGGTGCGGGGCAGGATGCCCACTTCCGCCTGGATCGGGCGCACGGTGGTGAGGTCACGGCCATCGACGCGTTTCTTGGTGTCCAGCACCGCGTTGCGCATCACATCGGCTTCGACATCGTGCAGCAAGCCGCCATAGACATTGGCCGGCACCTTGCCTTCACCTTCGCCGACGAACTGTTCGGCATACTTCTTCTTGATGGCCGACAGCGCATCGCGGCGCTCGAACTTGACGGGGATCTGGAAGGCCTTGGACAGCTCGGCGCCGGCCGCAGCCTTGATCGCCTTGCGCGTCGCGACATGCACGTCTTCGGGCACCGCGCGCGGGTCCTTGGCCGCCTTCTCCGCCAGGCGGATGATGGCGTCAATGGCGGTCTGCATTTGCTTGTGGCCGAACATCACGGCGCCCAGCATGATCTCTTCGGAGAGCTCCTGGGCTTCGGATTCCACCATCATCACGGCGTCATGGGTGCCGGCGACCACCAGGTCGAGCTTGGACTCCGGATAGGAATCGATAATGGGGTTCAGCACATATTCGCCGTTGATGTAGCCGACGCGGGCAGCGCCGATCGGGCCCATGAAGGGCAGGCCCGAAAGGGTCAGCGCCGCGGAAGCGGCGATCAACGCCACGATATCGGGATCGTTTTCCTGATCGTGGCTGAGCACCTGCGCCACCACCAGAACTTCGTTCTTGAAGCCGTCGGCGAACAGCGGACGGATGGGGCGGTCGATCAGGCGCGAGGTCAGGGTCTCGCGTTCGGTGGGCGCGCGCTCGCGCTTGAAATAACCGCCCGGAATCTTGCCGGCGGCGTAATAGCGTTCCTGATAATTGACCGTGAGGGGGAAGAAGTCCTGGCCTTCCTTGGCCGACTGAGCGCCGACGGCGGTGGCCAGCACCACGGTCTCGCCATAGGTGGCCAGCACCGCGCCATCAGCCTGACGCGCGATCTTGCCGGTTTCCAAGGTCAGCGTGCGGCCGCCCCATTCGAAACTTTCTTTGTGAATATTGAACATCTGTTTTTTCTTTCGTCATCGCCTGACGCCGGATCGCGGCAGGCCTTCTTTTCGGGTCGCTCCCGCTCGTGGCGGGGCCTCCCGTAGCTCCCCTATGGAGCCCGCTTTGCCGGGAGCTCATCCCCCAGAAAGCAAAGCGACGGCTGGAGCCCTTTGGCACCAGCCGTCGCCAATTCTGTTGCTGTGTCCGAACTCAGCGGCGCAGACCCAGCTTGCCGATGATGGTCTCATAGCGCTTGACGTCGCGGGACTTCACATAGTCCAGCAGGCCACGGCGCTGCGACACCATCTTGATCATGCCGCGGCGGGAATGATTGTCCTTGGCGTGGGTCTTGAAGTGTTCAGTGAGGTTGGTGATGCGTTCCGACAGGATCGCGATCTGCACTTCCGGCGAACCGGAGTCGTCCTTGCCGGTCGCATATTCAGCGATCAGCTCTTTCTTGCGTTCAGGCGTAATCATCGGTCATCCGCTGGTTGAGAAGTTGAAGACACGAAACGGCCGGAGTTCTCCTCCGGCGATCTCGGCCAATGCCACGGGCGACCCGTCCTCGTCCTTGAGAAACACGGTCTGCCCAAGGAGCTCGCCATCACCGAATCCATCCTGCATGCGGGCGAAGAGATCTCGCTTGATGAGGATGGGGTTGCCGGATCGGATACGAACCGTATCTGGGCCCGAAACGGCCAACGCCGGGATGCCGTCCAGCGCGGTCGAAAGAGGCCTCAAATACCCAAAAGCGGCGGGACTATGCATAAAAGGGGTCAGGGTATCCAGCCCGACCGCGGAATTTTCATCCCAGGAGCCCAGCCGGGTGCGGCGCAGGGCTGAAACATGGCCCAGAGTTCCCAGGGCCACGGCGATGTCGCGGACCCAGGAACGGACGTAAGTCCCTTTGCCACAAAGGATTTCGAAGTCGGCCTGGTCGGCCCGCGCCTCCAGCAGCCGGGCCTCGAAGACCTCGACCGGCCGGGGTGCAAGCACCACTTCTTCCCCTTCCCGGGCCAGGTCATAGGCCCGTTCGCCCCCGACCTTGATGGCGCTATAGGCCGGCGGGGTCTGATTCAGGGTTCCGGTGAAGCGGGGCAGCAGGGCCTGGATCTCGGTAGCAATGGGGCGTTTGTCGGAAGTTCCGGTCACCTTGCCTTCGGCATCGTCGCTGTCGCGGCCCTCGCCCCAGGTCGCGGTGAAGCGGTAGATCTTCTCGGCGTCCATGGCATAGGGGACCGTCTTGGTCGCCTCGCCCAGCGCAATCGCCAGGATGCCTGTCGCCATGGGATCGAGCGTCCCCGCATGACCGGCTTTCTGGGCATCGAAGATGCGGCGCACCGCGGCCACGGCCTGGGTCGAGGTCATGCCGATCGGCTTGTCCAGGATGACCCATCCATGGACCGCATTACCTTTTTTTCTGCGTCCCATCAGTCTTCTTCTTGATCGTCTTCGGGGGCACTGAGATCGCGCTGCACTTCCGGCGACTTGAGGATGGTCTCGATCTTCTGGGCCTCGGCAAAGGACTCGTCTTCGACAAAGCGCAGGTCGGGGGTGAATTTCATGGTGATGCGATGGCCCATCTCGCCGCGCAGGAAGCCCTTGTGCCGGTTCAGCGCCGCCACGATCTCTTTGGCGTTCCCCCCGCCCAACGGTTCGCAATAGACCGTGGCATAGCGCATGTCGGGCGACGGCTTGATCTGGG